>Ga0210057_1000099_pt1 | contig 169190 bp, 159 predicted proteins | sample CryGeyCG2114_010_2_FD_183968 | JGI IMG/M metagenome (GOLD analysis project Ga0210057, IMG submission 183968) | Groundwater microbial communities from aquifer - Crystal Geyser CG10_big_fil_rev_8/21/14_0.10 (SPAdes) (version 2) | ecosystem: Environmental > Aquatic > Deep subsurface > Groundwater...
TTAAAAAATCTTGGGATCTAATGGCTACGGGGAAACACACCTTGGAGGATATGGCAAAAATTTTAAATAAACAGGGTGTTAAACAAGTAATAAGGGGCAAAGAGTACGCGATTAGACCTCAAACCGTAAGCAGGATTTATAAAAATAAGTTTTACTTTGGAATATTAACTTCTGCTAGCTATCCCGAAGAAATTAAAGGTCAGCATATTCCTATGATTACAGAAGCTCAATATTATAAAGTGCAAGCTATAGTGGCAGGAAGAAATAATAGTATCAAGCTACCCATTGTTGTAAAAAATAGAGATAACCCTGATTTTCCACTAAGAAGGCTCGTTAAGTGTAGTAAGTGCGGAACTCCATTTACAGGTGCTTGGAGTAGTGGCAGAACAACAAAGCATGCCTACTACTTTTGTAGAAATCGTTGTGGTGCACCCTCAGTTAAAGCTTACGAATTAGACTTTACAACAGCAGAATATTTAAGGAATATTTCCCCAACCCCAGAGTGTTTAGATGCTTTTATAGCTTTACTTAGAAATAGCTACTATAAAAGATCCTCAATCTTACAAAAAAAGAAAAACAGTGCAGAGGTAGAATTGAAAAAGCTATACAGTCTCAGACAGGCATTGATAGAAAAGAATTTATCCGGTGTTTATAGTGATGAAATATTTAAGGAACAAAACAAGCTTATTGAAGAACAAATAACCACAATACAAATGACCAAAGATGACGAGCTACTTGAAAAATACAACTTACAATCGGTTGTAGAGTTTATAAAGGATAAGTTTGGAGACTTAGGAAAAACCTACCAACAGTCAGATATAAGTCAGATTAGAGTGCTTCTTGGTTCGATATTTCCCTCTGGACTGGCTTGGGGCTATCCAGGCTATTCGAACCCCGAAATTAGCCCGCTATATCAATACATTTACCAGTTTGAAAATGCTTATATCCCTATTGGTGACCCCACGGGGAATCGAACCCCGGTTACTAGGATGAAAACCTAGTGTCCTAACCACTAGACGATGGGGCCGTCTAAGTTTTTTTACCTGTCACTCCAAGTGACATTTTCAAACTGCTCTATTGTACCAGGTAGCACGCTAATTATATCGTATCGGTAGTCGATATACTTTGGGTACTTACGCAGGTACGCGCGAGCTACGTTGCGGATAGCCGCAAGCTTCTTTGGCGTCACAGCGATGCTTGGGTCGCCGAAGTAATCACTTTTTCTCGTTTTTACTTCACAAAAGACAATTTCATTTGTGCGTGAGTCAAGTGCGATGATATCAACTTCATACCGACCGCAGGTGATGTTGGTACCAATGATTGTGTACCCATGACTTGTCAAAAAGTATGCCGCTCGCTTTTCTCCGACAGCTCCCAATTGATTGGTCGCAAGCTTATGCTGTTTTGTTGAAAGTACTCTTTTCTTTAATACGGGAAGCGGCTTTGCCAATGCGGTCACGCAAGTAGTATAGCTTACTGCGTCTGACATGGCCGCGAGTTTTGACTTCTATAGTTTTGATAGCTGGTACATTGACTGGAAAGATTTTCTCAACTCCAATGCTATTTGCACCAATCTTGCGAACGGTAAATGATTTGCCTGCACCTCTATTTTTGACTGCAATGACAATGCCTTCAAAAATTTGAATGCGCTTTTTTTCACCTTCGACAATTTCTTCGTGAACGCGGACTGTGTCACCAACGTTGATGGTTGTGTCTTGGTATGTAAAGTATTGTGCCATTTGCTTCTCCTGCTTGCGAGAAAGGTATTGTACTTGATAACAGTTCGAGACGCAATCGAGTATTATTTTGTTATGTGTGTCCCTGCTATTTTGAGAAACTCGATAAATAAGGGGTGCGGATTGAGTGGGCGAGATTTGTACTCTGGGTGGGCTTGGGTTGCGATAAAAAAGGGATGAGTCTTGGTAGGAAGCTCTATCATCTCAACAAAGAAGTCGTCGGGCGATGTGCCAGAGATCACGAAACCGTGCGACTCAAGTATTTCGCGGTAGTCGTTGTTAAACTCAAAGCGATGACGATGTCGCTCAGAGATGAGTCCTTTTTTCTTGTTGATAAACGCATTGTGTTTGTCATAGATGCTGTACGCGAGACTGCCTTTTTTGAGCATACAGTCATAGGCGCCGAGCCGCATGCTCGCACCATCCCCTTTTATTTTTTGGTATTTTTCTTCAAAGGGAATATCATGAATAATGGGATTTTTTGTCTCTGGTTCTACTTCGCTAGTGTGCGCGTCTTTGATCCCAATAATATTGCGGGCAAATTCAACGCATGCAAGTTGCATGCCATAACAAAGGCCGAGATAGGGAACTTTGTTTTCTCGAGCATATGTGATAGCAGCAATTTTACCCTCAACTCCTCGTTCCCCCCAGCCAATAGGAACAATGATTCCTTGAGCCTGCTTGAGTAATTTAAGGACATCCTTGTTATTTCTTTCAACTTGTTCTGCACTAATGAGATCAAGTTTGAGCTCCAGGTCGTTGTGCCAAGCGGAAAAACGAAGCGATTCAATGAGTGAAACATATGAATCTTGTAGCTCATAATCACCGGTAGCAAGGTACTTTGCGATAATGGCGATGCGCACGGATTTGGCTTTTTTACTTTTGATTTTTTTGACTAACTCGCGCCATTGTTTGAGGTCACTGCGTTTGAGTGGCAGCTTGAGTTTTTGCAAAACAATTTCATCAAATCTTTGCTCAGCAAAGACAAGTGGGATGTCATAAATCGTCTCGCAGTCTGGGTTAGAGATAACATCATCTTTACTAAGATTGCAGTAATAGGCGACTTTTTCTTTGCGCTTATCATCAATCATCAACTCGGCTCTTCCGACCACGATATCGGGCTGGATACCCATTTCGTTCAATTTTCGCACTGAAAGTTGCGTTGGTTTTGACTTTAGCTCATTTATGTGGGAGGGATTGGGAAAGTAGGTGAGGTGAATATGTATCGTATCGTTGGGAAAACGCAGCTTCATAATACGGTAGGTTTCGTAGTAAATAACGTTTTGATATTCACCAGCAGTACCACCGAGTTCGACGAGGATAATGTTGTAGCCTTCGGCTGCCGTCATGATGCGTTTAATTACCTCCTCAGGAACATATGGAATAGCATCGACTGTTGCGCCGTCAAAGTGAAGATTTTTGGTTTTTTCTATTACTGATAAGTAGACTTGGCCGATAGTTGTGAAGTTCTTGTGCCCGACTTCTTCTGATAAGAATCGCTCGTACGACCCGAGATCAAGGTCGGCTTCGAGACCATCTTCACACAAAAACACATCACCGTGCTCAATGGGATTAATGTTGCCAGAGTCAAGATTGAGGTAGTTTTCACACTTGATGTTGGTGACACTAAAGCCACGATTTTTCAGCAAATATCCCAGTGAGGCAGCGGTGATCCCTTTGCCAAGACCAGACAATACGCCACCAGAAACAAAGATGTATTTGGTTGGTTGCTCAGTTGTTTTGGAAGAAAAAATCCCGCTTTGCATACGGGGCGTTATTATAACCGCGAGACGCCTGGGAAGCAAACTGGAAATTATTTTAGCAGTGTTGCAATTTTCTGTTCGAGTCCAACAGACCAGGAGACTCCGTATGGTAAGCGCATACGTTGTGGCTCGTTTCCATTGGGGATAAGGACAACAACAGTTTCATTGCCCGGATTTTTTTTGAGCAGTACTCCAAGTTTTTCAAGCGTGCTTTGCTCAGTTTGTCTTGGGATGAAAATTTCGTGATCCGAGATCTCGGTGTTTGGCATGGGAATACTACTTGGCGCTACAATTCGTTCTGCCATGAGTTGTAGTTCATCATCTCTGTTGTCTACTTTTGCTTTGAGTAAAATGGCGGAGTCATTGACCAGCAATTCACTAAATTCTTGAAAAATTTTGGGGAAAATAACGATAGGTAATGAGCCAGTGTTGTCTTGTAGTGTGGCGAATGCCATAGTCTTGCCAGATTTTTTGGTCGCAACTTCTCTGATATTTTGGAGAATGCCTCCAAACAAAAATGTACTACCGACGTGGATGCTTGCATCTAGATCTGCGATGGTTTTATTTGCTCGCTTGGCAACTTCTGTAAGTGAGTCAGCAAGTGGATGCTCTGTCAAAAACATACCAAGCAGATCTTTCTCAAATGAAAGTAACTCGGCTTTGGGATACTCTTTGAGGACAGGAAAGGTGTCGGTAATTGCCTGCGAGCTGTGAGCAACGTCGGCAAAAAGCGTGTTTTGTCGCTCGTCCTCAGAAGTGAGTTGGCTGGCTGTTTGTCGCACACTCTCGAGACCTTCTAGCATACTTGCTCTTGTGCCAAATGTATCAAACGCACCAACTTTGATGAGGACTTCCAAAGTGGTTTTATTTACTTTTCTGCCATCGGTCACGTTGACAAATTGTGTCAGTGAATCAAATCTACCTACTTTTGTTCTTGCTGCAAGCAAATTTTCGATAGCGGCAGTGCCGACATGTTTTATTGCAGTTAACCCAAAACGAATACTAAGACCATCGAGAGATTTGGGGTCTTTCTCGAGAGTGAAGTCTGCATCAGATTGGTTGATGTTTGGCGGTAAAATATGAATACCCATCCGCTTGGTTGTTTCGATGGCCAGTGCGACCTTCTCATCTCGGTTGGCAGAGTGTGAAGAAGACTCAACGCTCATGAGTGCGCACATGTACTCAGCTGGAAAGTGAGTCTTGAGATAGGCGGTTTGGTAGGCGATCATCGCGTAGCTTGCAGCATGCGGTTTATTGAAGCCATAATTGGCAAATGCTTCGATAAAGCCCCAGACTTTTTCTGCGACGTGCTTGGTGTAGCCATTTTTGATTGACTCGGTGGTGAAGCGACGTTTGTTCTCATCAAGCAGTTTCTTTTTCTTTTTGCCAATGGCTCGGCGTAAAATATCAGCTTCTCCCAGAGAAAATCCAGCCATAATATTAGCAATTTGCAAAATTTGCTCTTGATATACCATGACGCCATATGTCTCTTCCAGCACTGGTTTGAGTGAATCGTGTGGATACGTGATGCTTTTGGGGTTATGCTTGCCTTCTATAAACTGTGGAATCAGGTCCATCGGACCTGGCCGAAACAAGGCCACCATTGCCATAATGTCAGAAAATTGTGTTGGCTGGAGCGTGCGCGCGACTCTTCTCATACCCGCAGACTCAAGTTGGAAAACTCCCATTGTTTCGCCGCTTGAAAGTTGTGAGTAGGTTTTTGCGTCAGTGAGCGGAATTTTATCGATATCAATTTTTTTACCCTTATGCTTTTTGATAAGGTTGATTGCTGTTTGTAGTATTGATAAGTTTCTCAGACCCAAGAAATCAAACTTGAGTAGTCCAATTGCGTCGTCAGAAATATTACAGTCCAAGGCATACATGTCGTATTGGGTGATTGTTTTGCCGGTTTTGGAATCTTTTTGAATAGCTGTATAGTTTGGTAATGGCTTGTCAGAAATGATAATGGCTGCGGCGTGGACTGAAGAGTGTCGGATTGAGCCTTCTACTGTTTTTGCCAAATCAATCAACTTGCGATATTTTGGTTGCTTGTAGTACTCGGCTAGCTCGGGCACAGTTTCGACTGCTTTTTGTAGTGAGATTTTTTTGCCGGGTGGATTAGGGATTAGTTTGGCGATCCTATCTGGCTCCTCATATGGCATACCAAGTACTCGACCGATATCTCGCACCGAGACGCGTGCTTCCATCCGTCCAAAAGTAATGACGTGTCCGACGTGATCGTCTCCGTATTTTTTGGCTACATAATTGATAACTTCTTCTCTACGGTCATCGGCGAAATCCATGTCTATATCTGGCGGTGTTGGCCGTTGTGGGTTGAGAAAACGCTCAAATGGCAGGTCGTGTTCGAGTGGATCAAGTGAAGTAATACCGAGAGCGTACGAGATAATTGAGGCTGCCGCAGAACCACGTCCTGGTCCCACCCCAATCCCCTGTTTCCTTGCCCAGTTTACAAAATCTTGGGTAATAAGAAAGTATGTTGCATATCCCTTGTCGATAATAACTTCGAGTTCATACTTCATGCGTTTGGTAACTTCAGGTGTAACTTTGGCATATTTTTGCTTGATACCAGCTTCAGTTAGTTTGCAAAAGTAGGAATTGGTCGTTTCGTTTTTTGGCAGGGGAAATTTGGGAAAAATTAGTTGACCGGTTGGGATGGTTAGATCAATTGATTTTGCAATTTTCACAGTGTTTGCAATAGCGTCTGGATAGTCGTGAAATAATTCGATCATTTCTTCACTCGATTTGAGATAAAAATCTGGTGAGTCGAGCATTGTCATGCGTTTTTTATCAGAAATGAGCTTCCTGGTTTGTACGCATAGCAATGCGTCTTGGGCCTCAGCTTCATGCGAGTGCACATAATGCACATCATTAGTAGCAACCAACGGCAAATGAAGTTTTCGTGCAAGTTGTACTTGTTGTGTTAGCAACTTCTCTTGACCAGAAATAGCAGGATGACGTTGGATTTCGACATATAATCTGTCTGGAAAAAGCTTTGCAAATTTTTTTGCTAACTTCTCTGCTTCTTGAGTATTGCCGTCACGAAGTAGGCTATTAAAAATACTACTCATGCAACCAGTTGTGCAAATTAATCCTTCTGCGTGCTCTGCAAGTAATTCGAGATCGATACGTGGTTTGTAAGAAAAACCCTCAAAGTTGGCGCGTGAAACAAGGTGTAGCAGGTTTTGATAGCCAGTGAAATTTTGAGCTAAAAGGGTGAGATGAAATTGATCAGCGCCCATGCGTGTTTGCTTGTTCGCTCGAGACTCTTTGGCGTAGTAAGCTTCTAAGCCTACAATTGGTTTGATATCTGCTTTTTTGCATGCATTATAAAAATGAACTGCACCGTGCATGTTGCCATGATCTGTCAGGGCGACCGCAAATTGTTTGTGCGCAGCTACTTGCTTGAGCAGTGGCTCGATTTTGCTTAGGCCGTCGAGCATTGAGTACTCAGAGTGAACATGAAGATGAACAAATGTATCAGCCATTATTTTTTATTTTCTAGTTCAGCCAGAATAGCTGCTCGGACTTGTACGGGATCAGAATTTTTTGGCAACCGACGCATTGCTTGCCCCATGGCAAAGCCAATAATCTGCTTTTGTCCTTGAAAGTACTTGATAGCAATATCAGGATTATCCAAAAGTATTTGTTTGACCATTGATTTTAGTTGCTTGGAATCAACTTCATCAGACTGTGTTTGGTTCTGATACTCAGAAATTGTTTGCTCAATACTTTTCTGATCTGGAGCAGTAATTTTTTTACTCAAGATGTTTTTGAGCAGTTTATTTGCAGGAATGCCAAGTTTTTTTGCAGTTTGAAACAATTTTTCGTAAAGTGCTCCACTCGCTGCTGTTGTAAGTACTTCCGCTGTTAGCTTGTGTGGCAGGCTATATTCACTGTGCCAACGTTTCAAAAGCGTATCGGGAAGTTTTGGCAGTTTGTTCCGCAACAACTTGATTTGTTCCGCTGTGAATCTGATCGGCGGAATATCTGGATCAGGGAAGTAGCGATAGTCCTCGGCATCTTCTTTGCTTCGCTGTGGATAGGTTGCTTGTTTATCTGCGTTCCAACCGCGTGTCTGCTGGCGGACTGTTTTTTCTGAATCCAGAATTCCTGCCTGTCGCTTGATCTCAAAAGCAATGGCCTGCTCGAGAAAGCGAAAGGAGTTGATATTTTTGATCTCAGTTTTGTAATTTGGCAGTGTTGTTTTGTCGTTTGGTCTCAGCGAGACATTTGCCTCCAAGCGCATACCACCTTGCTCCATATCACAGTTGGCAATATCGAGATAGCGCAGTAGCGTGCGAAGCTTTCTAGCGTACACTGCTGCGTGTTCTGGGGAGACGATATCTGGTTCGGTAACGATTTCAACAAGGGGTACGCTTGAGCGATTAAAGTCTATCAAACTAACACTCTTATCATCTATTGTTTTATGCAACAACTTGCCAGTGTCTTCTTCTAGGTGAATCCGATGAATACGCACTGGACCGTGTTCTGTGTCAATTTTTCCGTCATAGCAAAATGGTAGATCATACTGACTAATCTGGTAGCCTTTTGGTAGATCTGGATAAAAGTAGTGTTTGCGGTCAAACTTAGAAAACAAATTAATTTTGCAGTCAAGTGCAAGCCCGAGTTTGATTGTCCACTCGATTGCTCGCTTATTTGCGACTGGTAGCGCTCCAGGCAAACCAAGGCAAACTGGACACGTATAGATATTTGGTTTGGGTGCATGAAAAGGATCGTTTTTGCAGCCACAAAACATTTTTGAGTTTGTTTTGAGTTCTGCATGGATCTCCATGCCGCAGACTAGTTGGTATTTTTGTCTTGTCATTGCGTAGTGGTTTGATAAATGTGAGCAATGTTGAGAATACTGCTTTCTGCAAATTTTTTACCCATTATCTGCATACCGATCGACAAGTTATCTTTACTTCGACCAACAGGAATAGCGATACTTGGAATACCGACGAGATTGCAGGTAACGGTAAATAAGTCTGCCAACATATTTTCTATTGGATTGGTGAGGAGTTCACCAAATTTTTGAGCGAGAGACGGCGAAGTAGGAGTGATTATGACATCGCAGTTTTTGAATGCTTTTTCATAACTATTGATCAAAAGAGTACGAGCTCGCTGACCATTTTTATAGAGTTCATCTGCGTAGCCTGCAGAGAGTGCGTAGGTGCCGAGCATAATGCGACGGGTTGATTCTGGCAAAAATTTGTCTCTACCAGTGCCAAAGCGTATGCCGTCGTAACGTGCCAAGTTTGAGCTTGTTTCACTTGCAGCAATCATGTAGTAGATCGGGATTGCGTAGTCGAGAACAGGCATGTCAAGTTCAACAGTTTCTAAGCCAAGTGAGCGTAATTTTTCAACTGCAGCAAGCACAGATGCTCGAACTTCAGGATTATAGTTATCGCCAAAAAACTGTTTTGGTAGTCCAATCTTTTTTCCGCTAATTTGTTGTGTAAGTGTTTTGGTATAGGTATCAACTGGTCTCTGAGAACTCGAGCTGTCTTTTGGGTCAGCCCCCGCTATTGTTTCCAATACGAGTGCAAGATCTGCCGCAGAGTTTGCGATTGGTCCGACGGTGTCGAGAGAGGATGCGTAAGCAATCGTGCCGTAGCGTGAAACTCTTCCATATGTGACTTTTAGCCCAGATACTCCACACATGCTGGCAGGGTTGCGAATAGAGCCTCCCGTGTCTTCGCCTATTGAAAACGAAACAAGATGTGCGGCAACAGCTGCGGCACTGCCTCCAGATGAACCCCCAGCTATGTGTTTGAGATTGTTTGGATTTTTGACTACTGCAAAGTCAGTATTTTCACTTGAACCACCGTGTCCCCAGCTGTCTTGACTATTTTTTCCTATCAAAATAGCTCCGGCTGCTTGCAGTTTTTTTACTACAGTTGCTGTGTAGGGTGAGTGGTAGTTTTGAAGTACTGCACTACCAGAAGTTGTTGGCAACTCTTTAGTGACATAACTGTCTTTGACAGAAAAAGGAATGCCATAGAGTTTGGGTTTGTCGACTGAAAACTCAAGATCTTTTTGACGAGCCTCCTTGAGCACATCTTTTTTATTCCGTAGTGAAATATAGCAGTTAAGTTTTTCATTTTCTTGCAGACTTGCGTCGATTGATTCACTAACCAGCTGCTCAATAGTTATTTCCTTTTTGCGCAAGCGAGCCGCTAGTTCATCAATACTCAACTCAAGTAGCATCTTTGTCTTTCATGACACTTGGAACAACGAAAAAGCCATCATGAGTTAGAGATGCATTTTGAAGTGCTTCAGCTTGAGAAAGCGAAGGGGTGACAATATCATCGCGCAAGACATTTTCTTCCTCTGTAGTACGAAACGTTTCCGCGATTGCGGCAAGGTCAAGCTGCTTTATCTGGTCCATGTGTTCAAAAATATCTGTGAGCTGTGCTTGGTATTTAGGTACTTCAGAATCAGAAATTTCTAGTGCCGCTAGCTGAGCCAGGTGTTGTATAAGATTCTTCACAACAATTTCTCCAAGGCAGCGACGCGTTCTCCAACTGGAGGGTGAGTTCTAAATAGTTTGGCAAACCAGCCAATAGCACCATGCGTATTTTTGAGCGGATTGGAGATGTATAGGTGTGCGGTGGCTTTATTGGCCACCTCGAGTGGCTCTCGATCAGAATCAATTTTTTTGAGCGCTGATAGCAAACCATTTGGATTTCTGGTCATGCCCACACCAGACGCATCGGCTAGAAATTCTCTTTTGCGAGAGATTGCCAGTTGAATAATTTGGGCAATCAGTGGGGAAAGTAGGGCCAAGGTAATACCTGCCACCATCAAAATCATCTGTGCTTGACCACCTTCTTTTTCGTTGTCTCTTGATCGCCCTGACCTTCCCCATATCGTCATTCTCAGGGCCCAGTCAGACAGTAGTGCTACCATGCCTACAAGAATGGTGACGATAGACATAAGCCGGATATCATAGTTTTTGACGTGCGCCAGCTCGTGTGCTACTACTCCTTCAATTTCACTTCTACTGAGTCTCTGAAGTAGGCCGGTCGTCGCGCAGACGACCGCGTGCTGCGGGTCTCTGCCCGTTGCAAACGCGTTCATGGCAGTATCGTCTATCACATAGAGTTTTGGCATTGGCATACGCTGCCCAGACACAATATTCTCTGTTACGGTGTAGTAATCAAAAAATTCTGATCTGGTGGCTGGACGAGCTTTGGAAATACTCAATATAATTTTATCGGACCACCAGTATGAGGCAAAAGATAGTAAGCCAGAAAAAATCAGAGCAGTGCCGACAAAACTGAGATCATAGCCCAAGCCAATAGCAATTAGGTAGCTTGCCCCAACAACAAAAACCACAAAAAACAACATGATTAGAGATGACTTCCATTTGTTTTGCTGAATGAGTTGTAGATGCGTCATAAGAACTACTGGTATTGTAACGGTAGGCGAGCTAGTGAGAAAGAGTGGCTAGATGTCTACTTTGACATCCTTCATTTCGTTTGAACTCACCTCGAGGTGTTGTCCAGTCTGTGGTGTTTCTAGTCCTTTTTGTTGTGCAAAGCCAAATATCCCTGCGATAAGATTGGATGGGAAAACAACTAACTTTTCATTAAATTGTTGAGTCAAGTCAATCACTGAGCGACGCGCGTACATGAGTTTGTCGGCAGTATCAGTCAACTCCCGCATAAACTGGGTGACGGTGTCATTGGACTTGAGCTCCGGATTATCTTCTACCACAAGGCTGATTTTTGGAATCAATTCCTGCATGGCAGTAGCAGCCCGCTCTACATCTGGCAGAGAGTTGGAAGAAGCCGCTTTGGCAACCGACTTTCTGGCAGAAGCCAAGAGATCGAAGATTCCTTTTTCGTGTTTGAGAAAACCCTTGACGCTCGACTCTAGATTGGGGATGAGCGAGGCTTGCCGCTTGAGTTGATTACCTATCTCCTGAATGCTGGCAGCTATTTGTGTCTTGAGGCGTTGCAGCGTGTTGTAGAGGCCAACTGCATAGGCAGCCAACGCTAGAAGAATACCAAGTAAGATAATTGGAGTAGACATATGCCGCTAGTATAGCATCCTGTTGTGACTTGGCAAACCAGACGACTCTTCGTATAATCTGGCCTGTTGGACCCGTGGTGTAGTGGTTAACATGCCTCCCTGTCACGGAGGAGATCGCCGGTTCGATCCCGGTCGGGTTCGCAAGTAAAGATTTAAGTCACTCTAGCTTTTTTTTGATTCCAATTTGTTTTCGTACAAAAAATCAACCCATCGCAATCTAAAATAACATATAAAGTATTTTGAACTGACGCGATCTATGTAGAAGTTCGCTGTTTGCTACAATACTTTTGCCTGCGGGATTAGTACAGCGGTAGTATGCCACCTTCCCAAGGTGGAGAAGCGGGTTCGACTCCCGTATCCCGCTCCCTCGCCGGGATAGCTCAGTTGGTAGAGCGGCGGTATCGTAAACCGTAGGTCAGGGGTTCGAATCCCCTTCCCGGCTCATTACAAAGAAAAATCAGTTATACTGTAAGCCAATGAAAACCAAGCGAAACGCGAATCTTACTAGCGAGCAAAGACTGCAACACATGGCTGTAGAAGCAAATAGGACGCTTTTTACATGTACAAGCGTATTTCCTTTTGCTTTATTTCCCGACAAAATTATTGTCGATTCAACCAAAGTTGTTATACACAAGAAAGTATTTTTTCTCTCGAGTGAAGTCATAACGATTCTATTGCAAGACATTCGTCTTGTCGAGATGAACACAGGGCCATTTTTCGCCAAGCTGCAGTTTGAAGTATTTGGTTTTGATGATAAGTCAATTTCAATACGGTATCTTAGAAGATCGGACGCTGCTCGTATAAAAGATTTAGTCATGGGACTAGTAGCAGTAAAAGATACCGGAATCAATCTGAAGCATGTTGACTCTGGTTCTTTGGTAAGATCAGCCAAAAAAATTGGCTCCCCAAGCGCAAAATAACTATGCGAAAAAGAGTTTCATCTCGCCTAGTCAAACAAGAGAAAAACAAAGTGGTTCGCCAGTTTTGGTTTTTTGTGGTTATGGCTGCGATCTTGATTGGTTTGTTTATCTTTGTTATTTTGCCAAATTTTATCAACATGACCTCATCATTTCTTGGTAGTGCGACACCGTTTACCCCCAAAGATGAGTTGCCGCCTTTTACGCCGACATTGACTGCACCACCCAAAGCAACCAAAGATGCAGAGTTATTGCTCTTTGGCTATGCAGAGGCGGAGAGCGATGTGTTTGTTATCGTCAATGGGGACGAGATGGCTCCAATACAAGCGCAGGGCGACGGATCATTTCAGGCTACAATTGCACTTACCGAGGGTGAAAATGTCTTGACTACGTATGCCAGAGATGTCGCAGAGAATGAGTCACAATTGAGCAGGGAATACAAGATTGTATTAGACACACAAGAGCCGCCGCTCGAGCTAACTGATCTAGCAGATGGCAGCACAATCCAGGGGAAGAATAACCAAAATCTGCAAATCAAGGGTACAACAGATCCTGGCGTAAAAGTGACAATCAATGGACAACTGACATACGCCAAGCAAGATGGAGTATTTTCGCAGAACTTTCATCTCAGCGAAGGCAAGAATGATCTAGAAATTATTGCCACTGATACAGCGGGTAATGTGACGGAACAAAAAATTTCGATTACTTTTCAGTTATAGGGTTTGCTGCTAATGAAAAAAACCTGCATAATTTTTGACTTTGATGGCGTGCTTGTTGAGTCAGAATCAAAGTCATTCGTGTTCTTGGCAGATACATTGCTTGCCAAGCACAAAATTGTTCTAGATCCAAAACTTGCGCCAAGTAAAGTTGGCATGCCTACCAGTGTTTTTATAGAAAAAAACCTTTCGGATAGATTGAGCGTTCAGGAAATGAAAGAATTGTATCAGCTTTATAAAAAAGCAACGATCGAGAATATTGAAAAATACATCACCCCACATGAGCAAGTTATTGATTTTATTAGATCTGCAAGTGTTGCCTATACCATAGGCATTGCTTCTATGAATACAACCCTCTATTTAGAGGCTGTGCTTGAGTATTTTGATCTAACCAAGGCTGTAACAAAACTACTTTCTCGTGACGACGTAGAACGAAACAAACCAGATCCAGAAATTTATTTCTCAATGCTGCAAGCACTTCACTGCACTGCCAAACAAGCTATCGTGCTAGAAGATTCATTGCCTGGCGTAGAGGCGGCCAATCGAGCAAACATTGATTGTTTGGGAGTGCTCAATGAATACAACGCGAGACAAGACTTTAGCAGTGTAAATACAGTTGGACTTATACATGTTGATCGTTTTGCTGACGAGATAGCGAGGCACTTGTGAGAACCCAGTACGAAAAAACAATTGGTTCAAAAAAAGTATTGTTGAACTGTGCATGGATAAAAATCGCTGCCAGAGCATAAGCAATGATAGGCTCTTTTTTATAGATGCTCCTGATTCCTTTGACTAGAGCTGGTGCAAGTAGTAGCATCCCCACAACGCCAATGCTTTGGTACAAAAAAATAAAAATGTTGTTTGCCTGCAATCCATGGTCCATGCTTTTATTTTCTAAAGTCGTTTGACGCGTACTCGAAAATAAACCAGTTCCAAACAATACTTTCATGGGTTGCTTCTGTGTTTGTATAATTGCTTTATCATTGTCAATACGACTTGTAATCGTGCTAGATCTAAGTAAGTTAACTCCTTCGCCAGTTGGCTTTGGTAGTACCACGATAGTTAGTATGAGTACGAGTGTTGTAAGCACCACCAACAATCTTTTTGACACAGCTTGTGAGGCCAAAAAGACGGCAGTCGCCAAAAAGCTAGCACGAGAGAAAGTAGCTGCGATTGTCATTGATAATACTAGTGTTCCAGCAAGGATGATTTCTGGTCGCAGTTTTTTTGTCCAGGTCCAGAGGTTTGCCAGAGTGAGTAGCAAAATAATACCGAGGTAGTTTGGATCAAGCATGCTGCCGATAGCTCTGTAGTAGTGATCATCCCAACCCAGAATTTGCAAGAAGCGAGTGTCGGGCAGAAACAAGTACTGGAGACTGCTAATGATTGCCATGCCTACTCCACTCGCGAGTAGAAAGAATCGTAGTCGTAGTTTGAGTTTATCCGTCGCCGATTGGTATACAACCCAGGCAGCACTTCCGTACAAAAATGCTCGCACACTAAGCAGGAGCGCGCGCTGATCAGTTGTAGTCAGCTCGTGGAGCAGTACGCCGCTGACTGTCAAAATTGTTAGTATTTTGCTATTGGTAGTAAGATTTTTCCAGCTAGTAAACAGTATTTTTGCGTAGCGTTGCCTGCATGTAAATAAATATAGCAGCAGGGCGAGCTCATGGGCGTACTGGGCACCCCAGGGAAACGGTAGGCGTTGGAGTTGACCTAGGGCTAATAAAAAAATTAGTAATAGGAGTAAGATCTCTTCTTTGTTGCGTAGTAACTTACTCATGTTGTATGTACCCGGTGATACTGTATGCTCTAACAAAGAAGGAGTGCAGACTCATAAGGGTAGCATAGGCGAGACCTCTCCAGCCATCGAGAAACCCAAGTCTCACAACATAGTTAAGCAAAAATTTTGCAAATGGGTACGTGAAGATTTCTAGACTCAAGCGAGTAAGTGATTTTTTTCTTTGAGAGGCAGCAAGCTTGGCATAATGAGCAACTTTGGTAACAAATTGAGATACGCTTGGGTGAGCATAATGTAGTATGGTGATGTCAATCTCTTCTGTTTTGCCAAAAATTTTTGGTTTTTCATGAACTTTATTTTCGTAATTTGCCTTATTTGGTTGCATGAGACGCAAAATTTTTGCGCTACCCCACTCGCCATATCGCAATCTTTTGCCATAAAAAATATCAGATCTTTGTAGATAAATACCGACAGCACTGGTAGTTTTGACGTGTTGCTTCAATTTGGTGAAATCCTCCTGACTAAGTTTCTCATCAGAATCAAGAAATAGTACCCAGTCAGTCTTTGCTTGTCCAAGCAACGCATTTCGTGCCGCGGCAAAATCAGTAATATTGGGAAACTGCTCATGAGAAAGCGTGATGACAGAGATGTTACTTGCCATGTTTGAGAGTCTTGAGTACGCCAAATATTAGAATTGGGAGCGGTATGAGTCTCGAAAAGAGCAGTGCTTGCCCAGTGCCATAGAAGTCGTTGTGGGTAACTAAGTACAAGAGACAACCGACGAGAGCGGCAACACTCAGGGCCAAGTGGAGATTAAGTAGGAGATACTGTTTGGTAGCAATCCAAATATTGTAACCAAGATTTGTGATGCTATGGAGTATGCCTGCAAGAGCGAGAAATGGCAACACCTCTGCGATTGGAAGCCATTGCTCGCCAAACAAAAGCGAGACAAGCTGTTTGGGAAAGAGAAATAGTGGCAGTGAAAGTACGAAGATTAATCCGACAAGTGCAATCGAAGAGCGTAAAAAAGCATTTTGTAATCGAGCTTTTTCTGTCAACATTTTGGTAAAAATAGGCAGAGTTGAGTGATTTAATGCCTTCGAGACGTCATAGTTTGGTTTATGACTAAATGCGTAAGCATTGTGGTAGAGACCAAGTTTGTAGGTGCCCAGTAATTTACCGATGAGAAAGTCATCGATATTATCACCGATATAACTCAAGAACGATGCGGGGCTCAAGCCGAGTGAGTTTGTCAGAATATCTTTGGCCCGTCGCTTGCTAAAGTGTAGCGTTGGTCGTTCTTTAAATAAATAAAATGAAGCGAGTACTTCGACAATCGCAATACACACAAGACTGAGTAGTAGGGCAAGTGGTGAGTGAATAATAGTCGCAAATAAAATAGTTACTGTTGTTTCGATAATAGAGAGTGACAGCCTGAAGATAGCCTCTTTTGAGAACAAAAGTTCTTTTTGTAGTCTGACGATGCTTGGATTAATAAAGCCCTTTATAAGCGGGACCAGGGCTGCTACCACGGTTAGTGGTGCAAGAATCGGATTGGTATAGTAATTAGCTAGAAAAATGCCGATAATACTCATAAGTATTGCAATCAGAAAGCCGCGGACAATTGCAATTACCCAGGCAGTACTGAGGTAGTATTGTAATTTTTTGGTTGTTTGTAACAAAGTGATGTTTATGCCTGTTTGAGTTGTTGCTTCACTGATGCCGAGCGCCACTAGAACGATAGCAAAAACACCAAAATCATTTGGAGAAAGAATGTGGGAAAGGACTGCAATTTTGAATAATGCAATACCAGCTGTCGCAAATTTGAGCGTTGTTTGCCAACCGAAACCACGTAGTGTATGTGCTGTGTACCCCATTCTGCCTATTATCCCTATTTACTGCTTGAAACTCCAGCGGGGAATGGCAATAATGGGTCGCAGATCATGAAACAAATTTTAAAATCATTCTCTAGCATCGTTTTAGATTTTATAGAGACTGTAGTTATTGGTCTATCGATTTTTTTAGTTGTTTATTTATTTTTATTACAACCACACCAGGTCAATGGCTTGTCGATGTTTCCCAATTTCCACAATGGTGATTATTTGTTGACAGACAAAGTAAGCTATCGAGTTGGTTCACCACAACCTGGTGATGTGATAGTATTTCATGCCCCTCCCGCTGCCAATTGTCCCGAAGGAACTGGTTGTGATTTTATTAAACGTGTCATTGCTGTACCAGGAGATACAGTGCAAGTAAAGGATTCGAGCATTTATGTAAATCAACAGAGACTCGATGAATCACAATATCTCGACAGCACTGTGGTCACGAGCGAGGGCGCTTTTACTGCAGGCGGAAGAATCACCACATTAGGGACAGACGAGTATTTTGCCGTGGGAGATAACCGACCGCATTCGAGCGATTCGAGAGCCTGGGGACCTGTTATGGCTGACGAAATTGTTGGTCGCGCTTTTTTCCGCTATTGGCCAGCGAAAGATATGGGCGTGATAGCTAAGGTTGTGCCTCGATAATACTCATAAATTTCTCGAGATCCTGCTGGGTTTGGTCCACATCACCTTTGAGCGTGATGCTTATTTTAGTTTGGCGATCTGTTCTCACTAGTTTTAGCTTAGATTTGGCAGCTAGCATACGTTGAATGGTTTTCTCCCAGTGTTTTAATTTTTTGTTATCAATCGCGTAGGCTCCTGGTGTTGTCTTAAATTTCTTGTCGCCCGAATCTTCTTTGGCGTGCCGAGCCAACTCCTCTGCTCTACGGACGGATGCACTTTCTTTTAATATTCGCTTGTAGACAGCGACCATTGTTGGTTCATCCAAAATGCCTGATATAGCCCGAGCATGTCCCTCAGAGATTGAACCTCCGAGCAAACCATCCTTGATTGCATCAGGGAGCTTGAGTAGTTTGAGGGTATTACTGACGTATGAGCTTGATTTACTGATACGTCGTGCGATATCGGCTACAGTAAAGCCAAATTCTCGTTGTAATTGCAGAAAGGCTTGAGCTCGCTCTATTGCTGAGAGATTGGTTCTTTGGACGTTTTCGATCAAGGCAATCTCAAGCATTTCTCGTGGTGAGGTTTTTTTGATGACAACTGGCACTTCGCTCAGGCCGGCAATTTTGGCGGCTCGCCAACGGCGTTCTCCCGCAATTATTTGATAGCCAGCAGGAGTGTTGGCGACGACAAGAGGTTCTAGAACACCAAATTGTTTTATAGAATCTGCCAACTCAGTGATGTCGGCGTCAGCTATTTTATTTCTTGGTTGAAACGGATTTGGTTCCAAGTATGAGACAGCTAGTAACTGAATAGATGTATTTGCCACCACAGAAAAGGTATACCACACCAAGCTGCTGTCGGGGAGTAGGACTTTATTTATTCAGGAAGGACGTTAACAACAGTCGATGAGCGAGAGACGCCAAATGAAACAACACCATCAGTAAGTGCAAAAATGGTGTAGTCTCGACCGAGACCAACGTGTTTGCCAGCTTTGTAGGTAGCGCCACGTTGTCTGATTATGATTGAACCTGTTCGGACCTTTTGACCACCAAACTTTTTGACACCCAGGCGTTTACCATGACGCTTGCTTTGTTTGTGTTGTCTGACTGCACCGGATGCTTTGACTTTTGACATATTATTTTTTTAGTACAAATGTATAAATTGATCTAGTGATAATCGCGTCTGGTCGACTATACCGGAGAGGACCAGATACAGTAGTGTATCCGAGAGGCAAAAGTTTGTCAATTAAGGCACTCATTGTATATTCTTTGCCTGCGACAAGTGTGGACGGAAAGACAATTGTGACAGGGGCGCCATCGGGAAGAATTTTTTTCCAATTTTTAAAAGCACCCAGATAGAGTTTGTAAAGTCCGCGAAAAATATCTGGCACCTGTTCGGCTTTTGGTTTTGGACGACCAAGAAATGGTTCTGTGACAATCGCTGTCACAGCCTGTACAATGCTTTCCGGAACATGTGTGGCATCTCCTGGATAGACTTGCTGATGGTGAGGTTGTTGGTAGGTTTCAGAAAACCAACGCAAGTTGTCTGTGGTTCCAGCTACTGCGTTTTTGTCTATGTCGATTCCAATACCTTTTGTTTTTAGCATGGCATTTTCAAGCAAGATATTACCCGCACCACAGAATGGATCAAGGACTACGCGCTCAGTTGCTTGATCAAACGAGCGATTGATATTTAGCAGTATGCGAGCAACTTTTGGTGGAAGCATGCCCTTTTTTCTGTCCGCATATGGCTTGCTTCGATCACGAACTGTCCAGTCATCTATATTTTGGATGCTCATTGTTTGCGCAAACATAATTTCTTTTGTAGTGATAATTAGAACAAACTCTCGCACTTTCTTTTGATGAAGTAGAACTGCAGCTGAGAGTCCAAATTTTTTGCCCTCTACAAATCGAACTGATCGACCTTGCTGTACTAATTCTTTTTTAATCTCTGCAGCATCAAGGAGAATCTCATCGCTTGTCTCCCCTGCCCTCAGATCCAATTGGGTAAAAGCAAATGTAATTTTTCCTTCTGGAATGATTTGTGCAATGCTTGTAGCAATAGTCTGGGCAGTAGTATCGTTTAATAAAGCTTCTTTTTTAAGAATCTTGACACAACCGCCTAGTTGGTTTTGTAGACCTTGTACATCAATTTTAGTGGCAGAATTGACCGCAATAATCTGCTGTGTAAGTATGTCAAGTTTTTTGTCACCAAGCACGCAAGCAAGCTCTGCCAGAGAAAGCTCGGTCGTGGTGCCAAGCTGAAAGAAATAGGTATACATTTCGTTATTTTTGTTTGAGCGAGATTTTTTTGATCGTGATCACTGACTCTGGTTGTCTGTGGCCAAGCACGCGGCGATAGCGTGATTTAGATTTGTAGGTTGCGACACGAATTTTTTTTGCTTTTTGTTTCTGATCATGAGCAGCAGTTACGCTTGCACCAGCAATTGTAGGAGTGCCGACAATGCTTGATTTGCCGTCTTGGATAAAAAGTACGTCTGGGATAACAATGCTTTTATCAGTTTCTTCTGAAAGGCTAGGAACGGTGAGCGTCATTCCCTCTTCGACCATGAACTGTTTGCCAGCTAGCTGGATAATTGCAAATGGCGTTGAAGTTTTTGACATAAGGCCGCTAGTATAACACGATTTCACTCGATTTGAAGCTGGGAGCGCAAGGTGGTGCGCGCGGCAATGCTTTGCACTATACCAAAGATAAAACACGTGACCAGAAGCGAACTACCTCCGTATGAAAGTAGCGGTAGCGCAACGCCAGTAACAGGGAGTAACCCCAAGTTCATTCCCACATTAATGCTTATTTGTGATAAGAAGACAACAAACACACTAATGAGGAACGTTTGTTCTATTGGCTCGTTGACCCTTTTGGAAACTTGTAGCAAGTAGGTGAGCAGGCCAGCGTAGAGGCAAAGCACAAACATAGCTCCTAGCCAGCCAAACTCTTCTGAAAAGGTTGCAAAAATAAAGTCGGTTTCATTTTCTGGTAAGAATTGTAATTGCGATTGTGTGCCTTGCTGCATTCCCCTACCAAAAAGCATGCCTGACCCCACGGCAATTTTAGATTGTTGTACGTTGTAAGAAGCAGTCGTGATCGTGTCGGATGGGGAAAAGAAGCTTCTAAGCCGTTCTTTTTGGTATGGTTGTAACAACCATATCCAGCTCACACTAAGCAGTACGGCCAAGACCACTCCACCAGATAGGTAGGCTTTTGGGGAAATAGGTTGGAACCAGATACTTGCACTAGCAGTAAGCATAACAATTAAGGTCATACTAAGATCTGGTTCAAGAAAAATCAAAACTGCTGGTAGGAGTGTAATTCCAAGTATTTTGAGGAGCACACCTCTGTTTTTTGTTTGGCTAGAAATTTTCGCGAGTAGCAAGGCAAGTGCTGGAACAGCAAGTTGTGACGGCTGTAGATTAAAAAATCCAAGACTAATCCAGCGATTGGTATTACGGATTTCAGACGAAAAGACAAGTACAATCACCAATAGTAATATCGCTAAAGCATAAAATAATCCTGATAGAGAAATCATCCTTGAAAAATCTATAGACTGACAAACAAAAAAAATGCCAAATCCTACAAGAAAAAAAACCAGTTGTCGTAGTGCTAAAGCTGTGTTTAGCCCATAGAGCGTTGTGACGCTGAGGATTGCGAAGCATCCAAGCAATGTGGGCAAAAAAAACTGTTTCATTATGATAACAATTTGAGCTCTGGACCGATTGAAATAGTGCTATTAGTTTTTTGTTCGATTTCTTGTTGCCAGCCTTTGGGAATTTCTGGAACGGTAATATTAGCTGTATTTTCTCGAGATAGACCGTGTTTCCTTCGTAAGACCTGGATAGTTCGCATCAAGTCTCTGGCGGCACCCTCAACGCGTAGTTCAGTAGTAATAATTGTTTCGAGCTCGACTCGTTGTGTCTGTCTGGTTTGTGTCCAGGAGACTTTTTTAATATTAGTTTCTGCTTTAAGCACGTCAAGAATTTCATCACTTGGTTGAGCCATTGCATCCCAGACATTAAGTTGACTCAATGGTTGGCGGATTTTAATTCCAGCTTCTGCTCGAGCAGCATGTGCTTGCTCGACAATCTTTCGTATCAAAGTCATCTCTGTTTCTAGCTCAATATCGAGCAGTTTGGGATTGTGGCAAGGCCAATCGAGCAGGTGAATGCTTCGAGAGTTGTCAGAAATTTGCTGGTGCACAAACTCAGCAAAGAACGGCGTGATTGGGGCAAAGAGGAGTGCAAGTTGTGTAAGTACAGTGCCGTACACTCTCAGAGATTCTGGTTCGTTGTCATCTGCAAGCCGCTCTCGACTTCTCCTGACGTACCAAGTTGATAATTCATTGACAAACAGTATTAATCTGCGTGATGCATCAACTATATTATAGGCATCCATATCTTTAGTTGTTTCGACAATACAACTCTCTATCCGACTTAGAATCCAGCGATCAAGCACATGCTTTGGCTTGGTTGTAACTGGATCTAGCGACGTGTTGGCGCTATTATTAAGTTTGTACAGTGAAACACAGTTGTACCAAATAAGAAATACATTCTTTCGTATATTAGAGACATCTTTCTCTACAAAGTTTATATTCTCAGCTTTCATAACTGGAGAACTCATTAGGTAGAGACGCAAGCTGTCTGCACCAAATTCATCAATGACTTTGAGTGGATCAGGGAAGTTTTTTTTGGACTTGCTCATCTTGGTACCGTCTTCTGCTAAAATAGTGCCGGTTGTGAGCGTGTTCTCGACGGCATGTTTGCCAAAAATGCCAACTGACAAGACATGCATTGTGTAGAACCATGCACGAGTTTGTGCTATGTACTCACTCACGAATTGCGCAGGATATGTATCCTCAAATGTTTTTTGATTTTCAAATGGGTAATGCCTGGAGGCAAATGGCATTGAGCCAGACTCAACCCAGCAATCGAATACTTCTGGTACCCTTCTCCCTTTGATGGTTTTTTCATCGTTCACCCAAACACAAATGTCGTCGATGCGTTCACGATGCAAATCTTCTATATTCTCAACTTGGTTTGGATCGGTCGCCCACTTCTGTAGTTCGGCGATCGAGCCAATAATTCTTTCTTGTCCATCCTCAGCCCGCCAGATAGGCATGGGGGTTCCCCAGTATCGCGATCGAGAAATATTCCAGTCTGGAGCAGTCTCAATACCTTTTCCAAATCTGCCCGTTTTAAGGTGCTTTGGGTACCAGTCCATTTTTTTGTTTGCAGCCAACAACTGAGGTTTCAAGCGTTGAATATCGATAAACCAGGCTGGGAGGGGTGCGTGGTAGAGTCGGGTGTTGCAACGATAGCATTCGGCGACACTATGCTCGTGCACATCTTGTCTGTAGATGAGATTGCGATTTTGTAGGTCTGCATCAATGAGCCTATTGGCTTTGAGAATAGGTAGTCCGGCCCAAGGAGTTACTTCAGCTTTAAGTTTTCCATGTTCATCGACATGCTCGATGATTTGAATGTCATGTTTTTGCATCACCCGATAGTCGTCTTCGCCATATGCAGCAAGTGTGACGACACCTGTTCCCTCATCATCAGTTACGAAATCGTCAGCAATGATACTGCCGATTTTTTCTTTTGCTGTTCGTTGTTTATAAAAATCAAAGTGCAGTTCAAATGTGAGCTTTGTAAGTTCGCTCCCAGATTGTTTTTGTAGCACCACATATGGTTGGTTGTTGAGCATTGATAATCTAGATTCAGCCAAAATAAATTTTTTATTTCCTTGTTGGACAGTTAGGTAAACCAAGTTGGCGTTGACTGCAAGCGCTGGTGTTGCCAACTTATTCCATGGGGTGGTTGACCAAGCAAGCAGGTAAAGATCATCCTCACCCACCACTTTATATTTATAGGTTGTGGCAGTATCTGTGACAGTTCGGTAACTGTTATCCATCGAAATCTCAAAATTTGAGAGCGGAGTGGTACAGCGTGGACAGTATAAGATTACTTTCTTACCTTGGTAAACAAGTCCTTTTTCTGTGAGTTGTTTAAAGCCCCACCAAACCGATTCCATGTAAGTTTTATCCATTGTTTTGTAGTTATGTTCAAAATCAACCCAACGCCCCAGTCTTGCAATAATCGATTTCCACTCATTATCTAGATGCAAAACTTCGGATCTGCAGGCTGCGTTAAAACGGTCAATACCGTACGCCTCTATTTCTTGTTTTCCTTGGGAAAATCCAAGTTTTTTTTCAATCAAATTCTCGATCGGAAGGCCATGACAATCCCATCCCCAGACTCGTTCAACACGATACCCCTTCATGGTCCAGTAACGAGGGAAAACGTCTTTGCTTGTCGAGCCCAACAAATGACCATAATGTGGCATGCCAGTGGCAAAAGGAGGACCGTCATAGAAAACGTACTGCTTAGATTGAGGACGGTTTTCGATTGATTTTTTGAATGTCTTAGTTTTGTCCCAAAATGCCAAGATAGATTTTTCTAAATTGGGGATATTTAGCGATTTTGGAAACGAAGCAGTTGTTGCCATACTGGTGTAAAGTATAACAGCTACTGTTTTTTTCGCAGGAATGCAGGAATTTCAAATTCGTCTTCAAATTCTGTTGTTGGAGTAGCGCTTTTTGCTTTTATAGCTGATTTTGGCTGTTCATCTGATCGAAAGCCATCAGACTGCACAAAGGGAGATTCATTTGTTTTGCTTGATGTGATCTGTGTTGTGGTGAGCGGCTGTGTGTAGCCATCGGGTGTTCGATCAATTTTAGTCTGAGTTGGTTCTGATGGTTGTGATCGAGAGAGTCTAGATTGAGAGTCGCTGCTGAAAGCGCCAAATGGCTGTCGCCTTGAGCTCGCGTAGCCCATTTGTTGTTCGTCAAATCCGGTAGCAATTACACTGATCTTGATATTATTACCCATAGTTTCGTCGATAGTTGCCCCAAAGATTACATTTGCTTGTGGATCGGCTGCGTTGGAAATAATCTGAGAAGCGTCGGAAACTTCTGTCATAGTCATGTCTTCACCACCGATGATATTAAAAAGAATTCCCCTAGCGCCTTCGATAGAAACCTCAAGTAGAGGCGAGGCAATAGCCATGCGAGCAGCTGTTGAAGCTCTGTTTTCGCCACTTGCTTCCCCGATGCCCATTAACGCAGATCCTGAGTCGGTCATGATAGTTTTAACATCAGCAAAATCAACATTGATTAGTCCGGGCACAGTAATCAGATCAGAAATGCCTTGCACGCCTTGTCCAAGGACATTGTCTGCCAAACGAAATGCGTCAAGCAGGGTCATTTTTTTATCTACTACGTCCATGAGTCGTTGATTGGGGATCACAATCAACGTGTCCACAGTCTCACGCAAGAAATTAATGCCTTCTTCGGCTGCGTGCATCCGCTTGTTGCCCTCAAATGCAAATGGCTTGGTGACTACGGCAACTGTTAGGGCTCCTGATTGCTTGGCAATTTCAGCCACAATAGGTGAGGCACCAGTGCCAGTGCCTCCCCCCATACCAGCGGTAATAAACACCATGTCAGTGTCATACAGCAAGTCTTTCAATTTTTCATATGACTCTTCGGCTGCAGTTTTGCCTACTTCAGGGTCTGCGCCAGAACCAAGTCCTTTGGTAAAGTTGGAGCCAATTTGTAGTTTTGTTTCTGCTTGGGAGGTGAGTAGTGCTTGAGCATCAGTGTTGATGGCAATAAACTCAACACCTTGGATCTGCTTGGAAATAATCATCGAGTTAACCGCATTACTACCACCACCACCGATGCCGATTACTTTTATTTTTGCGAAAGTAGTATTTGAGGGTTTAACTAGTGCCATATCGATATGTCTCGCAGTGTATCATTTATCATCCTAGAATCAACCGGATTACGTAGAAACTATGGTAGTAATGAAGCAAGTAGTTTTTTTATAGAAGTAAGTACCGCGCCAATATTAAAACTTGGAAGTGAAGAAAGCGAAAAGGATCGCTTCTGTGAGCTACCGCCTTGCCTTCTACCATACTCGAGCAAGCCAATTGCTGTAGCAAAGGATGGTTTGTGAATGTCGTTTGTTAGACCGCTAAGTGCTAGGGGTTCGCCAACTCGCACTGCCATTCGAAGTTCTTTTTTTCCGATGTTTGCCATATTTTGTGTACTAGCACCTCCACCAGTTAGGACAATACCGGCAGGAATCTCATCGAGCACATTGGCTTCAGACAGAGCAGTTTCTATTAGTGAAAAGATTTCTTGTATTCTTGGAATCATGATTCCCTCAACAATTGCTTTTCTGGAAAGTTCTTCATCGTTGTTATCGATAACGCCAAAATCCTGTAGCTTTAGCACGTCACTTTTTTTCTTGCGTGCAGTGAAGTCTTCTTTTGATTCTCCGGGTAGTGGTTTTTGAACATCTTCGCCAGATTCTGAAAGCGCAACCTTAATCTTTTCTGCTGTCTCGAGACTGACGCGACAGCCAAGCGCAATGTCTTGAGTAATGTGACGAGCGCCAACTGGTAATGAGGCAGAAAAAACTAGCGAGCCTTCAAGATAGGCGCAAATTGAAGTTGAGCCTGCACCGATATCAACTAAGGCAACACCAAGCTCCTTCTCAGTTTCAGTTAGTGTAACCTCGGCAGCTGCCAGACCAGAGAAAACAAAGTCATCAATCTGTAAACCAAGATCAAGCAAGCACTTTTCAATGTTGATGAGCGTTGTATTGAGACCAGTAATGATATGCGCTTCAGATTCAAGTCTGACACCAGTCATGCCGACAGGATCTTTAATGCCTTCCTGAGAGTCAACTTTGTAGGCATTGGGAATGACATGAATGATTTGTCGATCTGATGGTAGCGAAAGCGCGCGCGCAGCTTCGGTAACTCGTTCTACATCTGACTTGGTGATTTCCTGTTGTGGTGAGGCAACAGCTACCACTCCTTTGGAGTTGAGTGACTGGATATGAGTGCCACCAACCGAGATGTATGCTGACTTTACTTCAAGACCAGCCATACGCTCTGCCCCGTCTAGACTTTGTGTAATTGTATCGAGCACTTTTTCTAGATCGATAATTTGACTTTTGCGCATGCCACGTGCTGGCACGACACTAACGCCAAGCACTTGTAACTTCTGGTATGCATCTACCGAAGCTATAAGTGTGGCGCACTTATCTGTGCCGAGATCAATTGCGGTAACTATCGAGTGTGATGGCATATTATTCTGTTGCAGTAGCATAGCAAAATTCTCATTGCGTGCGTAGTACTGGTAGGTCAAACCGTAAATCAACTTCTTTGATTGGTGCGGGAAGTGTAGAGAGGGCTTGTGAGTCCAAAATGTGCTGAAGGATTTTGATTTTTTCTTGTGTGTGCTCGTATGGCAAAAATGCGACGCCTCCAGAGGATAGTTGTAGTTCTACAAATTCAGTTTCAAACAGTACGCGTTTTGGCAATTCTTTGTCTTGCTTTATTATTTTGACGTAAGCAACAAGAAAATGATGATATATTGGTAATATAGTAGTATTTTGTTCTGTAAATAGTGTCGGAGTTATAACTTGTATATCTGTGTTTTCGTTTGATCCTGTAAGTAATTTTGCAGTGCCAGAGTCTGAAATGGAGTAACGATCGGTATCATTAAGCAGCACAGTGTAAAGCTCTGGCTTTCTTGTAAAATCAACCTCGAGTGTTTGAGGAAGCGAAATGTGATATGACTTGAGCGCAATATTGTGTGCTCGTTCGTATTCAGCAATACTTGTGTTTTGATATAGGTTGACAAAGAAGATACTCGTGCCACGCAATTTGTACAGTTCTTCTGTGGAACAAACTTCGGTTTTCTCAATACTACACGTGATGTGTTGTATCCGCAAAAGCCTTGTTATCAGCACAAATGTCAGGATGGTAGCAATAGAAACAAGTATCAACTTTTTTTTCAAAAATCTCATACAGCTTTAGCAAGTGAAGAAACAATGTTCCAGAGATTTTTATTGCCCTGGGTATTTGTTTTTTGTCGGAGATTTTTTTTTCGTCGGGCAGATCGGTGGGTAGCTAGATTTTTTATTGCAGTTATAAGACTATCAGGATTAAGTTTATTTTGTGGCAAGATAATTGAGTTGCCAGATTTTGCTGCTATCTCGGCATTGCGTAGTTGTTCTTGTTGGTGTGAGAATGGTAGTGGGATAAGTATTGCTGGCAGTCCAAAGTGTTGCAGTTCAAACAGGGTGTTTGCTCCTGCTCTAGAAATAACGATCTGAGCATGAGTGTAAAGCCAAGCAAGTTCAGTTTCTGTTATCCACTCACGCACTGAGTAACGGGCTTGTGCAGGGTGGGAGAGCTGACTAGCTGCGTCATGAAGCTGTTGCGCATAATTAGTTTTTTTGGTGGGCGAGCCGCATTGATGCACCACAGTCCAGTCACGCGTCAATTGTGGCAAGACTTGAGCGATAGTGGCGTTTATTACCTGAGAACCTTGGTTGCCGCCAGTGATATACATAACAGGTAGCTCGAGGCTGCCAAGCCAACTTGGTTTTTTGGGCTGGTTGTTTTCGAGCTTGTGTCGCAGTAGGTTGCCAGTGAAGACTACTTTTTTTTCTGAAAATTTTTCAAGTAGATGCTTGTGTGATACAGCAATCTTTTTACTAAAAATGCCAATAATTTGAGTGCTCAAACTAGCTACAGCTGTTTGTTCGTGAGTGACAACCGGGATATGTTGCAGCCAAGCTGCTAGGGCAACGGGAACAGCTAGATAGCCCCCAAACAAAACAACTACATCTGGCTTTTCTGTTGAGATTATCTTGAATGCTCGGATAATGCCAATTATTACTTGCCATGACTGTAGCAGTAATTGCCAGGGTGAGTGGAATGTTAATTTTCCGGATTGAAAGGCAATAAATGGAATGCTTCGATCGGTAGCAATGGCCTGAATTTCCTGTGATCGCTGATTGTTTTGTATCTGCGAAAATTCGCGACCCAAGAAAATGAATTCTGCGCCCGCCTGCTCTCTCACATAATCAATAAAAGCAAGAGCGGGCGTGAGGTGTCCGCCAGTTGTTAGTATTTTCATGTATTTTCTCGAGCAACACGAATGGCTACTCCTGAGGCAAACAATATCATGATCAAAGACGATCTACCATACGAAAAAAATGGCAACGGTTCTCCTGTCAGTGGGATAAGTCCCACAGTTGCCAATAAATTGAGAAATGTTTGACCCGCAAACCAAAAAAGAATTCCGTACACTACCAGTCGTGATTCAGGTTTTTTTTCAAGTCCCATTGCTGCCTTATAGAGTTGAAAAAATAGCAAGGTAAATAGTATAAGGATGAGAGAAGTACCGACAAAACCAAGCTCTTCCCCGACAATGGCAAAAATAGAGTCTGTACTTGATTCTGGTAAGTAGGATTGTTTTTGTTGAGAATTGCCTATGCCTTGACCGAAAAGGCCTCCATGGCCAAATGCGAGTGTTATTTGTTTGACATGAAAGCCAGTACTTAGTGTATTGCTACTTGGATTAAAAAAAGTTTTTACCCGCTCAAGTCGATACGAAGAGCCAAAAATAGCAAGCAATAGTAGCGGCAAACAAAATAAACCTGCAACAAGCAATTTTTTTATTGACCCACCGGCGACAAAAATAATGCCAATGGCAATACTTCCGACCAAAAGTGTTGATCCAAAATCTGGTTGTAGCAGCAAAAGTGTGAGAGGGATAGCGCTTAAAAAAAGAAAAGAACGAATATTTTGTTTTTTTGCAAACCAGTGAGCAAAGCTAGCAATGAGGCAAAATTTTAGTAATTCAACAGGTTGAATCACCATGAAGCCGAGGTTAATCCAGCGTCGTGCTCCATTAAGTTCGAGGCCAATTATCGGCAAAAATACTAGTGACAGACAGATAATTCCAAATATGTAGAGCGGTGTTCCCAGCCGTGTCCAAATTTTGCTCGGCAGTAGCAGAGCAAGCGCGAAGGCTCCAATGCCGATGAATACACCAAATAGCTGTTGAGTGATAAGAGCATATGGAGTACCAAAAGTTCGATAGCTTTCGATAATTGAGCCTTCGAACACAAATATAAGTCCGACCAAGCTTAGAAGGGCTGTGTACAAAAAAAGCCATCGTGCAGCGCTCGCATGAGAATTTTTTTTTCGCTTCATCGTACGACGGTCAACCATACGCCAAAAATAGTCAATAAGATTTGAATAATCCAGGCACGTTGCACAATTTTTGGTTCCTCCCAGCCTTGAGCTTGTAGGGTGAGGTGAAAGGGAGCAGCTGGAAATAATTTCTTCTTGCGGAAGCGTTTTGAGAGCAGCTGTAAAAATGATGAGGTAATTTCCAAAACAAATATAAAGCCAATAATCAGAAGCGCGAAAACTTTTCCGAGTAATAAGCCAACTACCGCCAAGGTAGCACCAAAAGCTAATGAGCCGACGTCACCCATAAATATCCGCGCTGGATAGACATTAAAGTACAAAAATGAAATCAATGAGCCAATCCAGATTGCGATAAATAATGAGAGTGGAATATCAAGAATTGAGGCTGAAAGCAGCCACAGGCCGAATAGACAAATCATGAGTGATCCCGACGCCAAGCCATCAAGACCATCAGAAATATTTACTGCATTAGCAAATGCCAAAATTGTGAAGGTAGCAAATGGAATAAACATCAAGCCTAGATTGAAAGTACCGACAAATGGAATGTTAATGAATGAGATGCCAAGGTTTTGATAGAGCATTAGACTGATAATCAGCGAAAGTATGAGCTGGAGAAAAAACTTGTGCTTCATACGCAGACCAAAAAAACCTTCTTTTTCGAGAAGAAAGAATTTTTTAATATCGTCATAGAGTCCGAGGATGCCAAATGACAAAAAGGTGAAGAAGATTATATTTATCTCGGCACCAATGTCACGGTGAACACTGGTTACCTCTTGGCCAAATAACTTCACTAGCGGCAAGATGAGGGCGAAGAGAATTGAAACTACCAGTATAACTAGTAGTCCTCCGCCGATTGGAACACCGGCTTTTTTTGCGTGGAAACGATTAAAAACTGGTGTTAGCTTGCCAAAGACATCCGCAGTAATTTGTGATTTGCGGCGAAATCGCCAGGAATACAGCAAATTAATAAATGGAATTATTAAAATAGATGTGACTATGAATGAAAATAGAAGTACGCCAAAAGCAATGCCAAGAGACTGCATATGACAATGATACTACGTTCTAGCAATTTCTGCGCCAAGAGATCGTAGTCTCTCGTCAAGCGACTCATATCCGCGATCAATGTGTTGAATTTGAGTAATGTATGATGTACCAGGTGCGGTCAGAGCAGCAATGACAAGCGTGGCACCATGGCGCAGGTCTTTTACGGCAAATTGTCCAGGTTTTAGTTTTGTTGGACCAGTGACAGCTATGGCGTGTGGTGTGTCGTGGTTGCTTTTAGCATACTCAAAATTGTACAAATTTTCAGGATTTGTTACTTTTGGCTGATAAGTTGTGATTTGTGCACCCATTGCCTGCAGTTCTTTAATGTACTGAAAGCGATCTTCGTGAATGGTTTCATGAATACGGCTTGTACCTGTTGCTTGAGTCATGAGGGTAGCCCAAATCGGTTGCCAATCTGTCATAAATCCAGGAGCTTGGCGAGTTTCTATGTCAGTTGCAATAAGTTTTCCTTTATAAAAAAATCGAATACCGTAGGACCCCAGTTCATAGCCGGCGCCAATCTTGTTGAGTTGTTCTAAAAATGATTCTAGATGCTCTGCTCTGGCGTTTTCTATGATAATATCTCCCTTTGTTGCCAGTGCAGCGCATGCATAGCTGACAGCTTCATTGCGATCTGGCATCAATTTGTGTATGGCACCACGAAGTTTTGCTACACCATCAATTTCAAGTACTCGTTTTTCTGGTCGGGTGATTTTTGCCCCCATGGCAATGAGAAAATTGATGAGATCGTCAATTTCTGGTTCTTCGGCTGCATTTTCGAGTCTTGTTATTCCTTCAGCCTGGACTGCAGCCAACAAAACCGTCTCTGTACCAGTGTGTGTGTTCTTGTGGAAGCGGTACACAGTGCCACGAAGTTTTTCTGCTCGAGCATAGAAAACTCCATTTTTAAGGGTAATTTCTGCACCGAGTGCGCGCAGCCCATCAAAGTGCCAATTGAGTGGTCGCTTGCCAATTTTGTCACCACCGGGGATTGGCACAATCGCCCGACCAAATCGAGCGAGCAGCGGTGCAATGAACATACTTGAGAATCGACCTTCTGAACCAACTGCTTTCGAGAGTTCAAATTTGTGCAGATTTTTTGGGTCAATAACTAGAGCTCGTTCACCCACGGCTTTTACCATGCCGCCGAGTGATGTGATGATTTTGCCGACGGTAGCAACATCTTGAATATGCGAGAAATTAAGGATGCGTGAAGGAGTATGGGCGAGAAGTGTTGCCAGCATCAACTTATATGAGGCATTTTTTGCTCCGCCGATGCGAACAGAGCCAAAAAGCGGTTTGCCGCCAACAATCTTAAATGTATTCATAGTATTCATTATAGCGGAGTAAGGAACGCTAGTTCTTCTTGGGTAAAGCCTTTAAAAAAAATTTCAGGCTTGAGTGAAACATTGTATTTTATGTATACCGCTTGGTGGATTTGTCTCATAACGGCAAGATACTCGCTAGCCGTTGCTCTGCCAGTGTTTACTATAAACGCAGCGTGCAATTTTGAAATTTCTGCATCACCAACTTTTGTACCTGCCAAACCAAGTTCCTGGTCGACTAGATAGCCAATACTGGGGGTTGGTAGCGCAAGTTCTCGCTGTTGTTTGGCAGTAATATTTTGGAAGACACAACCAAGCGAGCGAGGCGGTTGTTTTTGTTTTTGTCTGGACCATTTTGTGATTATGGCTTGCGCTCGTTCTTGATCTCCTCGATACAGACGCAGTCTGAGTGTCAGTAAGTACTCATCTGTGTGGTGAAATCTAGAGTAATCGTAGTCAAATTCGAGTTGGCTAGCCCGTAGTGTTTGTTTATTTCCTGATGCATCAAGTACTTCTACCGACTCAACAAATTCAGAAATATAGTGTGTACCACCGTGGATATTATTTACCACTGCTCCACCAAGCGTAGCTGGTATCTTGGTGAACCATTGCAGGCCAGTAATGCCTTGTCGCACCAATTTTTGAATCAGCACAGGCAGTGCTGCTCCGGAATCGATCTCAACCAAAACTTGTTCTGCCGATTTCTCGTCGTAGTCAAGATCTTGGAACTGTGGCATGTTAGTGTCGGCTGTTGCAGCTTGCCAGCGAGCAGTAAGTTGTTCAGGATCTTTTGGGGTTAGATTTTGGTCTAGTATTTTTAGATTGTTGGTTGTATTTTTTATGACTAAACCGGTAATACCTCGATCTGCTATTAGTGTGTTTGCACCCCAACCGAGTATGGTAATAGGGATTTTTTCTTGTATTGCTATCTGCAATACGGCCGTGAGGTCTTGTTTGGTCGAAATACTGCAAAACAACTCAGCAGGTCCACCAATGCCTACAGTTGTGTGATGCGCGAGCGGTTCGTTTGCCCGAAAGGCGACGCTGGGACAGGCTTGCTGGAGTATATTTTTCCATGTCCGCATGATGTTATTGTAACAACTCATGTACTTGATAAATATCGCCTGCTCCAAGTGTGATAAAAACGTCGCCAGGCTTTAACTCTTTTTTGCACCACTCTGCAAGCTCTGCAATGCCCGAGAGCGATTTGGCAGAAGGCAATAGCATTTCGCTTTGTATGCTTGTATCTGCTTGTTCTCGAGCTGAGGCATAGATTGGGAGCAAGAGCATTTCATTTGCACGACTGAGTACCTCTGAAAATTCTGAAAATAATTTTTTTGTTCTAGAGTAGGTATGTGGTTGAAATGCAAAAACAATCCGTTTGTTTGGTTCCCAGTCTTTTGCTGCGGTTATTGTAGCCAAAATTTCACTTGGATGATGAGCATAATCATCGTAGTACTGCACGCCATTGTGTATCCCTTTATTTTCAAAACGACGTTGGGTTGAAGCAAATGTGCGTATGGCCTCTATGCACTCAGCAATTGGTAGACCAGCAGCTACACAGGCCGCAATAGCTGCCGTCGCATTTAGTAAATTAAAAAAACCAGGTACTGCTAGTGATACTTTATAAGTAGTATTTTTGTAGTGGAGTGTAGTCGTAACTACTTTATCTCGTGTCTCACTATTTTTTTCAAGAAAATAGGTGTCATGAGCGTTAACTCCGTAGGTAATTAGTTTAGCAACTTTTGTAGTGAGTAACTTTTCTGATGCAGAATTAAGAATGAGGACTCTTGGCTTTTTTATCTGTCCAAAAAACTGATTAAAAACTGTTTGTGTAGCAGCTTCATTGGCATAGACGTCGGGATGATCATGTAATATGTTGCTACAAACAGCAATGCTTGGTCGCAAGTACGAGAAACGAGCAACCCGAAGTTGTGGGTTAGGCTCTGTAGGATTAGTTACGTATTCGTCTGCCTCTGCGACAAAAATTTTACTCGATTTAGCATACTTGCCAGTTTGCTTGAGTCCAATGATTTTTCCTACTCCCACCGCATATGATGGATTTTGCCGCAACTTGGTAAGGATCCAAGCAATCATTGCAGAAATTGTTGATTTACCCCCGACACCACAAACAGCAATACCATGTTTCTGATTAAAGAAAAGAGCCAGAACTTCAGCATGGGAAAACACAGGTAGTTTTTTGGTAAGCGCTGCCTGCACTTGAGGATTGTTGATCGCTTGGTGCGCCGCGGTATAAATAACGCAGTCAGTTTTATCTGGCAGTTTGTCAGCAAATGAGATTTGGATTTTGAGATGCAGTTGGGTGAGCATTTTTTGCGTTACAAACTCTTCTGCGACGTCACTGCCAGTAACCGAGGTGCCACAATCTCGCAGTAGTTGCGCCAAGGCAGTCATCGCCACACCTTTGATACCGACAAGATGTGCGTGCTGGTAGGGAAAGAAGTTCATATTGCCAAAAGTGATTTAATCACTGGGATGATTTTTTTACTACTATGACGCAGTAATGTGCGCTGTACGGAATCCGAACTTGATTGCTTGTGAATTGTTTTTTCCAACAGTGGTTTACGAAGTATGCGATCGTCGTTTGTCACATCGTCTGTAACGGGAAATTCTTGTTGCGCAGCATAAACAGTCAAAATTTCAGGGGGTATGGGGTCAGTGTTAATGATAATTTTGGTAAGGGGAAAACCGAGTATTCTTTCGATTGCTGTTACGTGGTCGGTGGCAGTCATATCATGAGTCTGTGCTTGTCGAGTCATAAGATTAAGAAAGTAACAAATTGGCGACTTTGAATGCACCAAAGCCTGAGATAGTCCTGGAGTAACCAGTACAGCTATGAGGCTAGCATAAAGGTCGCCTGGACCAATTATAATAAGGTCTGCCTTGGATAGTGCTTTTGTAACGGCAGGATTCACCTTGCATTTTGGAGTAAGTGAGACTTTTGCAATTTTATTTGGTTTTTTTATCGCTTTATCTAGGTGGTGTTCTCCAAGTACTTCGGTGCCGTCTTGATATGTAATTTTAAGATTAACTGCAGTGTCGGTGCTCGGGATAACATTCCCTTCAATGCGGAAAATTTGTTGTGCTACCTCAAGTGCTTTGGTAGTTGATCGATATTTATCTTGTAGAGCTGTGAGGATAAGATTGCCAAGATTATGGCCTTTGAGTCCACTGCCCCTTTCAAATCTGTAGAGCAATAGTTCTTGAATTGCTCTTTGGCTATCAAGACTTGCAAGTGCGGCAAGCGATTGGCGCAAGTCACCGACTGGGGGAAATCCAAACTCATCTCTGATTCTGCCTGTGGAACCACCGGAATCGGATACAGCAATGATAGTAGTAATTTTTACGGACAATTGTTTTAGAGCAGATACGACTGGGTAAATACCAGTTCCGCCGCCGATGACAAGTATTTCTGGTTGTCTCATAATTGTTTTTTGGCCAGTTCTGTCGCTACACGAGCATCATCCCAAGGAATTTCCTTGGTGCCATAACACATGCTCTGCTCGTGACCTTTGCCAAGAATTGCAACAATATCGTTTGCTTTTGCAGCTGCCAAAGCAAAGGCAATAGCTCTCTTTCTGTCTGCAATTGAGACAATTTTATTGTGGTTGGCACTAAGTTGTTCTTTCATTTGCCTGATGATTGACCAGACATCTTCGGTACGTGGATCTTCAGCTGTAAAAATAGCTAGGTCGGCAAGTTCGGTTGCTACTTTTCCCATTTCTGGACGCTTCTCCCTGTCTCGCAAGCCAGCTGAACCAAGAACCACAAGTAATTTCCCCAGCTTATTTTGGGTGGTCTGAAGTTTTTTTAAAGCTGTTAATACGGCTGCGACACCTTGTGGGGTGTGTGCAAAATCTACGATAACAGCAAACTTTTTGTTGAGCTGAAGCCACTGCATTCTGCCTGGAGCATGCTGAAACGACGAGAGGGATTGAATAAAATCTTGAATAGAAATCCCAAGTATTTGACATATGGTAAAGACCATTCGTGCGTTTTGTTGGTTATACTGCTCTGGAAATCGAGCGCGAATTGCTTTTGTAACGCCAACAGGCAGGCGATCACTTGAGCTATATGTGAGAACTTTTTTCTCTTTTGTTTGTTTGCTCAAAAGTGGAAAGGAAAAATCATCTGCATTGAGTACAATTGTTTTTGCATTTTTGAGCAACAGAGACTTTGCCGCAACATACTGTTTGTAGGTGCGGTGATAATCAAGGTGTTCGCGAGCAATGTTAGTAATTGCTGCAATCTCTGGTCGGATTCCCCAAGTACGATATTGATACAAACCGTGCGAAGTTGTCTCTAGAACCAAAAACTCATATTTTTTTTTGACCAGCTCCTGCATGAATTTATACAGGTCTTTTGGCTGAGGTGCGGTAACATGCAATCCCGAGTCACTTGGATTTTTTCCGAGAAAAAAGCCAATTGTGCTGATGAGTCCTGATTTGCGTTTTGCAAAAAGCAGGACATGCTGTAAAAGAGTCGAGGAGCTTGTTTTACCATCAGTGCCGGTGATAGCGATGACTCGTAGTTTCCTTTCAGGAAATTTTGTCTGAATTTGTGCTGGTAAGCCTTGCAACAAGCCGGTTTTCACAAAGTGAAGGGGGCGTTTTAATAGGTAGGCTACTTGCGCTAGCATGTCATCATTATAAAGCACTTTAAGCAAATGCTAGTTGTAGAGCGTCAGAGCGATTTGCTCTGCAATCCGAAACCAAAGTGGGGCAGCAGTCTCAGCTGCCCAGGGAGAAGTGCTTGGTTCATTTAATTTAACAAAAAGTAGAAAGTCTGCATTGTGCTGTGGGGTAAAGCCGATAAAGCTCGTGATTGTCGCATCTTCTTTATACCCACCCGCTTCAGCAACTTGCGACGTGCCTGTTTTTCCTGCAACGGGAATTTTTTTTGAGTAGGTCCATTGAGCTTCTCCGTGTTCTGCAGCGTACACGAGCATGTCTTGGAGTATTCTAGCTGAGTCAGGCGTAATAACCTGCTCTTCTACTATAGGAGCAATTTGATGGGATTCGCCGGTGGCTGGATCAAAGACCGCAGAAACTATTTGTGGCTTCATGAGTTTGCCATCATGTGCAACTGCAGCTACAGCTCTTACCAACTGAAGACTAGATACGGTGATTCCTTGACCAAACGAGCGTGTTGCAGTTTCAACTGGACGCCAGCTGGTTGGAAAGGGTGTACCCCTATCTCCTTGGAGATCTATCCCCAATTCTCTTCCTATACCAAATTTGCGGAGATACTCAACAAACTTTTCACTGCCCATTTTTTCGTTTATAAAGATCATCGCTGTATTATCTGATTTTGCGAGGGCCTCACGCATAGTGATATCTGGATAGTAGACGTCATTCCATGTTCTGATTGTGTAAGTGCCAAATTGGCGTGGTTTAGCACAAGTGTCGCAGGTAGTTTCTGGAGTAATTGTTTGTGAGTCGATTCCAGCTGCCACAGTTAGGATTTTAAAAGTCGACCCCGGTTCATACAGCGTAGTTAGTGATGGATTTTTATATCTTTCTGAGGGAAACTGATAGAATTTTTCCTGAGAAAATGTAGGACTGGCTGCAAGTCCAAGAATCTTGCCCGTGCTTGGTTCATACGCGATTGCTTCTCCGCCAATTGCACCGTAGCGCGCAATGCCATCATTCAGCTCTCTCTCCAAGATGCGCTGGATATCTCTGCTGAGAGTAGTAGTAATATCTCTGCCATTGAGTGACACAAAGTCTTGCTTGTCAGAAAGCAGTTTGCCACCCAAAGCATCACGGCTGATTTTATTTTGAACACGTTGTGGTTGGAGTTCTTTTTCGAGTGCGCCCTCAATTCCAAAGTAGCCGATATCCTCTCCTACTTCTGTTTTGCCGATGAAGCCTGTGAGTTGTGCGGCCATCGACGCTTCTGGATAGTATCTTACTTCATAGTCATCGAATCCAATTCCAGCAATTTGCTTGCGTTCGATTGCTTGCTTAGTAGCTTCACTAACCCGTTCTTTGAGCCCAATCCAACTTTTATTTTCTGCTGTTAGTTTGTGAATAAATTCGGTAGCAAGATCACGTTGTATTTCGCTTTGGGCACTAGCTGAGGCTGTTTCGTAGCGCTCTAGATCTGTAGAAACAAGTGAGGCCAGGATTTCGGCAATTTCTTCAGGAGACTGAGTAAACAAGGCTGGCTCAGCAAATAATCGATAGACTGTTTGGTTTCCAACGAGTAAGGATCCGTCAGAAAAATAAAGACTGCCTCGACTACCAACACTTTTAATTTGTTGTCCATACTGTTTGTTTGCTTGTTTTGTGAGTTCGTTTGCGGAAATAACCTGCAAAAAAAATAGTCGAGCAATAATGCTAAATGAACAGGCAAAAATCAGTGAGATGACAACTTTCCCTCTCATTAGTGTACGGCAAGTGTATCAGCCAGTTTCGTTTGATTTGCGATTACAATAGTTTTGTTGATTGGCTCATATCCGAGTAGTCGAGATTCTTGCTCGAGTTCAGTCAGCGAGCTAATCCGTGCGAGTTCATTTTCGAGTCGTTTTCGTTGTGAGATGAGTGCGTCTTGTGTTGTTATTGCTTTGTTGAAAGAAGTATTTCTTCTTACCCAAACTGATTCTGTGATAAGTACATTTACCACCTGACTAAACAAGGCAATGCCCAAAAGCCCATAGTAGGTGTAAAGATATATTTTTCTCATAGTTTTTCTACCGCTCGTAGTCTGGCGCTTCTTGCTCGAGGATTTTTTTGTAGTTCGAGCTCGCTTGGCTTGATTGCTTTTTTTTGTAGTTTTTTTACCCGGTTACAGCTATCCCACTGTGCAAATTGTTGTTTGACAATTCGATCTTCCCCTTCATGGAAGGCAATGCAGACAACTCTGCCACCTTTTTTTACTAGAGAGAGTGCTTGGGGTAACGCAAGCTGAATTTCGCTGAGTTCACCATTTACCGCCAGACGAAGTGCTTGGAATATTTTGGTTGCAGGATGTAGTAAGCCAGACTTTTTGTGAGTCACACTCTGAATACAGCTAACAAGTTGTGTTGTGGTAGTGATTGGTTGTGGTGCATTTTTTATCGCTTTTGCAATGCGTCTTGCCTGTGTTTCACCGGCTAAATCTCGAAATAATTGCTCCAGTTGTTTTTCTGGCACTACAGCCAGAATATCTTTTGCCATGACCGCTAGTCTTGTATCCATTCTCATATCGAGTGGACCATTACCCATAAAACTAAATCCTCGATCTGCAGACATGAGTTGCTCTGTGCTGGTCCCAAAATCGAATAAGACAGCTGAAATACTCAGATGGGTGTTTTTTGCAATTTTCTCCACCTCTTCGGTTAGCTTAGAAAATGACTCATGTACGAGATAGAGTTTTTTTTGTTGTATCTGGGGCTTAAACCGTGCGACTCCTTGTGTAATTGCTTCTTTATCCCAATCAAAAGCAATTACTGTAGCTCCTGCTTTGAGCATGGCTGCAGTGTGACCTCCGCCACCAAACGTCGCATCCACGATTGTATCGTTTGGTTCTATCTTCAGAAATTCTAGTGATTCCTCAAGCAAAACGGGCGTGTGTTTATTGCGGTTCATATTAGTTTATCAATTTGTTCGACGGTTGATTCAGCGTTATTGCCGAGTTCGTCCATGTATTCGTGGTACGTATCTCTGTCCCAGATCTCTATTTTATTTAGGCTGCCGACAATCACGACATTTTTTTGTAGCCCTGCCGCTGCAATAAGGTGCTCAGGAATACTAATCCTGCCAAGCTTATCTGGTGTTTGTTCTGATGCGTCATTGCTCAAGAGACGGATTGCATCTCTGACAGCTCGTTGATTGGTTGAGTATTTTGAGAGTTTCTCTACCTCAGATTGAAAAACGCTGTCCGGAAATAGAAACAGTGAGCCATCTAAACCTCTAGTAATTATCCAGTTTTTTTGGGCAACCCGAAACGGCTTAGGAAGTGAAACTCTTCCCTTTGTTTCGAGTGTGTAGTAATATTTTCCAATAAACATTAACTATAAGATAGTTTACCACTATTTACCATCAGGCAACATTATGACTCTTCATATCAAGAAGTAAATACAAAAAAAACACGAAAATACCGTGTTAGTGACTTACAAAAACAGTGATAAAAAAAGAAAAGCTATTTGGCTATCACAACGTAGAGCTGGACCATAGGTACAGTTGCTGTAGCTGTCTTACCGTCTTGGTTTGTGGGATATGTTTCCCAGGCGGTACCATTCCAACCGAGAATGCTCGCAGTTTCCTCAGAGTTAGTACGAATACTGAGCTCACCCTCACCCGTCAGATTAGAACTAGCTTGGAGTGAGTATGGTTCGGAAATGATCTTCCCATCGTATCCTTTGGGAATGCCCGATGCTTGGCTAATAATAAGGTATCGAGCTTGAGCAAGCGACTTGGCTTCAATCTGAAATTTTCCGTCTCTGGAAGAAAAACTGCTCTCTTTGGCTTTGTTTTCAAAATATTTCCACTCTGTTTTGAGGCTGTAATCTTCTTGGCCAGCAAAAGTAGTTGTGAGTGAGCCACCGCGGACATCTTGGTGATAGGTGCAAGCGCCTCCAGCACTGCAGCTACCGAGCAGAATTTTTTCACGAGCCGGAAGAGTATCGAGTTGGATAGCGCCAAATGCGCCCTGAAGTAGCGTACCCGCTTGGTACTCAAGTTCATACTCGACTGTTGTGGCTGCTTTTTTTATAGAGTCTATAGCGATGGTGATGTTCTTGCCGTCAGATTCTGGAGAAATAGCAATATATGGACGATCTTCTTGCGGAATAATATTGGCTGGTTGGACAATTCGTTTTTTTTCAGCAACGACTGCTTCTGGTTCAGCCTTTGGTCGAAGTCTCCAAAAAAGCGTTCCAGCTATGGCGACAATTATGAGACCGATGATGAGTGCTAATGGTTTTTTCATAAAAACTAGCCTAGCACAGCTTCCTCAGCTAGGTCTAGCTTTTTTGCTAGATACTCGAGTATTTGGTTTGAGCCAATTCTTGTTTGTTCAGTTGTATCTCGGTTCCTGATGGTCACAGTGTTATCTTCGAGTGTTTGATAATCAATAGTGATGCAAAAAGGTGTGCCTATCTCGTCCTGATAGAGATAACGTTTGCCGATATTGCTTCTGTCGTCCCAAGTGGTTGGAATTTTACCGAGTAGTTCTTGATAAATTATTTTGGCTGCAGCGATCAATTCAGGTTTATTTCGTGCCAGCGGAAACACTGCGACGCTGTGTGGACTCAGTTGCCTTGGTAGGCACAAAACTGTCCGAGAGCGTTCAGTGTCTTCCCAATAGTGTTCGGCGAGAACCATCATAAAAAGGCGATTTATACCGACTGCAGGCTCGATGACATGGGGAGTGAAGCGCCGTGTGTTATCTGTAGTGGTGGCTTGCAGTGTCTCTCCCGAGTACTCTTGGTGTTGTTTCAAATCATAATCTGTTCTATAGGCAATGCCCCAAAGCTCTTTCCAACCAAAAGGAAATTTGTAATCAAGGTCATACGTATCCATACTATAGTGACTACGTTCAGTATCTGTGTGTTTTCGCCAACGCAGATTTTTTGCTGCAATATGTAGATCTTTAGTCACAAACTCCCACATGGCTGTTTTCCAAGATTCCATCAATGTTTGCCAGTCTGTTGTCTCTGGGTCAAAGAAATACTCAATTTCGGCTTGTTCAAACTCAAGTGTGCGAAAAACAAACTGGCCTGTGGTTACCTCATTGCGAAAACTTTTGCCAATTTGTCCAACCCCAAATGGTAATTGCATACGAGTGGAGTTGCTAATATTTGCAAAATTACTAAAAATACCCTGAGCGGTTTCTCCACGGAGATAGATCTTGGATTTTTCTCCAGTAACGACTCCAATAGATGTCTCAAACAACAAATTAAACACTTTCACAGCGCTAACAGGGTTGCCGTCGGGACTGACGATTTTGTGTTGGATGATATATTCGTCCATCGCCTTGACAGACATATCTTCAGGTGATGTGTCAGTTGTTTGGTTATTTTTTTCTTGCCACTCTTCGATCAGGTGGTCAGCTCGATAGCGTTTTTGTGTTGTGAGATCTTCAACCAATGGATCATTAAATGCCGTTGTGTGTCCTGAAGCCATCCAAGTTTTTGGGTGTAGGAGTATCTGCGAGTCTAACCCGACCATATCAGGTCGCTGATGAATGAACTTCTGCCACCAGAGGTTTTTAATATTACGTAAAAGCTCTGTGCCAAGCGGACCGTAGTCATAAGAATTGGCAAGACCACCATAAATGCTTGAGGTTTGAAAAACAAAGCCACGACGCTTGGCAAGGCTTACAAGATCGTCAAGCGTTGTGGTTTTGGGTTGCATGCTGTCGAGATTGTAGCAATCTGTCAGCTATTTGACTAGTAAGTACTCAAAGCTTCGTAGTGGTTGTTCGAAAATGGTGCTGAGCTGTTGAGACAATGAGTTGTTTGGTGTGTTTGTAATGTTGTAACCGAGATGACGTACGAGATCAATGATTTTGCCACGAAGTTCTTTGACATTATCGTGTTTTTCTAGGACTGCTGCATAGACATTTGTGACCTGTGTGAAGGTTTGTTGGTCGAGTTCTTCTGGTACAAAAAGATGATCTAAAATTTCTAGCAACTGCTGCACTCTTCTGACTTGTATGAGTGAATTGGTGTCTTCGAGCGCTTGCATATGAAGCTTGGTTTGAGTAATGATGGGCATTGATTTAGTTTGAATGCAGTGTGCAGTTATGAGTGAACCTGGCTCTAGATTGCTGCCACTTGAGGAATGTAATCGTCGGACACCTTTGGCAACATAGCGATTTTTCCCCTCCTCTTTTGTAAGCAGCGTCACTACTCTATCAAGTTCTCCGACATTTGTACGTTTGAGGACAATGCCGGTTACTCTGTATGATTTTGCTGCCATCAAGTTTCTTAAAAAGCGATTGAGTAGGTTGTATCTTTAGAAATTTGGAGTTTTTCCTGATTGCCATCTGTCTCAAGTAGTAGTGGGAAAGTGTCAATGCCACCTTGTTTCCAAACCCTCAGTTGATACCTGTCTGTTGCATTGTAGGGAATTTTGTATTCTAGCTTAATTTTAGCGGTTCCCAGTGGTTCAAGTGTAAAGAAGCCATTTATGACAGAGAAGCCAAGCTCTTCGGTGACACGAGCCGATTCTTTAAAACCCTCAGAGGAGATGAGCTCACTCCCTGCGGGAACATAAATTCTGGTCCAGTCTTTGAGTGTAGAGTTGAGACAGAGTAGGCCAGCTTCGAGATTACAGTTGTCGGATTTTCTAGAATTTTTGTAGGTAATCTCTAGTTGTTTTGTAATAAATCCATCTTGGGGTGCAGAAACTACCTGCTCTACCTCATATGTTACAAATAAATTTGACTTCGCTCCAGCAAGATTGGCATTGACAATTGCCAAGAAATCAACATCTTGTTTTGACTCGAGACGACCAGCTGCATGTATCGCCTCTGCGGCGGCTTGGGATTTTTCGTCAAGAAAATAAAACTGGATATGTCTACCGGCAATATTATCCATACCCGTTTGAAATAATGCTGGCCAAACTGTTTTTGGGCTTGAGTATGCTTTGGTAAGGACAGATCGCATCAATGGACCAATAACGCCCTTGCGATCTTCACGAAGATACGGAGTTGGTCTGGTAATAATTTCGGACAGGATGTAAATAATTTCTGGACAATCGCAGCGTGGGTCTATTTTGCTTGAAAACAGTCCATAACCCGGTACTTCTACTGGGCCAAGTACGGTCAAAAGGTCAGTCAAAACTTTGGTATCAACAGCAATAATGCCATCAACATTATCTGGTTCACTCGGTAAACTGCTGTACTCGGGGAAAAACTGATCCATTGATACTTTGAAATCAGGCGAAGTGTTCATGTCTCTCAGATTCCAGTTTTTTTCTGTTGTGAGATATCTACCAAGTTCCTCTGGAATAGGCAATTTGCTGCGGTATTTTTGATCGAGTTCATAAATATCATCTGATTTCTCTGGTTCAACTTTGCCATTCTCGACGTTTATCACCGCATACGCAGTTAAGAAACCACCGGTGGGGCGGAGCTCAGCGTTATTTTGAAACAGAACGATATATTTTTTGCGCTCACCGCGTCCGCCGGCGATACTTGGTAGTTGTTCGATAACTGGTCTGAATTCTGTTACTGCGTCGACAGCCGCCGAACTCAGATTTTGTGCTTGCAAGATTTGCGATCTGATCGCTATGTTCTGAATGCTTTCCGGATATCGTGTTGGTGAGATGAGCGCAAGCTCCGATTCTGTAGATTTTAGGTCTGCTGCGATTTCATCCAAAATGGGTGAAATTTTATCGAGTGTCTCGAGCACGATTTTCAATCGATCTTCGGCAGTACCGCCTTGGAATGTACCTTCCCCCGAGAAGCCAAGCACGTCAGCATAAGGTACTAGTGCGTCGACAGACTTTTTAGCAGCGGCTAAGCCAGATTGAGCTGCGGCAAATGCGTGTTCGCCATCAAGGTAGTAATTGCGAATTATTGGAAAGTACTTATAGAATGAAAGTTGCTGATAACTTTCTCTCATCTCAAGTAAGTGCTCGTCTAGTTTTACGAGGTTTTCCTGAACTGGTGGTAAGTTTTGTGCTTTGAAGTGTCCGTATGTTTCTTGGCCGATTAGCTTGGTAGATTCTGCCTGAAGTTGCATTGACTGCAATACTTGATAGGTTTTGAATACAAGAGAAACGAGAATGCCTATGAGAATTGTGGTGACGATGAGTCCAGCTATTGCAATTTTTTGCCATGTTTTCCGGGCGAGCCACCAAGTGCGCAAGCCTGTTTTTTGAGCCGCTTCTTCAGTTGTTTGAGAGATTGTTGCTGCTTGATTTTTTATTTGTGACTGGTGTATGGCTTCGAGTGGCATATGAGTTCTCAGTATAGCAAATATATGACTGGCACTCCAATCACCACTTTGAAATCATAGCTCCAGGTGTCTTGAGTAAAATAAGAATGTCTCGCCAGATAGAAGGATTGCTTGCATACTGCGCATCCATCTTGGCTCGTTGGGCAAAAGGGATCTCGTTGCGACCACTGGTTTGCCAGGGTCCAGAAATACCTGGCTTTACACTGAGAATTTTTGTAATATATGATTTCGTTTCGGGATATCGCTCGCTTTGTTCATCGAGCTCTTTACGTACATAAGCGCGAGGACCAACCATAGACATTTCGCCTCGCAACACATTGAGCAACTGTGGAAACTCATCGATGGTGAGTGAGCGAAGTATTTTTCCCAACTTTGTTATGCGGGGATCATTGGGAATTTTCCAGTCGTTGCTTTTAAATTCTCTGAGTAATTTTTTGTCGTGTTTGTGCAGCATGTCGTCAGCACCAATTATCATTGAGCGAAATTTGTAGAGATAAAATTCGCGACCGTTTAGGCCAACTCGTTTATGGACAAAAAAAATAGGTTTGCCTGAATCAAGAAAAATTAAAACTGGCACTACCAACCAGACGGGTAAAAAAAGCATACTTAATCCGAGAGCAACGGCAAGATCAAGAAGGCGCTTTTGAGCTAAATACGTCATGAAAGTCTTATAGATACTCGGTTCTATTTTCTGCCTTTAATTGCTCAATAATTTTTTTGACATCCTGACTTCTGCCTTTTGGGATAATCATGAGAATTTCGTCGGTGTCGATCACCATAGTATCTCTTATGCCAAGCATAGCAACTAGACGCTTATTAGAATGCACCAGGTTATTGGTAGAGTCAATCGCAAGTACTGGAGCTTTGGTCGATTCGTCCAACACGACATTCCCCTGAATGTCTTTTTTCTCGAGCTCATATACAACTTTCCAGTCACCAACATCGTTCCAGCCAAAATCTCCAGGAATAAGGACGAGATTGTCAGCCTTCTCTGATATCGCATAATCAATTGAAATAGCATTAGACTCGGTGTAGACTTGGGGTAAGAGCTGAACAAAATCTGTACGAGTCGCCTGTTGTATTTTTTGGGTCGCCGCAAACATTTCGGGCAAATGTTGTTTAAAAGCAGTGAGCAATGTTTCGGCTGCCCAAACATACATATTGGCATTCCAAAAATAACGACCTGTAGAAATGAACGCGCGTGCTGTTGAGTGATTTGGTTTCTCGGTAAAGCTGTTTACTGAAAAGAGTGTTAATCCCCTGTCGAGTCGCTCGATATCATTGGCAATTTTGATGTATCCAAAGCCAGTTGCAGGATAGGTTGGAGTGATGCCAACGGTTACCAATGACTGCTTGTTTGTTGCAACGCGAACTGCTGCATTCATAACGCGGGCAAATTCTGCTTCATCAGTTACAACGTGATCTGAGGCTGAATTGATGATTACCGCATTTTCATCAAGTGAGCGAGCGTAGAGTGTTCCAACCAACATGGCAAGTGCCGTGTCTTTTTTCTTGGGTTCAGCAATGACATTTGATTTGGGAATTTTTGGTAGTTGCTTGAGAACTTCAGCTTGGTATTTGGTGTTGGTTACAACGATAATTTTGTCCCAATCAACTAATTTTGTGATTCTGCGTGCGGTGTATTGCAGCATTGTTTCATCGCCAAATAGTTTGAGAAACTGTTTGGGCGTTTTTTCGCGGGATTTAGGCCAGAGTCTTGTGCCACCACCACCTGCTAGGAGTACGGCATACACATGCTTGTTATTTGTCATTTTTGTGTCCATTTTTGTGAATAGCCCATACATCATACACTATTTTTTGCATCCTCCTTTTGTATATTTCAGGAGAGAATGATAATGCTAATTTTCTCAAGTATGAGGGTGAAAAAGTCATCTTTTTAATTTCATAAAATGCCCTTTCAAGGGCCTTGGTGTTTTGCGATGCAAGGAGTATTCCAACTTGTTTGTTTCTAAGTACTTCCGCCGCACCTGAATCTGCAAATAGTATGACGGGAGTTTCGTGGCCGAGGCTTTCGATTGCTACAATGCCGAAATCTTCTTTTCCCAACTGTAGGGTTGCCTGAGCGTGAGTGAGGAGCGCTGTTTTTTCTTTTTCAGATACAGTATTGAGAAAAATGATGTTTCGATTATGTTTGATCGCACGTCTTATGCAGTCTGAAATAAGCTCATTTTTTTGGCGGATTGCCCCACGCCGATCTGCTTGTTTCAGCAACTGCTTCTTCATCACTCCCTCACCGGCAATGAGTAGCAAGTCTCCGGTTTTTTGTGCGACACTCACTGCAAGGTCTACTCGCTTGTACCAGACTAGGCGAGAAAGTGATAGAAAGTATTGTGCTGTTGTGAGTCTCATTGCCTGTTTTATTTTGCTAAGCGGTGGTACAGCAATAGGAGGATAGATGGGCTCCAGCATGATGTTTGTGTAACTACCACTTATCTGTTTTGCAATTGTATTTGAAATAGGAATGGTGTAATCAGGGCGAGCGGCAGCAGCTTGATCCCACCAACGAAGGTAGCGAAGTGGTAGTTCTGCCAGTGATCTTATGGCAGGAATTGTTAATAATTTATATGAATATAGATAGGCAGCGTTATTCTTGGCAAGGTACTTTGGTGGGCTGAAGAGATAGCTTATATGTAGTTGCTTGGGAGAAGTAAGAACTCCTTTTGCTTCTGCGCTGCTTATCGAGATAATGATATCGAATGTCGACAAGTCAAACTGTTCAAATACAAGCGGAAAGATAGGAGAAAAAAATTGATACCACCTACGTACAAACCACCAGCGACTGGCAAAGGAAGATCTCACCCTGCTTGGTATTACCCAAGGTGTTCTGTTTGGATTATAAACAGCTGTGTAGAGTGGTGCTGCTGGAAAAAGATCAAGTAAGTGCTGCAAAAGGCACTCGGCTCCACCATACTTGGTGGTCACTCTATCGTAAACGAGACAAACGTTGGGTTTAGTTTTTGAGTGTGGTGAGGTAGACATCAGTGGTTTGTTTTGCAAGCTTGTCCCAATCGTATTTTTCGAAAAATTGTTTTGGTAATTGCAGTTGTGTCATTTTATTCTCGATTGAATCCCAGGCAGATTGGAGAGATTTGACGCTATGTGGATCAAAAAAGACAGCTTGTTGTTGGTAAATCTCATGAAAGATAGGAATGTCAGATGCGAGCAATGGCGTTCCTTGACGGAGTGCTTCAAGACCAGTCAAACCAAATCCTTCGGATAGTGAGGGCTGAATAAGTGCGGTCGCTTGTTGATATTTCTTGGCGAGTTCTTGATCAGTGATTGAAATATAAAATATAACTTGATTTTTGAGTCCTAGTGCAACGATGCGTTTTTTTACTTTTGTCACAAAAGCAGATCGTGCAGTGACAATTTCCAGCCGAATTTCTGGTTGCCGTTGTAGCAGCTTCAGGACAAGTTGTATGTTTTTGTGTGGGTAAAGTGAGCCAACGTAGAGTAAAGTATTTTTTTTTCGTTGAGCTATGAATTTCGGTTTTGCAAAAGCATCACTTACTCCTTCATAGGTAACAATTATTTTATTTTTAGCGTCTGAAAATGTTTTGAGCACTTGATTGGCAATTGTTTTTGACGGTACAAATATTGTTTTTGCCCGCGCGATAGTGTTGGCAACAACGTGTCTATAAAAAAAATACTTCAACCAGTAAATTATTGGTTTGAGTGTCGTGACATGTAGCCCCCGTTGCTCATGCCATAACAAGTCATGAATAGTGACGACAAATTTTCCCCGATAGAAAAACGGTACATTAAAGTGTGGGACGTGTAGTACATCGAGTGATTGTTGCCGCAGCACAGCAAGAAATTGCGTTTGTTCGGCAAGCGAGTAATGCTTGATCGGTGTTTGCACTATCGCAACCCAGGCTGACTCATTTGGGTTTAGTTCATGAGCTTGTTGCTTTGTGGCACAAAAAAGTACAATATCTGCTTTATTCTCGAGTAAAGAAATAACCCGAGGCACAAGACAAGAAATATACCGTCCAATTCCAGCGTGATTGAGGCCTGCTAGTCGGCAATCGATACCAACTCGAGGCATCTGATTACTTAGCGCTCTTTTTTCGAGTCGACTTTTTTGTGTTACTGCGTTTTGATTTATTTGGTTTTGCTAGAGCGTTGTCAACAATTTTTTCTAGCTCAGCCAGCTCCTCTTGTGTCGTACCGAGATCATTAGCTGTCATCGACTCTGAGAGCGCTAGCTCAGATTCTGCTTGGCGAATTTTTGCTCCTCTCGAGAAGTTGCCGACGATTACGAATACGATGTAGGCACCAGAAATTGCAAAGGTAGCAACTGGGATATATTCGAGCAATTTTGGTTGTTCAAATAATTGAGCGTTAGCATAGAAGTATTTAATCAACAAAGATGGCAGCAAGGCCGTCACAAACAAGCTTGCGACAACAGTAAAGAGGCCCTCGAGCGTGCGTTGTATTGTTGTGGCTCTAAGATTTTCAATCTTAAATTGCAGTGTTTGGGTGTTCATAGTCCGCCTTTCTTAAACGCGATAAAATACTTAAGCAACCAGCGTACCACAGATGGATACTCTTTGGCATAGTGTTTGTCGTAGTATTGTAGCATGGTGTTATAAAAGTGAAACTGGGTTTTTTGAGCAATATTTTGTGATGAATTTTTGATGCCAGACTTATATTTATGGTGAATCAGCGCAACGTGTGGATAAAATACAACCGAGTACCCCGCTTCTCTGAAACGACGACACCAATCAAGATCCTCGGCATACATAAAAAAACGATCATCTAGCAAACCAACTTTATTATAAAGAGAGGTGCGCGACAGTAGTGCTGCACCAGAACAGGCGTCTATCTCATGAATTTGTGATAGATCTTTATATGTTTGATGATACTGTGCAAATCGTTTTGAGTTTGGAAATAATTGCTCGAGTCGAGCAAAATAGGCGATTGAAGCCCAGATGGTTGGCTCTCCACGGTGTGAAGCAGGGTCGAGTGCGCCAGAAAAGAATGTTAGTTTGGGTGTTATAACAGCAACATTTTTGTGTGTATCCATATATGAGACAAGTTCGTCAAAATTTGAGTCTGCTGTTAGTTCAACATCCGAGTTGAGCAGCATGGTGTATCTTGCCGTCGTCTGAGTTAGGGCGGCATTATTAGCTCCAGCAAAACCCAGATTTTCTTTGAGACGAATAATTTTTGCCTTAGGGCAACAGGTTGCTACCGTCTGTAGTGAGTTGTCACTGCTGTTGTTATCAACAACAGTGATGGCGACCTGCAACTTGGTTTTTTTTAGATAAAAGGTTTGCAGTGAAGTTAGTGCCTTTTCAATCCAGAAATCACTATTAAAATTGAGAAAAATCAGTTCTAAATCAGGCTTATTTTGTTGCATTACTCGCTCCTATCCGGCGATAAATTATATCAAGTTGCTGTGAAATACTCTGCCAGTCATAGTGCTTCTGGACAAATTGTTTGCTTGCTTGTGCTAGTTTTCTGCGCAGTATTTTGGATTTGAGTAGCATCACAGTTTGTTTGGCAAGTTCTTTGCCTGTTTTGCCAATCCGAACATGAGCATTTTCTTCTAGGTTGAGACCTTCTACAGCGGTTGGTGTCGCTACAAGTGGTGTGCCCGAAGCCATCGCTTCTAGTACTTTGTAGCGGGTACCTTTGCCACTGAAAACAGGTGCAACCAAAACATCCGCAACCGCAAATGCGTCTCTAATGTCCTCTACCCTGCCTTTAACTACGACGTTGGGGTACTCGTTTTCAAAATTGAGAATTTCTTTGGTTGGTGCGTTACCAACAATGTGTAGTTTGGCTGTCGGAATTTTTTTTCGGATGTGAGGCCAAATCTCGTGAACAAGAAAGCGCACGGCCTCCCTGTTTGGTAACCACTTAAAAGTGCCAACAAACAAGACGGTTGGATCAGTATGTTGCAACTTTGGTTTTTGGCTAAACCAATCTGCATCAACTCCATTTGCTACTACTGCGATATCGTTTTGTACGCTGGTGCTTTGGTGAATAAAGTCTTTGTCTTGCTCACTCATTACAATAAGCTGGTCTGCTCTACCCCAGTAGTACTTCTCCCAACGTTTAATTTTGGCAATGTCAATATGCAGGAGTGGTCGTAGCAGGGGAAAAGCTTGCTTTGCATAGCTTTCGTACCCAAGATACTCAATGGTCTGTTCAACCAAAATGATTGGAGTTTTAGTCTGGGGTAGATGTGGCATCATATAAAAGGTTTCCGCGTGCAAAAGATCAAATTTGGTTCTTTTGAGTTCTTGCTCAATTGCTTGAGTAACCTCTGCTACATAATTGCGAACAACAAGAAACGGGTGTGTAGAGATTGCTGTTTTTGCAATATTTCTCAGGGTGAACGGAGTTTTTGACCTACGAAATACCCTGACATCTTCACAAAACTTGAGTAATTCTGGAATATGTTTTGTTTCTTCTGTATCTTTAATCAGAGAAAATAGGGTTACTTGATGTTTTTCACTGAGCTGTTTGAGTAGGTTGTAGGTCCGAATTTGCCCACCCGATAAGAGCGGATACGGTAAATATGGCGTTAACATGAGGATTTTCATAAGGTATTCTGTAAATTTAAAATAAGATACTCTGGTGTTTTTTCGATTAACTCATAAGTTGATTCTAGCGTTTTTGCTTCATCATCATAAGTCGTCGTGATGTAGTATTGGGCGCCAGCTGCAACTTTTTTTTCAATTTCGAAGCCAATTGGCCAGCCGCGGCGGCGTGTTTGAAAGAGGAATGAGGTGTCGCCAAAAGCAGGTGCCACAACAATAGCTTCTTCTGGCAACACTGCTTGTGCTCGTTGTCCAACTCGATAATACTCCCAGTGATTGATTTGGTAGTAGCCGACAACTTGTTGTAGGGAGAGCAATAGCATTGAAAGATACAGAGCGACAGTCAGTGTAATGGCAATTTTTTTGTGTAGTTTGTGTTGTAGCCACGCAAATAGCAGCCTGACTCCTTTTGCGACAGAGATGCAAATTATTGGTAGGGTAAAAACTTGATAGTAATCGTGCTGGATGTTACCCCGGGCTATAACGACAAAAAAAAGCAGGACACTCAACCACCAAGAGCCATACACGAACAATTCTGGCGTAGAGATTTTTTTCCAACGCAGGAGAAGTGGTATCAGCAGCACAGTACCGGTATACCCTAGGATTAACTTAGATAATCGCTCGTACCAGAGCCAGCGAAACCAGACTGGTCGCAGACGCGGAGGCACTTCATTAATAGGACCATTGTAGAGCCAGTCTGAGGCAGGAATACCTGAGGGAAATTGCAAAATCCAATCTCGCCACCACCACAGCGGCAGCAAGCTGCTTGGTAGCATCATAGTCCAAAAAACTTGCTGCCATACTAGCTTTTTTTTTAGAAACTGAACGAATAACAAAGATACGTACACAGGTGCCAAAAACAGAACAAACGGCTTCGTAAGTGCGGCAAGAGCGAGTAGCAAGAAAGAAGCAGCATAGTAACGCCAGTGTCTCGAGTGCAGCCAGTAGGCAAAAAGAGTCACCGATGCAGTTGCCAGGGCTATCATAACAGGGTCTGGCAAGATAACTCGACTATAAAAAACCGCATATGGCAAAACTGCGAAAGTCATTGCGGCAAGCAGCGCAGTTTTTTTGTCTGAAAATAGTTTGACAAAAAAATACAAACTGCTGAGCGTGACCAGTGAAAGCGCGATGGTAAAACCTCTGCTGAGTACCACGAGTGAAAGATTCGGAGCAAACCGCAGTATGCTGGCTAACAAGCCATTAATCCAAGGAAACTCGACCATACGATAGCCAGCAAGATTGTCTTTGCCAGAAGCAATGTTGGAAAAATCATGAAACTTTGGATGTAAGAGATCGACGCCATTTCTCACATACTCGTACGTCACTGAGGCCGTATCTGCTTGTCTGAAGCTGTGCCAATCAAGCACGGGACTAGTGATGTGTGGCAATCTGAGCAAAAAAGCGGTGCTGATTATCAGGAGGAAGGGAAGGTTATTTTTCATTATGATACCAGAGGTAAACTGCCATTGCCATACCCGTATTTGCCCAAAATATGTAGGCTATTTTGGAAGCTACAAATACATCAATATAGGTAGCATTGAGTAGCAAGCCAATTGAGCCAGCAATAAAACCAACAAGGATAATTTTTTCGATTGGGGCGAGTTGTTGGTCTACACGTCGTAGCGTGCGCAATGAGAGCCAGAGTGCGGTGATAATGCTACCGTAAAAGAATAGAAAACCAGCAAGGCCTGTTTCGCCGAGTGTTCGTAAATAGTTGTTATCAGTGCTTTCGGCTTCGGTAAATTGCTGAACACTCTCCTTGGTTAGCGTGGCGTATCCCGTACCAAGTAGTGGGTTTTTTTGAAACCCGGCAATTGCTTGTGGCCAAAGTGTATCAAGACGAATAGCGAGCGAAAGTCCTCGCTCGAGCGCATTTTGTGAGTATGTTCGCTCAACCTCTACTAGTATCATAGACTCGATCCCCTCTGCCGACACCGTAGCGACTAATTTATGGTCGGGAACATTAACATAAACGTCACTTGGTCTTTGGGGTGTTGGTCGTGTATCCGAAGCTACCATAACCGCTGCTTCTTCTGTTGAAAGCGCGTTTTCTGGTTTTTCGACTTGAAACTGAGGTAGAAAATGCAGAAATTCTTTTCTCTTTGTATCTACTTGCTCATACGCTGTGTGAGCCAGAGGATAACCATCCAAAATTTGTAGTAATCTCTCGTACATATCTTGACCAAAGAACACGAGCACGACCGACGTTCCAAGTGTGAGTAGGCTTGTCTGGCGGAAAAACCAGGTTGTCCTCTTTAGCCAGGTTTTTTTCTGGATCGCAAAAAGTAGTACAACTATGAGTAAAGCAAGCAAGAGTGAACCAAATGAGGCTCGTGAGGCAGAGACAGTAATCAACCAGATACCAAAGTAAAATAAAACAAAGAGCGCAATTTTTTCTTTTTTCTTTGTGAAGCTATATAGGGCGGCTAGGACAAATGGTAGGGTGATGACGAGGTAGCCTCCAAGATCATAATGACCGCCAAAAGTTGATTGTACTCGTGCATGTGGGGTGAGGTAGAGTCTGAGTCCTTTGCTAAACTCTCTATTCATGGTCGAGTAGACTGGCCAGTAGAAGTAGCGTTGTCCGACACCATAGGCGGCCACAGCCAAGAGCGTTATGAAGCCGGTCAGCAGTAAAATGCGCAAGTGATGCTTTGTTTTTATACTTGAAAAAATGATAAAGAAAAGTGCGAAGTATTCGAGATATCTTAGTAAATGCAAGACAGATTTGCCTAGATGCAGAACCTCAAAAGGAATGGTTTTGGTAATAAACACTGCACTGAGTAACGAAGCAAATCCTGCCAGCAAATACAGACCAAGCAATTTTGCTATGGGAATTTTCCAGGTTACTTTTTTTCTGGCTAACTGGATGAGCCAAAAAAGTATAGTAAGTGCTATAAAAATATCTTCTACTCGAACTCGCACGAGATAACCTGGAATCAAGTCAAACAGTGGTAACTTGGGATAGAGTGGGATAAACGCGAGCAAGAATCCACTGAGAACAAGTAAGAGATTGTGATCGATCCAGCCAAGGATTGTTTTGGAGGTAGGCATACAGTTAGACCTGAGACAAGAGACTGCGATACAGTCGGGATTGCTCTGTCCTGCCTATTGTAGCAAATAGCAGCCAGCGAAGTAGTATGCCCAGGCGAAGTATGGTGTTAACAACCGGCCGCTGCCAAAGTGGCATATGCTTTGCCCAAATGTATTGATAGCCTTTGATTTCTCCGAGTACTGCATTTTTCTGGTTGGAGCTTGCAGCTTGGATGTGAGTGATTACTGCGTCAGGTGAAATTGCTACATCCCAGTGGTGGTGCCGAGCGCGCAGACAAAACTCTACATCTTCTCCGTACATAAAGATATTTTCGTCGAGTGTTCCGATTTCATCGATAACTGACTTTTTAATTGCCATGGCGGTAGCAGCTACCCAACCTTGAAATTTTTGATTTTGGGTAGATGGCAGAAATTTTCCGATGAGCGGTAAGTCATCAAGCATCAGCATATGATTGGTGAGCGTTATGAGGTTTGGTAGCGCTCCACCCTGCGGTTGTGGACTACCATCAAGGTTGCGTAGGTTAGCAGCAAGAATACCCAGATGCTTGGAATCAGATTGCATGAGTCTCTCATAGAGGCGAGTAATCGCACCTTGTGGCACGAGCGTGTCTGAATTAAGTAGCAGAAGCACCTTGCCAGTAGCTTTGGCGATAGCGAGGTTGTTGGCATGGGCAAAGCCGGTATTTTTGGTATTTGCCAGCAGCGTAATTGGGATAGCAGAAGCTGTTGCAAGCTGTTTGATTGCTGCGAGACTTTCATCTCTCGAGTTGTTGTCAACGACAATAATTTCTGAATTGTTTTGCAACAGGATTGATTGAGAAAGTGAGGCAATAACGCTCTGCAAGGTTTGCAGGGTGAGCTCTTTTGTATTGTACGAGACGATGAGAATTGAAACGCGCATGGAATTTATTGGAACCAACGGGCCCTACCCAAGCGGTACTGCAAGTTGTTTTGTGCTCTCTGTCCAATTGCTTTGGCAGGGACACCACCGACAATACTGTGTGCCGCCACATCTTTGGTTACGACTGCTCCCGCAGCAATCACCGCACCATGAGCAATTGTTACTCCTGGCAAAATGATTGCCCGAGGACCAATAAATACATAATCACCAATCGTCACAGGCTCTTCAATAGGGGCAAAGTCAGTGCTGGAAATATCATGCTCACTTGTCCAGATCATGACTTCCGAAGCAATATCAACATGGTCGCCGATGGTGATACCACCTCGTGAGTTTTCTAGTTGTCTTCTCCCATCGAGTGTAACTTTTTCTCCGATTATGCTGTCTTTTCCAATATAAATATGTCGTGGATCGTAGATACGCGCTCCCATATGAAGTGTCGAGCCTGATCCGATTTGCATACCAAACAAGCGATAAAAGAATCGTCGGACGTGATGTAGTGGGACTACGCCAACGCCCCACCACAAAAACCCAGTTGCTAGTTCGAGCCAAATTGTAGTGATTCGACGTTGGATTTTTTGCCAAACAGTCATAGTTGCCCTCAGTATACGCCTAAGCATTTGAGTTGTTGAGGTGCTTTTTGGCAGCTTCTGTCGTCATTCTGCCCTGTGTGGTTCGTTTGAGAAAACCAATCTGCATGAGGTATGGTTCAATCACTTCCTCGATTGTGACAGTATCTTCATTTAACGCCGCCGCAAGCGTACTTAGTCCTACCGGACCACCTTGGTGTTTGCCAATGATGAGCTCAATAAGACGTCGGTCGCTATCATCAAGACCCAACTGATCAATTTCAAAAAGATCAAGTGCTTTTTGTACAAGCTCACCAGAAATTTCGGTTTGGTTGTGTACTTCGAGATAATCTCGCACTCGTTTCAGTAATTTGAGAGCAATTCGAGGGGTGCCTCTAGAGCGTTGTGCGATCGCAATAGCGCCAGATTCACGCAGTCTAACATGGAGTTTTTCTGCCGAACGCATCAAGATTGTTTGTAATGCGAGTGATTTATAGTAAGAAAGACGATGAATAATGCCAAACCGATCTCGAAATGGACCAGATAGCAAGCCAAATTTTGTGGTAGCACCAACAAGTGTAAACTTGGGTAAATCAAGTCGGATAGATCGGGCTGTTGGTCCTTTGCCAATGACTACATCTAGTGCGTAATCCTCCATGGCAGGGTACAGAGTTTCTTCTACAGCTTTTGGCAAGCGGTGAATTTCATCAATAAACAAGATGTCGCCTGGGTTAAGATTGGTAATAATGGCAGCCAAATCCCCGACCTTTGTCAAGGCCGTGCCAGAAGTAATTTTGGTTTGTACGTTGAGTTCACTGGCAATCAAGTGGCAAAGTGTCGTTTTGCCAAGACCTGGGGGCCCATATAGCAGTAAGTGATCAAGTGGTTCGGCTCGATTGCGCGCAGCTTCTATCGCAATGGTAAGAGATTTTTTGACCGTGTCTTGACCATAAAATTCAGCCCATGTTTGTGCTCTCAGGTTAGAAAAAAGCTCTACTTCTTCTGGTGTTTGTAATTGGGAAGGAGCTTGTGTCATGTTTTCGTTGTTCCAATTGTTTGCATGGTTTGTTTGAGTGCTTGCTCCAGCGTTTGGTTGTCCATATTTGTTTTGCGGACTACGTCGTATACACGTTGTTCTTCATATCCAAGTGAAAGCAGAGCCTCGAGCAGTAGTGCGCGATCAGTATCGAGTGTACCTAGTTGTAGTTCTTCTATTGCCCCAAGCTTGCTGCCAAGCTCTATGATTATTTTTTGTGCTAATTTCTTTCCCACCCGAGGAACTTGAGTAAATGTGCGCACAGCCCCGTCGCGAACCGCCTGTGAGATTTTTTCACTTCCGATCGCCCCCAACTGCAAGGCAGTGCTTGGGCCTACTCCAGACACTTGGAGTAAAAGTAAAAATAGTTCCTTCTCTTTTTGGTCTGGAAAACCGAATAACTCAAACTTTGTCTCGGCAACGTGGGTATGGATCCACAGTGATAAATTTTGACCAACGCTCCAGAGAGATTGATGTTTTTCTGCTACTCGTACACTATAGCCGACACCGCCAACCAGAAGGATGAGTGGAGTCCCGACTTGATGGAGTGTGCCAGTAAGAAATGCGATCATAATCAGAGTTGCAGATGGTGAACTGCAAGCGCGTGAGTTACTGCGATTGCGATTGCATCCATTGTATCATCGTGCAGTACTTTGCCTATATCTGGTATGAGCAGGCGCAACATTTTATCAACTGCTCGCTTATCAGCTTTGCCATGCCCTGCGATAGCTAGCTTAATAGTACCAGGATTGTACTGGTGAATTACTAAGTTATGGGTATTTGCTGTGGCGATAATTGCTCCACGCACCTCACTTACTTTGAGTGCAGTAGTTGTGTTACGAGCAAAAATGAGTGTTTCGATGGCAAGTTCTTGCGGCTGTTGACTCGCAATTATTTCTTCAAGCTCGGTAGTGATTTGTTGAATTCTTTCGGCCAAGTTTTTGGCTCGATCAGTCACAATACAGTTGTATGCTCGCAGTAAAAGCTTGCGGTCGTCGACCGATACAACTGCCCAACCGAGACGGTCATATCCTGGGTCAATAGCGAGAATTGTTATCACACTTGTTTCTTTGTGAGCACACTTTGCCAGAGATCCTGTACATGTTGAGCGGTGTTTTTCCAACTGAAGAGAGTTTTTTGTTCTCTTCCCTTTTTTTTGAGCACAGCTTTTTCCCGCGCTTTGAGCGTTGCAGCCTTCCACAAACCATCGGCTATATCTAGAGTGTTGTGTGGATCTACCAAAATCCCTGACTCGCCGACTACTTCTGGCAAACTTGCCGCATTGGCGACAACAGGAATTGTGTTTGCTTCGAGTGCCTCGAGTGCAGGTATGCCAAAACCTTCTTTCAGTCCGACAATGACAACAGCAGTAGCCGAGCGAAGTAGCGACCATTTTTCTTTTGTTGTGATGAAACCAGTCACTATAATCAATTCTTTGAATGGAGATGCTGCAATACGCTTGAGAATTGGTGCTGCCAGCCAGCCTTCCTTGCCCGCTAGTACTAAGTTATGTTGTTTTGCCTTTGTTTGTTTGGCTAGACCTTGTTGTTTTCGTGAGTAGCTTTCGAAAGCTTCAATTAGTTTAATGAGGTTTTTTCTCGGCTGAATTGTTCCAAGAGAAATAAAGAATGGCTTTGTAATAGCAAATTTTTTGAGATCTTTGGCCGCTTCTTGCAAAGTTGGTTTTTGGATTATGCCAATAGCTGGATAACAAACAGCTATGTTTTCTGGAGGAATTTTATATGTAGCAGCAATTTCTGTTTTACTTGCATGGCTAATAGTTATGATTTTTTTGGCGTTTTTAACGCTGTACTTAGTCCAGTAGGAGAGCTGCAGTCTGTCGCGCAGTGTGAAAGAATCGGGGTGCGAAAGAAAGGCAAGGTCTAGTACCGCAGAAATATAGGGTAGCGGAGCGTGTCGGGGAGCGTAATGGCCGGGTGTAAAAAACAAATCAAAATTACTTCGGTGCTGATACAAAAAACGAGGCAGCGCCCATTGTGTCCAGAATTGTTTTGGTCGAACTACAACATACTTCCAGCCAGGACGCTCTAGCGGCATGTCGCTGCATGGATGCTGTGTGAGCAGAACTGTGATCTGCCAATTTGCTTGTTTGGCAAGTTGTTGCTCGAGCGCGACCAGTAGTTCATACGCATAAGTGTTGCTGCCAACACGATCGACTACATTAGCCTCATTGCCGTCTATTGCTATGCGGTAGGTAGCCATGATTTATTATGACACAAATGACTGAACAGTTTGTTCGTAGGCTGTGATAGTTTGTTCTGCCACACGCTGCCAGCTGAACATCTGCGACCTGATGATCATTTTTTGTAGGCGAAGTTGTTGCTCGGGAATTTTTTCATTGAGTATTTTTTTGAGTCCAAGCGCAATACTTTCCTCGGAATGAGGATCGACAAACTCGGCTGCATTGCCCGCTACCTCTGGCATGCTTGAGCAGTTTGAAGTAACCACAGGTGTACCGTGGTGAAACGCTTCCAATATCGGAAGACCAAAACCTTCATACAATGAGGGAAAAGCAAAAACGCTTGCTTCACCATACAGTACTGATAGCGCTTCATCGCTGACCCGATCGAGAAAACGAAGTCCGGGAATCGCATCCATGTCTTTGGTTTTGTCCCAACCAACACTCCCAGCAATGAGTAATTCTAAGTCGGGAATCTGCAGAGACTGCCATGCGGCAATCAGGCGAGAAAGATTTTTTCGCGGTTCTCTGCTGCCGACAAATAATACAAACGGTTTGTGTAGTGCAAAGCTAGTTTTGATAGTCTCGTATCTTTCCTCAGTGAGGTGTTTACTTGTCAGTACCACTTCGTCCGGTAGGGCTTCATGTACTACATGTATTCTCTCACTCGGTATTCCTAAAAAAGAAATAATGTCGGTTTTGGTTGCCCGACTAACCGCAATAATATGTGCGCCGCGATCTTTGAGAATATCCCAAGATTTTTGATGCATGCTGAGAATTTGCGGATGGGCAGTTTCGGGATACTTCAGCATTGCTAGGTCGTGGATGGTTGAGATTAGTGGCAAATCTTTGTCTGGTGGTTGCAACCAGTCCCATGAGTGGAAGAGAGAAATTTCTGGGAAAGCAGCGCGAATTTTGGGGTAGCCAAGTTTGTTCCAAAGAAAATTATACAGCGATGGTGGGTAGTTACGAATGACAGTATGAGCCTTTCGCTCCGTGGCCGCCTTGAGTTCTTTAGCAATTCGCTCGAGTTCAGATTTTTGTCGAAGTGAGGAGCCGTACAAACTCATTTTGACTCGGTTATTTGCCAGCAAGTGCCTGGTCAAATTGGTCGTATAGCGTGATACCCCCCTGCCATACAACACAGAAGTGATATCGATGCCGACGGCGAGTGGTTGTGACATGTCAGCTATCCTTGATCTACAGCGGTATTTTGTTTACTAAAAATTCTGGCAAAACCTACGTTTGGCGCAGAAAACGAGCCAGTTTCCTCAAAACCAAACTTTTGTAGCTCAGCTGCTACCAATCGATTGGGGTCGGTGAGATCTTGTAAGTAGTCAAACATAAGTATGTAGTCGTAGTCAAGTGTTGGCTCAAGCAAATCACGAAGCGGCGTGGTGTTGTCAACATAGATTGCTTTTGTACTGATGGTAGTAATATCTGGAGAGGCATACCAAAGCCAAGGAGCAAAAGCTTCGGGGAAAATAAAGACAGCAATCGTGTTTTGTGCCGGATAAGTTTGTTCTATTTTGCGAATGATTCCACGCCAGTCTTCTCGTTGGAATGATTTGTCGATAAAATATCTGATAGTACTCGAGATATTTATAATAAATAGCATAGCAATAAGCAGTGTAGCGAGTTTTTTTGCTATCGCATTTTTTTGCGGCAGTGAAAGTACAAATAGATAGCTGGCTAGACCATAAAATCCAGCGAGCGAGAGTAAGAGTCGCTTGGGCTCAACTACGGGCACAAACCAAGATGCCAGCCAAGCAAATGCAAGTGGTGCTCCTGCCCAGAATAGCAGTAACATGAGTACTTTTTGCTGCCTTTTTACCTTTTTTTGCCAGGAAAACAATAGCAAACTAATCAAGCTTAGTACGACAAACGAGCCAGTAGCAAGATATGGTAGAGAAAAAGAAAGATCGCTCAGGCCGAAAATAAACTTCCCCATCACCAACTGTAGTGCTTTTTCTTGTGAAATGCTGACAGTACTTTCCCAACCAGGCAGTTCATTGCGAAGGAGTTGCCCTGCTTGCAACTGTGCAAAAAAGGTTGGCAGCCATGGAATAAAACAGGCTGTGCTGATTACTAGGGAGACGACAAGTTGCTTATATTTTTTTGTATTTAGTAGTAACCAAATTGTCTGTGCTATCAGTAAAAATGGGTAAAGGTATGAGCTGTAGAGGCCTGCTATTGTGAGGGTGGTAAACCAGCGCCAACGCTGCTCGTACAGTGCCCACCATGATGCAACAGCAAACAAGGTAGGCAGTGAGTACGGACGCAATTCTTGAGAAAAATAGATGTGTAGTGAGGAGGTAGCAAGTAGAGCTGCAGCAATCGTCGCCGTTTTTTTGTTTGCGGCACGCTCTAGAAATAAGTACAAGATCGCAATCGTCAGCAAGCCAGGAACTAGTGCGCCGGCGGTTCTTAGCCACCACTCGGTGTGCGATGCATAACTAGCCACATGCGTAATGAGGTGTAGCAGCGGTGGTTGAAAGTCTGCCACTATATCGAGTTGTTGCGACAGTGGCCGTGTGCTTTCGAGTGCTTGGGCGGCTTCGTCGAGCCAGAATGAGCCAGAGAGGTGTGGGAGGCGGAGAAGTATCGCAAGCGCCAAAATTAGTAGCAATAACAAGCGTGAACGATTAAGAAATGATTGCACGAACTCCATTATAGAGAGTGTAGAGTTCAAGTGCTATTTTGATTTGCTGCTTTACGCAATTCCGGTAATTTTTTTTCCAGTTCTAGATGCAGTAACATTTTTTGATGTTGTTCCAATCGTGAACGTTCTAGCATGGAGGCAATGTAATCTGGGTCGATGTTATTTCCTTCTGAACTAAGTAGGCGCCGAAGCTCTTGGGTGTATATTTCCATAAGTAGCTCAAAAGATGCATTCTTAATTTCAACTACGGGCATAGTTTTACCTTTTCTAATACGTTAGAATATCTGTATGAACCGTAGCAACCAAACAGCAGTAATAACCGGAGTCGCAGGATTTGTCGGCTCGCATTTGTGTGATGCGCTACTAAAGCAAGGTTATTCGGTTTATGGCATAGATAACTTTATCACAGGTCAAGCCAAAAATTTAGACCATCTTGAAAGTAATAGCGATTTTCATTTTATTAGAGCAGATGTTTCTCAGCCTGCTGCTAATTATCTTCCCAAGTTGTTGGAGCCAGATGTAGTCTATCACCTCGCTTCGCCTGCGAGCCCTCCCAGGTATCAGGCGCATCCTGTAGAAACCTATTTGGTCAACTCGATCGGTACCCATTATCTCTTGCAGTATCTCAAGACCAGAGCGTCGCAAGCTAGATTTATTTTTGCCAGTACTTCCGAGGTGTATGGCGATCCTACAGAGCACCCACAGTCAGAAAGCTATTGGGGTAATGTCAATCCAAATGGCGTGCGCTCTTGCTATGACGAAGCCAAACGTTTGGGCGAAACAATCTGCGGAGTCCATACACGAGACTTTGGTATGGATGTTCGTATCGTACGTATTTTTAATACCTACGGTCCGCGAATGGACTTGGCGGATGGTCGTATTATCCCCAACTTCATCGCACAAGTACGTTCTGACCATCCTCTTACTGTTTACGGTGACGGCTCGCAAACTCGCTCATTCTGTTATGTTTCTGATCTAGTCGAGGGGATTTTACTCATGGGAACACTACAAAACTTAGCTGGAGAAACAATCAATTTGGGCAATCCCAATGAAGAACATACAGCGATCCAAACGGCAGAACTCGTCAAGAACGCATTTGAAAAACCAGGTTTAGAACTCTTGTTTAAAGATTTACCTGGGGATGATCCGACTCGACGAAAGCCAGACATAACAAAAGCTAGAGCGCTGCTCAATTGGTCGCCAAAAGTGTCGTTTGCCGAGGGGTTGCGGAGAGTGCGAGACTCATTTTCGAACTAAGGTGCCTAAAATAGTATTTCACCATTTTTGGTTACGCGAATGACGGATTGCGTGTTTGCATAATATTTACTATTCCCATTAAACTTACTTCTACTCTCTTTTGTATCCGCTTGCGCATGATCCGCCGTTAAAATGTATGATTTTAGTTCTGGAAATGCAGCAAGTTTTTCTTCAAGGTCAAAAATGAAGTTGTTTGGATTATCACGATCTTGCCAATTCAGGTCATGCGAGATGATAAATAAATTTTGGATATTTGGCAACTGCTCGAGCTCAAGCAATGCGTTGTAGACAAATAATTGCTGCTGTTTTGTCGCCACCGAGTCGCGACCTATATCCAGTAGGATGAAATAATCTCGATCAGAATAGAATCGCTCGCTGGCTATATTATATGGCTTGCTTGGCAAGAGATCGTAGTTCCCCGGACTGTAGAGTACAGGAAAGGATGCTTGGTTGGCAAAGAGCGTGTTTACAGTTTGAATAGCACTAGAATCTTTGCTATTTACAATATCTCCAGTGAGAATCATAAAAGCAAATGATTCGTCATTTTGGTTTGCAAGTTTGCCCAGATACTCCACCTCTGTTTGAGTGTTTGTTTTGTCATAGCGATTTGAGATAACGGCAAATGAGTATTCACTCGAGAGCAGACTCGGTTCAAGTTTTTTTGTTGTAATTGAGCTAGGTAGCGGTGAGATTTTTTCGGTCAACTTGTTGACACGCAAAAGCGCGCACTGGTCATAACAATCTAGATTGGCGTAGCGAACATCAAAGTTCTGCCTCAGCGCAGCATAGTCTTCGAAAAAAGCTTTATTGGTATTCAAGCCATAATCTGACAAAAATAACTGTTTGCCCTGGGCAAGCAGACGCTCGTAGAGCGTATACATATTGGAAAAGTCATAAGCTCCCCAGACTCTTTCTGGTGTATCCATGTAGGTCTGAGCCGGTGAGAGTGGCAATACTTGGTAGGGTTTGTCGCTAAATAAATCAATATAGTATGGTGAAAGTACAGTAATGAGAAAGTCATCGGCAGTAAGCCTGGAATTAGCTTGCAAAACTGCATCTCGTTTGACCACCTGAACTGAATTGCGGAAACTTTCTAGAAATCGTTGTCCTGAGTTTGCAGAGAGGACTGGAGAGAGCATGAGTGCCCCATACAGAACAACTTTTGCAACGCGCGCATGTTTTCCCGCAAGAATAAATTTTTGTAAGAGCAAAATGGCGGCAGGGGCTAGAATCATTAGTCGCAGTAACTGCGAGTCTTCGAGTGGTTGGCCGGTGAAGTTGTATTCATAGGCTAGTACTACCAAGAGTAGTAGTGAGAGTAATGACTTGATGCCTAGTTTTTTGTACATCAGCAAGAGAGTGGTCAAAACCAATGAGAGATTGAGGTAATAAAAGACTGCTGGATTCTTGCTCAACCACAAAAATGGCAGCAACAACATGCTGTAGAAAGAAAAATGCTCGCCAGTTATTAGGCCAGAATTGCGACAAAGAGCAAATGAGTACGACTGCCTGAAGCAGCGCGCAGCCACAAAGTTTTCGAAGGCAGGAGTCGAAGTATGAAAAGCGAGTAGATTGGAGTGATTCGCCAGAGGATTCTGTTGTAATAAGAAAAATGCCAAGAGAACTGCGGCGTACAACGTTTTGTGTTTGCCAAGGTGCATGAGAATAGCTTTGAGTGCATCACTCCCCTGCTCCTTTGCAACAAGTCGCAGGACAAAGCCAGTTATTCCCCAAAAGACAAAGGCGACTTTGGAGGCAGCAAAAACATCGATATACAGAGCATTGACTAGGAGTCCGAGACTTGCGCCAAGATAGCCAATACTTAGTGCTTGGGTTATGCCTTTGTGTCTTTCTAGCTGATTCCAGACAAGACGCATGGCAAGTAAAACAAAGCCATAAAAGGTGATAAAACCAAGTAATCCGGTTTCACCTAGTGTTCTGAGATAATTGTTATCGGTACTATCGGCCTCGACAAATTGTGTGTTCTCTAGTTTGGATAGTGTACCGTAACCACTACCAAACAGCGGATTATTGCTGAGTCCTTTGAGCGCCTGTGGCCAGAGAGTGTCTAGTCGAATTCCCATTGAAATGCCATAACGCAGCGCATTTGGTGACCAGGTACTTTTTTCTAATTTTCTAGTAGTGACGACTTCACCATCGGGAGATGTCTGGGTATAGGTTTTCCATTCATAGCCGTTTCCAACTAGGTCGTTGGGGTCTTGGTTTTGTTGGTCGCTAACCAAAGCGGTGTAGAGATTGCTAAATCGAATCTTGGTTTGAGAACCAAAAAGACTAAGAAATGCAAAAAAAATTGCTGCTGATGTAAGTAAAGCTGCAGAAGAAAGCAGGGTGCGAAGTCGTTTGTTGGCAATCATTTTCAGGTATAGCGCTATTACGATCGCTAGAGCAAAGATGTAGGCGATAAGAGCTGCTTTCGAGGCGGTTTCTAACAGGAGCCAAGCACCACCAAGATGTATAGTCTGGAGCCAGACAAATAGCACTAGTTTGCCTTTTGATTTCTTTAGATACTGTAGCGAAAAAGAAAAAAGGAGCGGTAAGATAATTACGAGGTAGGCGGCTAGGTCATAATGCCCACCAAAAGTAGCGCTGATTTTGCCTCCCTCCTCAAGATAAAAGGCTTGGCCTTTGCTGTACTCTCTATTCATGGTGGAGTACAGCGGAAAATGCAAGTATTTTTGACCAATACCGTAGATGATTATAAGAAATGTAGTAGCGGCGAGTACAAACACAGCCTTTGTTGCTTGTTTTTTGGTGCGAATGCCAGAAAATGCTATAAAAAAGAGCGAGAAGTACTCAAGGTAGCGAAAGTAATGCAGTGCACTTTTGCCAATGTGCAATACTTCAAAGGGAATAGTCTGGAGTAGAAAAATGCCCAGGGCAATAGAAAAAACTCCCACAGCAGCATAGAGTCCGATAATGCCAAGATAGCCGCTTTGCCACTTTGTTTTGTTTTTGAGTGCGTGCCACAACCACAAGCCACTTGCGATCACCATCAGGATATCTTCTACTCTGACGCGAACTATGTAACCAGGCAGAATGTCAAACAGCGGGATTTTGGGGTACAAAGGGATGAAGGCAAGGAGGAAAAGAGAGACAAAAAAAAGCAGCTTTGGTGTAGATTTCATTATTGCTTGGTTGCTACCTGAGTTCGAGCGAGTAGATATTGCACGTATTGTAGCAACCTTCGGTAAGCTTTGTTACCTTGTATAGCTCTTCGAGATGGTCAAACGCATATTGATAGCCAGCCTCTGCTGAAAGACCATAGTTCATCACGAACAATTTTTTATTTTCTCTCAAGAGTATTTCGAACCAATTTTCCAACTCCAAGCTCTCTGGCTTGCTCAGCATATACAGGTCATTTTCGAAGCTTTGTTGGTTTGATAGGGGAAGAATCTCGTAGTTTGCATTTGTGTAGTAGTCAACAAAATAGGTCGGAACAATCGTGATAACAAATGGGATTTCCTCACCCTTTTCAGAAAAAAATACATTCAGTTCTTGCACTGACAAATACCACCAGGGTGACTCACTATACTTTAGGTTGAGTACAACCTGGTGTCGGAGGCGCTGTGTCGAACTGAGTGCATATAGACCCAAAATAAGCAGCACTACACTGGCAGAAAGAATAGAACTTGGAATGCGTGGGAAGTATTTTGCCACTACTTCTACCAACAACCGTACTGCAAAAACTACTCCGACAATTTGTAGTGGCAGAAGATACAAGACATACCGACTCTCAAATGAATAAAAAAACGAGAGTGTGACGATCTGCAAAGTCAAAATTATTACTATTGACGAGAAGAAAAAACGATACCGACTTTTTCTGACTATTCCCAAAGCAATACCCAGCAAACCAAGAATCGAGAGCGGTTGTAAAAGAAAACTATCTCGATGCCAAAGGATCAGCACGGTATAACCGAGAAGTGTTTTGGCGTACAAAACAATGTTTCTGCCGAAGTACTCTGCACTAATCCATACATCAGGTCTTGCTTGTGGATCAGGAATATTTTGGTTAACTTGCGCGATAATAGTATTTTGAAAAAAATCAAGACCCTTGGTGACAATGCTTCTGCTTTGGGTCACACTGATCGCGAGCAGTGCGCACATGGCTAGCACACTCAAGAGGTTTATTCTCCCCTTTTTGTTACTACCGACAATATGCCACACATACAAGGCTAAAAACCCGAGCGTAATCGGCGCTGCCGAGTACTTACTTGCATAGGTTCCAACAGCCAGTGCCCCAAAAAGTGCCGCTCTTGCTTTGTTTGGTTTGTATAGCAGCAGGAAGAAGAGTGATAAAACAATTGGCAGGAGTAGGTTTTCTGCCATTGCCAGTGTCGGGTACCAGTATGTCAGGTAGCTTGTCACATAGAGCACTAGTCCCAAAAAGATAAGTGTGTTTCTAACCACTATTTTTTTTAGGATAAGATACATGAGAAACAAGCTCGAAGTTGCCAGTATAAGGTTGAGAAAGTAAAACATGCGGGGGTCGTTATTGATGAGAAGAAATGGTAGAAGCAGTGCCGAGTACAGAGGCGGCACACTTGTGTCAATCTTCTCGCTATGCCTGCAAAGAGAGAACCCTTGACCATCGAGGAAACACTGCGCGCCCGTGATGTAATGAAATACGTCTGGGAATGGTCCGAGGTTTGCGATGAGGTTGCGGTTGGAAAAAGGGTTGCGAAGCAAAAGAAGAAAAAAAATTGGAATCACCAGAAATAACAGCCAGTGTTGAAAAAATTTATACTTGAAAAAAAGATGACGTTTCATCAGACGCAATGATATCATCAAGCTATATGACGAATCAAAAAAGATTTCACTCAAAACAGTATGTTCTCAGAAACTATCCCGATAAAATTTCAAAACTTGATTTGGGATCTGGAGAATATCCAGAACCAGGCTACACCCATCTAGATATTCAAACAGGAAAAGATGTTGATATATTAGCCGATATCCGCTGGCTTCCATTTCCGGATAATTTTATCACTCAAGAAATTAGGGCAGTTCATGTCATGGAGCACTTTTGCCACCCTGAGTTTTCTTCTGCAGCAATACAAAAGCAAATTGGCACAACTACAAGTGTGCTGAAAGAGGTATATAGGGTGTTGAGTCCTGGGGCTCGTTTTGTGATGGTAACGCCAGATTTTGAAAAGATTTCTCAGTCTGTGGCCAAGAACCGAATTAAACTAGAGCAGCTTCAACAATGGAGCGTGGGTGGTCACAGAAATATCTATGACGTTCATCATTGGTTGTGGACAAAAGCTGATGCAATACGCTGGTTTACCAAAGCAGGATTTATTAATTTGGAAGATGCCAACCCCATTCGAGGTTGGCGAAAAATAAGATCGCTTAATTGGCAAGATCCAAGTAGAATGTCTAATCCAAGTTGGCATGAAACTGAGTGGTATCACTGGTTATTTTTTGTTGGAACCAAGCCTAATTAAGTTTTTTGATTGCTTTTAAGGATTTTTAGGAATCGTTCACGAAATTTTTTCTTACTAAAGTATGCGCTTCTCTTTTTTGCAGCTATACTAAGTTGTTGTCGCAACTCGCTGTTGTTTGCAACTCGTGCCGTGTATTCTTTTAGTTCCTCTCGGTTATTCCAAGTAAAGCCTGATTCGGCGATGACAATTTCAGGTTGTCCTCCTGCATTGATTACAATAGGAACACAACCAGACGCCATAGCCTCCACAGTGGTAATCCCAAAGTGTTCCATTAGAATAGGTTGCTTTTTCTGGTCTTCATCGAGACCAGTAGCATGCCAATATATCTTACTTTTTGAGAGCACTTCTCGAACTTCTACAAATGGAGCCTCGCAGTGAAATTGGATAGGATACCCCAAAGCTTCGTTCAAGCATGCTTTGTAGTATGCCTCGTGGTTTGCTCCTTCGTGAACAGATCCAATCAGATGTAGTTGCCAATCAATAAGTTGTTTTGAGTCAACAAGTTCTTTAAATACTCTAATTAGTTCGAGCTGCTTTTTTGAGTGACCTGTAACAAAAAATCTTCCAATATGGCATATCCAGTTTTGCTTGTTTTTGGCAGGCAAAAATACACTAGTGTTTACTGGAGGATATAATACCTCGCTTTCCAAACCCCAATATTGCTTAATCCAGTACTGACAAAATTTGCTGATGGTTATAATTCTTTTGTATGATTGGATATCACTGAGTGAAGTTACACCTGGACCGCCATGAAGGCGCATTTCCCATTTTGGAAATAAAAGCTTAAATATGTTGTACAAATAGTATCGCCATTTAGGAATGGTTAGTTTTACTAAGCTTATTTTCTGTATCTTCCATTTTTTGTGTGTTATAGCAAAATTTACGATTGGCTCAGAGCTACAAAAAAAATATCTAAGCGTGTTTGTCGTATGATTGAGTCGTTTTCTATCTGGAGAAACGGTTTTTTTGTTTATAAAAAATACCAGTGATTCTACTATCGAAACAGCAAAAGTTGGAACGTGCAGCTCAATAGCGAGTGAGTAAATAGTCTGATTTGAAAATGAAATCTCCGAACTCTCTCCAAGCCACTTACAAATTTTTCCTTCTTCAAATGTATCATGTGAAAAACCAGAATAATCAGTCGGGTAAATAAAAAGTAACTTTAGTGAGGGCAAAAAAATAGTTCGTTTGCACCACTCCCAGAGAGATAGATAAATTTCAGCGGGAAAGAAAACCGATAGAAATCCATTACTACTTCTGTTGGGAAAGTAATCAAGATAGGAGGTATTTATAAACAAATCATACTCTTGTGAAATACCAGAGAGTTCTGTTACAGGACGCAGTGGTTCATAACGAAGTTCAATATCTGTGAGAGATACCCCCATTTTTTTTTCTGCAGACTCTACATCTACTTTTTTATGTGTGACAAGCGTTGTTTTATAACCTGCATCTCTCAGGGCTTCTGCGTACGCAAAAGTTACTTGTTCTCCACCACCAAGTGTAAATAACCATCTATTGTAAATTCCAGCAGTTTTATGACTTGATTTCATATTTAGTACAAATGGTGTTTTAGTTGATTATAGTTTCTTACTTCTCGAGATTTCCACCAATAACGAATTTTTATAAAAGTAAAGATTTTTTTATGAAATGAGATGAAGGCATCAAGTCTGCCAGAGGCTTTGATTTTCCAAATCTGGTATTTATCCCAATGCTTAAATCGAAACACAAATTGTTTCAAGATTGCATCAAATAAGCGACAGCCAAAGAGGAAATATTCTTGCAAAAATGTGCTGAGCGAAAAATGAGTGAGCAATAAAAATAGATGATTCTTCTCTATCATGCTGATAAAAAAGCTTGATTCTGTTTTTCCAGTCGTGGCTCTATGAGTGTGGTGCATAATTGCCTTTGGTGCAAATACAATGTCCCAACCGTGTTTCCAAACTCTCAGACAAAAATCAATGTCTTCGTAGTACATAAAGTAGTGTTGGTTAAAGAACCCAATTTTTTCGATTACTTCTCGCTTTATTAACATCCCGGCTCCACAAGCTGAAACGAGCTTTCTTTCTTGGGAAAAAAACTGTGAATCTGGTTCATAAAATTCTTCGACTGATCCTCCCAAGATCCTCGTCACACTACCGATATCTTTGCTATAACCATCCTTGAGAAGCAGGTTGCCGGCATTCTGAACCAGCCAAACAAGGTTATCGGCACACGTCGATTTATTTATAGTAATCTTTTTATTAAAGACAGAGTTGGGAGAGAGTGAAAAGTGACATAGTTCTTTGTTTTTGACAGATACTTTAGCGTTCATCGGAAGTTGGCTGTCGTTACTTGGATAACCATGAAATACAAATGAAAACGTGTTCTTTTCCTCTAGAATAGGTAGCAATACTGTAGCCTTGCCCGTTGTCCAGCGCAAGCCAACACCACTGAGTACCTTCTGTTTGTCAAAACCTGTCGAATACCAAATGAGGTCGCGACAATCAGAGTTAGGACAACTAATGTCCTCAATCAAGACACCGCGTGGAGAAAAATTTGTTGATTGATCAAGATCAGATTGCTGTACAACACTGCTTGTAATAGATACTTCGACAAACGGTACTTGCAACAAAATTTTTGATGCAACAATGCCAACCCTGGAGTCTTGAGCTACCGCAACTAGTTCAGTTAGCCAATTTTTGTCTACTTCAGTATCATTATTCAGCAAGGCAATATATTCACCACGAGCGTGCTTATAGCCTTCGTTATTTCCCATGGCAAAGCCCACATTCTCTTTAAGACGGATAATTGTAACTTTTGGGAAGTTTTTTTTGATAAATGCACATGAACCATCGTGTGAGTTATTGTCCACAACGATGACTTCAAATTTACTTTTTGAATAACTGCTTTTGAAGATAGAACTCAAACAATTGCGGAGCAAATGCAGTCCGTTATAATTTACAATGATAATTGAGACAAAAGGCTTTTTTTTCAGTTTGATTTCTTGAAATTAGTTTAAATTAATCTTAACACATACATTATTTGTAACTTTATGAAAAAAACAATAGTCCCTAGCGATGCAAAAGTGTACTACCAAGGGCAGTACTGGAATGATCTACCAGAGGTGCAGGAGTATATGTGTCAAAATTTTACTGGTGATAAAAATAAATGGTGGACGACAGATTTTCAGGAACGGTTTGCTCCGAGCCCGTTTCAATTCAAAAGAGCACTTTTTCTCTGTGACGGCAATGGGTGGTTGTCGCGTGAGTTTATAGATAAAAAAATTGTCAAACAAGCTGTTTCTTTTGATTGGTCTGCAGATTTGCTAGCAGAAGCAGAATCCAAAAAGGGAAAACGTACTATTCAATACTTCCAGGCTGATGCCAACACCATTTCTTTTAAAGCGGGTGAGTTTGATCTGATAGTAAATAATGCAGCCTTGCATCACGTACAGTATCTCAACCGATTGCTATACATATTATCTAATTCTTTACAACCAGATGGATTATTTGTGAACTTTGATTATATTGGTCCACAGAGAAACCAATACTCATTCTGGCATTGGCGAAGAGTTTTTGCATTTAATCAGAAGTTGCCATCCAAAATTCAACATGAAGGACTTCACTATCCTCACTTGCCAACTATGCTAGCGACAGATCCAACCGAAGCTATCCACTCTGACCAAATACTTGAAACAATGAGTCGCTACTTCGATATTACAGAACAGCACGACACAAATGGGGGCCTTGCATATCACCTCCTAACACATAATAAAAAAGTATTTGCACTAAAACCCTCAGAACGCAGGTCTCTCGTCAAAAAGATACTCTCGATGGATCAAAAGCTATCTGTGGAATATAAAGTGCCTATTCTTTTTAGTTATTTTATTGCAAAGCCTAAAAAACAAAATTCTGTTCCAAAACATACAATCAAGAGATATCTCACACAAGAGAATTTGAGAGAGAAAATTGCTCGACTGCTTATGGGGAGCAATACACTCATGGGATTTTTTGTATTGGTTGCATTCAGATTGATAGCGATACTGCGAATTAAAAAAATTGTACGCAAATTTCTATGAAACTAGCAACCATACTTTTTTTCTTTTTTTGGTCATTCTTTCTCTTTTTCTCTTCTGGAATTGTTGAGTCACAAGATGGACTGCAGTATTTAGCCATTACTCGACAGATGTATTACAACCACTCAGTTGCAATGCCAGATGCAAAGTACCCACTCGATAACATTCATATGAATGTAAATATTGGCAGAGACGGCAGAGATTACGCTCCGACTGGATTGGGTTTTTCACTCGCCTACTTGCCAGCCGTAGTACTCGAAGATGTATTTAATCGATTAGCTGGGTTATCTCCTACGCAAAATTTTCCTTTAGATAATGATTGGCCAATTATGCTGTTTGGTAGCATGACTAATGCATTTTATGGTGCTCTGTTCGTGACAGTATTTTTCTATTATCTTCGTACATTTACGTTTGACAAGAAAACTGCATTGCTACTTTCTTTTGTTTTGTTTATTTCTTCGAATCTATTTGTGTATACCAAGTTTGGGTATGCCCACATGATGTTCGTCAGTTTTTTGCTTTTGACATTTTTTTGTATTAGAAAATATCGTCTCAGCTTGAAAAGATACTGGCTTTTTATAGCTGGTACTGCCTACGGCATAGTTATCATCAGTTACAACCCTACTTTTTTCTTACCATTGCCTGCGCTTGGCTTGTACTATCTGGGGTCACTACATTGGGAAAAACTAAAAACTCGAACTCTCATTTTAAAAAATGTAGGATTGGATGCCATGTGGGGTGTTGTTGGGGTGCTGCCTTGGGTCCTGCTGTATGCCTACTTTAACCTGATTCGATTTGGTGGGCCAGCCAGTAGTGGGTATGGGGGAGGCGGCGTTCCGATTCCTCCAGTTCCTCCGGCCTTTGTATTATTTGAGGGTGTCTGGGGCTTGCTACTGAGTCCAGGCAAAAGCATTTTTCTTTTTACACCAATTTTACTTATTCCGATTTTATTTTGGTTTAAACTGCAGCGCAAATGGTGGCCAGAGCTTATCGCAGGTTTAACTTTATTTTTTGTATATCTGTATTTTATTGGCTCAATTGTAGGTGGAGTTGATTACTATCCTTGGCATGGTGAGTCCTGTTTTGGGCCACGGTATATGTTGCCTATTATTCCATTTGTACTACTGATCGCAGCTCTGCTCTATCGCAGACTTAGTAAATGGCAAAAACTGTTGGCATTTTGGCCAATCGTGGTATTTGGCATACTTGTTGAGATGGTGGGAATATTAGTACCCTACCAGGTGCGTTTTGGAGGACTTGAGTATCAAATCTACCTGAATGGTGAGCGCATTACCTACAACGAATACGCCAATTTCATGCCACGTTGGTCTCCACTCTACTCGATGTCGAAACGGCTTGCTAGAAAGATTTTGGAGATACCGACGCAATATTTTGTTTCTAATCCGTTAACACTACTTGATGGTGCGTCTGGCCCGATGATTACACGAGAAAAAACAGTTTGGCGCGAGCTGCGGCCAATAGCAGTTGCGCAGGTGAATGATCACGAAATTGATCAATTAGAGTTTTCTTTTGTTCACCAAGTTGGATCACCAAGTGCAGAGTATTCGGCAGAAATAACCGCTACTGCAGATGGAATGCCAATCGCCGATGTAGTTTTGCTCCCAGACTCTCATGGAAGATTTAAAATAAGTAAAGATGATATCAAACAGTGGCCTGAGCAGATTATTTTGCAAACAAATTATGTTGGTACCTCGTCTGCAGAACTCAATAATCACTGGATATTTTTGGAGAGTATTTCGGCTGACGATAACCTAGTTTCGCTCATGCCATACAAATACCCGTATGTATCGCGCGTTTCACAGCAGTTGAGTGATCAACAGTACAACTACTGGGGCGGAAGTAACAGCAAACTTTGGGATTTATGGATGATGCGAGCAATTATTTTTGAAAACACCCTAGATCTCTGGTGGCTCAGACCCCTGCACTACTGGGATCTACCAAAGAAATTCTTCGCAGGTTTATTTTTGGGAAATGTAGTCGTTTTTGTAGGTACAGGACTCTGGCTGAAAAAAATAAGGTAGAATGAATCTATGTTTTCGTTGCTGACTCCATTTCGTTCTCATAAATATTTACTACTGCAACTGACGCAGAAGGAAATCAAAGCCAGATATAAGCAATCTTTTGTTGGTTACGCCTGGATACTAGTGAATCCACTTGCCCAATTGGCAATTTATACGTTTGTTTTTTCCCTTGTATTTCGTTTTCCGACCAATAATATTCCATATGCCATCTTTTTATTTTCTGCCCTGCTGCCTTGGACATTTTTTCAAACTACGATTTTATCTGCTACCAATAGCTTGGTCAGTCACGCCGATCTACTCAAGAAAGTTGCCTTTCCCAGAGAGGTTATCCCGTACTCCGTAGCACTTGGTAAACTGGTGGATTTTATCTTTGCCACGGTTGTTTTTTTTGTGTTTCTCTTGTTTTATAAAGTAACTTTGCATGCGAGCGCATTGCTTTTTATCCCTATATTTTTAATCCAAATCGTCCTCACTACCGGTGTCTCACTTTTCTTGGCTGCAGCCAACTTGCTATATAGAGATATCCAGTACCTTACAGGCCTCATCATGTTGGCTTGGTTTTATGCTTCACCAATCGTCTATCCACTCTCTCTTGTTCCCGTCAAATATGTTTGGGCGTACAAACTCAATCCCATGGTTGGGTTGACTGAGGCGTATAGAAGTGTCTTATTTGGCTATCCTCTGGAGACATCTATTCTTCTCTGGTCGACTATCGTGTCTGTACTCATTTTTTGTTTTGGCTTTTGGTTTTTCAAAAAAGTGGAGCGCGTCTTTGCGGATGTCGTATAGAGTATGCAAGCATCAATCATTTTCAAAAACGTAAAAAAAGAGTTTCTGCTTCAGGAAGACAGAACATTTAAGGAATTTCTTCCTAGTCTTTTATCTGGCAAAGGTTGGGCTACGACTAAAGAAGTCTTGCATGAGATCTCATTTACTATTTCTCAGGGAGAGACGGTCGCACTGGTTGGTAAAAACGGCGCTGGTAAATCAACCATCCTTAAGCTCATTGCTGGTGTTACTTACCCTTCATCGGGCTTAGTTGCAGTACAGGGACAAGTAGCTCCACTGATTGAGCTCGGAGCCGGTTTTCACCACGAACTGAGTGGTTATGAAAATATTTTTCTCAATGCAGCCATTTTGGGTATGCACAAGAAAGAAATTGAGCTTTGTTTGTCTGACATCATTGCTTTTAGTGAACTCGAAGAGTATCTGCATGTGCCGCTTAAAAAGTACTCGACAGGCATGCAGATGCGCCTAGCGTTTTCTATCGCAATTCATACACCGGCCCCGATTCTTTTGGTAGATGAGGTGCTAGCAGTTGGTGATGCTGACTTCCAGAAGAAATGTTTGAGGCGATTGACAGAAATAAAGAATACGGGCGATAAGGTTATCGTTTTTGTGTCGCATGATGAAAAATCTGTCGTGAATTTTTGTGAGAGAGCGATATTACTTGAGAACGGAGAAGTTGTAAAAGACAGTATTCCTTCTAAAATTTTTGAGTTGTACTTAAGTAATTCGCAGTAAAATATTTGATATTAGGTTAGTAAAGTTGAAACCTGATTCAGTCAATCGCTCTAATCAAAAAAAACTTTTACTTTTTCAATCACAAAAAGCAATTCAGATTTGCTCATGAAAGGATGTATTGGCAGACTAAGTATTTCTTGGCTGGCTCTAACCGTCTCTGGTAATGAAACAGAATGGAATTCCGGATAGCATGGCTGTTGATGAATTGGAATTGGATAGTGAATCAATGCTGGCACACCATTTTCTTGCAGGTAAGAGACTAGTTCATCCCTCTTTTTAGTTCGAATCACGTACTGATGAAAAACGTGCTTAGCCTCAGGTCTTACCATGGGCAGCTTGATATCCCCAGCATCAGCCAATTCTCCTTGATAAATCGCAGCACAATCTATTCTGCTCTTATTCCATTCATCAAGATATTTAAGCTTCACATTTAATACCGCGGCCTGAAGTTCATCAAGTCTACTATTTATTCCGGCTAATTCGTGTCTGTAACGAGTTTTTTGACCATAATTTCTCAGCATGCTCACCTTTTCAGCTAAGACAGAGTCAGAAGTTGAGACGGCCCCTGCGTCACCATAGGCTGCTAGGTTTTTTGTTGGATAAAATGAAAAAGCACCAGCTTCACCAATAGAACCAAGTTTCTTTCCATTAAACTCTGCACCCTGGGCTTGAGCGGCATCCTCAATCAAGAAAATTTTATTTTCTTTACATATCTCAACTATTTTATCCAAATCAACAGATTGACCATATAGGTGCACTGGCATTACAGCCTTAGTCCTTGGTGTTATTGCAGCTTCAATTTTGGTAGCATCAATATGGAAATATTCATCAATATCAACAAATACTGGTGTGGCTCCAGTTCTGGTTATTGCCAGAGTCGTGGCAACAGCGCTAAGAGACGTGGTAATAACCTCGTCTCCCTTGCCAATATCTAATGCCATTAGAATAAGTTGCAGTGCATCTAAACCATTCGCAACACCAACCACGTTCTCGACTTCAAGATATTCAGAAAAGTTTGTTTCAAATCTTTTAACCTTTTCTCCAAGAATGTATGAGCCACTATCAAGCACGCTTGATATTTCTTCTAAAACTGCCTCTTTCAAGTAATTTAGTTCTTTTAAGTAAGGATTACCAATCATTTTTTAAAATTCCTTTGTCAACTAAGTATTTCTTTAATGCCACTACAAACATAGCAATTCTATGACTTATATTTTCTCTCTTACTATAACCCCACAGCCATTTTTCATCCACCTCTTTAACTTCGGCAATACTTCTTCTTAATGCCATTGTGTATGGCTGATACAGATATTTTTTCGCAGCCACTGGCATCCAATATCCAGGTGCATAATCAAATCTGTTTTTTGGATAGATGCGGAAAGCATGGAAATGATAAAAGATAACGGAGACATTATTTATAGTTATTTTTTTGTTTTTTTCAGCTATTTTGTACTGCTGAACATTCCATGGAGCCACTCCAGCCCCTATGTTTCTAAGAACATGAACGCCAGCAAACCTTTTAGGCCAATCATTTATGTATAACTGATCTCCCAGTTTTCCATCCTCATAACGATGATAACACCATTCAAGACACCTCGCTCTCCACCATTCAAGTGCACTTAATGTTAATTTATCATTCTTAAACGTCATGAACTGAACATTAAACCTCCCGGAATATTTCTCAAGTCTTTTTTGCGATGGTGTATACCTATGCTCAATTAAAAGAATTGATCGGCTATCTAGTTCTGAAAATATTGGCTCAGGATTTTCATAAAAGTAGAGGTCGGCATCAATGTAAGTAATCTCATTAAGCCCCTTGTTCTTAAGCAAAAAAAGTGGGAGTGACGGCGTGATGGTCCAACAATACTCCACCCTACTTCTATCGGTTCTGGCTTTCCTTAAACCAGCGTCTTCAAAATCCTTTAGCTTTATTAGAGACGCTGACTTAAGTTCCAGCTTATCCAAACAGTCGTAACTTTCCTCATCCATCGCGAGTATCCATAGGTGAAAAGAAGCTCCAACTTTCTCTAGAGAGCGATACATTGTTAAGCCTTTGTAAAGATAATTCTTATCAAACAAAGTACAATAGTTATGTGTCTTCATGGGTCGCCTTGTATTATTCACTATAATGATGAAAAAAAATAGCCACTTTATGAAAAATGAATTTAAAAGATCTAAAATTCAGTTTTGCCCTGTTTGCTCATCAAAAAAAATTGAGAACAGTTTTATTAATTTTGATGATCGATACGGACAACCAGATTTATTCACCCTAGCTAAATGCAAAAAGTGCAGTGCATATTATTTGCTGGACCCTGTTTCATCTACAGATATCGGAAAACTATATAAAAAATATTATCCTTCTTTAAATATTCCGCCAGGACAAGGCAGCAAAATACAAAAAATTCTTAGCGTTGCCAAACCCCTACTTCATCTGGTTAAAAAGATTGATGCAACTGAAACACTAATAAGCAGAGTTAAAAACGACTCCTCTGTATTGGACGTCGGCTGCGGTTATTATCCAAGACTAAAAAACGAGATTGATGATAAAAATTTAGACTGGGAGGGATTAGAGATCGATGAAAAGCTAGTAAAAACAATCAATTCTGCAGGATTAGTTTGTCATCAAGGCTCACTTGCATCCTTTCGTTCTTCAAAGAAATACGACTACATTCTGATGAGCCAAGTAATCGAACATCAGCTTCAACTGAAGGAAGCGATGGAAAAAGTTGCCAAACTTTTAAAGAAAGGTGGCAAATGCTTAATCCTTACACCCAATACCGACAACCTATCAATAATTAATGATGTTAAATCATGGATACACTGGCACACCCCATATCACACGGTGCTATTTAATCTAAAAAGTATGAGTGTGCTTGCTGGAATAAACAAATTCAAAATTAATACATATAAAACCTATACACCAACAAACTGGGAACTCTTAACAAGGAATTTCAGATCACCAATAAGAGGACAAAAAAATAAAAGCTTTCACTATAAATTTTCTCCACTTGAATATTTCTTGGTATCTTTATCATTGAGAATTAGAGATCTACAAAAACCGAGTTGTAATCCTTGTATGTTTTGCGAACTTGAAAAGCGCTAATATCACTTCAAAGTGAACATCATCCCCTCATAATTCGAGCCATCTGCTGCTTTTCCATCACGAATAAATGAAAATTTAAGATCATAATTTGCTGAGAAATGTTTCATAAATTTAGCTTTTGAAAAAAACCATGCAGGATAGCTTGCGTCATAGATCGGCTCTCTGACAGTTTGGAGCGTAAGCCTATCATCACCATTATCATTTTCAATAAACGCTGTCTTGTCTATCAAAATATACTTAAACTTTCGATCAAGACACTCATCCAAAAACTGGTGAGGATTTTCTAAATACGGCAAAACTGAGGACAAAAGTAAGACATCTGAAGGGGAAACACTCTCAGACTCCTCCATTGATCCAAAAAAGTATAATCCTAATTCTTTTATATTATTTCTTCCCATGTCAACAAAATGCTCCTGCTCGACAATATTCCACTTCAAGTGTTTTATTCCCGAAAAAATATTCTTGTGCTGAAAATATGTTGACCCCAAAGAACCGCCAAAGTCCAAGACTTTTAGAGAACTGTCCTCAGAGACAGCTATCCAAAGCAATAGGGATGAGACGGGCCAATTGTATGCAGGCTCATTAAATAACACAGAATCCCTTTCAAAAGCAGCTTCTCCTCTAATTACCGCCAAAGTTGAGCTCAACACCTTTCTAGAAATTTTTGGATCCGCGTATCCGCTACCATCCTTCATCGCATCTTCCCAAGAACTATAATTTCCAGACCAACTGACAGATTTAGTTTTAGCCAATATTAAATTTGTAAAATTCGGAGGTAATAGCCACTTTGTAATAAAAGATTTTATTTTCATTTGCTCACTTCGTCTAAAATTTTTACAAAGTCCTTAACTCTCTCGGAAAAAGTATGATTAGTCACTGTTTTTTCTTGACCTTTTTTTGCAATTTTCTCTCTTACAGATTGATTCTTCTGAAGCCAACTAATTTTTTCCAAGCAGTCCTCCTGACTATCATATGTCATAACTTCAACATTTTCTTTGAAGAACTCTGATAGATTTTTTTTATTATCAGTAAGTAAGCAGCTACCCATACCCGTTGCCTCAAAAAGTCTCATATTTGATGCAGAATTTTTTGAAGCCTCAATATGAATATTAAATGAAATATTAGAATTTCTCATAGTAGAAAACATCTCTAGTCCAAAGACTGCAGGTCTCATATGAGATCTCAATCTTTTGGATATTGCCGCGGGTGGTTCTTCTAATTCAAGAATCTTTTTTCCAATGTCGCTTCCTCGCACCATTTCTGATACAGAATGATTTTTCTTTACAATGCCTGCTAACCCGTACAATGCTTTGTGAGCTGATACCTTTGCCACAGACTTAATTCCTGTTAATAATTGCGGAGAAAATATTTCAATATCTGTGTTGCTAGCTAATGTCTCCAAGTACTTCGATCTTGTTCCATGCATACCTTTACTATCTAAAATCTGTCCAACAAAACTTAAGTTGTGCTTCTTTCCAGTCATAGGAACGCGCTCAAGAATCCTGGTATCAAAGGCGTGACTGAGATGAAATACTCGGGCCCCTTTTTTCTGCAAATCTTGATTGACATCGGGAATACAACCTATTACAGAATCAAATTCATCAAATTCTGAAATATGTTTATAATGAGTACCACACCAAGCAGTTGTGTGACGTAGATTGGGACAAACGGATTTTACACTTTCAATTGTATCTCTTGAAATATTTCGATCCTCAAAAAAAAGCAGGTCTGGATTTATCTTCCTAGCTTGAGCTCTTAATATTTCTACATACCAGTTTTTATCATCCAGGTTTAAATTATTTTCCCTTGCCCATGCTAACTGAGCATGCCTGTTGTTCGCAGTAATCTCAGTCATCTCGTACTCTGATCCCCCCAGAGCATGTGGCCAAAAATCAGCCCAACCAAAGGCATCATAATTAAGTTTTTCTTGTTGCTTCGAAAAAGGGACCTTTCTCAAATTGGGGTTTTTAAAATAGAAATCGTCCAAATATCTTGGATAAAAACTGGAAATTTTTAGGATTTTCATTTGATTAGATTATTAAACAATTGTTCTTCTTGTAAAAAACACTTGTTTCAGACTTATAGGTGTTAATTGGACTCATCCCTACAAATTGTATTTGTTTGAATCCACTCCTCTTCAAGAGGTCTATGCCTGTTTGATATTCTTTTCTTTCTGTATTATCCCAAATGATAACGCCACCTGAAGTTAGCTGCTTTACAGCAACAAATGAGCATCTTACCCTGTGTCTTCCATCTATGACGATTATGTCATATTTTTTATTTGACTTGATGATAGCTCCTGCATATTTATCTTTATGTAATGACGATTGGAAATGTATCGTTGCGTTAATAGGCAGATTCTTTGAAATCTTTCTGTACCAAAATTTGTCACCTTCTACGGCAAACACATCTTTTACCTTACTCGCCCACCAGATAGTGCTTCCACCGCTGCCATACTCTGCAACTGATAGATTATTTGAAATTCTAGGAATAATAAAGTCGACTAGAGGGTATGTCATCCAAGGCAATGGTTGTCCATCAGCACTAATAGATTGCTTGGTAGCAAAGCTATTGAACCAACCATTTTCTGATAAATAGCTACTTTTCTTAAGCTCATAGAGAGCAATTAGATTTGTCTGCCTAAGCAAACGTAGTGCAATTTTCTTGATCATTTTTATTTTCATTATTTACCTATTACTTATTTAACTTTCCTTCTGAGCAACTCTCTCCACAAAACCCCAGGTAAGAAAGATCTACACTGCATTTTAGCAACAACATGAGTTCTTATAAAAAGAAAGTTAATAAGAAAACCAGCCACAGCATATGAAGCAAGTGTTGCTGCAGAGGCTCCTAACGCCCCGTACTGAGGAATTAGCATTAAATTCATCATAATGTTCACAATCGCCCCAGCGAGTGTAGCAATAAATGTTAACTTAGTATACTTCTCTCCGATCACCCAAACCCCTTGGGCCGTACCCATAAACACGAAGAGTAAAGACCAAATATGAACTCTTAGAACCGGAATGGCCGCTATATATTCTTGACCATAAATAATGGAGATAATTATGGGAGAAAATATGGTGGTCAGGAATGCAATTACTAGCGATATCCAGACGACAATGGAAAATAAAAACTGCAGATCATGATAATAGGTATCCTCAGATAGTTTCTTGCTTCGAATTATTATTGGAAACGCTGCATTTGTAAGAATTGTACCTATAAAAAAAGGAATTTCTGAGACCCGAACAACAGCCGCATAAATACCCACAGCCTCAGAAGAGGCCATGTGCTGTAAAAACACCTGATCAATTTTCATATAAATTGTCACGAAAACACCAGAGAAAATAAGGGGAAGGCTCTCTTTTAGAATCGTTTTGGCCCTTGCTAGCTCGAATAAGCGCAAGAATGATTTATGTTTTTTCTCATAGAACCAAAACAACCCAATTGCAGCAAGTATCGCCTCTGATAGATATATACATCCAAGCAAAACTAGTGAGGGGTAAAACAATGCTATTACGATTTTCCCAATTGAAGAAAGAATAAATGGAATTAGCTTCGCTAATATTGAAAATTTAGACTCCATCCTGGATTGGAACCAGTACTCAATAACATCAAAAGACTGAAAAATGGAAATACTTGCAAAAATAACTACTAAGAGTTGGGTGGTCTGATCACCTTTGTCTATTAGAGTCGAAACAAGAATTGCAGTTGTGAAAAGAAAGAAACCACCAATTAATTTTAGAAAGAATCCTGTTCTAAGATGGCTCAATGCGTTTTCCTCATCAGCAATGAATTCTCTGGCAAGTATCCGCTCAATTCCCAATGACGAAAATACTGAGAACAACGAAACAAATGCGATGGCGTAATTCAGTTTTCCAAACAGCTCTGGACCGAAGGACCTAGCCACAATGATCAGCGTTCCAAAGCCAATAACCATGCGAACTAGTTGATCAAAAAATAACCAATAAGTATTATTTATGGCTTTCCCCCTAAGTCCAGATTGGTTGAGTGGCAGCAGCTGTAATAGGGATTTTAGGATAGATCTCATGTGTTCTACCGGTACATCTTATATATCTTGGAAAGCAGTAAATTAATTGATTCTGAAATAATTATCTCTAACTGGGAAAGATGTCGATGGAGAACCAGAGATCGATTTCTTGTATTCTTTTCTCGGTTTTTTTTGTCGCTTGACTGCGCTCCCTTTCTTACTCGGTATTTACTGATCACTTCATTAATAAACACCCATCTAGTTTCGTCGATAATTCTTAACCAAACATCGTAGTCCATGGAAGAGGTCAGGCTTTCGTCAAAGGCACCATACTTATCAAAGACAGATTTTTTTATAAAAACAGCCTGGTGAGGCACAAAGTTTATATATTTTAATAACACTGGGTTGGCCATCTGCAGCAGCTTTTGTCTTGGGAAAAAACCAATAATTTTCCCATCGTCTTCAATGGTACATATTTTACCGTATATCACGTCTGGGAAATTATTCTCTTCTATCCAGGCACGAACTTTCTCAAGAACTCTAGAATCATAAAATGAATCATCTGAATTTAGGTGAATAATATAAGTTCCTGAACTTTTATTGATGCCCTGATTCAAAGCATTAGAGATGCCTTTTGGCGGAAAAGAAAAGACTTTAATTTTTGAAGATTTTTTCCTAGCTTTATCAACAATCGACAATGTATCATCGGTAGATTGTCCATCAATAATTAGGTGTTCATAATCATTAAAAGTTTGATCGTCTACAGACTTCATGTTTTGACCAACATATTTCTCAGAGTTGTAGGTCCCTGTAACAATTGAAAAGAACGGAGACTTGACTTTCATTAGATAATTTCTTTAAATTTTTCGTAACTACGTATATAGTCGGATTCGTCATACTTTTGGGAAGCTAACACAAGTAAAATTGTTGAGTCATCGATATCATGCATCTCATGCCAAACCATTTTATCAAGTAAAATACCGCGATCTGGTGAGTCTAGAACGCACTCACCTCTCGTATTTCCATCATCAAGCACCATCTTGACAGATCCTCTCAAACAGAACAGTGCTTGCTGTGTCTGCTTGTGTGCATGATGGCCCCTTGGCAAATCTGGATTTGAGTTATAAATATAATAGACGCGTTTAATCTGGAAAGGCAAAGATTCTGATTCAGCTACGGTGAGCGAACAATCATCTATAATCGTTGGAAGTTGAATAAATTTTAGTAATTTATTTTCCATACTTTGACGCTCCAAAATGCTTCTTTGCCATTGTAGCAGGATCTGTTTTCGTAATCAGTTTGGCGGCCTCAGCACCAAGTTGTTTGGCATTTTTTAACATTTTTGACATGCATTTACCAAGTTCTGCAATGTCGCCTGGGCGGTATACATATCCCGTTTTATCTTCAATCACCAAGTCTTCACTTGCTCCTACTACATCTGATGAAATAACAGGTAATCCTGCTGCCATAGCTTCATTTATTACCAATCCCCACACCTCCTCGTGCGATGGCAAAACAAGGCAGTCTGCTAGTCCGTAGAGCTGTGGTACTTTGTCATACTCAACATGACTGATGTGCCTCACACGCTTTTGTATAACTGCATCTCGAAGCTTCCCGTTACCAACCACGAGCAAACTTACTTTATTATTTTGCCGGTTCAGGATTTTAAATGCTTCCAGCAACTCCCGTACTCCCTTTCGTTCGATGAGTTGACCAATAAATAAAAAGACAAAATTATCAACAGGAATATCCAAACTTACTTTCTTTTGTTTTTTTTGTGCCTCAGAAAGTTGTGAGTTTTTAGAAAAGTATGCCAAGTCAACACTATTATAAAAAATTTTGATTTTATCATCTCTCACACCAAGACTCTGTAAAAATGCTTTAGCCCTGGAGCCATACGCAATGTAGTCCTGAGCAGACCGCACCAGCAAGTAGATAATCGGAAAAAATAGCGTGCGACGCCAACTTGCTTCGTACTTTGTGCTACCAGACCAAAGTGTGTATGGAATACCATGAACTTTGCAAAATGCTGCCGCTAGCCAGTATGTGGAAGAGTCCCAACCGCAAATTATTATTTTTTCCAAGTTATTTTGCAGTGTTTGAAGTTTTTTTGTAATGCCAGGATTGATATGAAAAGTATGAACATCCTTACCTATCAGTCGAAATGGTTTGCCTGGCAGTATTTCGTATTTAAAATGAATATCTGGAAGATTACTCCAGTGACGATTAATATCCGACGCTGCTTGAAACCAAACCAAAAGTTTTCCCTCCAAGACTTCGTTGATAGCATTATACCGAGCTACTTCGTAGGGGGTAAGAATATTGTCAATAAGAAGTGTTATCTTTTTTTGCATACGGCAATGATGTTGGCTCCAAGTAGTGATGGCCAAAGATTTCTCAATTTTGAAAAAATTCCTGAAGAATCAAGTGAAACTACCTTAAATCCCATGCTTTCGGCAAACGATTTTACTTTTGGATAAGTGAAGTAGTGGATGACTCCCCCGTCCCAGCCACTATAAAAAAGAGATGTGTGAGGAAAATGCCCAAAAAACAACTGTATTCTTCTCCAAACTACCAGAAAATTAGGCACTTCAAAAATAAAGTATCCATCTTTTTTTAAAACTCGGTGCACCTCCTGAAACACTAGCTCTAGATCTACTAGGTACTGCAGGGTCGCAAGTGAGGTTACTAGGTCGTATGATTTGTTCTCGAAAGGCAGTGAAGTGCTTCCTGCATCAAGATCTGAAAACGCAGTAGGAACCAGCCACGATTTTGATTGAGCTTTGTGTATGTTTTCCTCCAGTAAATCTACCCCGCTAATTTTAGAAAATTTGTTTTGGTAAGCAAATAAAAAATCACCACCGCCACAGCCGATGTCAAGGACAATACTATCTTTTTGAGTAATTTGATCTGCAACTGCAGCGTGTCGGTGTATTTCAAATCGTTTGAACATCCTATATAGAAGTGGTGGTTGAACAGTTTTTGATTGCTTCACCACATACTGGCTGCGAAATTGTTGTTTGTTATTCATATGCTTTTGTCATTTGAGTGGAAATTGTGCTCCAACTGAATAGAGATGCAGCTTTTTTGGTGTTCACAGATACTGCGTTTTCAAGCGAAAAAGTCATGGCCTGCAAGATTTCTGAATCAGTATTCTTAATACTCATAACTCCATCAGCTGTTGTCATATTTGGTATAGATGCTTCTTCGGTGGTGACAACAGGTAGTCCGCATGCAAGTGCTTCGAGACAAGCAGTGCTTGTTTCCTCATATGCAGTGGGGGTAAATACAAAGGTGTCTGCAGCTCTATATGCAAACAGCCTGTCCTGACCATAGAGTGGATTGTTAATTATTACTGATTTTTCTAGACCACACGATTTGATTAAGCGCTGCAGTACTTTTAAATATCCATCATCTCTGCCAACAAGCAACAGGCGAGTGTTTGGGTATTTTTTCTGCAGTTTTGGAAAAACCGTGAGTAATTTTTCTATTCCTTTGTGTGGCGAGAACCTACCCAAAAATAAAAAATAAAATGCTGAAGCATCAAGTTTGAGTTTTTTGCGTGCCGCTAGCTTGTTTGGCAGCTTTTTAAACTCACCGAAATCAATACCAAGTGGAATAATTTTAGTTTGTTTTTGACTCAAAAAATTGTGTAGAACAGACAACTCGTGTTCTGTTTGTCCAAAAGAGATACTGATCTTTTTTTTGAGTAAAGGGATAAGTGGTACATCAAATAGCTTTTTGATGAGCATCTGGCTGGAGTTGTAAGGAAGCGTTCCCCAGGGGGATAGAAAGTACTTTTTGGTTTGTCCAAAAAGTAACACAAATAGATTAAGCAGTGTTCTGACTTCGTGTAAATGAATTACATCAAACTTGTTTTGTTGCAAGTAGAATTGTGCTCCAATTGGAATGCAAAAATGAAAGTTCCACATGAGCCAATTGCTTACATTTGGCAACCTAGTGACTGTAATTCCCTCAATTGTTTCTACACCCGCAGACAATGTCTTATCTGCTTCAAATGCCGTGGTAGTTAAAATAAAAACTTTGTGACCAGCCTGTACTTGGTTTTTTGCAATTTCGAAAACGGCTTTGGGTGGCCCCCCATACGCCCATGCAGGAGTAAAATACGGTATTACATGCAAGATTTTCATGACTTATTACTTGAAAAAGATATGCCGACACCAGCTCCTGGGTACCAATGATCTTTTGGCCACTCAGGCAAAAATATAAACTCTCTTTTGCTTTTTTGGCTAAATCTCCATAAAGAATCAGAAACATGCGAATTATCTCCTAAAATTAGTGAGTTATCTGTTAATAGCTTTTCAATAGCAAGATACTCTAAATATTCATAACTTGTTGAATGGTCGCTATCGTTAATAAAAATATTAATCTTTTTCTTAAATTTTTTAAGCGTTGTAATTGAGTCACCAAATAGAATTTCCCCCACTTTGCTATAGGGTGATCTCAAAAGAAATCCATATTCAGGAACTATTTCAGTTCCAAAATAGCGTCCTTCAAATCCTTCAGCTTTGTTCTTAAGAAGTGCGGAGCACAAAACAACAGAGCCTAAACCTTTGTCTACTCCAGATTCGACTATAACTTTAGGTTTAGCTGCTCTTACAATTGCATACCATGCTATGCGCCTACCAAATTTTACGTTTTCATCAGAAATAGATTTAAATTCTGATGCATGTATTTTGTTTTTAACAAAATTTTGTAACGATTTATCTGTTAATAACTCTAGAAAATATTTTCGAATTATTTTTTCATCAACTGCAGTTAAGTGAGAGATCGCAGCAGCAATATACTTTAAGTTTAATTCAGTCAAATCGTAAGTTAGGTTTGTGTCTTCCTTTGATACAACTAGCCACTTTAGTAAATTCAAAATTCGTCTACTAAAATACGTGCTTGCTAAATATATTCTTGGAATAATATTCAATAATCGATTTTTTCTGATGAAATGCATATTGGTTTTATGTGAGTGAGGTTTTGTACCACTTTATTGCTTTCTTTAGTCCCTCTTCAAACCCTACTTCACTAACAAACCCAAACTCCTCCCTCGCCCGACTCACATCCAATTTTCTTCTTGGTTGTCCATCTGGCTTAGCAGCATCAAATACGATTTTTCCATCAAATCCTACAACTTCACTAATAGTTTTTGCGAGTTCCGCAATACTAATCTCAAAGCTAGAGCCGAGGTTGACCGGATCAGATTTATTGTACTTCTCTGCTGCCAGTAAGATGCCACGCGCGGCGTCCTCAACATAGAGAAACTCTCTGGTTGGTTTGCCACTCCCCCAGACAACTACCTCTTTTGCGCCCGATTGCTTTGCTTCCACAAACTTTTTAATCAACGCTGGGATGACGTGCGATGATCCTGGGTCAAAATTATCACCCGGTCCATACAAATTGACGGGGAGTAAGTATATAGCGTTGAAATCATATTGCTGGCGGTAGGCTTGGCCTTGGACGAGCAGCATCTTCTTGGCGAGGCCATATGGAGCATTGGTTTCCTCCGGATAGCCGTTCCAGAGTTCATCTTCCTTGAAAGGGACAGGGGTAAACTTTGGGTAGGCGCAGATAGTACCGACAGAAAGAAATTTTTGTACACCTGCTTTGCGCGCTTCTTCCATCAGATGGACTCCCATGAGGAGGTTGTCATAAAAGAGCGAGCCGGGATTTTCCTGGTTGTAACCAATGCCGCCGACGTTCGCTGCCAGATGAATAACGAGATCAATATTTTCAACTACTTTTTGACAATCTGCTTGGCTGCGCAGATCAAATTCTTTTGAGGTCGGAATAAAAATACTTTTTGGACTCAATGCTTTGAGCTGTTTGACTAAATGGGTGCCCAAAAATCCATTGCCACCGGTGACCAAAACGCGCTTATCTGACCAAAAACTGTTGTTCATTTAATCATCCTATAGATTGCTGTAATGACAAATATATGTGCTTTGTGCAGAAATAACAGCACCTGGTTTGTAGTATACCGTTTGGCGACCGCCAGTTCCTCTGCAAATTGTTGGGTAAACTGAGACCCACCCTTCGAGCTACTGTGAATGCGGAACGCTGCAAGCGTTTGTGGCAAAAAGTGTGGTCGACCGAATTTCTGTTGCAATCTCTGCCAGTAGTCGTAGTCCATGGTAAATTTTAGTGACTCATCGAATGTACCCACTTGGTCAATTGCTTCCCATCGTACAAAAGTAGCTGGCTGTGGAATAGGGTTGAGAATACTGAGTAGTTGCGGAACATAGAGTTGTCGAAGAACTTTTTTATAGATTTGTACAAATGACTGAATTTGTTTGTTATTTTCATCGACTATAGCTGCATCTCCAACTAGCCACTGGGCTTTTTTGTGCTGAGAAAAATAGCTACTTACCAGCGCAAACGCATCGGGCAAGTAATAGTCATCAGAATTTATATAGGCAAAAATGATTTGCGCGTACTCTGGTTCTAGTTTAGAAAAATAAGCGATACCCTTATTTATGGCGTTGGTTTGCCCAGCATCTGGCTCAGAAACAAAGTTTAGTTTGTCTGCATACTTTTCGAGTATTTTTTTTGAAGCATCGGTTGATCCACCATCTGCGACAAAGTAGTGGAGGTCAAAGTCACCTGATTGATCTAGAACGCTTTTGATAGTTTGCTCGAGAAACTGAGCCTGATTGAAGCTTGGGGTGACTATACAAAAGGCTGTCTTATTTTTTTGGCTTATTTTCGGCATCACTATCTTTCAAGGCAAATTGACGAATAATCTGCTCCAATTTTCTGCTGTTATCTCGTTGTAAAAAATAATTTGTCACCACTAGGGTCGTCAGCACCATCAACGCCGCTACTATAAGTAAATCAAACACACGACTAAAACTAATGAGGTCAGTAACCCCCAGAAGTACGCCGGGGAACAAAGAGATGATTACAAATCCTATCCAGAGTGAATACCAACCGACCTGCTCGGTACGCGAAAGGTGTAATTTTCTGCGATGTATGTTTACTACGTAAAGCATGAATAGGGCAAAAAGAAGTGCGATTGATTGAAATATGCTCATAAATTGATTCTTCCGCTAAGTAAATATTTCTTGTTATCTAGTTGAGAACAGATTTCACCTTTTCTAGTAGTTTCTGAAAGCCCGTTGTCTGAGGAAATGATTTGGCGTATTTCCAAAACTTTTTCACATTCAATTGCTCGTAGTCATATTCATCTATCGAGTGACCTTTGAGCCCTTTTGAACATATATAGAGTTGATCAAGCAGAGCTTTTTCTGGTTCTGCGAGTAGCGAGTTACCTTCTTTGCTATAACCCCAAAAGAGTGACTTTTTTATGTGAACGTATGAATATAGTTTGCCGTCCAATTGTTTTGATTTCGACTTCTTTGGCGTTGCAGACGTTGATTCGTACGGAAACTGAGAGAGTATGCTGTAGTGATTGAGCGCAGTTTCAAACGATATGTATGATGGTGAGTACAAAATATTTGCTCTTACAAAGTCATCGACCCTATCATCATTTAGATAATACTTGCCTCTCTCTAGCTTACAAAGTATTTCGTTTGTTACCAAATCTGTAATAAGTCTATACAGAGTTGACTCAGAATTGACCCCCGTATACTCTCGTAGGATTTGGGGTGTGATTAAAATTTGTGGTGAATCCTGCAGTATTTTAATGATTTTAGCTGTATTATACGTTTCCATATACTGTCAATATATGACACTTTGTGGCATCGTGTCAACCTTATAAGCTAATCCTCCAACTCAAAGCTCGTAGTAATATTCGTAGTGTATCAATAAAAGTCATGCCACGGTCAAGTTCATGGTAAATAGTTGTGATTGGAACAGTTACAAAATCTAGTTTGGCTTTAGCTACTCGAGCTGCGATCTCCATCTCGACTGCGTAATCAGTCGAGTTCCAGCTTACTTTTTTGTAGGCTTTTTTTGACAGGGCTTTGAAGCCAGATGGGATATCTGGGATATACGTGCCAAACAAGACCATAAGAAAGAATGAGGCTACCCGATTGAGCATGATACGAATGAGTGGCATGTGTTCGTCAAATGACCGGACGCCAAAGACTACATCGTGTTCTTGGAGTGCGTGTTCAAATAATGCAATTTCTGCCACCTCGTGTTGGTCATCTGCATCAAAAAAGATGACGCCATCTGCGTTGAGTCGAGTAAATGCGTACTCGCAGCCAGTTTTGAGCGCAGCCCCTTTGCCAAGATTAATCTTGTGTTGCAAAGCATGAGTTGTGTATTTCTTTGCTATCTCAAAGGTAGCATCACTCGAACCATCATCTACCACAACATATGCCACTCTGCTCTTGTTTAATTTTTCTAAGACAACCGAAAGCGTTTTTGCTTCGTTGAAAGCAGGGATAATCACCCAATACTGATATTTGCTTTTTGCTGCCATCATGGTTATTTGCTATGCAACGCATTCTAAACTACTTTGTAGAACAAAGTAAGTTAAATTGCGTTAGAATTGTTTGTAGATGACTCGCTATAATCCAAATATTGATTTGATTAAGGCTTTGGCTATCATAGGTGTAGTCTTTCTTCATATTTCTGACGGCTATCTGCTCAGACAAGACTACTTTGGTGCCGGTCCAACTTGGTATACGTTATTTGTTCTGAGAGTAATTGCTGGGAGTAGCGTTCCGCTTTTTATTCTGACAAGTGGCTATCTAACTATTGGAAAAAATTACTCCAAAAATAAACTTTTTATTAGAATTATTAGCCGATTATTTATTCCTTTTTTGTTTTTATTTATCATATCTGTTTGGATGGCTGGTCTAACCTCTTCTGCACTTCACAACTCAGTTTTTCAGACTCCACTGCCATTTCTTGCCGACCTGATAAGACAAATCTTTACAGCTCCTGGTGGTTTGCATTTTCTTGTGGCTTTGATTGGTCTTAACATATTGATTCCAGTTTGGGATTCAATTTTTTCATACTGCAAAAAAGTGCAAGACTTTTTCGTCGTCAGATACATCATAGGACTAGGGTTTCTAGTATCATTTTCGGTAAGTCTAAATCTTAGCTTTAATCCAGACTCAGCTGGTGTAGTATTAAATGAGTGGAGATGGTTGCTATGGGTCGGCTATTTTTTGCTTGGATATTTTTTCAGGCTAAAACCAATGTCTGTCTCAACAAAACAAGCGCTTGGAATTCTTTTATTTGGACTGATTGGTAGTTTGGTAGTTGGTTTTGCCGCAAGATATTTGATGATTTTCAACCCTGGTCATATTTTTTTTGCTCAACTAGCCAACATAAGTCTTGATTACAGCGTTCCATGGGTAGTTGCAATGAGTATCGGATTTTGGTTATTGTTACTCAAAACTAATTTTGCATTTTTAAAGAAAAAAGTTTGGCAATTAGTAGCAAATATTGGATCTTCTCTTAGCTTGGGAATTTATATTTTTCATGGTGTTATTTTCCAGTATCTTGATGTATTTAAACGTATTGGGTTAGATAACATGATTTTTTGGCATCGACCCGCCCTAGCTTTAGTCGGATTGACGCTACTCACGCTCATATTCAGTATTATAGTGACTTTTCTGATAGGTCTCTTTCCTGTTTCACGAATGTTGATAGGCAATGATCATCAGTGGGGATTTTTAGCAAAAAGGGTGCAGAGATAATGAAAAGCTACAAAACAGTTATTGCGATGATTTTGATCGCTATGAGCTTTATTTTTCTACGCCTTTACAAACTTGATCAATCCTTATTTTTTATAAATGACATTGGCAGAGACTTTTTTGTCCTACAGCAGTGGGAGGTAAGCGGCAAGCCTCCTTTGCTTGGTCCAATGACGAGCGCACTACCAATCAATCAAAGTCCGATCTATTTTTATCTCTTGTTTCCATTCTTTCTTATACTACAGCACTCGCTATTTACAACCACAATTGCCGTTGTTTTTACTCATGTAGCCATATTTTTAGTCGGAACCTGGTTTTTGAAATCACACAAAAAGTTCTTGACAATATGGTTTGTCACTTGGTTGTTAATTACTACTAATCCTCAGTTTGTTGACCAACAACGTCTGGTTTGGAACCCATCATTTGTTGGCATCGCAATTGTCAGTTCCTTTTTTGCCTTTTTACTTTGGCGAAGCACCAAAAAAGTAGCCTGGTTAGTTGTTCATGGACTAAGTCTGGCTGCTGCCACTGCATTTTCTTACTCAGCTGCCCCAGTCAGTATTGCCTTTCTACTAATGTACTTTTTTCTTTTGAGAAATCGACAGTTATTTCAGGCAATACTGATTTTTGTTGGATCAAACCTATCAGTTAATCTTCCACTTATAGTTTTTGAACTAAGACACAATTTTACTTTTACCACACTTTTGCTGAGATACGAAAAGCTTGAACAAGTAGATATCTCTCTTCTATCAAAGATGCTCTATTTCAGACAAGTTCTCCTACCAAATCTTACAACAATTCAAATTGTGCTTGTCTTCCTCGTGCTAATTTTTGCACTGCTGTTGAAACAAAACAGTTTGAAGTTGAGGAAGGAAGCTTGGCTCACAACATTACTTTTTCTTTTTTCAATGCTTGTTGTGTTATTTGTTCCTGTTGAGATACAGGCGCATTACATTTTTGGAGTATTTACACTGTTTTTTATTCTAGTTGCGTGCCTACCTAGTTGGCCTAGATTTATACTTTCGAGTATTTTAATCTGCACTTGGCTTAATCCAAACACCGTTAGTTCTTACTTTCGATTGGCTCCAAGAAGCCTAGTAGAAACAACTACCTGTGTACAAAAAGCTTGTAAGCAATTTCCTGGTGAATATTTTGTTAGCGTCCAATCTGCTTATCACTCCTACCATGTAGGTCCAGAATTTCACTATCTTTTGCAGGAAAATGGCTGTAGAACCTACAGTATATATACTCATAAAGAAGCTACTAACCGCATGATGGTGTTTGCAGACGGCTCAACCTATGACCATGACAAAACTGCGTATGATGAGCTCACGTTGTTTGGTCCAGCAAAAGAAATAGGAGAAGTTACTTGCAGTGGTGGTATCAAGGTACACGTTTTAGAACGATAAGCTGTTGGAAGATTTATACCACTCCACCACCCTCTCCACTCCCTCTGCAAACGCAACGTTTGGGTACCAGCCCAATTTTTCTTTTGCCTTAGTTGTGTCCAATGAGCTCGTTATCTGTTCACCTGGACGTTCTGGCCCATACTGGGCCTGGGCAGTAACACCAAATGATGTCGCAACGGCTTTGTACACTTGGTTTGCACTAATTTCTGTCGTAGTACCAATGTTGAATGCGCCAACCTGGTTTGTTTCGAGTGCGAGCGCGTTCGCCTCGACTACATCGTCTACATAGACATAATCTCTGGTGTGGGTGCCATCACCATTGATAACAGCCGTTTTGCCGCTGGCTAACAACTCACTAAAGATCGCAATGACGCCAGATTCACCGTGAGGATTTTGGCGGGGACCATACACATTGGCGTAGCGAAGAACCACATATGGAATTGCGTACTGCTCGTAGTAATAGTTGAGGTACAACTCGCCAGATCGTTTGGACACACCATAAGGTGAAAGCGGGTCTTCTCTCATTTCTTCTGTGAAGGGAGTAGGCTTATTGCCATACATTGCTCCCCCTGTTGAGGCCATGATCATTTTTTTGATCGGTATTTGTCGTGCCGCCTCCATAATGTTGAGGAGTCCTAGTATGTTATTTTCGGCATCAAACTGCGGCTGCTTAACAGAGTTGCCTACCTGAATGTGCGCGGCATGGTGATTAATCATCTCAGGTTGCACTTGTGCAATAATTTTTTGAACTTCAGCTCTGTCAGTGACATCTACCGTGACAAGTTTTGCTTTTGGGTTAACAAATTCTGCCCTACCCGATGAAAGATTGTCAAACACAACTACTTCATGCCCCATCGCACAGTAGCGATCCACAACATGAGAGCCGATAAAACCTGCGCCACCAGTTACCAAAATTTTCATAGTAATTTCCTTTATTATGCCACCCAATGCCCTTGTATAAACTGGATAGTGTTGTACACAAGCAGGCTGATGCTGAGTAGTATGAGTATACTTCGAACCAATCTATATTTCAGTAAAACTTGTGCCCAAATATAAAATAACGGGAAGGCAACAAGAATATAGCGCGGCATACTGGAGAGTGTGCCAGTCAGTGTTGGCAGTAGTAAAACACCAAGTGCATACAACACCCATGACAGCGGTAATCGTAGTTTATTCCGCCGTATGTAGCCATATAACAGTGTGGCAAAAGCAAGAAGGCTGAGCACAAGTTCTTGGGCGTAGGTAATCCAAATTTGACTAAATGGCACTGTAAAGACAATTTTTATACCCCGCCAAATGGTTTGAGGTAGTAAAATTAAAGTCTCTTGTCTGCCCGAACCAAACTCAGACTGAACATGAAAAAAGTAGAACGGATCATGAAACTCAAATTGCAAAAATGACATGTAAGCAAGCAGTCCAATAAGCGAGAGTGGCAGCAGCAATACTGCTCGAATATTTCTTGCTCCCGAGAACGCTTGCCAAATCAGTGCGAGCAAAAGAAACACACCGACCAGTCGTGTCGCAATTGCAAGTCCTGCAGCAGCGGTAGCAAGCAACCAAAGCTTTTTATCTGCAGCCACAAAAGCACCAAGAACACAGGCAAGAAAAAAGGCTTCCGAGTACACGGCACCCAGATAAAATGAGGTAGGAAAAATCAAAAGAAGTAGTAGTGACAACCAAGTGCCATAAAAAGCTATGCGTTGGCGCACCAAAAGAAATAAAAAGTAAGCGACAAAAAAAACTGCGATAAAGTTTAGTGCTAGTGCAACTAACAAAGGAGAAATACCAATCGAAAACAAACGTACCAAGAAAGGAAAAGCAGGAAAAAATGCCTGAATCAAACCAGTGCCTATATAGCCCTTCTCTACTATCGTCAGGTAATGGACACCATCAAAATTGGCCCACGAGTACACCCATTGGGGCAGATCTAGCTTTGCTAGTAGATCATAGGCATAGGGAAAACTTGGTTCATATTTTGCTATAAAAGGCGCAACAGCACTAATCAGAAAAAGAGTCAGTCTCCAACCAAGAAGTACAAGTAGAATTTGTTTAATTAGCTTTTTATCCACGACGTTTCCAGATTGCAAAAACCCCGGCGGCGAGTGCTAAGACTGAAACAGTATTGCCTAGTAATCGTGCCGGCGTATTTTGGGTAAATTTTGATATCACCGTATATTCGCCAGGTGATAATGAGTATGCGATTCTACCTGCAATTTCTCTGTCTTGAACATATAGAACTTTTTTCGTAGTGTTTCCCTGAGTGATATGTGTTTCCCAGCCAGGGAAATTCATTGTTGGCTCTACCAACACAGTCTCTTCTTCTACCAGGGCTGAGTATGACCGCTTCGAGCCGCTCCAACTGCTGAGCGAAATACTAGCGCTACCAGACAACACTTGTGGCTCAACAACCGACTTGCTATGGTTATTTTCTTCAAAATACTCATAGGTAAAAGAATTTGGTAAGTTTTCATTTTCGGTACTTGTGCTTGCAGCATAGAGATCGTACTCAATTTCCTCTCGGTGAAAGTACAAGATAGGACTGGTTTTTAGTACGACAGCTACCTGGAAAACAAGCAATATCAAAAACAGTCTGCTAAAGAGAGTGCTTTTGGGGGCAATTTTGGCAATCAACGGAGCAAGAAGAACAGAGATGAAAATCCCCAATCTCCAAGGAAATTGCACAAAACTGAGCGCAGGAACAATATTCCAGATTGGAGCGCTAAACTGTAGTTGTAATATGCACAGTGCAAGTACTACTACGATATGCAGTAGGTGGTATTTTTTGAATATATTTTTTTGGGAAAGTGCGAGCGAGGTCAGTATTGTGAACATGCCGCTTGCTCCAATCGAAAAAGAAAGTGAGTCCACTGAGCCAGGGTATGAGAAGCCAAAAGAAAGCGGTGCCCACAAAAATTGTCGAAGTGTAACAAAATGATTCGAGAACCCATATATTGAGGCCGCAGTGCTGAGCACAATATAACGTAACTCAAGCAAAGCAGGGATCCAAAACCAAGCTGTTAGTCCAACTGACCACGCTAACGCAAGAATAAACCGCAAAAGATTTTTTTTATTATCTAGCAACCTACATACAGCAAACAAAGTAAGGAGTGAAATACCCAACACACCAACAATATTATGACTCAACAAGAGAGCTACAAACACCAAGCTTACATAAAAAACTCTCAAGAAATGGCTGCGCTTTGAAGTCAATGTCTTGAGAGATTCAATACAAAAAAAAGCCCATGGAAGTATTGCATATGCCAGAATCTCACCAATATTGCCGCGAAAGTAGAGTAAGTTTACTAGGTATGGCGCAGATATCCAAGTGTTCAATGCGAGAAATACTCCAGTATTTGCGGCAGATAGCTTTTTCAGCCATAGCACGAGTCCTACTGCCCCTACGATCAGACTGGCAATAACTAAAATTTTGAAAGTAAGTTCATAGTGTATGTTCAAAAGAGAAAATGGTACCGAGAGTATATTGGCAAGTGGATAGTTGTAGTTAAAAACAGGATACCCAAATCCATTGAGGAGATTTGGCGCAAACCGCGGAGGAAACTGTCCTTCTCTCAAAGCAATTTTATAATTGGCAAATCGAGCTAAGTGGTTTTCACCATCATGTGTATAAGGAAATTGTGGAGTAAGGTACAGCTTAAAAACTGCAAAAAAACTGAGTATCGTAAATAGCATTAAAAAAAGTCGCTTCATGCTAGCGCTTTCTTATATGCTGAAACAGTAAGTTGCGCTGTTTTTTGCCAGGTGAAGGTTTGACTCCAAGCTTTTCCTTGCGCAACAAGCCCTTCTCGCACCTTCTTACTGAGTTCTATAACAAGCAATACCTGCTCCGCAAGTGACTCTGCGGTTGGCTCAGCATAGAAGGCAAGTTTTCCTCCTACCTCTGGCAGAGAACCACGATTTGCACAAACTATTGGTACACCACACTGCATAGCTTCCAGCACTGGCAAGCCGAAGCCTTCCGAGAGTGAAGGTTGCACTAAACAGATTGACCCTGAATAAACAGCTGCTAAATCGTTAGTTTTTTCGGCAGTTATTTCTGTAACAAACTGTACTCTTGTTGCAACATTGCTGAGAGCAATTTGTCTCTCAATTGCTTCCCACTCGGGAATTGGCTGTGGGACAAAATTTTTTCCGACACAAATGAGTGAAATCTCGTCTGGTAAAAATTTCAACATCTTGAGCAATTGTGGAATATTCTTGTTGTAATTAATGTCGCCAACATAGAGTAAAAATTTTTGAGGTAGTTTGTATTTTGCCACTATAGCTGAAATTTTAGCATCTGATTGCCGCACAAGTTGCGGATTGCCAGCGAGTGGTATAACCGAAATTTGTTCTGGATTCAGACTCAAATACTCAACAATTTGTTGTTTGGAAAACTCTGAATCAGTAATGACTTGGAGCACTTTTTGTATCTGCCGCTTTTGACGAAGCAAAGCAAGCCTCCCTCTCAGGCCTGGCTTATACTGATCGGGAAACTGTAGTGGTATTAAGTCGTGAATAGTCACAACGCATGGAATTTTTTTATGCAGTCTTAGACTCGGAGAAAAAAGATCAAAATAAGGGTAGTGAATGAGATCAAATTCCGATCCCTGGATAGTTCTGCGCTTGGTAATTCGCGTCAACTCAATCGGCTCCTGCTCTAGTGCAGCAAGCAACTCACGAGTATAAGTGCCAATGCCTCTGCGTGCGTGGCCGCCCAAAAGCGGTGTTGTGTCTACGGCAATACGCAACATCAGTCCACCTCCTGCTGTTCCCACAACTTTACTGCGACCAAGGGGTGGTGTGCCGCACTCAGGCTAGCAAATAACAACCCACGCCAACCATCGACATACCCACGGTGGCGAAGAAATAATCTAAAAAATGTCTGACAAGGCCTCAGCGTAAATGCGGCGAGTGTGTTGTCAAAACTTGGTCGCACGCCTTGTTTCCAAAGTCTGCTTGCTTCAAACGAGGTGTAGCGATTAAATTTGTCTAAATAACTTACTAGTGTGGGATAAGGATAGTGTAAAAGATGGCCCTCAGCCATACCAACATTTCCACTCACTTCCATTTGTTCGTGCACATTTTTTTGTGGCAAGTTTGCTGTTCCTCTATAGAAAAGTCGAATTACTGGATCGGGATACTGCCCTCCCTTGCGCAAAAATTTGCCTAAGAAATCATTTTTTCTGCGAATATACCAAGCGACCGGATCGCTCTTTCTAAGTGATGCTTGCTTTTTATTATTCTGCTCTACAACAAATCTCGCCAGCGACTCGTCTACAACCTCATCAGCATCGAGCTGGAGTATGAGGTCGCCCTTTGCTTCATCGATAGCTTGTTGTTTATTAATATGGAAGTTAGCTTTGTTTTTTGTCAGTAGTACTTTAGCTCCAAATGTCTTTGCAATAGATGTTGTCTCGTCGGTCGATGTGCCGTCAACAACTACAATCTCATCGGCAAAATCTTTGACAGAACCAAGGCACCGAGCAATATTCTTGGCTTCGTTGTGCGTTGCTAAAACAACTGAAATCATAGTAGTAGTTTACCCTAAAACTTGGTTGTCACCCACATACCATCCTGCCACTCAATCAAAACTGTTTCATCAGTTCTATCTTGTGCCTGGGCTATGAAGTGAAAATTGCCGACCTGCTGTCCATAGCGAAAGCCAATTTGATCGGGAGCCTGCCGGACTACGCTCGAGAAATACTGACTCGGTGAGAGACGTGCATACCAAGCAGCCAAAATATACTGGTACCCTCCACCATCGACAACAGCCACGCTCTTGTTTGGGTATTGCTCCTGAACCAGAGTAAGTTCTTGGGCAAATCCTGGCTGAAACATTGCTTGGTTTTGTTTGTACGAAAAAAAATACTCTCGAACATACAGTAGCTGCGAAATGAGTAAAATAAACATCCCGATATACAAATCTCGTCTACCCAAAATTTTAGAGTATTTGTCATATGCCCATGCCCCAAAAACAAGCAGAATAAAGAAAAACAGCAAGCTTCGTGTTGCGTGCGGTGCGTCTGTGGTAATACTTGCAGGAACAAGCGAGAGCAGCAACAGGATAAGTAGCAGCAATGGACCTTGGTACTGTGGACGCTTTTTGACAACGTGTGTGATGGCAAGCAGCACACCACATGCCGCAGCCAGATACTGCCACCAGTAAATGTGACCCCTCCCCGCGATAGAGTGCCAGGGGTGAGAACCACCTTGTGTGACCAAAAACCGGGGCGAAAATGCTCGAACTGCATTTTTTACTATTTGTGGAGTGAAGTACACCAGCTTATTTCCGATCACTCTCTGCAATGGCTCAGGAAGATCTGAGCGGTACTGATTGAATGCGAGCACTGAAGCCTCATCAGAAAATAGGGTGATATTTTGTTTTTGGGCAAAGACAGGCTGTAGTACAAAAAAAGCCAGCGATGTAACTACAATCCATCCCAAAAACAGTACTAGAGATTTTTTTACATTTTGCATTCCTGCGATAAATAAAACTATTGGTGCAACTAAAACACCGAGCAGTAGTGGCGTATTGTAGGTACATACAGCGGCCAAATAAGTAAGTAAGGCGAGCGTCACTCTTCCTCTTGTCGGTTTCTTGCTATTTTTAAGCAACAGTAACAAACTCGCTACAAAGAGAAATAGCGCAAGATTTGCTTCGAATGCAATACGGGAATAAAAAATAAACACGGGAGCACTTGCGACACTGGCCGCCAATAACACTGCAGATTTTTTTTTGAATCCCAATGCCAATCCAAACTGGTAAGCAAGAAAAACTAAACCAACGCCCGACAGCGCGCTTGGAATCCGCACCCAAAAGTCACTTTCTGGGAAAATTTTGAATAGTACTGCCAGCACTGCGGGATAACCAAGCAACTTGAAGTCACCAAACGACTCGAGTGCAAGTGGCCAAGTTCTTCCCCACTCGTCTTTGCCTGTTTCACTGAGTAGATAGCCGTTGTAGGCAAGAGCTGCTTCGTCGCGATTAAGAATACTGGGGAGCGAGTCGAGATGAAATACTCGAACAAATAGCGCAAATATCAGTATCACCAGTAAGAAAAATCTGCCTCTCATATTCCAAACCAGTATAATTTCCAACTTCCGTCATTGAGGTCCCGGACTTCTATCAATCTCGTATCACCAAATAATTGCATACTGACATTCTGGTCATTTCTAACCGAGTCTTCATCTGCTGTTGAAATTACAAAAAGATTTTCAGAGGCATCATACTCACTAGCCGCTCTAAAACTAATACCATCTATTGAAAGCAAGTCTCTATACTTCTCTGCTAGAGAATCAAGATCCTCACCCGTAATCACGGCAATGTTTGGGTTCTTAACATGATTCTTGTGCACAATCGACACGATTTGATTTCTTACCTCTGTCACCACACTCATAGGTGCCACTTGCTCAGGGACAGAAAACGCTGCCGGCAATCTATATACAGAGCCAATTACAGTGGTAAGAATGAGTAAAAAAGCTACCTTCCTTGCATTATTTTTTCTTTGCAACGCCATCCATAGCAACAGAAAAACTGTAGCTGGCAAAAAATACCGTTGATGATATCCGTCAACAACAACCGGCCCAATCACTTGAGCTAGAACTGGTAGTAAAAATAAAAAATGATTTTTTGAGTTTTTTAGATCAAAAAATACTAAACAACAAAACAGCAAAAGCCAAGGAATCTGGATAAAGATTGGTCCGGCAACTTCCTCAAGCGCGAATGCTCCGTTTCTAAGTAGGTTGTCAAACAACGCAAGATCTTGAGATTCGACAATGTTTGGCGCATCAGACTTTAGGTAACTACTCAAAAATAAGCCAGGAGGATGTCGAAGGTCGAATAACAAAAAGGGCATAACTGCTAAAAACAATCCTCCAAATAGAGAGAGGGTGTTGAGCCACAATTTTTTTTTCAGCAACAACACTGCCTCTATTATGCTAAACGTAAGTACAGAAAAGATTGCAATATAATGATTGTGCAATGCCATACCAAAGGATAATCCCACCAGAAGATACTTCCATCGCCAGCTCAAAGTTCTAGTAAAAAGCGCAAGAGCAATCCAAAAGGGTACAAGATGCGGATTCCAAGCCCATCTACTTGTCACAAGCAGTGGCGTCCACAAAACTGCCAAAAACAAAAATGCAACACTTCCTACAGAAAATTGAAGTTTATTTTTCTGATAATCTGATGCAAAAACAACTAACAAGATAGTAATAACACCCCAAAACGCAGTGCCCACTACTGGTCCTACGGGACGAAAATTATATGCTGCAGCAAACGGCATCTGCATGTAATACGTCAGCGAGCTAAAGACTTTGATATTATCGTTCGAAATTGGACCAACTAGAGTGATTTTTTTTTCTTGCCAGTATGCATGCATTCGGGCAAGATCGCTTGATTCATCTCGAGTAAAACGTGCTGACTTCTCTAAATAAAGAAATCGAGAAATAAATAATACGGCAAGTGCCAAGATCAATACTACTACATTTTTGTTGATTTTCATCTAAATACATCATAGACAGTCTAGCGAGATCGAGCAATCAGATACTGACAGTGTTCGTTGAATCCTTTAATTTTCTTAATTTCTAAAGTGCTCAAGTTTGTGAGTGCTTTAGCATAAGAAGCGTGTGCTACTACTATCTGATCAGTTCCAGTTTGAAAATCTGAGATGCTTGCATCAAATATTTTGGTACCAATTTTTTTGATCTCAAATGGATTGTTGGACTCAAAATAAATTGTTCCTGAAGCTGCTTCATCGAAAGCTAATATCCACAAACTCAATCTCTCAGGTTGCGAAATAAATAAAATAGGCAAATCTCTTGAGTTGAGACTTAGTTCCTGAATCAAAGAGTGTTCACAATCAAACCATGCATTCTTACTTTTATCCGGATACAGTACAAAATAATACTGTAGAAAACCTACCACTGACACTATTACAATAACTGAAATAGTTGTGGCAATCGAAGTTGCGAGTAGTGTATCTCGGTTATATTGCTTTTCTAAATGTTCGGCAAAAACTGCTATTCCAAATCCGATTACCAAAGAAAAAGGAACGAGGGCATTGAGGGAACGCAATGCATGAGGGGTTGATGCTGGAATAGATGCGGGCAAAAGGGAAAAAATAATTGCGCTGGTTAAACAAATCGCTAGTTTTGGATAATTTTTTGACAAGCAGATCAATCCAAGTAGAAAAAATGGCGCAAAAGGCAAAAGAAATAGACCGTGCTCACCTGTGCCGTGTCTCAGATTGTTGTCTCCAGAAAAAAATAAAAAGTTTGGAGATAAATTTCTAGCATACTGTAGCGCCAACTCTCTAAGCCAAATTATATGCCGATGAAAAACTAATTTGCTTACGATAGTGCTGCCAGCCTGATTGATGAGTGTGTTTGAGCTCATAACAACTTGATTGTATGTTTCAAAATCTAGCAGGGAAGAAGTGCTCAATCGAAACTGCTCGCTCGCAACAAAATATGGCGAATTTTTTAGAGGTAAAAGGCAAAGAAAAACAAGTGATAGCGCTGAAATTGATTTTAGTACAGTTCTTGTACTAACTTTTAGCCAGCCACCTCTTTCTTGCAGCGACAATAGCTGGAATACTAAAAAAGATAAGAAAACTGGCGGCCAAACAAACCGAACAGAGTAGTAAGTGTAAATTGAAAAAACGCCAAAAAAAGCTGAAATAAAAATTAGCCACCATTTTTTTCTTGCTAATAAAAGAAAGTAAATAGATACCCAAAAAAAGAATTGAGCTACATGACCCTCAAAACCTGTTCTAGAAAATAGCACGCTCCATGGAGAAACTGCTACCACAAACATCGTGCACAAAGGAAATACTTTTGATAAACGAGTACTTCTCTTCTGAGCAAATGAGATCGCTATCTCCCTCGCTATCAATCCTGCAATTATCACCGTGCCAATTCCCACAATAGCACTCACTAGCCGGAGTGAAAATGCACTTGCCCCAAAAATAAATGATGAAGCAGTTGCAAGCCAAATGTACACGGGTAATTTATAGTCCCCATACGAAGGGTATATGAGTTGATACCAAGCGTTGCCATGAATGTCGCTGCCTGTTGCTAAGACTGATTTAACGTCGGCAAGCATGGCTACTTCGTCGATGTAGAGACTGCTCGGAATTTGTCCAAGCTGAAACAAGCGCAGAAATGATGCAAAAGCAATGATAATCAATGCAAAAAATGAAATATTTGATTTATTCTTTAATCGCATCTTTATTGCTATGATAATAGCATGAGCAAGAACACTTTTTTTTCTGTACTTTTAACATTCGGAATATTTAAGCTCAAGTTCTAAGATTCTGCTACATAAATAGTTAAGTCTGGTCCTATTTTATGCTCGCTTAAAATTTTGCCATAGGCTTGCTGATTCCACCAATTCTGCAATAAGCGTTCGTTGGCTTTTGGATATTCAACTACAAAAAAAATTTTAGCTGGAAGCATATTTCTTTCTTGATATGCAGGCAGAAGTGAGGTTTTTTCTTTGACATAAACATCCTCTCCAGGTTTATAAGAAAATTCAGATGGTAACGGTCTGCCGTTATAAGCCTGCCAAAAGAAAATATATTGAAATGGATAGTCATAGATATCGGGAGCGTAGTAGTACACAGAGTAAGCACTTCCAGTCGCATTTTCAATTATAAAATCATAGGCCAACATTTTTGCCGACAACATATTTGCACTCAACAATAACTCTGCTCTGTTCTCATTGTAGTAATAAAAAACCTTGGAGATTGGAGTCATCACGAGTGCAATAATTATTATACTTCTAAAAAATACCGGAATATTTTTTAATACTTGGGCAGTAAAGATGACTACTGCTGGCACAATTCCGAGTAGATACCAAAGATTAAAGTGTAATTTCCAAAATATGATAAGTGGAAAAATTGTCCAGATCAATATATCTTGCCATAGATATAATGCTTTTCTTTTTTTGATCATCAGAAATATTCCAATCAGCAATGAGCTCAATGAAAAATAAAAAATGATTTCTGAAACCATGCTGGAAGCACCAAAAATATTGGGCAATGAAGCCAATTTATATTCACCAATTGATGCGCCAAATATCTGCCATAACTCCACAATTCCTGAATCAGAGCCAACTTGAGAATTCAAGTAAGAAATTATAGATCTTGTCTGCATAAAGTTATGTCTGAATTCAAAAATCACTTGTGGAATAAATCCGAAACAAAGTGCTACTAAAAAGATGGAAATGTGACGAAGTTTAAAAGGAATTTTCTTCAAGAGTAGCGATAGCAAAATAAATAATGGATAAAAAATAGCAAAGGCAGACGAGAAGTGAAAACCAATAGAGCTAAACAACCCAAGTATTAGCGATTTTTTTATCGTCAATATCTTATTCTTCTCAAGTACTTTCAACACAGCAAGAATGGCAAATGATACCATTGTCATTGGAAATGGATTCCACGCACTTTGAGCAATGCTAAAAAATGCTGGAACTGTCGATACCAAAATTGCAGCATTGAGTCCAAAATATTTCTGTACAAAAAAAATTTGCACCAAACCCAAAAGAATCATGGTTACTACAGCAGAAGCTGGATCACCAGACGACAGTAGGTAGCCTGGAAACAATAAGTAATACCAACCTGGCCCAAAAAATAATCCAGGAATGCTAGTCCAAGGTCCTATAAGAGTGGGAGACCTAGAGACAATCATTTCTAAAATGGCAAGTGAGTCTTTTCCATGGTCAAACTGAAAAACAAACGTCCTATCAATAATAAATGGGAGTTTCGTAACCACAAAAATTATTGCAAAAAAAAGTACAGCCAACGATTGAAACTTTTTTCTAAAATTCCGTAGTAAAACTGACATAACAATACGCTTTCTGATACGATATGTTCGTCGCTAAATAATAACATGATCATGAAAAATAAACCTCGAATCATAGTGCTACTTTTACTTTTTTCTTTGACCTTGTTCGCCAGCTTTCCACTTTTTCACAGTGAACTTTTCTCTGCACATGATATTTGGCATCAGGTAGCTCGTCTCTATCACTATAACGAGGTAGTCTTGGCAGGAGACTTTCCTCCTCGCTGGGTTGCTAGCTTAGCAAGTGGTTATGGTTACCCATTATTTATTTTCTCATATCATCTACCATGGCTTTTTGCTTTACCTTTGACTCTAAGTGGCGTTTCAATTTTTACCTCGATACGAGTTCTCTTTATTTTTGGCTTGCTAACATCAGCAACCTCTATGTACGTCTTACTTTTTAGAATTACCAAAAAAAATTGGGCCAGCTTTGTTGGTGCAACGATTTATGTTTGGGCGCCATATCACTTTCTTTCTGTGTATGTAGCGGCTGCTATTGGCACTGTTTTCATGTTTGCACTACTACCACTACTCTTTCTGGGAATACATTTGACCTTTGATCGATCATATAAGTGGGGCATTCTTGCTATAGCTACTGCAATTTCAGGTAGTGTGCTCACGCACTTGATGACACTAGCCATGATTGCACCATTCGCAGTTATTTTTTTTGCTACTCAAGCTATAAAAAAGAAATCCATAATCAAAAAATCATCTATTACACTTGGAGCAGTGTTGTTAGGACTACTTATTTCAGCCTTTTATCTGCTTCCTCTGCTTGCTTATTTGCCAAACATAACTGCAAGCGCTGAAGGTGGAGGGCTATCCAATAATTTCCAACGCTACTTTCCGTCACTTCGACAACTCATCTATTCAACATGGGGCTATGGACCAATTATTTCGAATGCAAAGGATGGTGACATTTCCATGCAAATTGGAATTGCGCAGTGGCTGTCATTTGGTTTGAGTGTTGTCCTATTATTTGCAACTAATTTAAAATTTCTAAACAAATTGGTCCACAAATCACACCTACAAACTATCATTGGATACTGCACTCTGTTTATTCTGAGCATTTATTTTATGCTCGATTTTTCACTGCCATTTTGGAATTTTACAACAAAATTCATCGCTTTAGATTTTCCATTTCGTTTACTACTTCTCTCAGTTTTCTCTGGATCAATGCTTGCGACCCTCTCCCTTGCAAGTCTTGAAAACAAGCAATTACAGATTTTTTCAGGAATAGCATTAGTTTTAATTGCACTTTATACAAATAGAAACCATCGAAATGTAAATATGTACACGCAGTATGCACTTGAGGAGTATGTCGGAGCAGAAACAACCACAAATACTTATCACGAATATCTGCCTATCACTGCCAAAAAAGAACTTCTAAATACCAGTAGGGAAAATATTGTCATCAGAAATAACCGATTAATCACAAAGTTGAAGCCGACAGACAAGGGGGTAATTAGCTTGCATCAGTTTTCATTTCCTGGGATAGCAGTAACCGTTGATGGAGAAAGCGCCCAATACGAAACTGATGATTTGGGTAGAGTTGCCGTAGATATCCCAGAAAATAGTGATGAAATTGAAGTGTTTTTTCAAAAAAATAAGATAACCAAATTTTCGGAGTTCCTAAGCATGGCAAGCATCGTTATAATCTTTGTACTACTGTTGCAGCCCAAGAATCGAAAAACATGAAAAAGCAAAAAGTTATAGCAGTAATGCCAGCTTTTAATGCAGCCAAAACACTCAGGAAAACGGTGCTTGACATACCCAAACATGTTGTCGATGAAATTATTCTAGTAGATGACGGTAGTTCTGACAAAACAATAATTGAGGCAAAAAAACTTGGTCTCACTATCGTAGAACACCCGATGAACAGAGGTTATGGTGGCAACCAAAAAACCTGCTATACACTTGCACTCTCAAACAAGGCTGATGTAGTTGTTATGATTCATCCTGATTACCAATATGACAGTAGTCTTACAGCAGAGATGGTCAACCCTATTATAAGTGGCAGATTTGATGTAATGCTTGGCTCAAGAATTCGAACCAGAACCGAAGCTTTGTCTGGCGGAATGCCTTCATATAAATATTTTGGGAATCGGTTTCTAACGCTTGTTGAAAATCTTATATTGGGACAAAATTTATCTGAGTATCATACTGGATTCAGAGCCTTTAGTGCTAAATGTCTAAAACAACTCCCCTTTCATAGGTATTCTGATGATTTTGTATTCGATTCTCAAGTTTTGTTCGGAGCAATAGCGGAGAAAGCTCGTATTGGGGAGGTTGCCGTCCCTGTGCGTTACTTTAAAGAAGCTTCCTCAATAAATTTCGTGCGCTCTTGTATTTACGGACTCTCAATACTTCGGGATCTGGGCCTATACGCAGCGACAGGTGGATCAGCGTTTACAAAATAGACTAGCTTGAAATTTGTACTCGCAGTTCTTGCCACCACCAGTAAAATAGTGTGGCAAATAGTATCGATCTTGTAATTCCAACCAACAAACCAGAGTCGAATACCCATATCTCAAAATGGGGTATCAATGTAAGCTGGACACTCACTGCAGACAACGAAATCACCAAGAACTTCATCTGCTTTTTCCAAGAGCTAAAAGGAAGAACTGCAATGAGCGGAATCAGCCACAACATAAAAGGCCTCGATAAAACTTTCCCAACTAACATCATTAAAAGTAAATAACCTATAGTGAAACTAATGCGTAGATACTGCTGCTTGCTTTGTTTAGCGTTAAAAACTATATACGAAGCGTAAAGTACAAAGAGAAGTATACTGATAGGAAAAAATACTGCCAGAAATTTTAGCATTTCCGTAGACAGAAACCCACTCATCTCGTAGTTTTTATATACCTCAATAACTTTTTCTGAATGTGTAAACTTATCAATAATCCGAACAATAACTGCACCCGTACTGTCTGCCTGCAACCCTCTGATTTGATGGTATACAAACATAACTGAAAGTGAAGATCGATAGATTACTAAAGGCACTGCCCAGACTGCTAGCACTGCAACACTTCCCACAATAAGAAATTTTTTCCACTTTTTTCGCTCTTGAATGGCATAGACAATCCCCAGTGGGCCATTCATTAACTTCAGGGCAACCGAAAGAGCAAAACCAAACCAAGAAATAAAAATAGCTCTGGAGCCTTTAAATAATTCTGGGGCTGTAAGTCCAAGAGTCATTGCTGCTGCAAAACTCAAATCCATCGTGTCATAGATAAAGTCATGAGCTTTGGCTGTCGCCAAAATATAGTAAACGAGAGGAGCAATAAAAAGTAGTCCGCTTGCCTGCCTCCTTTTAAGGACAATCATAATCAATCCAAATAAAGAACTATCAATTATGAGCATTTGCAATCTATATGAGACTGCGTAGTTTAAATGTAAAATTGTCCCATGTGTTAGCGAATCAATAAGGTGAGGAATATAAAACAGAGGAATCGTAGCAGGTGGATACTCATACCATTGCTCTAAATATGGCACAACACCACTAGCCCATAAATGAGCGAACGGCATGTAGCTGTAAATAATTTCTGTAAAATAAACTGGTCCAAAAAACCAGGTTATTAGCCTTGACAATGCAAAAATCAACAGTAATATAACGATCACTAATTTTTGATTCTTGAAAATATGTGACATTAAATTCTAATATGTTTATATTTTCTTAACGTACATATTTCCAATTCTATTAATAGTGTCATCCGAGATTTTTTCTATCAGAGGCAAGTAGTCAGAATTTGAACACAGAACTTTTGTAACTTGATGCTTGGCAGTAAGTTCTTTTATTTTACGTAGATCAGAAGTTCTAAAAGCATTATATAGAGCATCCTGCTCTTCATAAACAGGACTAGAGACCAGAGCTAATTGCACTGAATCTGCTAGCAGAATTTCTGCTTCTGCAAACATTTTTACAAATGATGTTGTAAATAAAATATCGTCAGAGGGACAAATTAAAACTCTGTCATTTTTAGATAAATTTTTTTGCAACCAGGCTTCTGTTTCTAAACTTATTGAATAATGATTCATAAGTCTGTTAACAGTTGTTACAGAAAAAGTCGGAATTGTCGCGAAAATCAAAGTCGCAATGAATGCTGTTTGCATAACTTTTTGGTCAATTTTTATTAAAATTTTAGAGATAGCAATTGAAGCTAAAATATTTCCTAAAATAAGGCCATAATACCAAACTTGAATAGTGTTCCACACGATGCCCTGCTGCAAAAAAATTAGAGGGAAGCTACAAGCAAAAAGAAAAGCAATTAAGATCGAGGTAAGAACAGCATCATTTTTAAACTCATGCAAAATTTTTCGTCTCAAAAATAACACCACAAGCAAGATTCTTGTACCCAAATTTCCAACAAAAAAAATTAGAAGTTCTTTAAGCTTAATCTCAAGAACTCGTAAGTAATTCCCATGTACAAGGTAGTGCTCTTCTTGCAACTTGAATAGTGGATAGTAGACCCTATCCCTCGATTCGATCATGCTCGTAAGAAACCATAGGGGAGCAAATATAAAGGAAGACGTACCGCCAAGACCGACTACAAAATAAACATAAGGAAAAGAAAAAAATAGAAACAATACGCACAAAATAGTAGTAAGTTTTGTATTTCTCGTAAGCACAAAAGAATGTCCTAAAAATGAGAAAAATAAAACTGCTAAAACTAAAAATGAGTAACTCTTGAAACCGATTGAACTAGCAATTAAAAAAATAATCAGAAAAATTAGCCTTATTTTAAGTTTTAGTCTTTTTTCTTTAGTTATTTCATAAAATATAACAATGACTGCGTACAAAAGACCAAAGGTATAGATGGCCTGTGGATTTATCATCGTTGCAAATGTCTGACTCACCCAAAAACTTGATTCACCCCATTGAATCCCTGGTAAAAAAAGTGGTAATAGATAGGCAAAACTACCACCAAAAAATACAAAAAATGGTAGCAAGTATTTATTTCTTTTCAAAACTCGTTCTGCAAGCAGGCTGGCTGATAAACCCAAAAGCAGTGTGAGTAGTAGTGGAAAAACTTGAAAATAAAGCGCAAATATATCTGTAGAAAATACTCTGATCACTGGAACAAATAGGATGTCATAAAAGTAGTGATATTTAGAAAGCACTTCTAGATAAGAAGATGGATGAGATGGCGGAATACTTTCGGTGAGGTTATTTACAAGAGCAATATGCCAATAACTGTCATGATCAAGTCCAGATTGGATATATCTTTTATCACCAATTGGAAATCCGCTGAGAGAAACAGTCAAGTATAAAGTTAGAGAGCAAAAAATTGAAAAAACTCGAAACCGAGCAGTGGAGTTTCGACTCAAAAGAAATGTTTGTAAAACTTTTTTGATCACTTGTGATTTTCGCAAAAACAATATAGTTCGTGGTAATAAAATTACTCCAATGATTAGAAATACAAAGTCTAAAAATTGTGCAGAATTGCTTACTAAATTTCCGTAAAAAAAGTAAATCGAGCTAACGAACGCAAAACCTATATAAAAACTCAATACTATCTTTAATAATGTTCGTTTAAAAACATGAAGTAAGCTTATTAGGAATAAGCCCACTGGAAAATAAAAAATAAAGAGTCCAAAAAATCCGAGGAGAATTGACAAGAGGTATTCTGACATATTATTCAAAATCCATCACACTCCAATTTCCATCAACAACTCTGGAAAATATTCCTCTCTGACCAATTGAAAGTTCTAGCCCCCTCACAAACCTAATCCTCCCAAACTCCAAAAACTCTCCCTGATCCTTCTCGGCTGTGTCATTGGCAGCTTGAACTAGTTTCGGATCCGTCTTGGTATAAAACCAATAGTACATTGCCGGGCGACCCATATCCCGAGAAACAAAAGCCGGTAGGTCGGGATATTCGCGCATTTTTTCTGCCAACTTGCCTATCATCTCTGGATATCCTACCTGCCACTCTTTAGCATGCACAACTGGGTAAATTTTGCTGTAGTGTTGCCAAAAAGCAGTTAGTTCCAGCAAGTATGCCCCGATAACTGCCAAAAGAAATAGCGGTAAAAATCTTTTGTGTGATTTGCCTAACCACATTTTGTACTCTCGATGCAAGTACTCTATTCCACCAGCAATTAGTAATGCAAAGATCGGAAAACCTGCCAGCATTCGCAAAGCATGAGGCGATGCCTTAGTAATAGATCCAGGAATGATACTGATCATCAACCAAAATAAAAGCAATAATCGCTCCCCCGATCTTTTCTGATACCAAGCAACAAAACCAAAAAGCAAAAAGATGAGTTCTATGTGATATAGATGGCCAAAAAACTGAGTCGCGTGTCGCGGCTGGGCATCACCAGAAACAAAAAGAAAGTCTAGATTAAAGTGAGAGGAATAATTCTTCAGTATCTCTTTGCCAAACAAAACATAGCGGTGATATAAAATTCTAGAGAGTAGCGAGTCACCACTATTTTCTCGCAACTGATTGCTTTCCTCGATAACAGTAATGTCAGTGAAAATGCTTGTTTCTTTACCACGCTGTACAAGTACTGGGGAGTTCAAGTTCTGCAAAAACGGCAAAACAAACAAAGCTGTAGCAACAAATAACCCAGTTACCGTGCTCAAGTTCTTAGAAATAAAATCTTTAAATGTAATTTTTCTTCTCATTTTTACTACTACGTAGACAAGTAATCCCAATGCAATAAGCGGGACTGTGATGCGAGCTGCATGGTACGTATAGAGTGCTAAACCAAACAAAACTACGCTTATCATTGCTCGTATAACAGGTATTTTTTTTTGGATACTGCACATCCCAAAATACAGCCCCCACAGCAAAAAAGCAGTTGCAAGATGTGATTCCCAACCAGCGCGAGAAAAATGTATTGCCCAGGGGGCAATTGCTGTTACCCCCATTGCAATAAGTGGGTTTTGCCCGAGCCTCTTTGCAAAAAAGTAAGAGCAAATAACAATGCTACTACCCGCCAATAAGGAAGGCAATCGAACAGCGAGTGCTGTTAGGTCAAACAACCAAATAAACGGAATAATTGTGTAAGCATACAACGCTGGCTTCCAATCACCAAATGACTCAAGCGCAACTAGTGGTAATACATTGCCATGGTGATCGGCACCGGTTTTAAGAAGAGAGTAAGCATCATATCCGAGGGCCACCTCCTCCCAATACAATCCTGGAGGATTCTCTGTTATTTTATAAGCACGAAAAAATACAGCTAGAGCTAGTATTGAAATAAATAGAAAAACAGGCAATTTCTTTCTCATAAACTACTTATCCGTCAGATATAACTTAAATCGTACTTCTCCATCACTACCATACACCAAGGCGACTGCTTTTTCTGCTGGTATGTCTTGTGAGGCTGAAGCCACTATGAGTGTATTGGCTCTGTTCAAATCGCCTACACCAATTTTGTCGGTAAATTCATAGGTATTCAGCGAACCACCTCTATACCAGATTGGATTAGTCTGCCGTACAAACAAAGCATAAATATAGGGTTGCCCGTACTCACTACTAAACAAAACTTTATCAACTTTTTGCTTACCATTGCTTCCCAATTCATACTCACGGGCGATTGAAAATGCCTCAATATAGCCATCTTGAAAATCAGTTGCTGATATTTTTGCAAAGTCACTTCTGTATACTTGCCAATAACTAACAAATAAAAATATGTGTACAAGGATAATGGAACCAAAAACAGCTTTGTACCGAAAAAAAATTCGTACACACACCATTGCTAGTGTCAAAAATCCAAGTACCGCAAAAAGACCTCTGTTACTGTGTGGTGCCTCGGTCGCCAAAATAGCTGGCAAACTACCAATTGCTATCACCAGCAAACCAAAGAGTAGCGGACGAGTATAACCTCTATTTCGTATCGCCAGTGGAATGGCCAGTACAGATAAAACATATGTGCTCAGGTGTAAAAAGCCCCAGACCCCACCGCCATCTCGAAGTGTTGCAATATGTTTACCAAGCAACAAAAAAACTGGATCTAGTTGTTTAAATACATTGGTTATGATAGCTCGCCACAGTTCTGGTACCGCAAGTCCTTGATTAAAAAGAAGCACGCCTGCTCTGGCTGCCCCTGGTCCAAAAAGTGTGTCCTTTATCAGAGGTACAAGCAACACTAGTGTAAAAATTACTGTAGGTAGTGAGAGTGTAAGCGATGCTTTGTGTAGCTTTTGAACAAAGAAAAAAACCACAACGATCATAATCGGAACGACAATTTTGGCACTGTGATACGTATAGAGTGAACCTGCTATGGTAGAAGCTGAGAAAGCACTCAGGACCAACCATCTTGGTGAAAATTTTGAATGCAATACTTTTGTAAATAGCAGTAAACCCCAAATTGCCAATGACATACTCATTCCAGACTCAAAGGCGATTCTTGAGTAATGTATGTGCCATGGATTGAGCGTTAGAAAAAACCCAGTAAGCAGTGCTAGCTCAGCAGAGTATTTACTAAATAAGCGTAGCTCTATTTGCAATAGCATCCAACCTGCTATCGCAAGAATTGCCGCAAGCGCAAAGGGCAAGCGGATAGCAAAAGGTGTCATACCTAGCAAAGCTGTAAAAATACCATTGAGATAAATAGCAAGTGGTGCTTTGTAATCACCAAAAGATTGAAATGAAATTGGCAGTCTCACCAACCATTCATCTCTGCGCGTGGTAAGAATTGCATAGCCGTTATAACCAATTGCTGCTTCATCCCAAGTCACGCCATGGGGAATGCTGCCAAGCTGATAGAGGCGAATGGCTGCAGCCACTACTAAAATTGCAGAAAAAAACAGCCAGAACTGTTTTGACCAAAGCCTCATTGCGTCAAGCTCCTTCGTAAAAACCAGTATGGCCACCAAACTAAAAACAACAACTTTCTAAACAAGCTTGCATGCTTCCAAGTAAAATACTGACCATGCTTCCAGCTAATTGTCTCCAAATGCTGCTTGCCAAAAATTGCTGCATTAGTTGTTTCGTGTTTGTGCAAAACTACTGCATCAGCGTCAAATAAAACCAACCAGCCACGCTGGTGAGCTCGAAATGAAAGGTCGACATCTTCCCAATATGCTGGGGAAAATTTTTCGTCAAATCCTCCGAGTTGTAGCCACTTCTGCCTATCAAACAATGCACTACCTCCACTCGCCCAAGCTGTTGGACCTGATTCAAAAGTATCAGCAGCACTGTGTTGATACAGACCGCGACTAAACCACAATTTGTTCTTGCCACTTTTTTTACCACCAATATGATCTTCATACTCCAGGCAACCTACGGCAAATAAATTATCTACCCCAATGTGTGAGCGAAGTCTCGTAAGGCAATGTTCTTGCAGTCGTACGTCATTGTTGCAAAGAAAGATATATGCGTTATTTGCAGCCTCAACTCCATGATTGGCTGCTCGAGCAAAACGAGCATTGGAGGCAATCGAGTAAACACGCACCTGAGGGTGGCCGAGTCTTTCGACTATATATGCTTGCGTATCATCTTGACTGCCATCATCAACCACGATTACTTCGTCGTAGCTCTCAAGCTGATTCAAGATTGTTGAAATATTTTTTTCAAGCAAAGTCCTGCCGTTATAACTTGGGATTATCACACTAATTGCTTTTGACTTGTCATGCATATAACTACACTCCAAACACGGCTTCTAGCTGTTTTACGAATCTTGCTTCACCAAACTCAGCGGCTCGCCGTCTCGCAATATCTTGATAAAGTCTGAGTAGTGTCTCAGAGGCAAGTAGTTTGCTTGTTTGCTCTACACACTCTTCCTGAGTCTGCCAACTTAGCGACTGGAGCTCAGTATTCAAGATTTCAACCTGACCGCCTTTTGCCAGCACAACAGGAACAACCCCTGCTGCCATTGCTTCTATAGTTGTTATACCAAAGTGCTCGACTTTTTCTGGTTCAGACTCTTCGTCAGCGCCAAACCCCGTTGCGTGCCAATAGATGCTAGCTCGAGCATACCAACCTAACAACTCAACACGACTGCAGTTGGTTTTAAACTCAATAGGAAGTCCTCTGCTCAAAACTCGAAGATTCGCCAGGTATGCTTCATCCTCAACACTGCCAACCAACACCAGTCTCCAGTCTTGGTGTGCTGGAGATTTTTCAAGTAATTTGCGAAAAGTTTCTACCAAAACATCCTGACGCTTGCTATGTAATTGGGTAAAAAATCGGCCAACGTGCAAAATTATTTTTTCCTTTTTTTGAGCAAGTGCGAATAAATCATTCGCAACCATGGGCTGCAAAACACTAGAAACACGTGTCTTCCAACTATGCTCAATCACCCGCTTGGTAAAATAGGCATTGGTATTGAGTCGCCAATGCGCCAGTTTCAGTTGATTCAAAAAACCTTGAGGATAACTGCTAAACGGTATTTGCAAATGTGCGATATTGTGCTTGGCAAGAGAAAAAAATAACGAGCCGTCACTCACTGCAAATATATGAGAAAACTGCCTTGTCCAAAATAACTTGCGAAAAAAGTTTTCCCGAGTACCGACTGGTGTAGTTATAAATGCTACTGTCTCAAGCGAAGCCCCATAAAATTTCTCATAATTTTCTTTTACGGCAGTAAGATCAATGCTTGCTGCTTTTGCTTCTGGAAATGCGATGCAGACCCGGGATGTGGGCGACAAATGCGCAGCAATGTCCAAAAGATGTCGCTCTCCCCCACCAAAGTGATCGGGAAAATAGGGTGAGAAGAGACAAACTTTCACGATTTTTTTCGCCACAAGTCAGCTATTTCTTTTTCTGCAGCTTTGTATTGTTGCTCAATTGGTGGTTGTTGTTGCAATTCCCAAACTTGTAAGTAGACAAGCATTTTATTAATTCCTTGAATCAAAGCCTCCATCATACCCGGAGTGCCATCCTTATAACCACGCCAAAAAAAGCCGCGGCGCAAAAACTCCATCACTCCTTTTCTGATTACCGTTCTGGGTGTGACAGCAAACGTCAGTGTCTCACTCAATAGTTCAGCTTCGAGAGCAGTCCAGACGACTGATTTCTTCAACCCATCACTAACACTGCGATGAGTGAGATGAACTAAGGGAATTTGTAATTGAACAACCCCACCTTCAAACTCTGGACTTTCGTGCACGACGCCACTCCAGCCTCGCAAACTAGTTTTGCGAAATATGCGAGTAACATAATCTGGAGACCAACCGCCAGCCGAAAAAGCCTGACCGAAAAAAACATTTTTTCTCTCAAGTTGTAGTGTTGTATCCTTGCCAGTCTCTATATGCACTTGAATCTCTCGAGCAAGTTGCGGCAAGACACGCTCATCAGCGTCAAGGTAAAAAACCCACTCAGTTGAGACATGTTTGAGCGCTTCGTTTCTCAACCGAGCAAAGGATGAGTGTGAAAACAATACCACCTTTGCTCCAGCTTGCTCTGCAATTTTTGCTGTGTCGTCTGTTGAACCTGAGTCGAGGACAAGGACCTGATCACACCACGCTACAGTGGCCAAACAGGCTGCCAACATATCGGCTTCATTCTTGGCAATAATAATAGCGGTGATTTTTTCTTGCATACTACATTCCTAGTGTACCGGTTGTTTGCCATCCTGGAGCGTCAAAAAATGCCAAATAGCTTTGTGTTCAAGCCGATTGCCTTGGATGAGTCGCTGGAAAAGAATCTTTACAACACGCAGCTTGACTTGCCAAGTGCCATAATAAAAAAAGAAAAATAAGCGATTGCGCAACTGATAATACAAGTGAAATTGTGAGCCACTCCCACCACTTGAAGCAGCATTAAGATGCCAAATCTTGGCAGCATCACAATATCCAACTTGATAGCCAAATTGTCGAGCTCGCATGCTTAAATCGACATCCTCGAGGTAGAGAAAATAGCGCCGATCTAAAAAACCCGCCTTTTCGAGAACCTCCCGGCGAATCAATACACAACATCCAGTTGCAAAATCACTCAGTTCTTGTCGAGCAAATTGCGAGCGATCGATCTCGTCGACACCTCGATGAAACGCTACCAAATGATCCCAATCAATGCTGCCACCGGCATACCACAACACACTGCCGCGCTCGTCAATCTTGTAGCTATTAGTATGAAATTCTTTGCCTGGAGAAAAGAAAATTTTTGGAGATACAACACCCATCCTTGGATGTGATTCTGTAAATTGAAATAGTATTTTCAAAAAATCTGTTGCAACCTCAGTGTCATTATTGAGCAACAACACATACTCAGAATCAAACCGTTCAATTGCGGTATGAATGCCCAAATTGTTCCCACCTGTAAAACCAAGATTTGCATCGCTGCGAAGCAGGGTGAATTGCTTTTTCGATAGTTTGGCTGGCAAGCGATAATTTTCTGGTGAACCATTGTCCACAACAAACACTGAAAAATCAAAATTCTCTTTTTTTACTTTACTCAAAGAGTACAAACAATTATCAGTCAGCTTCTTCTGATTAAAATTTACAATAATTATTGAAATGTGCTTCATAACCGCAACTTCCTGCGAAAGCGCCAAGTCAGAGCAGCTATACCATTACTGTTTCGCATCTGCTCATCGGCGATCCAGTAGGCAAGTTGCGCACGCAGTTCTGCAAGTGCAAGGAGCGTCTCAGGCTTGGTCTCAATTTCCTCAGATCGCTGTAACTGCCAAAATTTTGCTGCCTGCACAACCTCAGAAAAACCTTGTAAAAATGCCAGCAGCAAGCCTCTATAACCACCGTCGATGCCTCGAAGTGGAAAAAGCCGTTGCAGCATCTCTCGACGAAATACGTCCACAGGTCCTTCGACTATCGTATCGCGTCCAACTTTATTTTGAGCTGCAATTGTTGTGTACAAGTCCATCCGAGACACAAACTCTGAGATACTCTCATAATTGTAGTGCTCAAAAGCCAACGCCTCATCTGCAGGAAAATGAACAGATTCTCCAGTTACTTTTGGCTTACTGTGTATTGCATCTGACCACTCAACACAACCCCTCTGAAACAGGCGGGGCTGAAAATCAGGCCACCAACCAGCTGTCTGCACCCATTTCCCAAACAAGATATTTTTTCGGGCAATAGCATAGCAAACAACATTGGAATCTAACTCAATTACCTGCAAAATTTGATCACGTAGTGTCGCAGAAACAACCTCATCTGCATCTACAACCAACACCCACTCACCTTTCGCCTTACTAAGGGAGAAATTTCTGGCTGGCTCAACATATCCGACATCAGCAGTAGTAAAAACTTTATCTGTAAACCTGCGTGCAATGAGCTGGGTCTCATCGCTACTCATCATATCTACTACTACTATTTCGTCTGCAAACCGCACTGATTTGAGTGTGCGCTCGAGCGTTCGCGCAGCATTTTTAGTAGTAACAACAATACTTAGCTTCATTGCTTCCCATTCTACTCAGAATTACCAATTTTTTCAGTCCGAACTGCCAAAAGACTACTTATCTGTGCTATCAAAACTGACTTACCAAACAATAGCAAAGCAGCAGTATATGTTAAGCCGCACAAAACCATACCAAGTAACAACCACCAAACTGAGTGGACCCAGAAGCCGCTGCCGAGTAAGCCGACGGCAACCATACAGGCCGTAGCAAATAATTGACGCCAGACCTGCTCCCAGATACGCAACTGAACAAACCGCTTGACGTACCAGATAGAAAGTACAGAACTGAAGCTGATTAGAAAAGCTGCTAAAGCAATTCCGTTATAACCAAGCCAAAATAATAAAAGAGGTGACAATACCCAGGTGAGAACTGTCCAAATAATCATCAATTTAAGCGTGTAATTGATCTGCCCAATCGCAGTTAGCGTGGTTGTCAGTGGTGAAGAAATTGAACTCCAGCCGATACTCAACGTAAAAAAAATAAAACTGGGAATTGCTGGTTGCCATTTGCCATAAGCCGGAAATAATTCGAGTAACGGCGAGATAAATAGCACCATGCCACCAAGAATAGGTAGTATGGCTAATGTAATAAAAAAAAGCGACTTCTCGACTGCGGTTTGTAGTTGTTTTGGGTGATCTTGCAAACGAGAAAAAGTAGGAAAAGTGATTGCCATCACATTATTCACCGTCAGATTATAGGGATACATTGACCAATTCTTGGACCACTGAATAAAACCATTTTCTTTCAGCGGCAAAATAATGCCAAGTATGAGAAAAAATAATTGATCTTTTATTCTTGCTAAGAAGTCATTGAGCTGAAATTTGACTCCAAACCCAAGTAATGAGCGCAACACTGTCCAGTTGCTCGAAAAACCAATCTTCCAACGCTGGATAGCAAACATCACTACAACACCAAGTGTCGATCTGGTCAAAACAGCAGGCACATAGGCAAATGCTCCCCACCCTGCGATAGCCAACCAAACGAGGATTGCGTGAAAAGTAATTTGCTCTACTATCTGTGGAATAACCAATTTTGAAAAGAGGAGTTTTCGCTCCAAGATAATCGAAGGAATTGTTTTGAGCGTTGCAAGCGGAAAAGAAATACCTAAGGCCAAGAGAATATAATTTCCTACTTCACCGGTTTTGACTGTCAATAATCCGCTAACAGCCACCACAATACACGCAAAAAAAATAAGAACTGAGAGGCCAAACTGGACTGTAAAGACACTGCGATACTCAGTCAGGCTTGGTTGCTCTTTCTTTTGTATTAACGTCGACGCCAAACCAATGTCTGAGAAAAAAATTAGTATTCCAATTATGCTAAGCACAATACCATAAATACCAAAGTCTTCAGGAATAAAGTAAGCGCTGAGTATGATTGCAGAAACAAAACCAATCCCCTGTAAAAAAACTGAACGACCAAAGTATGAAGCTGCGCCAAGTATTGACTTCCTCTTGAGTGTTTGTATCTCGTTTGATTTCATCACTTCTTCTCTTGGCGCAACAGTATAAAAAGTAGCACTAGCAGACTAATTAGAGAAATACTATTTGCCCATGTCCGAATAAGTGTTGTGCTAAATAGCACGCCAACGTAATGTGCCCCACTCGGCACAGCAACTTGTATTAACCCTGCTGACGTCGTCTTATGCTCGATCTTTTCTCCATCTATCTCTACCTGCCAACCGGGAAAATCTGCTACAGCAAACACAATGTTTTGTGCTAGATCGAGTTCAAGAAAAACAAGCTTCTCGTGCGTTCGATCAACCAAAATATTTTGATTCGGAAGTTCGGGTTCGAGTAGTAACATTTCTGGGTTGAGAGGCAAAATCTGCTCATCAAAACCTTGTGGCAAAAAGTCTGGCAGAATACCACTCATATTCTCTGAGACCTGCCCTTGATCTTCGGAGTATAAAAATTCCGGATTGTCCAAATACGCTTCTGGTCGGAAATAACGGGCGTTTCCCAATAAAACAACTAAAAGTAGTAATACCAATATAAATCTCAAGATACCGCCACTTAAACGTATAATGCCGCCAGTCAGTGCGAGCGAAAAAAAGATAATTACAATCGACAAAAATCTCCAAGGAAACTGAATAAACTTGAAAAGGGAAATACTCTCCCAAACAAATAGGGACTTTTGGGTAGTAAGCAAAACAGCAACTGCTCCAAGAATAAGTGAGAGGAGTGTGATCAGTGATTTTTTCTCAAAAAACTTTCTTTTTTGTGCCTGGCGAAACAACAGACCAATCGTAATCGCCAGCCCAAATAACATGCCGTAACCCAAAAAAAACGAAATGTCATCGTTTGGTCCCCAAATAGAACCTCCATACCCCCAATACGGAGTGACAAATTGTCTCAGGTATAAAAAATGTAAATGAAAATCAAAATATTGAGTCAAGATTCTCTCGGCAACCTGCGTGTTCGATTTTTCTAAAAATGCAGGAAAGATATAAAACGCTGCTATTCCGAAACCAAGAGCTGTGCTAAAAAATGTTGTTACCGCTTCTGACCATGCTCGTCTGTATAAAATGATCACTGTCGCAAATACTGTAAAAAAAGGCAAAAACATCATTGTGATTAAGTTGTGACTTAGCAGCAAAGCAACAGTGCTGAGACACAAAATCAACCAACCATGCTTTTCTTTCTTTAAAACCAAGACAAATCCGAGTAGCAACCAAATGCTTGCGGCAATTCCCCAAGTTTCACTAACTGCCCCTCGAATGAATAAATTAACTGCCCGATATGGTGCCAATGCAACTGCAGCTGCAAGTAACACGCCACCAAGTGAGCTGAAAATGCGCTTGCCTAAAAAATATGCACCAAGAATTGTAATAACATTGGCTGCCCAAAATAAAGCAGACACCGATAGAATTAGTGATCCACTAAGCCAATATATCAGCGCCCCAAAATAGTATGGTAAGGGAGCATAAAATAAAAATAAGGGCATGCCATAGCCATAGCCAAAATGTTTACTCCACTGAGGGGGGATATGTCCATCCGTCACCGCCTGTGTCATCTCAACGATACGAGCACCATGTGTATAGTCGTGAACACGAAAAAAACCAGTATGTAAGAGTGGCCAACTGCAGGCAAGTAAAATAACTAGAAGCGCAGTCGCCGTAAATAATCTTCTCATGTATGATGTAGGTCATTATAGCTCAAGAGTATGAAGGCAGTCACTCAGCAAGAACTAGCACCACCAAAAACTTTCTCACTCAAGAGTATCGTACTCAAGGCAACTGCATTGGCGATCGCACTCGTAATTGCCTCATTTCTCATTTTTGGAATCATTGCAGGTTGGTTCGGCTACCGCTATCTAGTTCAGGTGGCAGATGAAACAGACAGGACTCCAAAACAACTCTTTCAGCTTGCAAAAAAATTGAGCATTGTTGAATCAAGAAAGACAAATCCTGTTTTTCTTATTCTTGGGAGTGATGCCATCGCAGGTCGAGGTGATGTTCCACCACTGACAGATACAATATTGCTTGTCTCTCTAGATCTGCAATCTGGTACGGCCCACCTATTACCGCTCCCACGTGATATTTGGAGTGATGCCTACAAAACAAAAATCAATGCTCTCTATGCTTACGGCTTTGAACGCTACCCAGATGAACCAGAACGTTTTCCTAAAGAAGTTCTTGAAGAGATGAGTAATATCTCGATCGATTTTACGGTTGTAATTGATATGGATTCTCTCTCTGAACTCGTGACCATACTTGGAGGCGTGACTGTCAACGTGCCAAATTCGTTCGTTGATACCCTGTTTCCAATTCCAGGTGTCGACGTTACAATCGAGCAAGATCCAAACAAATTGTATAAAACGGTCGCGTTTGCCAAAGGCGAAGAATCCATGTCTGGTGAGCGTTTCTTGGAGTTTATTCGTAGTAGACACAGTGACTCTGCAGAGGGCACAGACCTAGCCCGTTCAGAGCGTCAAAAGCTTGCTATTGCAGCCGTGTTGCGTGCGATAAGTGATCGTCTCATTAGTCAACCAAGCACGCTTGGCAAGTTGTTCTCATTTTATGAAACAAGATTCTCAACTGCTGTTCCTCTAGAAGATATTGTGGCAATTGGCAAAGCCCTGGGTGAGCATGCTGTGACTGGCCTTACAATAGAGTCAGCAGTACTCTCAATACAATCTGCAACAGAATCTGGAGTGCTTGCTCACCCCAACATCAAGATGACCAATGGTACATGGCTGTACCAAATTACAAACCAAGAGCTTTTTCAAGCTGAAGTTAACAAAGCACTTGACATACAACAATGACAAAAAACCAACCAATTCCCCCCAATCGAATTATCCAAATACTGATGGTCGTCATAGTATTGTTGGCCCTTTTTGCTGGCTACTATCATGCGCTCTACCAGACAGAAGTGCACAAAAATAATAAACTAGAACAAATCAAGCTTGGTATAATGCAAGAGAACAGCAAGGAGTAGTATGCACCCAGAACACTCAATCACACTCCTCATAACAGGTGGTGCAGGATTCATCGGATCCAATTTCATTCAGTATTGGCACAAGAAATTTCCCAATGATCAAATCCGCAATCTTGACGCTCTCACGTATGCAGGTACATTAGAAAATCTAAAATCTGTCGAAAATGAATCTGAATACTCGTTTATCAAAGGCTCTATCACCAACCAAGAAGTTGTTGATCACGCAATGGCAGGAGTTGATATTGTCGTTCACTTTGCAGCAGAGACACATGTTGATCGCTCTATTCTTGATCCCCAAATCTTTCTCAAAACAAATGTGATTGGAACTCAAGTATTACTTGATGCTGCGCTTAAATCAAAAGTTAAGCGATTTCATCATATTTCGACTGACGAGGTATTTGGCACACTTGAGCTCGGTCAGCCAGGAAAATTTAGTGAAAAAACTCCCTACAACCCAAGAAGTCCCTACGCCGCAAGCAAGGCCGGCTCCGATCATCTTGTCCGCGCCTATGGCGAGACCTATGGATTGCCTTACACGATCTCAAACTGCTCAAACAACTATGGACCCCACCAATTCCCAGAAAAGCTCGTAGGTCTTGCAATAACCAACTCCATAGATGGAGATAAAGTACCTGTTTATGGTGACGGCTTGCAAGTTCGAGATTGGCTCTATGTACTCGACCACTGCTCCGCTATAGAATGTATTATTTTGAGCGACCAACTTAATACGACTTTTTTGGTTGGAGGTGAAACAATCGAAACAACCAACCTCGAAGTTATAAAATATATTCTTAAGGCAATGGAAATTCCAGAGAGTAACATTGAATACGTTACTGATCGAGCAGGTCACGATCGAAAATACAGCGTTGATTGGTCGCATATTAATAAAACACTTGGTTGGAAACCAAGCGTCACACTTCAAGAAGGTCTGAATAAGACTATCGAGTGGTACCGAGCCAACGAGGCTTGGTGGCGACCGCTTAAAGAGCAAAATCAAGCGTATTTCAAAACACAGTATCAGGATAGAAAATAATAAAAGGAATAGTCATGGACATTCATACAGAGATAGCTAACCAGGTAACAAGACAAAGCTACCAACAGCAAGCAAAAATTGATGGAGTTGAATTTGTTCCAACGCCGGTAATGCAAGATGATGGTGGTTACTTTGTCGAATTAGCTCGACTCGAAACTGGACTACTCCATGTTTTTTCCCAGCCTATCACTGTCAAACAGGTGAGTCTTTCTCACATGTCTCCCGGGGTAATTAAGGCGTATCACCTACATCACAACCAAACAGACGTCTGGTTTGCGCCACCAGAATCTTCACTGCTCGTCAACCTGCACGACGTACGAGCAGGTTCACCTACATACCAGACACATATGAGATTTATGCTTGGTGGTACAAACACAAAATTGCTTGCTATTCCACCCGGTGTAGCCCATGGTGTCGCAAATCTTGGTGCTGTAGCTGCCAACTTGATTTACTACACCAGCGAACAATTTGATAAAGCAGATCCAGACGAGTTTCGATTATCTTGGGACCAGTTTGGTGCTGACGTTTGGGAAATGACCAAAGGTTAGTATGCAAAATGAAGCGAAACAAGCACTGCTTATCACGGGTAGCAGTGGTCTTATCGGCAGCAAATTTGCACAAATATATGCAGACAAATATGAGCTGCAAACACTCGATATCTCTGATCCCATCCAACCAGTTGATATAACCGATGAACAAACGGTATTTTCTTTTTTTGAAAAATCAACTGCAAAAACGTGTGTGCATCTCGCAGCTTTTACTGATGTGACTGCTGCTTGGCAGCAGCGGGGAGATACAAATGGGCTTGTATATAGGGTTAATGTAACCGGAACAGAAGTGCTCTCTCGTGCAGCAAGTAAATTTGATAAACACCTCATTCTTGTCTCAACTGCCTACGTGTTTGACGGCAAAAAGGATACACTCTACACCGAAACAGATACCACAAACCCCATTGAGTGGTATGGTCAGACCAAAGCCTATGCAGAAGAGATCGTCATGAGTTCCTTGCATTCTTGGACCATTGCGCGTATCGACCAACCGTTTCGCTCTGACCCATTTGCCAAACTCGACGTTGCCCACAAATTTGCCCAGAAGATTTCTCAAGGCGCTGCCAAATTATTTGACAATCATTATTTCGGTCCAACATTTATCGACGACTTTGTCCGAGTTCTAGATTTTATGATTCAAAGTAGAATTTCTGGTATTTTTCATGCAACAAGTGGCGAAAAATGGAGTGATTATGACTTTGGTGTAGCACTGCAAAATGCGCTTTCACTACCAGGGAAAATTGAAAGAAATGATCTCGACGCTTACCAAAAGCAACAGACCAGGCCATATCAAGCCAATACTGCACTTAACTGCAAAAAACTCTTGAAAATTTTGCCGTTAGAACAGAAGTCGGTCGTCGAGGCGCTCAAATTGATTGAGCTCTAGAATTTTATTTACGCTGCTCCTCCCGCCACTTTTTAATTGCTCTGTGGTCACCACTAAGTAAAACTTTTGGCACCCTGTGTCCTTCAAATACTTCTGGCCTGGTGTACTGAGGAAAACCCAAAAATCCTGGCTCGCTGTGCGACTCGCCTTTATTGCTCTCAGGATTGCCAAGCACTCCCGGCAGTAATCGTGTCACACTTTCTGCAATAACCATTGCGGCTACTTCTCCACCCATTAAAACATAATCGCCTATGCGTTTTTCCTCGTCTGCATAGTGTTCTGCGACTCGCTCATCGACCCCTTCGTAGTGTCCGCAGATCAAAATTAACTCATCCATCTGTGCATAGCGGACAGCATCAGTCTGTGTGTAGGGTGATCCTTGCGCAGAGAGTAGTACAACCTTACTCTTTGCAGCGTGTCGCTTGACATCAATGTCTCGCAATGCCCGCACAATAGGTTCTACCTTCAGCACCATACCAGCGCCACCACCGTATGGTCGCTCGTCAGTAATTTTGTGCTTGTCAGTTGTGTAATCACGAATATTGACCAGATCGACAACAAGCTTTTTCTCTATGATTGCCCGTCTCATAAGTGACGTCGCCAAACCAGAAGAAAAATAATCAGGAAAAAGAGAAAGTATTTTCAGGTTCATAAAGGATAGTATACTTGATAAGATACTACTATGCCGGTAACACAAAACACATCCAGCCTTGCACGTGCCACCATGGTTGGCCGAGCGGTAGTCAAGTGGGGAGTCATCTCCCTAGTAGCTATGATTGTCGGTCGGGTACTTGTTACATCATTGGTTGCTTTTTGGAAAGCGATGAATCCACCAAAACCTGAGCCCCCAACGGTTGGTTTTGGCATTTTGCCCGGCATAGTTTTTGATGAATCTCTCTCAAAATCGCCACTCAGCTATTCACTCGAGCTTCCAACGGGAAAATTTCCTACCTTCCCAGATAGGGCAAAAGTCTTTCTCTATTCACAAGCGACACCAAGTCTTTTGGCAGATCAAAATGCAAAAGACATTGCAAACACCTACAATTTTGTATTTACTCCAGAGGCCATAGATGAAACAGTATACCGTTGGACCAAATCACAACCACTCGTGACAGTATTTGAGATGGACATCAACACTAATCAATTTTCCCTGACTACCGACTTTATGAGTCGACCAGAACTACTTGCTAGCCCTAAATTGCCTGATGGATTTCAGGCTGTCTCAGTTGTCAAACAATTTTTGAGTAGCGCAAGTTTGCTACCTGATGATGTAGCCACGAGCTCAGGAGAAATCACCTACCAAAAGCTAGTTGGTAGAACACTGCAACCTGCCGTCTCGGTTTCAGATGCAGAATTTATTAAAATTGAGATTAATCGTTCTGCTGTAGACGGTATGTATCCGATGTTCACACCTTACAAAGATCGTGGCATCATCCATGCAATTATTGCCGGCGGTTTATCAGGCAGTAATGCAATTGTTGAGCTTGAATACAACTACTTTCCCACATTTGCCAACTTTACCCACACCTACCCACTCCGTTCAGTACAATCAGCATGGGAAATCTTGCAAGCTGGTGAAGGCTACGTTGTGCCAGAATTTTCAGCAGAGAAGGCAATTATTCGCAGTGTTCGCCTCGGATACTTCGATAACTTTGTTTTTCAACCATACTTGCAACCAATTTATGTTTTTGAGGGTGATGACAACTTCCTTGGTTATGTTCCTGCTGTTGCGCCAGAATTTGCACAGAAAAGCTTATGAACAAATCAAGTACTGTTCGTACCCGCATGGCCCCAAGTCCAACTGGCGAAATTCACGTCGGCAGTATGGCGATGTTGCTCAAAAACTACGCGTATGCCAAAAAATATTCCGGGAAATTCATTCTGAGAATTGAGGATACCGACCAAACTCGCGAGGTTCCTGGAGCTGTCAGCCGCATCCTGAAAACTATCAAAGCCTATGGTCTTACATGGGATGAGGGTCCAGATATTGGCGGACCATATGCCCCTTATATACAGTCAAAACGTCTTTCTCTCTATCGAGAGCGAGCTGAGCAATTGGTGGCACAAGACAAAGCATTTTATTGCTTCTGTACCCGCGAGCAGCTCGAAAAAGTTCGTGCCGAGCAAATAGCAAATAAGCAACAGCCGAAATATGTTGGCACCTGTCGTCAGCTGAGTTCTCAAGAAGTGGCAAATCGTCTAGCAGACAAACATCCCGCAGTTATTCGTCTCAAAGTGCCGAAAGAAGAAGTCATCACTTTTCGCGACCTAATCCGAGGCACTATTACAGTGTCTGGAGCTGATGTTGATGACCAGGTGCTACTAAAAACAGATGGCTTTCCAACCTATCACCTTGCCGTTGTTGTAGACGACCATGCAATGCAGATTTCACATATTCTTCGTGGAGAAGAATGGATTAGCTCGACTCCAAAACATGTTTTGCTCTACAATGCTTTTGGTTGGCGACCGCCAGTGTTTGCGCACATCCCTATTTTTCTCAATCCCAATGGCAAAGGAAAAATGAGCAAGCGCAAGGGCGAAGTCTCAGCTCAATCATTTCTTGATCAAGGATTCTTACCAGAAAGTCTACTTAATTTTTTTATGATTCTAGGCTGGAGTCATCCTGAGCAAAAAGAGGTTCTCACGCTCACTGAGTACATTGAACATTTCGACCCAGCAGATATCAGCCCAAACTCGGTAGCCTTTGATATTGTCAAGTTGCGGTGGCTTAACGGCGTGTATATTCGAGCGCTCTCGACCACTGAGTTACTTGAACGACTCAAACCCTTTATTCCGCCAGATTGTCCATTAGAATTAGTCAAAAAACTGCTACCTCTTGTACAAGAGAGACTGGTGACACTGAGTGATTTTGAGCAATACACCGATTTTTTTTATCGACCTATTTCTGTAGATCAAACGCGTTTATGCAAAAAAGCCACTCCAGAGTTGGTAAAAGAACAATTAAAAATTACGACAAGTTCGCTCACCGCTATAGCAACTTGGGATGAACAAGCCATCGAGACTGTTGTCCGCAACCTACAAGAGCAACACAACTGGAACAAGAGCCAGTATTTCATGTTACTTCGTCTGGCTGTCAGTGGACAAACAGCTACACCACCACTTTTTTCTATGATTGAAGTACTCGGAAAGAAACGAACACTTGAACGGCTCTCTTTACTATGATAGCCGCACCTGCCTCAACCTATTCACTCAATAAGCTTGAAAAAATTTTGGATAAAAAGCGTCAAGAATTCTCTGAACAATTTGATTTCAAAACTCCTATCACGTCTTCCCAAACTAGCGTTGCCGTCCCCAAGCAAGAGCGTGATGAAATTTTCGCCAAACTAGAAACAGTAGCTGCGACTTCTGCCCAACTATCAGAAAAAGAGTCGCTGTATTTGGAACAACAGGTTTCAGATTTACTAGGATTTGAAATTAGCAGTGAACTTGAGGGTAAAAAATTGACTCATACTTTTGGAAAAATTCAAGCACTTGACGAATTCTCACTTCAACCTCACACGACAACAAATAGATCACAAAATGTTCGAGGCGCACATATACAAAAAAGTAGACCATCACTTGGCTGGGGTACAGAAGATATTGTGCCTGACAGCAATCATTTTTTACTCGCTAATCACCTTCCATTTCTTCAAGATTGGCATCAAAAATATGCTCACTATAAACGTTGGTATAAGTGGAAAAAACTACTTCTTATCAATCCATTCAATCGAATTTCTGTCGTTGTAGAACTAGCTGCTGCAACCTTGCCAAACCCTATGCAGTACCAATTTGGTGGATCACCAGATCTTATTCGAGCTTCTCAGGCTTGGTCGCCACAAGCCCAGGGTCTGGTCTGCGTATTTTTTATACCGGATGCAGCTCGAGTTAATCCAGGAGTACACAAAGTATGATCTCAGTCGGTTGGTTAACACTATATGCTTCAGATGCCCTCTACGCCTCTCTACTATCTGGATTTGCCGAGCAAGACAAGGTTGCGGCCGACAAAATGATCACTGAGATGCTCGCGCTAACAGCCAGAAGCATTCTTCTAGAAGAAACAGAAGCCTCATACCAAGCGGAGGTGGCAGAACTGCTCACTTCTGGTGATGATCAGACAATTTCAGAATGGCTAAAACAGCAACCGCTTCCGATTACTGATTCATTGCGCGAGCGACTTGATCGCACTATCCTGCAAATTCAAGCAGAACTTGCAGCCGAAGACAGCTCAGCTATACTGCATTCTGTATGATTCAAGTAAATTTGTTTGTTGGTTCCCGCTACCCAATAGATCGTAAAAAAATTCGCTGTCGCGCTAAAGACTTCTTGCACAGTCATGACATTGAGCACGCTCAAATTGACATTTCAATTGTCGGAAAACGAAAAATTCGAGAACTAAATGAGTCAAAACTCAAACATAGTGGGACGACTGATGTGCTTTCGTTTCCCCAACACGAAAAAAAACAACTCGATGACTTTCCCCTCCCGAGCAGTATTCCACCACACCTTGGCGATGTTGTCATCAGTTTTCCCGAGGCAGTCGGCACTGCTCGTCGATATGGTAAGCTGGTCGATGATCAAATCTGTTTTTATCTTGAACATGGCATTATGCATTTGTTGGGGTATCACCATGAGTAAATATGAACTGGAATAGAAAGTATCGTCCTACCAGCTTTGCTTCCCTGCATCTTGAGTCTGTACGCAACGAAATGCTGCAGTTATTACAATCTGGCTCAATACCACAAGCGTTGCTTTTTGCTGGTCCAAAAGGAACAGGCAAAACTACTGCCGCACGAGTTTTGGCGGCAGTGCTCAATGATTCGAAAAACACCGCAGTCATTACCAAGCAAAAAGGTATCTTACAAGATGTCGGAGAACTGACTGCTAATCAAGCAAGTATTCTGGCTGGCTCCTCATTTTTGGTCAGAGAAATGGATGCAGCCAGCAACCGCGGCATAGATGATATTCGCCAATTAAAAGAAGCTGCCTTCACGCCTCCGCCTATTGGTATTCGCAGTATTTTCATACTCGACGAAGCCCACATGCTTACCACCGAAGCATGGAATGCCTTACTTAAGTTACTCGAAGAGCCACCGGAACACGTTATTTTCATTCTTGCTACAACTGAGTTACAAAAAATTCCAGATACTATTCGCTCTCGTTGTCGAGAAGTGTTTTTCTCTCAGGCCAGTACGCAAGAAATTGCAACTGCGCTAGCGACAGTGGTCAAAAAAGAAAAACTCAAACTAGAACCAGCAAAAATCGAGCAAATTGCCGAAGCTGCCAATGGGAGTTTTCGCGATGGCATTAAGCTACTTGAGCAAATTGCAGAGCTTAAAAGCATTACGGAGCAGACTCTAGCAACTGTACTCGGCAAACAGACAACTGCTGGATATACTGAATTACTTGAGCTGGTACTTGCAAAGAATCCGACAAAACTCCTGACATTTTTTGAACAATTACGAATAAATAATACTGACGAACAGGCTTTTCTGAAAGGGTTTTTAAACTTTCTTCACGTACAGCTAATCTCAAGCTATACCAAAAATTCTCAAGCTCTCGCTAATGAGACAGTTTTACGCTATCTGCTAACACAACTACAGAATATATCAAAAAATTCCTCCTCTCCCCTACCACATCTCTCGCTCGAACTAGCATTGCTCAATATGATTGCTAAATCTGGAATAAAGCAAAAACAAACTGGTAAAAAAATGCCGCCAAAAGTAGGCAGTAGTACTGTCTCTGTAGCAGCAACAATGACGCCAAAACCAATAAAAACCGCAAAAGCTCATACAGGAAGCTCAAAAAAAGCTTGTGATCACTGGGAAGAAATACTTGCGTCATGCTCCAAACAAAACTTTGGGCTTGCAACTCTACTAAGATCAGCCAGAGCAATTGCATTGGGAGAGAACTCTCTCGAAATAAGGGTGTTCTATGATTTTCACCGTGAGCAACTGCTGCAACCAAAATTCTATACAACACTTTGCGATATAATTGAACAAATATCTGGAGGCTCGATACTGCTTTCAGTTGCAACCACCGCTCTACCGAGCGAAGCAGAAATAATTGAGGTTGGCAAAACACCTTTGCAGCAACTAGCTGTAGACGCCCTCATGTAGTAGAATTGCCAAATACTCAGAAAGGCTATATGGCAAATCCATTCAAAGCACTCGGTGATGTAAACAAACTTCGCCAACAGGCAAAACAAATGCAGCAAGATCTAGCTGCCGAAGAAATTCGCGTTGAAAAAGGTGACATTGTTGTCGTTATCTCTGGTGACCAAAAAATTAAACAATTTTCGGTACAAGGTGTAACAAGCAATGAAGCAATCGATATCCTTAATGATGCAATCAAACAATCACAACAGCTCGCCGCCAAAAAACTCTCGAGTATGACCGGCGGTCTTGGTAGCATGTTGGGTGGTGGCGGAAATTAATGCGGCTCTTGGTTGCGACACAGAACCCCGGTAAGCAACAAGAAATTCGCTCGCTGCTCAAAACATCTGGTATTGAGTTGTTATTTCCAAACCAGATTCCAACAGTAGCAAATCTTGATGTAGCAGAAACGGGTAAAACATTTGCAGAAAATGCAGAACTCAAGGCGCGCGCATTTGCTCAAGAGAGCGGTATAGCCAGCATCGCTGAGGACACTGGTTTACAAGTAGCGGTTCTGGGTGGAGAACCTGGTGTTGCGAGCAAGCGCTGGCTTAGTGGTAGTGACTATGATAGAAATAAAGCTCTACTTGATCGATTAGCTGACAATCCACATAGAGCAGCAAAGTTCGTTACTGTAGCTTATTTCTATGACCCAATAAGCGCGGTAGGAAGATCATTCACTGGGGAAATGTCTGGAGAAATTGCAATGAAAATTTCGAATGATACTGGATTCGGATACGACTCAATATTTATACCAACTGAAGAAAAGGAAGTACTTGCCAAGCTCGGTTTAAATAAGAAAAATACAATTTCTCATCGCTCTATTGCATTTACTCAAGTAGTCGAGTATCTTCAAAAGATCAATCTATGACAGCAGCATATCAGCCATCAACAACAATACTCAAGAAATACGCCAAAGTACTGGTTAATTTTGCCTTAGGCAGCAAAGAAGGTATAGCCAAAAATGAAGTTGTCGAGTGCATTGTACCTGATGTTGCCAAGCCGCTCGCCCTTGCACTACAGAATGAAGTTCTTCGGGCTGGCGGGCACGTCCTGATGAGAATCGTTCCGACTGGGTTCGAAAAAGATTTTTTTTCGCTTGCTTCAAAAGAGCAACTGACGTTCTTCCCTGCAAAATATCTGAAAGCAAAATCTGATGTCATCGATCATACTATCGCCATAATTGCAGACGTCGACCCGTTTGAACTTGAGTCAACTCCACCTGAGAAATTATTGTTAGCCAGAGATTCCAGAAAAAAATACCGCGAGTGGTTGTTCGAGAAAGAATATAAGGGCAAACACACTTGGACGGTTGGCCTCTGGGGAGTACAAGCCAAAGCAGATATTGTTGGGCTTTCACTCAAAAAATACTGGGAACAAATTATTCACGCCTGCTTTCTCGACTCAGATGATCCGATCGCCGAGTGGCGCAAAGTTAAAACGCTGCAAGAACAAACGCGCAATGCTTTGAACAAACTCTCAATTGAATCACTTCATATCACTGGCAATGACATAAATCTCCAACTCAAGCTTGGGCCAGATCGGATCTGGAAAGGCGGGGTTGATCGGAATATTCCTAGCTTTGAACTATTTACTTCTCCAGACTGGCGAGGTAGTCGTGGTTGGGTAAAATTTAATCAACCTGTCTATCGATACGGCAATAAAATTGATGGAATTGAGCTTGAATTCAAAAATGGTTTAGTTGCTAAAGCTCGAGCAAGAGTAGGTCAAAAAATTCTGAATGAAATGCTTAAGTCTAAAAACGCCAATAAGATCGGCGAGTTCTCTCTAACAGACAAACGCTTATCACGCATTACACATCCAATGGCAGAGACGCTCTATGATGAAAATATGGGAGGACCATTTGGTAACATGCATATTGCCATAGGCATGGCGTACAAAGATTGCTTCCGAGGCAAACCAAGTGAGCTAACCAAAAATGACTGGTTGGAGCGAGGATTTAATGACTCAGCAGAGCATACTGATATCGTCTCTACCAGTGACCGCACGGTGATTGCTACTTTGACATCTGGAGAGCAGATTCCCCTCTACCAAAATGGCATGTATAGTATGTAATACTACTTATGTCTGCTCTGCCTGCCACTGCCGCCCATCCTATTGCTTATCTTTGTGCCGAATTCGGCCTCGAGAGTGATTTGCCGTTTTATGCCGGCGGTCTAGGAATTTTGGCGGGTGATACGCTCAAGCAAGCGGCTGATGATCATGTTCATATGGTCGGCATTGGTCTTTTGTATCGTGGGATTGGTAGCATTCAAAATATCACTGCAGAAGGAATGCAGTATGAAAGCAATGCGAAATTTGATCCTGTCGAAGCAGGTCTAGATCACGTCTATCACGACGAACAGCCGTTATTTATACCAGTAAAGATTGCTGCAAACAATATTTGGCTCCGCTGCTGGAAAAAAGTGATTTCTGCAACCGTCACGTTGTATTTACTTGATACTGAAACAGAGCAAAACCAACTCCATGAGCGCAGTATTACACATGAGCTGTATGCCGGTAGTCATGAGTTGCAACTCAAACAACAACTACTTCTTGGTATTGGCGGCGCCAAATTGCTCGATAAGCTTGGCATCACGCCACGAGTGTACCACCTAAATGAGGGTCGCCCAAGCTTCTTGATTTGGGAGTTAATTCGACAACTTAAAGAGCGTCAGGGTCTAGCGTATCACGCTGCATGGCGACTAGCAAAAGAAAAAATCGTCTACACCAACCACACCCTTGTCAATGCCGGGAATAATACCTACTCACCACATCTGATTCGTGCTTTTGCACAACCATACGCAGAGTTGGCTGATGACAACGTCGATCTCTTGCTATTCTCAGGCATGTCGAGCAAAAATGAGTATTTTTCAAACACTATTTTCTCGCTTAATTCGTCAAGAAAAGCTTCTGGTGTAAGCGCCATACACACAGAGCTCTCGCGTAAAATGTGGCCTGAGTATCACTGGAGTGCCATTACGAATGCCGTACATTTTGGCACCTGGCAATCTGCTGCTGTTGCTGCTGCACAGGGAAATCCCAAAACACTTTGGCAGGCACATCTTGAGGAAAAAGAACAACTCAGAGCAATGGTGCAAAACCGTACTGGCTACAACTACGATCCAAGTTGGCTCGTCATATCCTGGGCACGACGTATTGCTGGTTACAAACGAGTGAATGCGCTGTTTGCAGATATCAGGCGTCTGAAATCAATTCTAACAAAGATAAATCAGCCCGTGCTTCTTCTCGTAGCCGGTAAAGCACATGTACAGGATCAATCGGGCAAAGAACTGCTGCAGCAAATAATCCAAACTATGCAAGGAGAACTCTCGGGACATGCTTTATTTGTTCCCAATTATAATATTGAGCTTGCACAACACTTAACCCGAGGCTCAGATCTCTGGCTCAATACACCCGAAATGGGCAAGGAAGCTTGTGGTACATCTGGTATGAAGGCGCTCGCCAACGGGGTAATCAACTTTACGGTCACCGACGGGTGGGCAGCAGAGCTTGATTGGAATGGCGTTGGCTGGACACTAGACAGTGAGAGAGTCTCGGAGTCACTTTATGAAACTCTGGAGCAAAAAATTATTCCTGAGTTTTACCGCCGAAATACACAAATTTACCCTGAAAACTGGGTAGCAATGATGCAACAATCAATTTTAGCAGCACGTACATTCGACGCTGGTCGCATGTTGCAAGAGTATCAAACTACTTTATACCAATAATATGCCAATCTTTATCGAGCTCTCTCTCGTCTTGGCAATCGCAGTGCTGTTGTCATTTCTATTAAGAGCTTTTAAGCAGCCTCTGATAGTTGCATATATCCTCACTGGCATTCTTGTTGGGCCTTCTGCTCTGAATCTCATTCAGGCCTATGAGTTGCTTGAAGTTTTTTCTCAGTTTGGCATCACTATCTTACTTTTTATCGTTGGATTACACCTAAGTCCGATTGTTATCAAAGAAGTCGGTAAAGTCTCCAGCATCGCTGGAGTGGGTCAAGTGCTCTTTACTTCTACACTTGGATTTTTTATTTTATGGCTACTTAGTTTTTCTGCCATCGAAGCTGCTTACCTGAGTTTGGCCCTCACCTTTAGTAGTACCATCATTGTTCTCAAGCTCCTCAGTGATCGTGGTGATTTACAGACGCTCTACGGAAAAATTTCTATAGGAGTATTGCTCATTCAGGATGTAATAGCTGCTGCTATTCTGATAATCATTACTGCCTTTGCTCAAACCAATTCTGACAGCTTGACCGCCTCACTCACTGACACATTACTAAAAGGTGTGGGTCTCACTCTTCTAATGATCCTGATTTCTAAGTATGTTTTGCCAAAAGTAGTGAGTATTGCCAGCAAAAATAGCGAATTGCTATTTTTGTTTTCACTATCTTGGGGACTGGGTGCGGCCGCCTTGTTCGCTCTGCTTGGCTTTTCAACCGAAATTGGTTCACTTGCTGCTGGTATTGCGCTGGCAAGTTCTGATTATACCGAAGAGATTAGTGCTAGAATGCGGCCGTTGAGGGATTTCTTTATCACCTTGTTTTTTATTCTCCTCGGATCAGAACTCATTCTCAGTACATCCGCCGATTTATTTGGACCAGTACTGTTACTTTCAGCTTTTGTTCTATTTGGTAATCCCCTCATAGTCATGTTCATTATGAACTTGATGGGGTATGAGCGTCGAACTGGCTTCATGACAGGACTTACTGTTGCCCAAATTAGCGAGTTCTCACTTATTCTTGTCGCATTTGGCGGCAACCTTGGTCACGTTTCTCAAACTGCAATAACCATCACGACGCTTGTTGGCCTGATTACAATTGCTGGTTCAACCTATTTTTTCCTCTATGCTGATCCTATCTACGCGCGAATTTCTCCTATTCTTGGCTTACTTGAATTCCGCAACAAGAAGAAGCGTATTCCCAAATCACAAGCAACCTACGAAGTTTTGCTCCTCGGCTGTGATGATCTTGGCACGCAACTGCTGCCGCATTTCTTGAAAACTGCCAAATCATTTGCGATTATTGATCATGACCCAGAAATTATAAAAAATCTGAAAGAAAAGAAGTTGCCACACTTCTTTGGTGACGCAAGTAATGTTGAATTTCTACAAGAACTTCCGCTCGACACTACTCGTCTTATTGTTTCCAACATTCCAGAGCTAGAAACAAATCTGCTGATACTAAAATATGTGGTAAGCAAACACAAACACATGAAAGCAGTGGTGTCGGCTCGCTCAGCTCAGGATGCATTGCGTCTCTATGATGCTGGAGCAACGTATGTCGTATGGTCTCATGCGGTTGGTGCCAACCATATTCAAAGAATTATTTCTCATTTTGGCTTAGACTTGACGGGATTCAACAAGCGCAAAGAGCTCGAAATACACCGGCTCGAATCTTTTTTATACTCGTAATTTTCCTATCAAAGTCCTTGGGCAGAGCGGCAATATATCTATAAATCAGGATAAATGCTATTTACATATCAAATATGTATGTCTATAATTGTCTACATAAGTCTTGAGGAGGACAGTAGCTTCAGCACACTACTGTCCTCTTGAAGACTTTTTCTACCTACTAGTTTGTTGCGTAAGCAAAGTTTAAAGCCCGTGCAATATGAATATCGATGGTATCGAGTAAAGTACTAGATGTTTTCAACTTTGATCGCAGTAGCGGTAGCTCTGTACAACCCAATACTACTGTATCCACACCAGCAGCAGCAAAAGCTGTGCAAGCAGCGTCCACAACTTCAGCCGATCTCTGTAAGACAGCTCCTTTGACTAGTTCTTCATAGATGATATTGTGTATTTGCGAGCCTAATTGCTTCTCAGGCACTGATACAGCTAAACCATGGGACTCTAAACACTCTCGATAAAAGCTACCATACATCGTGTAAGAAGTGCCCAACAACCCGAGTCGTCGAATTCCTAGTCGTCTAGCCTCAACCGCAACTGATTCTGGAAGAGAAATGAGTGGCACACTGACTGCTTTCCTCAGTGCATCAATTGTTTTATTGGTAGTATTTGAGCAAATCAATGCACAATCTGCTCCTCCCCGCTCCAATCGCAGCAATTCACGAATCAGAAATTCGGCTTCCAAATCACTATCTCCCGCTTGTTGTAGCGCAAGTATTTCTGCAAAATTGACACTTGTTAGCAATAACCGAGCACTTTCATAGCCACCTCTTGCAAGATACACCTGCTGATTAAATCGTTTGTAATACTCGAGCGTTGATGTCCAGCTGACTCCTCCTATTAAACCAAGTAATTTGCTTTTTTTAGGTTTATGCATTGCTTCAATCTATGTGATATCTGAAATCAGTTACTTTTTGCTCGTCATGACTAATAGCATCAAAGGAAAGTAAAATCACATCTTCGACATTCTTGTTGGCAGCGCGCAACATCTTGGGAAAGATGCTATTTTCCATCATACCTGGCAATGGATTTACCTCGAGGAAAAAAATTTCACCCCAATCATTGACTCGAAAATCAAATCTTGCCATGTGGCGCAATCCTATCGCACGAAATAATTGTTGAGACAATTGGCGAATTCTCGTCTCAGTCTCGTTCTCATCATCGGAAGAAATAACAAGTTCTTCATTTTTCCCCAATACATGCTTCTCTGCGTGGCCAAAAAACTGCTTGTCAGTTATCACTTTTATTAGAGGCAATGCCAAAATTTTTCCCTTTTCTTCTAGACAACCGCAAGAATACTCTTCTCCTGAGATAAACTCTTGCATCAAGACAGCTGTATCGTACCTCAAGATTTTTTTGATCAGATCGGATATTTTTTTATTATCTTTACCGATTGTAACAAGTTCAGTCAAAATGCTCGCTCCAAGCGAGCTCGGTTTGACCACAACTCTCTCGCCTAACTGCCAAGTCTCGATTGCTTTTGCTATTTCACTGTTAGATGTAATGCTTGTTGTTTTTGGGATTTTAGCTTCACTACCTAGTCCAGCAACAAATATATTGCTATGAAGTTTGCTCATAGCCAAAGACGCAGATAAAATAGATCCAAACGAACCGCTAATACCAAGAAATTTTGCTAAACCTTGCAAACAACCGTCTTCGCCGTGTTGCCCATGCAGTAAAGAAAAAACAAAGATATTTGGTTGGACCAAGTCAATTACTAAGTCAGAAAGAGAGATATATTTTTTACTTCGGACACACTCTGTAACTTCAATCCCTGTCTGATACGTCGTTCTGACTACTTTTCCTTCTCTTGTAACATATGCTATTTCTATAGCAGCGAATGTTTGTGTAATTTTTTTCTCCGTAAGACGTGAAAGCACGTGTTCAAAAGATTTTTTTGATGCATCATGCTCTGATGAAACACCGCCAAATACTATTAGTAATGTCTTCTTGCTACTCATGCCACCCTCCCATCTTGTTTACTACTTGGTATTCCATACCAGGCTTTTTGATTGGTCAACAAGCCATGTGCTTGTGTACCATACTGAAAGTGCCACCACTCAGTATCCAGACCTGTGAACATGCCTACATTGCACATAGCATCGTGCAGTATTCTTCTGTTTCTTTGCGCTTCTTTATCTCGATCTGTCAAGCAATTTTCTTCAGATTCAAAATAGCGAGTGTGAGCAACTTGAGAAAAATCATCAAATTCTGTTCCCATCCACAACTCCTGACCAAAATCATCCATAATTGTCACATCAACTGCACCCCCTGTTAGGTGGTGGGCGGGTTGTGTCGGATCAGCCGAAGGCAGTGCTACAAACTGCCCGCAAAGTACTGCTAGCTCTTCTGGACTCAAAGCTGCATGTGCTTGCATTAGCTGCTGATAAAAACGATTATAAATTTCACTTTGTAAAGACTTTGGTCGCCATGCATCCCAAATCACCAAACGATACTCGGCAGGCAAAGCTTCGGCGGCAAGTAATAAACGCTCAAAGACACCGGCTCGAATCTCTTGTTCAAAACTTGCTTCTCTATACCCCTTGATAAAATACTGCGGCAGTACTGTCAGTCTTTTTCCAGTGTACTTGTGCAGATTAACCAGCGGCTCGCCACTCTCATCTATCTGAATATTCTGCCAACCATCGATGGGTTGTAATACTGGAATTGGCTGCTTGCCAGAATCGAGTGTTTGCAACTCTGCATACGGATGGTATTCATATCGTTCTATCATATCGACCTCCTTTGCTATAAAGGAAGCTTATGAGATCACTGCAAATAATGAAATGAGTTACCTTGATTCATTGAGAAAAAGTGTGATCCCGAGCTAGGATTCGAACCTAGGATAACAGGACCAGAACCTGTTGTGATGCCGCTTCACTACTCGGGAGCGAGAATAGATAGTATACCAAAAATGATAAAACAGATAGTAGCCTTGGTTCAGTCTGATGTTGTGAGCAACAAGTATCACGCGAAACCTGAGCACTCTGCAACAGTTTGTCACACTACAAAAAGCCTTGTCGTCGCCAATGACTTAATAGAACAAAACAAAGTTGATCTACTTATTGTAGAGCTCACAAAACATGTACCACAATATCAAGATTTTATTTCTTATGTAAGGGAAGTTTCATACCCAACCAAAATACTAGTTATAGCTTCGCTAGAGTCTAATCCACCACAAGAACGCTATCTAGCGTCAGGAGCAGATCTTTTCCTTAAGGAGCCGGTGACCAAAAAATGCCTAGATCTCTACTGCGATAAACTACTTAATTTTGACAAACATAAGCTCGGAGCCTTACTCCACTTGGCAAATGTAGCTCTACAACTTGAAACAGCTCACCTTTATATTGGGTCCGCTCAATATCAACTGAGAAAGCGTGAAGCAGAAATACTGGCCTATTTTTTCCGCCGAAAAAACCAAGTCATTACAAGAACGATGCTCATAGATGGAATTTGGGGATTTTCTGATGATGTTCCAGAATTCACAACTGTAGATGTATACATACGGAGATTACGAATGCGGCTTAAAAACTCTGGTGCAATACTCCAAACTATTAGAGGTATTGGCTACATCGCCAAAGAACTATAGTAACTCCCAAACCTGCAAGCAGGGAGCATTATACGGACGACAAAACTCAGCAACCAATTTGAAGTTTGTAGTCTCCATCTTCATTCGATGCGAGTTGACCACCAACCAAGTAGTATCATACTGGGCAGCTTGTGTTATAAATTCCTCTGGAATACCAAACACTGGCTGTCCTATACCCTGAACCATAAGTTGTGAAACATCTCTGTTGTGCAAGTACAAGAGAAGGCCGTCGGGCAGCGTACCAAAAAATCCCTCTGTAGCTACTGCAAGTGTGTTGCCCTCCTTAGTTTTGTCTCTCATAAGCGAAATTGTTTCTTTCAAGCCATGGCCGGATGACCATTCTGTCAGGTACTGCGTTACATCTGCTGGTACAAACGGAGTGGTATCTGGTGTTAAAACAACTGGAAAAATAAATAACAAAGAACTGGTAATGGTATTTGCTAATAGCAATACACTCGCTACCGCCGCAAAAACTCGTTTCTGTAGCAAAACTTGTGTGTTTCTAGAAAATTGCAACAACTCAGCCAGCGCTAAACTCGCGGCGATTGTAAGCGGTAAAATAGCTGGTACAAAATATCGTGGATACACAACTTTGCCAAACAGCGCGATTGGTAAAATAAATGCAAGCGCTGATAAAACTAAGAGAAAAATTTTCTTTTTTACCTTGCCAAAAAACAATCCTACACCAATTAATGCTATAGCTGCAGGTGTCAGATACTGCAGAAAATACACAGTATAGGTAGGGATATTAATCATAGTCTGTCGCCACATACCACCAAGCATCACCTCTCTCCAGGGAAATAAAAAGTCATTACCTCGTGAAAATAATTGAGAAAAAACTGGTTGTGACTTGAGCAGCAAAAACAAGACAACTCCAATTACCACCGCCATGCTTGCTTGTGCTAATAACAAGCTGCGTTCTAGAACTGTTTTTCTAACAGGTAAAAATGCAAATACGAGTAGCGTAGGTGCAAATAATACAGCGGGCACCTTCGTCCACAGTGCTAAGCCAAAAAATCCTCCTGCTACAAATAGCCATGGTTCATAAAGCGCTGTACGAATTATTTTTTTTAACTGCCAGGTGGAACTAAAATTGAAGGTAAAAGAACGTGTCACTACTTCTAAAAGACTGGCTAAACTTACGGTGAGAAACAAGGTTAGGGTGGCATCGATCAATGCCATGCGATGATGAAAAAACCAAAATGGCAAAATGGCTACAAATATTGCAGCAAGTATGCGTGCGGTTCTTGAACCGCCAAACAGGCGAACAACCCAGACTATTGCACCAATCTGGCCCAATCCGATAAGTACGGAAACAAATCGAGCAGCATATAATTGATCAGAAAATACAAACTGAAATGGCACTAATAACCACATAAAAAAAGGAGTTTTACCATCATTAAGCGGGAAAAATAGATAGCGACGCCAATCATCAATGATTAATTGAGACCAACGAATATAAATAGCTTCGTCAGCAAATACTGGTAGCCCGAGCAAGTTCCAGAGGTGCGAAGTTAGGTAGAGCGTCACAATTGCAACAAGCCCAAACAAATAGAGTCTATTATTATTTGCGGTGCTACTCATTGATTGTTCTTCCTAGCAAAATATTTTCTTTTCTCATCTTTGACTTACTTTGTAGTAAGTTCCAAACAAGATATGCTGCAGGCACGCCCAGAGAAATAATTTTTTGCCAATACACAGTGTCACCCTCATATCCACCAGCATACAACCAAGGTACATACCGCAACATTGCAGCCAAAGAAAGCACTAACCAAAACCTTCGCCAGCTCGGTGCTTTAATAAGCGGCAACCAAACCAAAGACCAGGTAAGGTACCATGGCAGATACTGCTGAGACTGCAAGGTCAAGAGCGGCAATAACAGCAAAACAGCCGCGACATTCGGTACAAGACGAAATACATGTTCCCAAATGCCCTGAGTAAGCATATTCAAAAAACGTTGTGGAATGGGCAGTCGTGAGTGTACGCGTTCTAAAAATAAGACAATAAACCAAATGGGTATAAGAACAATTGTCGCGTACTTGATAGAAATTGAAACTCCAAGCAGTCCCAAAGAAATAACTACTCTAGCAACAAGCGATGCATGTTTGCGTGCTACAAGCACGCTTACGCTAAATATGGCTGGTGCCAACATCCATAAATCATTGTGGGCATTGCTGATTACCTCGATAAGTACGAGTGGGTTGAGAAAAAAAACAGCTGCATTGGCAAACGAGAAATGTTTGGCCATTTGCTGTGCAAGCTGTCTCAAGCTTAAAAATACCAAAACTAAACTCAGAACTGAAAATAACCGAAAAACTAACCACGACCAGGTGAATTTTCCAAATCCCAATACATATGGAATCAGTGACAACCCAGTCCATCCATAGCCATATGGCGCAACAGTGTGCGTGTTGTGCATAAATCTTGTCCAGTCATCGTTGTCAAAATTGAGTGCTGTCTGGACATGAGGATTTGCCTGATATACCACAACCATCTTGGCATTAAAAAGATAGTTGAAAACATCATGAGATAGTGCGTTGTATGAAAGTAGCAGTGGTGAAACTAAGAGAAAAAAACAAAAAATAGCTTTGCTGGTAGAAATTTTTTTGAAATCGTTCAACCAACTTTGTAATTGTAGCGAAAGCCAAAAAAGTGTAATTATAAGAATGATAAAGACAGCGGCGTAGATAGCTGGCCAAGTTCTAGCCAACAACCAAACCCAGTTTTGAAACTGCCAGTATGGTTGCCAAGCGGTAAAGACTAGGTTGGGATCTGCCAAGCCATAGCTCCAAATTGTGTAACCAAGCAAACTCAGCCAGAATGCGACTGCGTACTTCATGCTATGCGTACTTGCCGCGCAGAGCAGCTAACCTGATGCGCAAAATGTCAAAAAACATGCGTAGCGAATCTTTGATTGGGCTCACCCTGTCTGTCTCTCGATGCTCCCAATAAATTGGCACTTCTGCAATTTTATACCCTTGTTTACGTGCAATATAAAGCAGCTCAACATCAAACGCACCAGTATAAGCATCAGCACGCTCAGTGAGATTGCCATACACCCATAATCGAGAAAACAACTCAATTGTGGCTCGCTCTGAAAAAAGCTTGAAGCCGCACTGTGTATCATAAACTCCAGGCACAGCCATAATCTGCACCACCAGATTAAATACTCTACCCATGAGATGTCGATAGAATGGCTCATCATCTCGCTTGGCACCCTGAATCTCACGAGATCCGATTATCAGATCGTGCTTATTTTTCGCAACTAATAATAACTTTTCTACCTCACTCAGCGGTGTTGATTGATCAAAATCAGTAAACAAGCGCCAAACTCCTGTTGCTGCCAACATTCCTGCTGCAACTGTTGCTGCCTTACCAGCATGTTTGTTGGCGACTACAATTACATTCTGCTGCGCAGCGGCAAAACGATACAACTCATCGAGCGTTCCATCTGTTGAGCCGTCGTCACTTAAAATAACTTCCCAAGTATAGCTTTGCAGCTTGAGGTATGAGATAACTCGAGACAATACGCCGACAGCAATATTTTTCTGCTCATTGTACGATGGTATTACAACTGAAAGATATGGCTTCATACTACTCATCATACTCTTGAGGAATTTCTACGCAAGACAAATAGCTCTGGACCATGTGGTAATTGTAGAACTTGTGCTGGCGATTTATTGGGAAAAACAACGAGTTCGTAAATTGGCAAAGATAAAGGTTCTGCCGCAACTCGCTCCTCATTTATAATAATAAGTGTATCCGCCGATTGATGTAGCTCGGGCTCAACCGGGATTTTCTCGGGGTCAGTGCTCAGAAAGTAGCGGTAATTTTGACCATAACTGTCTCGTGATGCAGACAACAGCATGATTGAGTACTTTTCACCTGGTTCTATGATTTTGTGAATTTCTCTTGTAGTCTGGAGTATAAAGCTCGTGCTCAAACCTGAGTTTTGTAGTGGATATTTAGGCAGGTTGTAAAACAAATATCCAATCACAATAACTATGACAGCAATTCTGCCTAAAATAAATTTTGACTCCCAAACCTGTCCTAAAATAATGCCAAAAACCAAACAAGCAAAAGGAATTGCAAACAGCAGATAGTGATCAAAAACAGAACTTGTGTAGAAGCTTAAGCCAATAATAGCAGTAACTAAAAATAAACTAAGCAAAATTAGGAACGCTCGCTGCCTTCCGCGCAATCGCACTAGCAGTAAGGTAACTGCAGCGAGCACGACAACAAGCATCCAGGTGTTTAGTAGGCGATTATTGCCGATCTGTACTTCAAAGAAAATGTGCATAGCTCTGCCGTGCAACTCCATGAAAATGCGCTGTGCTCGCTCCCACCAGGGTGCTACCTCGTGAAAACTATCGCTACGGAAAATCTCAACTGCCCCCTTGCTATTGAGACCCTCGTGTTTGATGTCAAAAAAAACAAGCGGAATAAAACTAAACAACAACACTCCAACAGCCATGCCAGTCCACGCAGCAAGCGATCTTCTAGAATCTTTATGTTGCCAAGTTCGCACCAGATCTAGCAACCAAATCACGCCAATTACTGGCAGTACTAATAATGTTATGTAGTGGAGTTGCAGTAACACTGCAGTCGCTATCGAAATCCAAAGGAGTTGAAAGTGTGAGCGATCCTGCCAAAATCGAAAAAGTGAAAAGAGCAAGAAAATACTAAAAAATGGTTCAATATTTGGATTCCAACTAAAACGAGAGTAGGTTACAACAGTGCTCGAAAAAGCAAAAAATGCTGAACTAAGCAATGCGGTGCTTGTCCCAAAAATAGCTTTTGTTTCTTTATGTAGCAAAATAATTGCAAGCAGGCTGACAATTGCCACTGCTACTGCTGGACCAACTGGATTAGGATAACTCAGAAACAACCAGGGCAGCATAAAGTAGTAGTAAAATGGGCCCAAGTATAAATTGCCCACACTCGTGACTGGACCAATAAACACCGGATCGTGCTGTAAAAATATCTTGGACACAATCAACGCATCTCTGCCTTGATCGCCAAGAAACATCAGGGATCCTTCCAAATTATAAAAGCGAGCTGCTGCTGCCAAAATAATGAGTACTACAAACATAATACTCGCGGGCTGCCTTTGCATAACTTGCCTCGAGCTACTTCTTTTTCCAAATAAATTTGTTATATGCAAAAAAATTCCAACCCATGCCAAGTAAAATACCAGAAACCGCAAACACTAAACCTGATTCTATGGTGAAATTGATAATCGGTAGCGTAAAGAGCGGGCGCAAGCCAATTGTTGCCTCACCTACTGCTGCGAGAGCCAGCTGAATTACTATTGAGCCCACTGAGGTTAGGTTAAACTGTAAAAACTTCCAAAGTTTTTTGCCCTGTTCCAGTTTGCGATCGGCGAAAGTCCAGCCATTGTTGAGTATGAAGTTGATAATAATTGCGCTTTCAATACTCAGAAACGAAGCAACAAAAAAAGTAGTAAAAAAGCCAGCATCAAATGAGGGAAGCAAAAAACGATACAGCATTAACGAGCCCAGCTGCACCCCAGCTCCGGTCGCTCCAACTACTAAAAATTTGAATACCCGCATTGCTATAATTTCTCGAATTCTCATATCAAAAATAAACACCAGTGGTTTTACCAAATACTCAGGTCCCATTTTTGATTCTCCAGCGGTTCTGTCGACAAAATGGTATGCCACGTTTGGGTCAATTTTAAAACCCTTGCGTAGGGCGTAATACAAAAAACCAATTTGAAATGTATAACCAGAAAAAAGACCTGAGTGTAGTAGTGGGTGTACTTGTTCATATACTTTTTTGGTAATAGCTCGATAACCCGAAGTCCAGTCTTTTATTGCAAAATTTGCAAACACAAGCGAAATGAGAATATTAGCAGCTCGACTCATAAACTTGCGATGAATTCCCCAGTTTTTTGGCATACTACCGCCAGGAATATAGCGGGAACCAAGCACAAAATCTGCACCTCCTGCAATCTTTTGTAGAAAGAGCGGTATTTTAGTCGGGTCATGTGATAAATCAGCGTCAAACTCAAACACTACATCAGCCCCTAATGTACCAAATGCGTGTGCCATTCCAGCAAGGTATGCGCCACCCAGGCCGCTTTTCTCTTTGTTTAAAAGCAACGAAACATTTGAATGCTTCTTGTGCATCTCTCGAACCACCTCATACGTCTTGTCTGGTGAAGAATCATCGACAACCAAGATCCTCATCTTCCAATCGGAAATTTTGACAAATACTTTTAGTATCTCCTGCACCGTGCGCTCGATGTTTTCCCGTTCATTATAAGTTGGAATGATGATAACCGCAGATTGCTTCATAACCTATGACTTGCTTTCTCTTGCTAATTCTGCCTGTACCATAAGTCGCACCAGCTCTTTGAACTGTACCTTTGGTTTCCAGCCCAAAGCCCGCTCTGCTTTGCTTGAATCACCAACAAGCAAATCGACTTCGGCAGGACGATCATATGCCGGATTATGCTTGTACACAGCTTGCCAATCTGGTATCCCTGCTTCATCACAAGCAACTTGTAAAAACTCTTGCACTGCGTGTGTCTCGCCGGTTGCGATTACATAATCATCAGGCGACTCTTGCTGCAACATAAGCCACATAGCCTCAACATAGTCTTTGGCAAAACCCCAGTCTCGCTTGGACTCAAGATTGCCAAGCTCCACATGCGACTGCTTGCCGAGCTTAACCCGAGCAACGCCATTGGCAATTTTTCTGGTGACAAACTCAAGTCCGCGCCGAGGAGATTCATGATTAAACAAAATGCCCGAGCATGCAAACAAGTTGTAGGACTCGCGATAATTGACTGTTATCCAGTGTCCATATACTTTGGCTACGCCATAAGGAGAGCGTGGATAAAAACTTGTCTCTTCTGTTTGCGGCACACTTCTCACTTTGCCAAACATTTCGCTCGAGCTCGCCTGATAAAACTTTGCCTGAGGACAAGCAAGTCGAACTGCTTCAAGCATCCGCACTACTCCAATCGCAGTGAACTCTCCAGTTAGCACAGGCTGCTCCCAACTTGTCTGTACAAACGACTGTGCCGCTAAATTGTATACTTCGTCTGGTTGGATTTTTTGTAGTGGATAGGTCAGAGAATTCTGATCAATGAGATCTCCGCTCACCAGCTTAAGATTGTGATTGTCCATCAAATGTGAGATTCGAGCAAAATTTTGTGTACTGGTACGACGAGTAAGTCCGTACACCTCGTACCCTTTGTCTAGTAATAATTCTGCAAGATATGAGCCGTCTTGACCCGTAATACCAGTGATGAATGCTTTCTTCATGTCTGCGATCTCCAAAAAGATAATATGCCTTGTACTGTGTCTTGTAGCGGTATTTCTGCCTGCCAACCCAATGCTGTGATTTTTCGTATGTCAGCACGAAGCTCGGGGATGTCAGCTGGTCGCAATCTATCAGGGTCAAATGTAACAGTAATCTGTGTTGTTGCGTGCTGAATTAGCAAATCTAGCACCGACCGCATTGATACTCCCACACCAGAACCAATATTGTAGACTTCACCAACTTTACCTCGCTGCATTACTACCTCATAAGCCCGAACAACATCCTTGACATCAAGTATATCTCGAATAGCTTCCAAGTTACCAACTCGAATTTCAGTCTGCTCTCCACGTTCAATTTTGACAATTTGCTCAGCGAATGACGGTATTGCAAATGCGGTGGTCTGGCGCTCACCTGTGTGATTAAACGCCCGAACCCGCAAAATTTGTAATCCATAGCTCTCAGCAAACGCATAACCGAGTAAATCTTGCGCTACTTTTGATACTGCATAGGGGTTAAGTGGTCGAAACGGCTGGCGTTCGGTTATCGGTAACTCGTCCAGCGAAACCTTGCCGTACTCGAGTGCAGAGCCAACCACTAATAAGCGTGCTGTCGGCACAACTTCTTGCAGCGCAGTGAGCACTGAGAGTTGTAGTTGCATGTTTACTGCAGTTATTTTGGCGGCTTGGACAAAACTGCTTCCTACCTCTGCCAAAGCTGCCAGATGATAGATCTCGGTTGGTTGAATTTCTTGGAACAGCTCCTTGGTTTGTTCGAAATTGGTCAAATCAATTTTGTGCAGTACTGCAGCATGCAGTGTAACTGGCAATCTTTCCTTTTCTGTGCCAAGAGATGTCAGGTGTACCCCCATGTCTGGTTGTTTCGCAAGCAAATACTCTGCCAAATGAGAGCCAGCAAAACCAGTCCCACCTGTGATGAGAATTTGTTTGGCTCCCGACACTATGATTGCCTCCGAGCGATACCTGCGTATGTGTAACCTGACGACGTAATTTGAGTTGGATCAAATTGATTGCGAGCATCAAGAAAAAACTGGATTTTGTCTTCTTTTGTTTTGGCAAAGTCGAACAAAATAAATTCTGCCCACTCGATAAGTACGAGTATCACATCGGCGTTTGCAACTGCTGACTCTGTACTGTCCGCAAATTGCAAACCTGACTGCTCACCAAGAAGCGTCCGTACTTGCGCTGTCGCCTTTGGATCAAAACCCACCACGCGTGCGCCATGTTTGAGTAGCCATGGGATAACTTGCAGACTTGGTGCATCTCTAGTATCGTCAGTATTTGGCTTAAATGAAAGACCAAGCACTGCAACTTTTTTGTCTTGCCACTTTCCAATTATTTTGCTCCAGTGCTCAAAAACCGAATTCACTCTGGTTTCGTTTAGTCGAGAAAGAAGTGAAAAAAGGCTTGGGGATTCCTGTTGTTGCTCTGCAAAATGTGCAAGTTCGCGCACATCCTTGGGAAAACAAGAGCCACCATAACCAAGTCCAGGGTACCAATAATGCGAACCAATTCTTCTGTCCAATCCCATAGCTGAGATAACTTCTTGCACATCTGCACCAGCAGCCTCACACAAATTTGCTATCTGATTGATAAAGGTGATTCGGGTAGCCAAGTAAGCGTTGGCAGCATATTTACTCATCTGTGCAGAATTGGCAGAAACAACAACAACAGGCGCCTTAAGTGGAGCATGAAGTGCCTTAAGACGTTCAATTGCTTCTGGGGAATCGGCTCCGATGACAATTCTATCTGGACGCAGCGTGTCTTCGACCGCAGTGCCTTCCTTGAGAAATTCAGGTACTGAGGCTAGGTCAAACGCAACCGCTGTTTTTGCTTGTATCTCAGCTGCAACTGTTTGTAGTGTGCCGGGTGGCACAGTTGATTTCACCACTACAACTGCATCTTTGGTCAAAAAAGGTGCCAGCGAGCGAGCAGCTGATAACACATAACTAAGATCTGCGCTGCCATCGGGTTTCGAGGGTGTTCCGACCGCGATCACAATAATATCCGAATTAGAAATGGCGGCCTCATACGAAGTAGTAAAGGATAAATGACCGGATTCCAGTTCAGTTGAAAGCAACTCAGACAAGCCCGGCTCATGGAATGGAACAATCCCCGAGCCAAGTGACTTTACCTTTGCTTCGTCGATATCCAAACCAATTGCCTCATTGCCAAATGAGGCATATACTGCAGCTGTTACCACTCCCACAAAGCCAGTGCCTATGACTGTAATTTTCATCTGGTCTTGAGTATATCACTCTGCTTTGGGTAGGTGGGGTGGAGTTGGTTGTAGCCAAGTATAGTTTTCATATAACCAATCTATCAGGGCAGTTGTGTCACTATACCGATCTGTGCTGCCCAAAACAACGGCGAGTATTGTGTGTCCCAAACGATTCTCAAGTAAAATCAACACCTCCCCAGCTTTTTCGGTTGTACCTGTTTTTCCACCCAAGACAGAGTTGTCTTCGTGCAGTAGCATATTGGTAGAAACAAGCTCGTGTCGTTTATTTCCCGCTCTATCGGTGATTAACTTATGCCGAGTGCTCATTGCTGTCCTGAGTGCTGGCGCCTCCCAGGCGGCTCGGGCAATCTTGGCTAGATCAATCGCTGTTGAGTGATGCATGCCAAAATCAAATCCAGCTGGGTTGCTAAATACAGAATCCTGCAAACCAAGTGCTGCTGCCTTTTTATTCATATCTTCGACAAATACGGTGCTGCCACCGGGGTATGCTGTTGCAAAAGCAAGGGCTACGTCATTGGCAGAGGTGATAAGTAGAGCATCAAGCAAATCCTGAACCCGATATACTTCGCCGGAGCGAATTCCCAATACGCTACCAGAGACAGGTGGAATTTCACCAATGGTTAACTCACTCTCGGGAGAATAAACATCTAGTACAACCAGAGCTGTTATAAGCTTAGTGGTAGATGCGGGTGGATAATAGGTATTGGCATTTTTTTCAAACAGCACGCTACCAGAATCGTAATCAATCACAATGCCAGCTACTGCTGTAAGCTCTGGTGGCAGCACATCTCCAACATCGACAGGTACAGGCGTAAGCCCAACAAACGGCAATGTAACTCGACTAGCTTCTATTTTTTGTGACTCGATGTACAAACCTGTATAGCCAAGTAATCCCAAAATAAAAAGTGTTGTGCCAAGAAACCCGAGTAGTCGACGTCGTTTTGTGCTCACCACTACTATCCCAATACCTCGAGTCCTAGTTCTTTGAGTTGTTTGGCTTCGATTTGATTTGGTGCTAACATTACCGCAGTCTTCCCAGTTGAAGTCATTGGAAAGGCAATCACTTCTTTGAGTGATGACTCGCCTGCCAAAAGCATAACTAAACGATCCAGACCAAGGGCGATGCCGCCATGTGGTGGCGTGCCGACCTTAAATGCCTCGAGCATGTGCCCGATGCTCTCGGTTATCTCTTTGTCAGAGTAGCCCATTGCTCTAAATGTAGCCTGCAAAATTTCTGGTTTATGTGCGCGAATGCTGCCGCCACCAACTTCATAGCCATTACAAACCAGGTCATACTGCGTAGTCACAATGTCTCCCAAGTCTTTGCCTGCCAAATGCTGCTCCAGGTATTCTGGAAGTGGCATGCTAAATGGATTATGAGTGAATGTCCAACCACTTTTTCCATCAGCTACTTCAGCTGCATCCTTCTTGTCGACTCGCTTAAAAAAGGGAAACTTCACCACCCAAGCAAAAGCAAGTACTCCCGCCTCTTTTTCTGCATCTGACCGCAGATCAAACCTATCTTCACCATACTTTTTTATTGCGTCAAGATAATTTACAACTGGGAACGTCTCATCACGCAACACACCACCAACTTCTTTGACGGCTTTTTTGACAAAGTCCTCCACCAACTCCATCACCCCTGTTTGATCAACAAAACTCATCTCAAGATCAATTTGGGTAAACTCAAAGCCACGATCTGCTCGTAAATCTTCGTCTCGAATGCACTTGGCAATCTGAAAATACCTCTCAAGACCTGCGGTCATGAGTAACTGCTTGTACTGCTGCGGACTCTGTGGCAGTGCATAAAAGCTACCGGGATAAAAACGAGATGGGACGACAAAGTCACGCGCCCCCTCTTTGGTCGACTTAGTCAGCATTGGAGTCTCGACCTCGACAAAATCTTCAGCATAGAGTGCTTCGCGGATTGCGCGAGTAAACCGAGAGCGCAGACGAACAATCTTTTGCATTCGCTCTCGCCTGAGATCAAGATAACGATACTTGAGGCGAACTTCTTCGCCGATCGACAACCCATCATCATCAATTGGGATAGGCAGCTCACCGGCTTGGTTGAGCACCTCATACTTGCCGACATCAAGCTCATACGCGCCAAACTCCTGTTCTGCATTTACCAATCGTTCCGGACGCTCTTTTACTTCGCCTCTCAGCTCCACAACAGACTCAGTAGTCAGCTCACCCATTTTCTGAAAACCAACACACTGCAGTTTGCCAGTGCGATCTCGCAGATCAATAAACGTCAGCTTGCCGTGATCGCGCTTGGTGTCGACCCACCCTTGCAGGGTGACAGTTTTACCAACGAACTGAGAAATATCATGGATGAGGGTACGCATTTGCATAAAAGCTATTATACAGATATAATCCTCCTTTGTTATGTTAGTTAATCGGGTCATTACCAATCAGCTTCTTCTTGCACTTATGCGCGGAGGGTGTGGTTTATAGTCTCGATTACATAGTATAAAACCAACCCTCCAACAAGGAGGGTTTTTTAGTTATAAAAATGACTTTACCTCCTGAATCCAGATTTTTTTCAATACGTGAGTCTCTTGCTAACCTAAATGCTACTGCAGAAATAATGTGTCCAAAAGAAGTTGGTAGAAAAATTGAAAAAATTGCACTTAAAACTGCTCAAATAGCAGGAGAAAAAAATATGAGACAGGCGCTTCTCAAGCACTATGAAGACCTCGCAGCAAGAATTTTTGGAAACGCACAGGCGGCAAATGAAATTATCATAAGATTTAATCGTCACTTTCATTGGTACCAAGATGAGCCACTAAGAAAAATGAATCCCTTTTCTCTACAGGATAGATCAACTTCATGTTCTGCAGCAGCCCTTCTTGTCGGTATTCATTGGAAAAAAATGTGTGACATTGAACCAATTTTTTTAATTGTTGGTGATTACACAAAAGCACACGCACATGTACAAGTCTGTCTCCCAAAATCAAAAATATCTGGAGATGATTTTGCTAATTTATTTAAGCAAAGCGGAGTACAAAACGATCAATTTCTTTCATTTGAAGCGTTATATGGAACAAAAAACCCTGACATGTTGGATCCGTACGCTTCTGATGGCAGTATAAAATTGTCACTTGTCCAAAACAAGCCGAGGCGGTCTACTCCAATATTGGGAGTTGATTTATTTTTGACAGATCGTTTGAGAGTCTTTCCTCCAAACATATAAGCAAAAAGGAGAGTTATTTCACCTACACCACCCCCTGCAAACTCCGCTTTCCCTGCCAGTTGTTGATCTCCAACTTCACAGCTAGCTCGGTAGTTGCTGCCAACTCATTCTGATCAATCTCACCACAATTCCACCACAAAACCGGCAGTCGCTTTTCTGTGCTCAGCTGAATGAGCAGCTTACAATGTTTGCCTGATTTTCCTACTGATTGAATATCAATAATCTTGATGCCTCGCAACAAAAATCGTGGTCGGGGATTGCCCATACCAAATGGTTCAAATTGCTCAAGTGCTTCGGCTGTCTGAATTGTAACCAAACCATGCGAAAGCACACACTCTACCCGCTTGGTTTCAAGCAGTAAATTCTCGTCGATTTTCTCTTGCGCTACTGTTTGCAAGCTTGATACAACTAGTTCTAACTTGCTGCTCAACAACGAAAAACCAGCGGCCAACGGATGACCGCCAACGCTCAACAGATCTTTGCGAACCTCCCTAATAATATCGACTATGTTTATACCACGAATAGATCGAGCCGAACCTTTTGCTTCTGTTTCGCCAATTGCAATAGCAATAGCTGGTTTGCGGTACTGCTCTGCCAACCTGCCTGCGACCAGACCAATCACTCCCTCATGGTATGTTCTCGAAGCAACTATTAATAATTTTGAATTTTCCTGATCTCCAACTTGTAGCTTTGCGTCGCTGACAGAGTTATGTGTTAAATCTTTCCGCTCAGTATTAATCAAAGAAAGTTCGTACGCCAAAGCATTTGCTGCTTTTTTATTGGTAGTACAGAGCAGTCGTAGCGCAGTATAGCCATCACCCACTCTTCCAGCCGCGTTGATGTGTGGCGCCAACTGAAAACCAATCGAACCACTTGTTATGTTTGCCTGTTCAATTGAGCTTGCTTGTATCAGGGCCACTATGCCGGGTCGCTTCGTCTGGCGCAATGCGTCCAAACCATGAGAAGCAAATGAGCGATTGTGTTCTGTTAGTTTGACCTGGTCTGCGATCGTCGCAATTCCACAAAGATCTAGTTGCTGACTAGCCGATTTTGGCGAAATTTCCCGTGCTAAAAACCAGGCTACTGTAGTACCGCACAACTTGGTGGTGCGTACAATTGCTAGGGCTGCAGGTAAATTATCCACACCTGCTTCTGGCATATGGTGGTCAGTGATGATGAGATCAATACCGAGATCTTTTGCGAATGAAGCTGCCTTGTGTGCCACAATACCATTGTCTACCGTAATGATGAGATCTGGCTGTTCTGTTTGGCAAAGATCTTCGAGCGCTTTGACACTCAAGCCATACCCATGTTCCTGTCGGCTGGGTAAAAATGGAATAGACTCAGCCCCTCGCGCTGCTAGTGCCTCCCAGAGAACAGTCGTGGCACAAATGCCATCAGCATCATAATCTCCGAATACGACAATTTTTTGTTTTTCTTCTATCGCGGTTGCTACTCTACTTGCCGCAGTATTTAGAGCATTTCTATCTATGCCTACTTCAGCAACAGCGAGATCTACTGGAGACGGTGGGTGAAAAAACTTCTCAATATCTGTAATGCCGCGGTTCTTGAGCAACAAACTGGCGAGTGTCTCCAAATTTTCTGGAATTTCTGGAGAAAGAATTTCCCATCGCATATCCAGGTACTCTACCGTTTACTCAAGTGGTGTACAATGACTGAAATGCCAATTCCAGACGAAATCCTGCTTCCTGTCAAGCCGTTGTTTATTCTTCACACACTCCAAACTGCTGGTTTTGAAGCTGCTCTTGTTGGTGGAGCAGTACGAGATATATTGCGAGGAGAAACAAACATCACTGACTTTGACTGTACAACCAATGCGAGACCCGAACAAATTGTCAAACTTTTTCCTGAGAGTTTTTATGAAAATGACTTTGGAACTGTGAGTATTACACCTGAAGAACTTGCCAAGCAAGCCGGCTTGTCTACTCCAATACCACCAAATGCAGTCCAAAGTCATGATCGAGTTATAGACGTTGCTCGAGCCACCAAATTGCACCCCTCACTAACTGAGGCTGTGACACAAGATGCATCCAAAGAACAAGTCCTGCCACCATATGAAATCACCACCTACCGCAGCGATGGCACCTACAAAGACCATCGCAGACCAGAAGTCGTAGAGTGGGGTAGATCGCTCGAAGACGACTTAGCTCGGCGAGATTTTACTATCAATGCAATTGCCCTCACTTTTGATAACACATTTTTGCAAGATCTATTCGCACAAACTCCCACAACAGTCGTAACACTCAAACAAAGTGATTTTCACTTGATTGATCCATACAGCGGTATCGCTGACTTGGAAAATCATCAAATAAGAACGGTCGGCGATCCAAACAAACGCTTTGCCGAAGATGCCCTGCGCTTATTGAGGACTGTGCGGTTTTCGGTTCAACTCAATTTTGCTATTGAAAATGAGACGATGACTGCAATCACCCAAGCAGCAGAGTTGTTGTCACATGTCAGTTTTGAGCGAGTTCGTGATGAACTTTTTAAAATCTTACTCAGCCCCTACCCCAAAGAAGGTATCGAGCTATTGCATGATGCAAATCTTCTACAACACATTTTGCCCGAGCTGCTTGCGATGCAAGGTGTGCTCCAGGGTGGGCATCACACAACTGACGTTTGGACACATAGTCTCGATGCATTGGCAGAGTGTCCTTCTCGCGATCCAATTGTGAAGCTTGCTACGTTGCTACACGACGTGGCCAAACCACAAACATTTGACATAAGTACTGGCACGCCCAGCTTTTATAACCACGAAGTGATTGGCGCGCGCATTGCCAAGACTATCGCTCAAAGACTCAAGCTCTCAAAGCGAAACATTGATCGAATTTTTATCTTGGTGCGCTATCACATGTTTTATTATCAACCAAATATGAGCGATGCTGCAATTCGTCGGTTCATGCGAAAAGTTGGTCTGACTAATATTGACGATATTCTAGCGGTTCGAGAAGGGGACCGACTCGGAAGTGGGGCAAAAAAAACAAGTTGGCGACTCGAAGAATTTAAACAGCGGATGATTGCTGAGTTGCATCAGCCATTTGCCATAACTGATCTTGCGGTCGACGGAAACGACCTCATGCGTGAACTGCAACTCGAACCAGGTCCAAAAATTGGCAAATTGCTACAAGCACTCTTTGAAGTAGTGCTCGAAACTCCCGAAAAAAATAATAAAACCAAGCTGTTAACGCTTGCGAGCGAGCTGTCTTCGTCGCTGTAGCCTGTCCCAAATACCAAGTAGTGGTACTGCTGTAAATGGTGATGAGTACGTACCAGTAATTGCGCCTATCAGCAGCGCTATAGAAAACCAACGAATTGTCGCCCCACCCAAAAGCGACAGGGCAAGCAGCATCAAAATAATTGTGACTGAGTTATTGATCGAACGAGCTAGTGTCTCTGTTACCGCGGCGTCAAGAATTTCAGTATACGTGTGCCGTGGGTGTTTTCGTCGTAGCTCGCGAATACGATCATATACCACTATAGTGTCGTGCACCGAAAACGATAACGTAGTAAGCAGCGCGGTGACAAATAATACATCTGCCTCAACACCAAAAAAGTAGCCAAGCAAACTAAAGCTACCAAGCAGTATGAGCGAATCATGAAACATAGCGATGGTCGCACACACACCATAGCGCAGGTCGCGAAATCGATACCAGACATAACAAGTAATCAATACTGCTGTCAAGATGACTGCGTTGAGCGTTTTGCGCAACAGCTCTGCACTAAGAGTTGGACCAATTGTTTCAGAGCGTAAGATTTCTACTTGCTCAAACTCTGATTCCAACGCCAAAAGAAAATTCTGTCGCTCATCTACCGAAAGCTCACTTCCTTTAATTTGATACTGACTTTCTCCAGACTGTTGTAGTGTCGCTAACTGAAAATCTGTTGGTAACAATTCATCCAGTTGTTCTCGTGTAACTTTCGATCCACTTGGAAGACGGATTTCGAGCAATGAACCACCAGTGAAATCAACGCTTGGCCGCAGGCCATAACGAAACAACGAAAAAACACCTGGAACTAATACCAGCAAAGATATAAAGAAAAACCATGTACTGTGACGTAAAAATTGCATGCTATTTTTTCTCCCGTAGGTACATCCTGACCAGCGTCCTTGTCACAAACACACCTGTAAAAAGCCCAAGCAGTACTCCGATGAGCAGCGTAACCCCAAACCCACGCACCAAGCCGCTGCTATTCAAAAACGGTAGATTCAGTGGATTGATTAAAATTAGCGCCGTCATGATTGTAGCCAAATTAGCATCCTTGATACTATCCCAAGCCCTACCAAACCCGAGTTCCATCGCTCGCATAAATGGCCGTCCGAGACGCACTTCTTCCTTCATGCGCTCAAAAATAAGAATGTTTGCGTCGACAGCCATACCAACCGAAAGTAACAAACCTGCTAGACCAGGAACGGTTATGGTGACACCAAAAATTTTGTACAAAGCAGCAGTCAGCAAAGCGTAGATAGTCAGCGCAACACTTGCTAAAACACCACTCCAGCCGTAGTACAACATCATAAACAAGCTAACAAGTAAAATACCGAGTAGACCAGCCTGTAAGCTATCACGAACAGACTCGCCACCAAGACTGGCACCAATTGTTCGCTGTTCGAGCAGAGCGATCGGTACCGGCAGCGCTCCCGCATTGAGTTGAATGCTCAATTGTTTGGCTTCATCGAGCGTGAATCCACCAGATATCTGAGCTTGACCGCCATAAATTGGCTCAGTCAAATTGGGCGCCATAATAATCGAGCTATCCAACACTATAGCAAGTCTCTCACCAGTATGTTCGCTCGTTACTTTAGAAAATAACTTGCTACCCTCTTCATCAAACTGGATACCAACTTGCGGCTCACCAGTATTCTGATCAAACTGTACCGTTGCTCGTTTGAGTTGTGCTCCACCCAAACCTGTTTCTTCTAACGATAGAGCCTGTGAAAAATCAATTTGAGCAGCATCTGTGGCGTCAGGGGATATATCAATAGGGTTTTCCCGCAGCAACTGAAACGAAAGCTCAGCTGTTCTTCCTACCAACTCCAAAGCCTCTGCCTCATTGGTTACCCCCGGTAGCTCAATAACAATCCTATAGCTCTCTCCCGCGACAGCGGTCTGAACAACGGGCTCACTAATGCCATACAAATCGACTCGCCGAAGCAGAACTTCGCGAACTGATTCAAGCGCTGTTTGCCTGTCTTCGGCTGCAATATCTCTCATATCAGCCTCAAGAATCACTTGCATACCTCCCTGAATATCTAGACCTTGTTTGAAGGAAAACGCAACAGTGACTGGCTCACCATTTATCAGCCGCGTAAAACGTGGTGAGCCGAGTGAAATTTCTCGATTTAAGCCAGGAATTCTCAGTTGTAACTTTTCGGGTAGCGCAATGCTGGCTGCAATAATAGTGAGAAAAACAATGACGAGATAGCGCTTCTGAACAGACGACATATTGTTTTGGCAAAACTACTTTATATCCCTTGCACCTTGCGTTCCACAAATGCATCTTCGCTGCCAATTACCATGATTCTAGTACCATATAGCACGTCCATTATGAAAGGATCTCGGCGTGTTTTTCGAAACTCAAACTCCTCGTCAGTCAATACCGTGTAATTTATTTCTCGATCTAGCTTTTTCTCTGCCTCTTTTACTAAAATTTCTAGTTCTGGCAACACAACTGTACCAACTACCAGCATATCTACATCACCTTGACGGACTTGCATTTTACGAACAAATCTACCCGAGAACATCACAAAACTAAGCTCTCCAAGTTTGCGTTGAAGCTTGCGTATCTTGAGTCCCAAGCCGGTACTCTTTGTCACCATGCTCTCAAGCTCTTGAAAAAAGGTGTAGCGCTTGTTGAGTGAGTAGTATAGTCGATTGCCTCGCTCCTCACTCTTGAGAATACCACATCCAAGCAGTCTCTCAAGCTCTCGGCGAACTGCGTTTATCTCTTCTTTTGCCAAACGAGTAATTTCACGTACATAATACATTTCTTCTACATTCGAAAAAAATAACTCCAAAACACGGGTTCTCACCCGCGAAATCATGAAGTCTTGTAAAGTGGTCATAATCTTAGTAAGTTACGTCGGTTGAAGTATCAACAACTGAAATCCAAGTCAAGCCTCGAGCCATTGGAATATCTTTTCCCGCCGAATCTGTGAAGCGCAACTCAGACTCGCGCGTCTTTTTGTTCCACTTGGCAGTAATTGCGTCACCATTTTGGAAAATAAGTGCCTTACCGGTACCCTCAGTGGTATAAAGCATATGTTTGAGCTCATCTATTGGACCTTTTTCATTGGTCAATAAAACAATCACATTGGCAGCCTTGATTTGCTCTCCTGTATTGAGGTCTGTATGCGGTTCACCTGCCATAGTACGCTTGTACATTCTGGTAGTTGAGTCGTACTGCCAAGACACTGCGTACTGGTCATAACCTGTCCAGAAGGCGTAGGCTACGTTTGTTGCTTCGCTACCACTTTTGGTTGTATCGCTAAACGTCCAGGGAGTAAATCCTTCAGACCACTCTTCTGGAGCGACAACAGTTCTCCCTACTTTTCGCTCTGGTGAAAGATTGGTCCAACCACGTTCTTCACCAACTGCCCAAAGCAGTTCTGTGGTAGTTTCCATAGTGTGCTCTGTCGCAACTTTTTTACCTTTGATACGATCGCTGTTGCGAACAAAGGTCGGATAACCGATTGAGAACTGATTGAGATCGTTCTCGAGGGCCCAACCATATTGTGAAATCTGGCCAAGTGCATCAGCTGGTCCATCTAGATTAGCTCCGCCAACATGCACATAAAGAGGCAAGTTGAAGCCTGATGCGTAGTTAATAAAGTAGGTACGAGCTGATCGAACAGGAGCAAGAGTCGTGTCATTTGCCTGAACAGCACAGTAAAATAAACCCATAAATCGAGTAACTCCGCCTTCTGCTACTGCCTCAAAAACAACATCTGCGTCAGCCATACCAGACTGTGGACGTGCGTCTGGAGCATTTTCAATCATAACCGCCAATGGTCGGCGCTTCTCCCAAGCCTCACGCTCTTGTTTTGTGAAATAGGCACCATTGAGCGGGCATTCTTGATCCTTGGGATCAGTCGGGTTTATTGTTAGTAATGTAGCGAGTAAAGTTGGTTCGTCACCATCAGCACTTCCCTGCATCATTGTATCAACTCCGGTTTTGGTACTTGGAGAAAAATAAGAGAATGCCGCAAAAGAACCAACGGCGGAGACCAAATACAGACCTAGAATAAGTATGAGAAATTTCTTTTGCATGGTAGTTTTCTTTCCTGAGATAACGAACTCCATTCTAGCGTAAATACATAAAAATGCCAATCAAAAGGGAAACCAAAACTACAGAAATAAGCAGCGTTTTGCTTAGATCATTTTTAATCACCCGCACATCTTGAATCAGCGCACTCTTTAGTGGCATCTCAGCCATCAAGGTTTCAGGTTTATTTAAATCTGGCGCCTTTGCTCGCTTCTTTTGCTGCTTGGTACGACGTTTCTTCATCATTTTAAAATAATCGGTAGACATCTCTAATGGTAATCATAATGATCAGTCCAAGCAATACGACATAGCCACCATAACTGAGATAAAACTCAATCCGTTGAATAACGCGCCTATTGATGACACTCTCAAAGGCAGTGAGTAGCGCCTTACCTCCGTCGAGTGGTGGAATAGGAAGCAAATTCATAATTGCAAGATTGATCGACAACATTCCAACAAACGAGAGTGCGACGAAAAAACCCTCCTGAAATACACCTGTTGTCTCGGCTTGGGAAACTATACCTACTGGCCCTGCCAAATCTTGCTCGAGCTTACCTGTTTGTGCCAAAGTCATTACCATCTGTCCAAGTGCTTGCAAAATAACTTCGCCCATCTTGATCGCTTGCTGCGTACCATAGATGATGCCACGAACTGGCATCTGCCAGGTTGGATAAAACCTAGGAGCTGAAGTCGTAAATACAACCCCTAGAGATCCTTCTCCGTCCGGAGTTTCACCAACTGTTCTTGGCTTGACTTGAAATACTTGTTCCTCACCTGAGCATGCTGTCGCGTCGCAATCGCCACGAGTAATCAGGGAAATTTCTTGACCTCGATGCTCCTGCACGAATGCAATTACTGATTCTATATCAGGAGTCTCAACTCGCTGCTCACCACTCGAAAACGCAACAATCGACGTATCAGTCTGAATACCAACTTGAGCAGCAGGTGAGTCAGGCGCAATCCAGCCAATGCGAGCGTCATGCAACTCTTGGGGAATACCAAAACGAGTGAAGATAACTGCAAAGGCAATCGCACCAAATACAAAATTACAAGTAACTCCAGCCAACAAAACTATCAAGCGCGAGGGTACGGTAGCCGCATAGTAAGTGCCAACAACTGATTTTTTCTTTGCCTCTGGCAAATCATTCTCGCCTGCCATACGGACGAAACCTCCAAATGGAATCCAATTGAGTGAAAAAACTGTTCCTTTCCAGGTGAAAAGTTTAACTGCGAGTGGTGGATAACCCAAACCAAATTCTTCAACTTTAATACCTCTCCATCGAGCAGCAAAAAAATGGCCAAGCTCATGAATGATGATAAGCAGTGACAAAGCTAGAATAATCAGCACGATCGTCATGGATAGTTTTTAAAGAGTTAGCAACTCTTTTTCTTTCTTTTGCAAAGTATCTTCGAGCTCTCCCAAAATTTTTTTAACCCTAGTTTCTAACTCAGCTACCGATGACTCTATATCATCTTCGCTTATTCCTGAAGTACCTTTTTGTTCTTCGATCTGTCGCTTTGTTTCACTACGTACAGCACGAATTGCCACCCTACCTGCCTCAACACTCTGGTGTAGTTTTTTTACCAAGAGTCTGCGGTTTTCTTCTGTAAGTGGGGGAATGGCGATGCGAATAATTTGCCCATCGACAACAGGATGTAAATTTAGTTCGGCCATCTGAATTGCTTTTTCGATAGCCTCAGTCAATGACTTGTCCCAAGGAGAAACAATGAGCATGCTGGCGTCTGCCGCAGTGACACTAGCTAATTCAGTAACATGCATCCTCGATCCATAGGCAGCAACCAAAACATCGTCCAAAACGCTGACAGATGCCCGACCAGTCCGAAGCTTTTTGATCTCACCATGAATGTGCGACAAAGTTGCTTGAATTCGTTCTTCAAATGCAGTAAATGAAAATGCCATACAACATGCATTGTATCAAAAACTGACCGAGGTATACTACCAACTACATGCAAATCATAAAATTACTCCAGTGGTATGCAAAAACTTGGGTCTCACTCACGACTGATTTTGGTTTTTATCGGAACCTCGCTATAGCGTCACTGCGAAAAAGTATCTGGTTTGTCCTGATTTCATATGCTCTGCTTTCTATAGTGGTGACAATTATTTTCTCCCGACAAGTGCTACCAACAATCTCAAACGAAATCCAAGCTGTTCCCATTCAAATCGACAACCAACTCAGTGCCGACTCACAGCTCATCTGGGATGGAACAACGTTGCGCATCGAGCCACAACAAGTCATCTCTCTAGCTCACCTCCAGTTTGCCTCTTCCCCAGAAAAAAAATCAAAACTCATCAATGTTTCTACCACAACCATTTTCCTACAAGTAAATGGGCAAACACAAGAAATCCTTCTAACTGAATTACTTGGTCAAGAAAAATTTATGCTTTCTAAAACCGAAATCCTCGCTCACACGCAAAATATTGTCGTTCAAGCTGAGCGATTTCTCAAACTATTGTCATATTTTTTACCTATACTATTTTTTGCTAACTTTCTTCTTTCTCGCAGCTTGTTTTTGGCTTTAGAAACAACTCTCTTGTATTTTGTACTGCGAATCTATCGCAAGCGCCAGAAGTTCTCTGTTCTCCTTAAGCTTACGCTGCACATCTTGGTTTTGGCAGAAGTAGTCAATCAATGGACCGAAATAGTACTACCACAAAGCAATATTTCTATGCTCTCAGTAAGTTTTTGGGTACTTCTTGTAATCGTCTTACTACAGCAATACCAATATCCAGATCGACACAACAACAAAACAGGTGTGCGCTAGCTGGTATAAAATTGCTCCGTCTCGCGGCGCGAGACTATCAAATTTGCGAATGAGTGGCGGTCTATAGGTGTCCTTGGCGGACTGGTGGAGCAACCAATACACCACCTCATACCCCGACCGGACCATAGTAAAAACAAGATACAGACGAATAATTGCAGTGCCTCCTACACCCGACCATACAAAGAGCAGTGAGATAAGCGACCAAAAAGGCAGTAGAATAAGTCCATCACCCCAGACATACACGCCAAGTGGTGATAACCACGGTGTGTCGCCATAAAATGAGCCATTCCGCACTCGCTTAAGCGCGAGCAAAAATAGCAGACCCAAAACAACCGCGGCAAAAAAGAAAAAAATAAAACTACTCATCACTCGTTGTTATTGCTAACTTGTAATTGAGTGGTGGAAACACCAGTGGCTGCTTAGCCGGATCTGTTCGGCGAAACTCGATTTGTAGATCCTCGATGCGCTGCTGCAGTGAAGTTTTTTCTTTTTCTGGTGAAGTTGTAACGACAACCGGATCGATAGACTCTTGGGTCGAATCTGGTGTTAAGCTGCTGATAACGATAAGCAGCAAAACAGCAACGCCAAATACTCCGCCGGCGAACATTAAAATTTTTTTCTTTTTCTTAGCCGCAAGTTGCGCTGTTGTTAGTTCAATTACTGACTCTGGCTGTACTGTCTGTCCGATTTTTTCAAACAACGGCTCTTCTGCAGCAAAACGTGATTGGTCTCCGTCTTCTCGTCTATTCATGCAACGTTCGCTCCAGCTCCTCTATGTACGTCAATAATTGTCCAATACCCGTATAGGTAGTTTCTAGATCGTCAACAAGTTGATTATAAAATCTATCATCAAGATTTTCTTCTGTTTTAACTGCTTGCGTACTGCCTGCAAGTTCCAGTTCTAACCGAGCTACCAACGCATCAACTTCTGTATAGGCTCTCTTACGCTCTTCAAGTCGCAATTTACTTACCTCTTTGTCTGCAAGCTCGGTTTGTAATTCTCTGTAAACTTGTTTAGATTTATCAAACAATACTTGAACATCGGCCAAGATAAGTTGTGACAAAGTTTTGTAGGCAACTGAGTAAAGCCTGGGAACAAGCACCCCTTCAAATTTTTTATTTACCATTGCAATGGCAAAACGATCGTCACTTAGGACTATTTCCTCTCGAATGCTCTTGAGATCTTCAATAGCTTGTTGCAGTTCACCAAGCGTTTCTTGTTTGAGTTGCAACTCAACACCAATTGATTCTACAAGTGTAGCGGCCAAGAGTTCATGATATGTGATCAATACGTCAGTGCGAAGTGACATAATCTCGCGACTCGAAACCACAGCAGATTCGAGTGAGGCAAGTGTGCCAAGCTTGACATACTGGGCTTGAGCAGTCGTAAAGCCTCGTTCTGCTTGACGGTACTGCTCATACTGATCTTGGTACAGCAGCGCCAACCGCTGCGACTCTTCACTAGTAAAACGCTTGAGAAAAATAGTATCTGTTGGCAGAGTGTTCTGAGCAAAAACCGCCCTGGCTGGCACCATAAAAATACTCAGCAAAAAGAGGCCAACAATGAAAAATTGAAACTTAAGCTTTTGCAAGTTCCCGCTCCCGTACAAATTGCGTTGCTTCAAACAATGACTCAAAAGTGCCTGTGTCAAACCATTTGCCATGTACAAACGCAACATCAAGTGAGCCATCCTGTAGGTAGACGTTATTAAGGTCGGTAATCTCAAGTTCGCCGCGAGGCGAAGGCTGCAGTGTCTTTACTTTTTGCACCACCGTGTTGTCATAAATATACAAGCCGGTCACTGCAAAATTGCTTGTAGGCTGATTTGGTTTTTCTTCGATCGAAATTGCTCGCTTGTTTTCATCAAAATCGACTACACCAAATCGCTCAGGATCTGTTACTTCTTTGGCAAACACCCGCCCACCCGACTGAAAACTTGTAATTGCTTCAGAAAAATTATCTTCAAAAATATTATCGCCTAAAACCAACGTGGCAGAGTCGCTACCCAAAAAGTTTTCTCCGATCAGAAATGCTTGTGCTAAACCCTCTGGCTTATCTTGTATCTCATACGTAAATTTACAACCAAACTCCTTACCACTCCCGAGGAGTTTCAGAAAATCACCGGCATTACCTGGGGCCACAATAATAAGGATATCTTTGATGCCTGCATTAAGCAGCGTCTCGAGTGGAAAAAATATCATCGGTTTGTTATACAGCGGCAACAACTGCTTACTTGTGATAGACGTCAGTGGACGAAGCCGAGTGCCAGAACCTCCAGCAAGAATAATACCCTTCATAATTTCATTCTTTTTTTTTGTTGCTACTACATATCAGTGTAACACTGGCCGTCTAGATCGTCACCAAGATTAATAGCACTCCAGCCAGCAGTGAAACTCCAAGATACTCCAATACAACATGTGTTGTCAAAACATTGCTTTTGGTATGTGTTAGCAGTCCCCAAACAAAGTAACTCAGCATGAGACAGCCTATCAAAACTCGCTGCAAATCTCTATTTGGCCAAGCCCAAAGGAATGATGTGGCAAAGAGTAACAAGATTGCACCAATTACGATATATGAGCGGATGTGACCCAAGATTTCTTTTTTCATGCTTATCCAATCACCCCACCCTTAAAGAAAATAATGAGGGCTGCTACCACTAAGTACAACATGATGTGACCGAAGTTTTTGCCAACCGTACGCGCTACTCGTTTCTTGGAAATTACGATAGTGTCGTAAACCAGTGCAGCCAACAAAACAAGCAAGAGAGACACAAAAACAGCTTTGGTAAGATCTAGTGGACTCAAGCCACTTTGATGATTGGTAAAGGTTGTTTCTACCGCCACAGTACCAGAATAATTAGCCTGACCAAGACCCCCCACTGCCGCTGACTCAGCTTGCGCTTGTGGCACAATTCCAGATTTTGTGATCACACTTGATTTTGGCCGTCCAAACAACTGCACCACCAGCGTTGTCTCCATACCCTTCAGCTCACCATTTATAACAGCAACGCCCGTCTCTTCATACTCACTGCTAACAATATTTGCTCTATGTGTAGAAGAATTCATCCATGCCTCGACCATGTTGTCAGACTGCATAAAATCACGCGCCAAGTTCTCACCTGCCACACTGTAGGAATATCCAGAATTACGAATAAACTCCCATGGCTCTTTGCCGCTTGGTGAAACGTGCGCCCAATACTGCTCGCTAAACATATTCTGCCCCTTCGCAAGCGCAGCCTGTGAAAGCTCTGAGCTAATCGACAACGGTTCGAGACCAATTTGTGATCGCTGTGTATTAATCAGCTGCACCACCTCCTCTGCCGTGATATTCGTAGCGTAACCAAGCACCAACCCGACTGGAGTTTGTGTAGTAGAGAGCAAATGAACTGATAAAACAAACAAAGTTGCAAATCCAGACAACTGCAACAATGCGGGTGCGTGCAAAATTCTGGCTCGATAATTATTGGAGCGTTGCGGGTGAAAAATATGGGCAAATGTGCGCAAAAAACTCATAACTAGCCATTATATGAATATTTTCTGCCAAGAAACAAGAACAAAAGTGACCGTAATTATTGACACTGGACAGCAGCAGTACCATAAAAAGCAATCACACTACTCTGTAGTGCGCAGAGTGGATTGCCGACCTGGCGACCACCCAACAAGCTAGCACGAGCAAACAAACTCTCAAACACCGCCTCAGGACCTAGTTTTCGGATGATTTTAAAATCTTCTGCTGCTACCCCTGCTTTGGTGGCAAGCAATGTATAAGCAGCTTCTTTATCATCTGAGCCATCGATCAAGCCAACTGCCTCAGCCTGGATTTCATCATAAATAAGTGCACCAATTTCTTGTCTAACTATGCTCGGATCAATTTCTCTGCGCTCGCTGACATACTCCACAAACTGTTCGTACGAACCATCGACCATTTTCTGTAAATGCGCTCGCTCACTTGGTGTTAATCGTCGGTATGGATTGCCGAGATCCTTGGAAGCTCCAGCGGTAATAAACTCAGTTTCGATACCTCGTAAGGTCTGCACTCCACCAATAAATGCCCCACCATCTTCGCTCGTAACACCATCATAGTACTTGACCGGACCAAAAATCACTCCGACACTCCCAATCATAGTGCCAGCATCGGCCATAATATAATCGGCACTTACTGCCGACCAATACCCACCGGATGCAGCCATGTTGCTGACAAACGCTACAACTGGTTTATTAGTACTATCACGATAGTACTCGACACCGTCTGCAATCGCCTTGGAGCCAAATATTGTCCCACCAGGAGAGTTAATCTCAAGAATAACCCCTGCTACATCGTCATCTGCTGCGAGCTTGCGCAGCTGATCCTTAATCTCATAGCCGTACACCACGCCAGACTCAGACAGCAGCTCATACCACTCTGGCACATCACTTCTATCACCCATGATTACCCCATTGATCGGAATACTGATAAACGTATTGGTAGCATCGCTCTTGCCATACACCAACTTTTGATCCTGTAAATCAGTATCACCTATCGTGCTAGCCACAGCCGCAATCGCGACTAAACTGCCAATCGTTGTAAACATAAACACAATCGTACCAATGGTGGTCGCCGCCCAAACCTTGAGGATAAATGAAAGTACTCGCCTGATAAGTTGCATGCCACTTGACTATACCATATAATCTGCTCTCCTTGGCCCCTTCGTCTATCGGCTAGGACACTAGGTTCTCATCCTAGTAAGAGCGGTTCGATTCCGCTAGGGGTCACCATCGGGGAGAACGGTATCGTCACCAAAGAATAAAATTGAGATTAGTGAGAAATTTATAACTATGAACTGGATAAATCATGGAACAGCAAATAACCAAAATTTAGGTAGCATTTCAACTA
>Ga0210057_1000101_pt1 | contig 168170 bp, 152 predicted proteins | sample CryGeyCG2114_010_2_FD_183968 | JGI IMG/M metagenome (GOLD analysis project Ga0210057, IMG submission 183968) | Groundwater microbial communities from aquifer - Crystal Geyser CG10_big_fil_rev_8/21/14_0.10 (SPAdes) (version 2) | ecosystem: Environmental > Aquatic > Deep subsurface > Groundwater...
GGATAAACCATTTTTCATCTTTAACCAACAGCCTTAAATCATCAAGGGCAATTGGTCCAAGGCTGCCTAAAGCAGTGGCTGCCGCTCTCTGGACATTAAGATCTTCATCTTTAACCAACAGCCTTAAATCATCAAGGGCAATTGGTCCAAGGCTGCCTAAAGCAGTGGCTGCCTCTCTCCGGATATTAAGATCTTCATCTTTAACCAACAGCCTTAAATCATCAAGGGCAATTGGTCCAAGGCTGCCTAAAGCAGTGGCTGCCTCTCTCCGGATATTAAGATCTTCATCTTTAACCAACAGCCTTAAATTTGATAAATATGAGGGCATATTTTCGCTGGCAATAGTTTTCCCTTGATTTTTAGCTTGCTGTATTTCCAGTTTAATCCTAGAAATAAGGTATGTTTTAGTGTATTTTGGTATTTCTTCAGGTTCAAATTTATATTTTCCTGAATCAATTAAATTTTTTAACTGAAGCCTTTCTTTTATATAGTCGGGAAAATATTTTGTTTCAAGCGGAGCTGGAATATCTTGAAAACTTTCCATATTTCAGGTTAAACCTAAATTTTAGCCACTAAATTTAATAACTTTTCTATTTGTTATTTTGTTATTTTTCCGTTTCTATTATTATACTACCAAATATATCTAAAATATATAGAGTGTCTGGGTTCTGTCTGCCTCCCTAATAAGACAAGAATTAATTTCATAATGATTTACTTAAAAAATATTTAATTTATATTTAAGAAAAACTAGGTGTTGTAATTAAATTTAGAATGTAGGCCCTTGAATAACTAAATCAAAGCCTGCTAAAATAAACCCATGCCTAAAGAAAACAAGATAAAAAAAATAATTTACAAGGATATTTCCTGGTATAAGCTGGAAAAACCAACCGAGACCCAGCTTTTAAAACTTAAGGAAAAATTCAACTTCCACCCTTTGGATATTGAAGACTGCATGGAAAAAATCCAGCGGCCCAAGCTCGATATTTACCATGACTATATTTTCATGGGCCTCCATTTACCCTATTGGAGTGAAAAAGAAAACCGCTTAAAAACTACCGAAATTAATGTCTTTTTAGGAAAGACATTTTTAATTACGGTTTCTGATTATAAAATTCTTTTACTTGATGAGCTGTTTTACAAAGCTAAGCAAGATCCTAAAAAAAGAGCCCGCTTTTTCGGCCGTTCAACCAGCCGGCTCTTCCACTTTATCTTTAACCAGCTCATTTTAAATATCAACCCTTTGATGAGAGAAGTGGGCAAAAAAATTGATACCATAGACAGAAAAGTCCTTCAAGGAAAATATAAGGATGTTTTTGAGAAAATCTCGGAAATGAGAAGAAGTCTAATTGTTTTTGATACCATTATCAAACCCCAAATCCCTATTTTTAGAAAACTGGAAAGCGGCCGGGCCGGCAATCTAGACACCAAAAACGCTCAATATTGGGGCAATCTTGTCGACCGACTCCAATTCATTCAAGAGCAAATTGAAGACTATTTACAAATTCTTGAAGGTTTAGCGATTACCAACGAATCTCTCCTATCTTACAAAACCAATGAAATTATTAAAATTTTAACCATTTTCTCAGTCATATTACTACCTTTAACCTTAATTTCCGGGATTTATGGGATGAACATCGAAACCCTGCCTTTGGCCAGCTCACCTTCCTCCTTTATTGTTGTCTCCGGCCTAATGCTTTCAATCGCCGTTATCATGCTCCTCTTCTTTAAATATAAAAAGTGGCTTTAAAACTTGACATCTTTATAAAAAAATATAAAATAAAGAAACTATTCTAAAATTAATTATTTTAATCTTAAACCAATAAAGGAAAAAAATGTCAGAAACAACCCCGGGAAAAAGTAATTATAATGTTTTATTAACTCCTAAATCAGCAGTTTTGCTTTTAATGCCTGGGTGGAGCGGCGTCGAGTTCCCTGTTGCACTTAGTCTAGTAAATGAATTCTGCCAAGCCTGCAATTTAAAAATGGCTGATTTTCTTCAAGCCAGAGATGAACTTAGAGACCTTTTAGACCAGGGCTACCGGATAGAAGACCTAAACTTAGAGATTTATGATAAAGCTGCCGAAGAGATAATTCCTCCCAACATCTAATAGCGTTTTATTACCAGGAAAAATAAATAAGTTTCTTTTTAGATATAGGCAGTCATAATCAAGTCTATTAAAACCCTTTTAGCCAACCATTTTCTCTTTCCTCCTTATCTTCTTTAAATATAAAAAGTGGCTTTGACTTCTCAAAACAAATAAAATCCATTATAATAATAAAAAGCGAAATTTTGGAATAAAATAAACATAAATAATTATGGAAGATAATTCAGAAGTATTAACTTATGAACATCGTCCTATTTACCAAGTAAGAAGATTTATCACTAGGGTCTGGGAACACCCCCTGGTAAATGAAAATACCAGAAAACATCGAGAATTGGCAAAGAATAGATTGGCTGAAGAATTAAGAGAAGTTTTTGAAAAAAGGGATCTTTTTCCTCCAAAGACTTTTTGCACTGTTCCAGTAGGTAGTCTGCTTTGGCTTACAGATGAAAAATCAGACTTTGATTACCACTTGGTAATTGGGGAAAAGGAAGACTGGGAAAATACGAAAATAACCGGTCATTCCTGGAAAAACGTCGGCCCTGAACAATGGCAGATAATAAAGAAAAGGTTACATCCTCTTAAAATAGATATTAATTCTCCACCCATGTTTGAGAGATCAGAAACCTTGCTTTTTACCCCCGATGATTTAATCGGAGGAAATCTTAAAATTGCCCAAAGAATAAGGAAAAAAACAGCCGAAGAGATAATTAATTCTGAAGACAAAGATCTTATTTGGAAAAGACAGCAGAATTATTTTAAAAGATATTTTTCTCAACAGGATAAAACATCTGGTCCAGATGGATTTGTTAAAGGGCCAAAAAAAGGAAGAAGAATCAGGTCCCGAAGAACTGAAAGAGCTTTAGACAAACAAGCCAGCCAATCCGGTAATCCTACTAAATATAAAAAGACATTTATGAAAATAAAAGAAAATTTGACTTTGCCAGACGTCAACACTTACTGCTTAGCCCTTATTGAAAATAATGGCGCTCTTAGTTTATTAAAGTAACTGTAATATTATTATTTTAATTAGATAAAAATAATTTATCTTGGCGCTGGAACAGCGATTCTTCCCCTTTAAATTTAGAAAACAGCTTTAAGGGGCCATTCAACTAACTGTTCAAGCCAATGAGGATAATCTAAAACTGGCTTTTGGTCCGGCCTAACCTTCCTTATAACCCCATCAGACGTCCAATAATGAGGAAAATTATGGCTAAGATATTGAAGATAGCTTGACCATAAAGGAGCAGTTTTAAAAGCATCTATCAATAAACGGCCGATTTCTTCAGCATGACCGCTTTTCAAAAAACCAAGGCTCATTACCTCCCTAAAGTGAGGATTTTTCTCCCAATTTTGCTGATATTTTTCCCTCATTACCGCAAGATCTTGATCCTGAAGAATTTTAAAAACTTTATCATAATCACTAATTAAACCGTCAGTTTCCCTGATAAAAGGATTAACTGCCCGAAAAACTATTTTTTCAACTTCTTTTATCCTTAAATCAGTTCTGGGAGTGCAATGATGACTAATAAGAATTAGTTGCCGCTGACCAAGAGCCTTTAATTCTTCTTTACTATCATCACTTGCCAGCTTTAAAGTTCTTTCTTGGTATTGAGGTAAATCAAGGAAAAAAGAATATTTATTAGCAAATTTATCAAGAATTAAAGAAAAAGGTTTTTGAGCAAAAATAGCTTGATCTGGTTCTAAAAAACCCTCCCTGCTTCTCTTCTCCGGAGTTAAACTTCTTTTAATTGGAATTTCCCCTGGTTCAGAATCAGTCACTTTTTCATTATATATTCTTCCTTAAAATTAATTCAACTAAAATTTAATCTTTACTTTATCCTCATCTGTTCGAAAAACTTTTACTCCCAAAGCCTTAAGTTTATCCAATATTTCTTTGGTCGGATGACCCCAGGAATTTTCACCAACAGAAATAATCGCTATTTTAGGATTTACTTTTTCTAAAAATTCGCTTGAAGTAGAATATTTACTCCCATGATGAGCTATTTTTAAAACATCAACCCGGGGAATTAAATCATTTTTTGCAAGCACTTTTTCCTCCTGACTGCTAATATCTCCGGTAAAAAGAGCTTTTTTCCCTTGATACTTAAGTAAAAAAACTAAACTTTGCTCATTGGTCTTTACCTTATAAGCTTCTGCCCCTAAAACTTTTTCCTCAGGCCAGTAAAAATCAAACTCCAAATTGGAAAACTTTATTTTATCCCCTTTTTTAGCTTTAAAAACAGGAATATTTTTCTTTTTCACCAAAGCCATAAAAGCCTTAAATATATCTCTATCTACCTCCACCCCATTGGTGATTATCTGTTCTATCTTATAAAAAGACAAAACATCAACTAAGCCCGCTAAATGATCTTTATCAGGATGGGAATTAATAATAAGCTCAATTTTCCGATCCCAGAAAGGCAGATTCTCATTTAAACAGCTTAAAACCTTACTATCAGGTCCGCCATCAATTAAAACCTGGTTAAAACCCTTAGTTAAAAGAAAAGCATCTCCCTGGCCCACATTACAGCCAATTAATTGAAGATTGTTTTCCGGCCAGTAAAAGACAAAAAAGAAAGGTAAAAGCAAAATCGAGGCTAAAACAACGACAATATATTTTTTTAAGCTAGCCATTAATATATTTTACCCGATTACCTCTTCCCCTATATTTTTCTTTTAAATATAGCTGAATAGTTTTATCATTCCTAAAATATAGGTTAAAGGAATATAAGCTAAAAAGCTAAAAACCGAGGCCAGGAAAGAAGAACCCAGACCGGAAAAACAAATAAAAATTCCTAAAATCATTAAATAGGGAATTAAAAACAAGATTAACAAGTTGGGAATAATTGACAAAGGATTAAAAAAAGAAAAATTAAAAACTATTACCGGAGTGGTTAAAACCATGGCTCCTAAAGTTTCTCCTAAATCAGGGGCAATTGGTTTTAGAAGTTTTACCTTATTAAAAATCTTGGTTAATTTTGAGCTCAAAGTCATTAAGCCTAAGGTGGCTAAGCCTGATAATTGAAAAGATAAATCAAATAAAAGCAAAGGAGAAACCAAAAGCATTAAACCTAAACTCAAACCTAATGTCCAGAGACCAGTGCTTTCTCTTCCCAAAGCTTGAGCTAAATAGAAGAAGCTGGCCATAATAGCCGCTCTTAAAATTGGGGGTTCAAAACTAAGCATTAAAGCATAGCAGAAAACTAAAATAAGTGCTAAAAAAATAGCCAATCTTCGTTTAATAACCCGGCTTAAAAATTCCAGCAAAGGTCCGGCTAAAAGGGCGATGTTCATTCCCGAAGCCACCACAATATGTAAAGTGCCGGTTTTTTTCAAAGCTTCAAACAGATTTTTTTCCATCCCGGACTTTGTTCCTAAAAGGATTCCAGCCATTAAAGACGCTTGATTTTGAGGTAAATGAGAAAAGATAATTTTTTCTAAACTATTTTTAAAATTAACCAGAAAAAAGCTAATACTTTTTTTAGTTTCCCCTCTTATACTAACCTTAGGATAGCTTAAATAAAATGAGGGTAAAAAAGTTGTTCCTTTTGGCGTTTTTAGAATTCCTTGGGCTTCAAGCTTATCTCCAAAATGAACTTCAGGAAACCGGTCAGTTTGAATGGTAATTCCTTTTAATTTAAAGCTTTGCTTATCCCCTTTTACTACTGGCTCTTTTTGCAAAACAGCTTTAATTCTAATTTCATCCCCAGCTTTAAAAGGAATATCTAAAACTGCTTTTAAGCGGAAAATGTATAAACCAAAAAATAAAAGAAGAAAATAAAACCAATACTTTACTTTTAAATTCATCCTCAGAAAACAGTAATTAGGTCTTTAATCTCTTTAAAAGTCGCTTCTCCTATACCGGAAACATCCATTATCTCCTCTATTTTAGTAAAAGAGCCATTTTCCTGGCGAAAAGAAATAATTTTTTGAGCGGTCGCCGGACCAATCCCAGACAAACTCTCCAACTGAGAAGAATTAGCCGTATTAAGGTTAATTTTGGCTTGGTTTTCCCCTAAAATATAAGTTTGACCATTATCCTCATTTTCTCCCTTAAAAGGAAAATAAAGCTTTTGGCCGTCTTTAACTATTTCGGCTAAATTAATGTTTTTATCAAACCAGTCCCTGTCTGCCTCTAAAGCTAAACCACCGGCTTGGATTAAAGCATCATTTATTCTGGAACTGCTGGTTAACTGATATAAGCCGGGCTTTTCCACGGCTCCGGATAAATGAACTAAAATAGCAGAAAAAGTAGCTTCTTTTTCTCCTGATATTATTTCAATTGAAGAAGATTCTTGCTTTTTATGGTTAAAAATCAGGGAGAAAATGGCTAAAGCTAATAATAAGATGCCGAAAAAGGCGAAAACAAAGCTAAACAGGTTATTTTTAATAGATTCTATCTTCTTTTCAAAATTACCTTTTAAAAAAGACTGAAGCATTATAGTTTTAATTTATTACAAAACTAGATTGATTAACTTTCCTTTAATAAAGACTACCTTTTTAATCTTCTTATCCTTTAAATATGACTTTATCTTATCAGCCTCTTTAACTAAGCTTAAAACTTTTTCTTCATTCCCTGCCTGTTCTTGACTAAGTTCCAGCCTATCTCTAACTTTACCATTAATCTGAACCACTACCTCTATTTTATCTTCTTTTAGATATTTTTCCTCATATTTAGGCCAGGGGCTTTGATGAATGCTTTTTGCCTCTCCTAAATTATGCCAGATTTCTTCCGCCATATGAGGAGCAAAAGGAGCGATTAGCAAACAAATGGTTCTAACTGCTAATTGACTGACCTTTGTTTCTTTGGACAAAAAGTTTAAATATTCCATTAAAGCCGCCAAACTAGTGTTATATTTTAACCTTTTTAAGCCTGATTCAACTCTTTTTGTAGTCTGATGGCGCCAACGTCTTTGTAATTCACTTTCTTTATCAGTTAAATTAGCCTGGTTAACAAAGATCCAAACTTTTCCTAAAAACTTACTCATTCCCTTCATCCCTGTATCTCTAAAATCACCCCCCTTAAGTAAAGGACCTAAAAACATCAAATAGCATCTTAAACTGTCAGCCCCATATTCTTTTATATACTTATCAGGATTAACCACATTTCCCTTAGATTTACTCATTTTAACCCCGTCTTTAATAATTAAGCCATGCGCCCTAAACTCTAGAAAAGGTTCACTAAAGTCTAAAAATCCCAAATCTTTAAAAACATGACAGATAAACCGAGAATACAAAAGGTGTAAAACCGAGTGTTCAGCACCGCCAATATAGCGGTTAACCGGCAGCCATTTTTTAGTTAAGGTTTTATCCCAAGAAACTTTTTTCTTGTTAACTGACGGATATCTTAAAAAATACCAGCTAGAATCTAAAAAAGTATCAGAAACATCAGTTTCCCGCTGGGCTTTCCCTCCGCAGGAAGGACATTTAACCTTAAGCCAATCTTTAGCTTCATAAAGTGGCCCTCTCCCTTCTCCTTTAGGCCGCCAATCTTTAATATAAGGTAATTTAATTGGTAAATCTTTTTCCGGGACTGGCACCCAACTACATTTAGGACATTTAATCATCGGAATGGGCGGACCCCAGTATCTTTGACGGGAAATAAGCCAGTCACGGAGATGATACTGAGTTTTTCTCTTGGCCCAGCCTTTTTTAACCATATATTCCATCATCTTATCCTTAGCTTTCCTAATATCCATTCCATTTAAAAATTCAGAATTAATCATTTGGCCCTCTTCCTCTTGGACTTGAGAGGCTTTAGTAATCTTAGATTTATCTTTGTCCTTACCCACCACCACCCGAATAATTGGCAAAGAAAATTTCTTGGCAAATTGAAAATCCCTGAGGTCATGTCCAGGAACACCAACAACCGCACCAGTACCAACATCCATTAAAACAAAGTCAGAAACATAGATAGGCATCGGTCTACCATTAAGGTGGTTTAAACAATAAGCGCCGGTAAAGACCCCGGTTTTATCTTGTTTATCAAGCTTTCTTTCTTCCTTTGACTTTCTAAGCGCTTGAGCCCGGTAATTGCTAACGGCTTTTTTGCATTCCTTTGATGTTATCTGATCTAGTTTAAAGTTTTCCGGAGCCATGACCACAAAAGTGGCTCCAAAGTTAGTATCTGGCCGGGTAGTAAAACAGGAGATATTTTGAGAAGTTTTATTAAAAACCTTCTTTTCTCCCACTAATTTAGTGGTTAAAACTGGATAAGTGATAATAATTCCTCGTGATTTACCGATCCAGTTAACTTGGGATTTAACAACTTTACTACTCCAATCAATTGTTTTTAAGTTTTCTAGCAGTTTATCCGCATATTTAGTAATCTTAAAAAACCATTGCTCCAAAGATTTTTCTAAAACTTTAGAATCACAGCGCTCACACCTCTCTTTTATTACCTGTTCATCAGCCAACACTGTTTTGCAAGAAGGACACCAGTTAACTGAAGCCTTTTTCCGGTAAGCTAAACCTGCCTTAAAAAGCTTTACAAATATCCATTGAGTCCACTTATAATAATCTAAATCATAAGTCTCCAGCCTATTTTCCCAAGAAAAACCATTGCCAATCAGGCTCAATTGGCGGTAAAAGTTCTTTTCTGATGTTTTAGCCTGTTCCAAAGGATGCTTTTTAACCTTTAAAGCATAATTCTCCGAATGAATCCCAAACCCATCTAATCCAATTGGTTGAAAAACGTCCCAACCCTTCATTCTCATGTATCTTCCCCAGATATCAGAACCAACAAAAGCATACATATTACCCACATGCAAACCTTCAGCTGAAGGATAAGGAAACATCATAAGATTAAAATATGGGTTTGAAGCCTCCAAAAGATCAACCTCATAAGTTTTGTTTTTTTGCCAGTAGGCTTGCCATTTAGGTTCAAGAAAAGCGGGAGAATATAATTTTGCCATAAGTCTATTTTAATATAAAAGCAAAGGGGCTTCAACAATTGGCTAAAATCAAGAAGTTAAAAAATTATTAATTATATATCTTCAGGGTCATGATGGAATAAATTATATCTTTGCAAAAAATAACTCAAATGAGGATTATCACTATCATTGCCAGGTATATTATTTTCAAACATATATTCCATAATCCTAGCAGTAGTTTGATCGTTTGTCTGAATTAAAACATCATTGCCAAAGCTAACCTAATGAATGAATAGTTAAAGCTTCTATTAATCTTTCTGAAGGATTTTCTTCTTCTGACCTAATAAGGATTAATCTAGCTCTAAAATCTTCATCAGTATGGGGAAAACAAAAAGATCTACCTGTCCAATAGGCAAAATGAGTGCAACTCTCAATTACATTACTATCAGATTTGTCTTTCTCAGACTTTTCTAATTCTTGTTTTAACCTCTGTTTTTTTTCATTCTCTGGCAGTTGATCAACTATTAAATTCGTATAAAAAAGGGCTGTCTGCCTTAAAAGACGATTAATTCTGGCCTGGCCCTCTAAATCTGACTCTGGAGTAATTGCTAATACATCTTGACCAGTCAACTCAATTACTAGAACCGGACCGCCCAGTTGGTCAGCATAACTACCGGCTAATATCTGTTCTCTAACCTGATCATGTTTATTAGGATCGCCGGTATAACTAATCGAGGTCATTGGATATCCTGGTTCGCCTAATAGATTCTTTGGATCAGTCCGATAGATGGCTTCATAAAAATTTATAAAAGGCACGCCGGGCTCCATTGGCGTTTCTGAAGGTTGAATTAAGTGAACCGCTACTTCTGGATGAGACATAATAAAACTCCTTTTCTGGCAGTTTTAAGGTTTTAAATTTCAATTTTAATAAAAACAAGGGGAAGGTCTTTAAAAGATTTGCAATCTTTTTAATTTTAGGCTATCTTATTTTTAATGGAGCTTCAATATAATAAAAAGATAAAACACCCTAAGAATGGAAAAAGATATCCCCTCTTTATCTCCATTTGGTTCTCTCTTAAAGGAATTGCTAAAGCCATTAAAAAAGAAAGAAACTTAAAAATTCACCTGGGCTTTACTTTTTTAGTTTTAATCTTAGGCTTAATATTTAAAGTCTCTCAAACAGAATGGCTCATTCTGGTTCTAACTATAGCAATCGTTATCTCCGCTGAAATCTTTAACTCCGCTATTGAGGCTGTTTCAGACCTTTTAAAATTCAAACTAAAGCTTAGCTACTATGAAACTTACTGGATTAGAAACTTTGCTGCCGGCGGAGTCATGATCTTGGCTATAGCCTCTGTAATAATAGGTTTTATTATCTTTCTTCCCAAAATATTTTAATCCCCTTGACTTTAAGCTTTAAGTTTCTTAAAATCTTTTTAATTAAAAAATAAAGTTTAAAATAAAAAAGCAAATGGAATCTTGTTCAAAATTAGGTTCTGAAGCCTGCTTTGAATGTTTAAACAGACCAGACTGTCTGGCCATCCTCTCCGATCTTGAAAAAACTCGAATAATTAACCTTAACTTAGCAGATAGAGTTTTGGCTGACAATCAAACTTTAATTACCTCTGAAGGGATTAAGTTCCAAGATATGGAAACTGCCCTGGCTTTCCTGGAAGACTCCACCCTAATTCCAGAATTAGCTTAAAATTAACTTAAAAAGTATGTTATTGACTTTCTAAAACTAAATAGTAAAATAAACTAAAATTTATAAAATATAGGAAAGGAGAAAAAATGTCATTACCATGTATAAGTTCTAGTCCGGAAGAATGCCACCAATGTGATTATGCTCTATCATGCCCTGATGTCCATCCAGATGGATTAGAACCATATGAACAATCAACTCATTTAACTAGTTTAGATAGAGCAAGACAAGAAGTAGCTAATATTATTACCCAAAACACCCTTATAAGGATTGAAGCTTTGGAAAATCCGCAAGATATTGATAATCCCTCAGCTACTCAGGAAAACGGCCTGGCTTAATTAAAAATAGCTCTTATTCTCTTGCTTTTTGAAAACCGGCTTTTATAGCCTCTTCTTCAGTGCAAAACCATTTATCCCCTTTGTTAAGATTCATCACCACCTGGTTATAATGCCGAAAAGAAGGCAAATGATACCACCTTTTGTCATAAATATCTAAGTTACCTTTAATTAAACAACCGGAATCTGAGGGGGCGCATTGACTCCACTTTCCCTTAACTTCTAAATAGCCTTTATGAGCCGCTCTAATAAGTTCCTCCTGATATTTTAAATTAACCGTATCCAAAAAAAACTCACCCGCTCCAATCTCCAATAAATATTGATTTAAAAATATCTTTTCTTTCCCCGACTTTAAAAAAACATAAGCTAAAACCCTACCAAAGCGGTCCATTTCATTCTTATCTGTTTTAAAATAAACCCTTTTTTCCAAAACCAAAGATTTTAAAACCTCCAAAGACTCTAAAGCATAACACTCTGTCTCTATCTCCCCCTTCCTTAGCTCAGGAGCATCAAAATTAAGCAGTCTAATCACCCGGCCATCCTCAAATTCAAATGTATCTCCATCTCTAACTTTAACCACCACTCCTGAATCCTGAAAAAGAAAATTAGGGGAATAAATCCCTAAACCAACCAAAAGAAGAGAAATAAAAGAAAAAAGATAAATAAATGTCTTTTTAATAGCCATTACTTTAGCTTACTACAAATAAAAAATCCAAATCCAGCTTAAATCTTTGTATTTTAAAAACTTTCTTCAGTAATAAGCTCTATTGAACGCCCCCTGTTTGATACTATAGCTCCCCGGACCAGGCTATCTGTGGCTAATGGCCTTCTGTCAAGAGCCTTAACTAAACTAACTGCTTCTTCAAAAGTGGCTCCAATACTCACTAAATCAGTAAAAACTCTCATCAAACGGGGTAAATCTTCTTGGCGAATATTTTCCCGGTTCTCTGGTTTGAATTTCTACTGGTCCTGGTTGAAGTTCATTAGTTTCCATTTTTCCACCTCCTTTCAAAATTATATTTCAATACCCAAACGCTCAACTATAGAATCATTTAACTCACATAAAGCCATTTGTTGTCCCATATAAACCTCAGGATTTCCATGATATCTATCTGAATCTGATTCCATCACTTCTGCCAAGACAACCCGTCTTTCTTGATATCAAATTCCTAAAGCTGCTTCTAAAGGACATTTTTCCTTTTCCGCTATTGCTTGAACCTCTAAACAGTGGTCTCCAATTGGATCAAAACTATTTTCTGCTATTATCCCTCCTAAATTAAAATTGGCCTATTATATCATATCCCCCATTGACCAGAAATAAACCCTTGTGTTATCTTAAACTATAAGAATAAATTTATGAATAAAGTTTTTTTTTACCTTATTAGCTCTTTTCTGCTACTTTCCCTTATTTATTCTCCCTATGTTTTAGCAGAGGATAAAAAAGCGCCAGTCATTAAACCAGTCTTAAAAAAAGAGCCAGAGGTTCCCCAAATTAAACTAGATAAAGACACTTATGTTGATTCTTTGTATCCTGATCTTAACTTTGGCACTGACCCCTCTTTAAGTGCTGGCTATACTTCCAGCACCAAAATTATGTTTCTTCAATTTAATCCCTCTGATTTAACCCTTAAAAACGAAGAAAAAGTATTTTTAGTTTTAGAGCTAGATAAAAGCTATGGCCAGATGGAAACAATTGAATCAGAAATTCTTCTTCCTAGTCAATCCTGGGAAGAAGAAGGCTTAACTTGGAACAACAAACCATCTTTGTATGATAGTGAACTTAATATTGGCTTAGAAGCTACTCCTGGAGCCCAAAAAATTGACCTGACTCCCCTAGTTTTAAAATGGCAGGCTGGAGAGCTGGAAAACTATGGTCTGGCTATTTACCATTCTTTGCAAAGCTTTGAAAGAAACTATTTTTCCCGGGAAAATGAAAAAAAATTCCCTTACCTAGTAGTTGAAAACCAGACACCAACAGACGAGAAAGAAAAGATTACCGCTTCTAATGAGGAAAATAACGACGCTAATCCTTTAATTTTAAGCCAGGAAATAGATAGAGAAATCCTGCCTTTCCCAGAAAAAATGCTTAAAAACAAATCATTAAATAATAAAAACAGCTCTTTTGAATTAAACAATATCTTTAAACAAGATAATCTCTTACCAGTCTTAGGACTTTGGACTACCTCAGTCATGGCCTTTCTTTTTAAGGCTTTTAAAGAATTTGCTTAAAGTTTTTCTTTTCTTAAGAGTAACTCCCCCTTGACATGATCTTGAATTATCCAATATTATCTATTTAAGGGGGTTTGTGATATTGTCCTGCCTAAATAATGTTAGTGGTTTTTTTCAATCAAGCTTGCTTAAAATCGGTCGAGCTTTAATTAAGCGGGCAAAAAGAGTCATTCATTTTCTAAAGCACCACCCGATTCAACTTGGTTTTCATCTAATTGTCTTTTTTTTAGCGGCTACTTTATACTGGACATTTTTACAAGACCTACCCGATCCCTATCTTTTAGCCCAAAAACAGCCCAATGCCACTACCAGGATTTATGACCGGAACGGCAACCTCCTTTACAAAATCTACGATGAAGAAAACCGGACTTTACTGGCTTTAGAAGAAATCCCCAAACATGTAATTCAGGCAACAATAGCGATTGAAGACCAAAACTTTTACACCCACCGAGGATTATCATTCAGAGGTATTCTTAGGGCTGTCCGCCATGATTTTTTAGAAGGAGAGGAAAAAAGTCTTGGTTCTTTACAAGGCGGCTCCACCATTACCCAGCAACTGGTTAAAAATGCTTTACTAACCCCAGAAAGAACCTATATTAGAAAAATTAAAGAATTGGCTTTAGCTTCAATGGTAGAACTTCTTTTTACCAAAGATGAAATTTTAAACATGTATTTAAACCAGGTGGCTTATGGCGGCACCGCTTATGGAATTGAAGAAGCCAGCCAAACATATTTTAGTAAAGAAGCTAAACATTTGAACCTGGCAGAAGCCGCTTTACTGGCTGGTCTGCCAGCCTCACCCACCACTTACTCCCCTTTTGGCGCCAACCCTCAGCTGGCCAAACAAAGACAAATTCAGGTTTTAAACCGAATGACTCAAGAAAAATATATTAATTCTGATAATGCTCAGGCTGCGGAAAAAGAAATTTTAACCTTTGCTCCCCGAATCATTCCTATTAAAGCACCTCACTTTGTCTTATACATTAAAGATGAATTATCTAAAAGATATGGCCCCCAAGTAGTGGAAAAAGGCGGTCTTCAAGTCTATACCACTCTGGATATTAACATCCAAGAAGAAGCGGAAAAAGCCGTTAAAAAGAATATCGAAAGCATTAAAACCAGGTATAACTGTAATAATGGGGCTTCTTTAATAACTAAACCTTCCACCGGAGAAATTTTAGCCATGGTTGGTTCAGTCGATTTCTTTGACTTGAAAAATGACGGCAATGTTAATTTAACCACCTCTTTAAGGCAACCTGGTTCTTCCATTAAGTTAGTTAACTATTCTTATGCTTTAGAACACGGCAACTATACCCCCTCTTCTGTTATTATTGACTCTCCCGTCTCCTATTCTAATGCCTGGGAAACCTATACCCCAGTTAACTATGACGGTAAATTTAGGGGCCGAGTCACTTTAAAAAAGGCCTTAGCCTTATCTTTAAATATTCCGGCCGTTAAAGTCCTCGCTTCTTATGGGGTGGATAAAATGGTTGAACAGGGTCGGAAAATGGGGATTACCACCTGGAATGAACCGGATAAATATGGCCTCGCTTTAACTTTGGGCTCAGCTGAAGTAAAAATGGCCGATATGGCCGTTGTTTTTGGCTCGATTGCCAACATGGGAGTAAAAAAGAACTTAACCGGCGTTAAAAAAATTATTGATTCTAAGGGCAAAGTTTGGCAGGACATTGAAAAACCCAAAAAACTCTGGGCTCAGATTGCCCAAAAAGCTTATGCTTCAGCTGACGAACCGGTTGACGGCCAGCAAGTTGTCTCTGAATTTACTGCCTGGCAATTAATTGATATTCTCTCTGATAATGCCGCCAGGGCCGAAGAATTTGGCCAAAATTCTCCTTTAAGAATAAAGAAAGATGATAAAACAGATGCTCGGATTTTTGTTAAAACCGGGACTTCTAATGATTTTAGAGACAACTGGACTGACGGCTGTTCCCCGGACTTCTGTGTCTTAACCTGGGTAGGCAATAATGATAATCAGCCGATGAGAAAAATTGCTTCCGGTATTACCGGAGCAGCGCCTATGTGGCATGACATAATGGCTAAACTTACTGAAGATAAAAAAGAAAGTGATTTTTCCAAACCGGAAGGCATGATTGAAGTTGAAGTCTGCGCCACCAATGGTCTTCTCCCTTGCTCTGGCTGTCCCCAAACCAAAAAAGCCTGGTTTGTTCCCGGCACTGAACCAACTCAAAAATGCCATATACCCTCGCCCCAAGAATGCCAAGCCAGAAAAAAGAAAATGGAAGAAGAAGCTAAACCGGCTGAAGAAATTGTTAAAGCTTTAGCTGGCTGTCCTCTAGAAGGACCTAAACCTTCACCTTAAACTTAAGTAAGTAAAACCAACTATTTCCCTCTAAATTCCAAAACTCTATCTCCCCTATTTAAAATTATGAAAAAATATTTGACTTCTTATTTTAAGAAAATTATAATACTGGCATTATAAGGAATAAATAAGATGACAATTGAAAGATTATCTTGCGGCCAAGAAGCTACACCTACAGCTATCGTCGTCCCTGAGCCTGCAATCATCCATCCTAATATAGAAGTCACTTCCATTCCGGAAGATTGGTTTAATAAAGCAGAACCATTTTGGCAGAAAACAATTGACAACTATCAAAGTTTTTATCACAATTTTCCTTTAGATTTTCCCAGCCTTGATAATCTTAGAAAAGCCAGAATAATTACCATTACTCCCCAAGAAAGCAATATTCCCAATCATTATCTTGCCTATCTTGCGGAAGAAAATTCCCTTAATTTAGCCCACGCAACCACCCTTATATCTAGTAAATTTGAACTACCTCTTACAAAAAAAGGGTTAGAAAAAATGTGTAATACCTGTTTAACAGATCTTCTTACAACTCCCTATTGGGGATTGAGCTTCCCAGGTCCAAGAATAGATTCAGATATCCAAAGGGTTTACCCAGATCAAATTGCCAAATGGAAGTTTTTTACTAATCCATATTTTTGGGAAAAACCTTTTTGTATACCTGAATTTTTAGAAACATTAAAAGCTGAATTTCCTCAGGCCGCTAGATTTAGTTTTCCTCTGTTTGAAAGCCATATAGGGGTTGATATAAACGAGCAGTTTTTTCAACCAAAATAACTTTTAATATAACCAACCTTATTAATCTTTGTCTAAAAAAACCTCCCAAGCTAAGTTAATAAATTGTGAAAGCCTAAAAAATTAAAAAAATAAGTCCTAAAATTTAAAATTCCCTCCTAAAATATAACTAAAACTTTTATTTTAATTAAACTAAGAATATTATGCCAATTACAAAATCAGCCATTAAAACCCCAAAAAAAGATAAAAGGAGAGCAGAAGTTAATAAGATTGTTAGGATAAAATATAAATCAGCTGTAAAATAAATACGCCAAAAACCAAGTAAAGAAAACTTAAAAGAAGTTTATTCTTATCTTAATAGAGCAGTCAAAAAAAATATTATTCATAAAAATAAAGCTTCTCGCTTAAAATCGCGACTTAGTAAACTCCTCAAAAAATAATAATAAAACTATCGGCAAGGACAAACCCCTACTAATCCATCTTTATTATTAGGAGAACTGCAATATATGCCAAAACCATTCAAGAGGAAGTGTCCAGCGTAAACTTTCTTATTTAAGATACTTGATTGCCCCCAGTCACAAGCTACAAGAAGACTATTACCAGTATTTATATAATAAAGTATTGTATCCCAAGTAGCTTCCATGGCAGTTCTGCGCTTGACATAAAAATGATCCGCCCCTAATTTCTTTAAATCATCTCCATATTGTCGAAGAAGTTGTTCCTGATAATCCCATGTTGTGTCCAAAGAACCAGCCAAAACCTCTTTTTTAACCAATGACCAGCCTAATTTTATCTCCATTGTATTAGCAAATTGTTCATTTTTATACCAAAAATTTGGGTCAAAAAGACTATATTTTAATCCTAGTGGATCTTTAGAAAATATTTCCCGGAAATTAGCAATTGTTACACGCTCTCCATTACGTCTCACTTCCATTGTTTGAGCTCTTAAAACCAGCATTTCTCCGTTTTGTTTAGCAATTTCCAGGTCTTTAAAAGAATAAGGAATTTCTGGTACGCTTTGTAAATCACCTAAGATATCCAAATCAAAACTAATATCAACCCCTAGATTTCTCAATTCAAATTCCATATTCCTGACTGCTTCTATTCCCAAAAAATCTTTACCCAGAATTCTTTTTGCTTCAATTGCTTTTAGCTGTTCTACAGGATTCCAATAGCAAGGAATGTCAGAATCAGGAGAGTTAAAAACAACTCTCTTTTGTTTATCATTAATCACCTTTAAAGAACTTTCCAAAGCAACTACCATTTCCTCGGCTGATTGAAAACGATCAGCCGGCTTTTCCTCAATTGCCTTAAGAATAATCTGCTGAAGATCCAAAGGATAAACTCTTTGCCCTCTTATATCTTTTTGGGAAAGCTTATTTTCTACATACCTCCTTCTTTCTTTTATTCCTGCTGGCCCAAACTGCTCCATGGTCTGTTGGACATCCTCTCCTGTCAAAATTTCAAACAAAAGCATGCCGGTGGAATAAATGTCTGACCGGGCGTCAGTCCTACCAACAATATGTTCTAAAGAATTGTAAACAATTGTTCCCATCTGAGTGGTTCCTTTTCTTATTCCCAGTTTATCTGCAGCAGCCATTTCCGAAAGCCGGGATTTGGCAATTCCAAAATCCATAATTACTGCTTTTCCCTGCTGATCAACCTTAATGTTTTCCGGCTTAATATCTTTGTGAATTATCCCTTTTTTATGAACCTCTCCGAGAGTCTTCAAAAAGCTAATTGCAAAATCAATTTTTTCCTGCAAATTCCATTGGTGATTTTGCAAATAGTCCCTCAAATCCTCCCCTTCGGCAAAATCCTGAATCATGTAAAAACAGTCATATCTAGGATTGGCTTCTTCATAAATCCTAGACTGAACTAAACCTAAAGAGCCGGCAATTCCAGGAATCCCGTAAAGTGTATGAAGAACTTCACTTTCCCTTGTAAACATCCCTACTGCTGTACCTAATGTGTCTCTCAATGAACCAGCTGAAGAAGGAAAATTTATTATTGCCTGTTTTAAAGTTTTAATAATATCTTGTTTCTGTAATTTATGATAAACAATTGACTCACCTGTATGCCGATCAAATCTGCTGAAACAAAGTTTATCTTGGCCGCTATTTAAATATTGCCGGACATTGGGTGTTAAATTATCTTTTAAATAATCATCAAGGTATTGAAGGTAGTTTCTGGCAAATTCATGCTGGGAAAAATGTTTATCCTCCGGCTGAGGTCTAAGATAGCTTTTAAGCTGATCTATTAAGATAAAAGGGTCAGGATTGTCAGGATCGGTTTGTTTATTAATAAAACCTTCAAATAAGGCCCCTGCTGTTGCTCCAGAAGCAAACAAAGCCTGAGGCGCCTCAAAGATAATTTCCTTGACGGCAACTTTTTTTCCGTTATTGGTAGAAGCCTCATAAACCACCCCAAAAGCTCCCTGGCCAATCGGTCTTTTGATTACATAATCAATATTATCCAAAGTTAAAATGTCTCCAGGTCTTAAAGTGGCAGTATTAAAAACAAACCGGCCTTTTTTTTCAGAATCAAAACTTATGCCTCTAAAATCTTTGTCATTAATTTCTGTTTTTTTTAAGATGTCTTCAAAGTTTTCTTCCTGATGAAGATATTTTAAAAGGTTTTCCGGCCTTAAAGTTCCTCCCTGGACAATCACCCCTAAATCCAAAGGAGAGCGTTTTTCATCTTCCAGTTGTTTTTTAACTCCGGTAATTATGCCTTGAATAAAATTAATTCCTTCAGGATATTTTCCTTTATCTTCAGGAGTAATCCCCATGGCTCCCAAGCTGATATTAGTATTACCCTCAGCCAAGTGGCTGGCAAGATCATGTAAAACAGGTGTTAAAACCTCTTGGTAAAACTCTTCACCAACCAGGTTTTTTAAGTCAACTGTTTCTGCTAAGTTATCAAGTTTTTTAACCCGAGAGTCATTTAAAATTGCCTCATCTATGATTTCACCAATAATTTCATTCTCTTCATGGAAAATTGCTTGGTTAACATAATTTCTTTTTTGAGATTTAAAACCGCTTTTAAGAACAAAACAAAGCCTTGCTCCTTTAGGTAAATCTAAATCTTGAGGGATATCTTTTTGATCAACAAGAAAACCTGCTTCCGGGGTCATCTTAAGCTGATTGCTAATGAGTTCAGGATCAGTGACAATTTCTCCGTCTTTAAACATTCTAGTTGCTGCCAAGCGCTGAAAATCTTTGGGAGAAAGAACCACTGCCAGGCCGCCGGCAATTCTTTCTATTGAAGCTTTATCTCCTGCCACTCCCAGTTTTTCCAATAGGCCATGTTTTTCTCTTTCATCAAAATCTTCCCACCATTTTTGAGTTTCTTGCTCCTGGTTAATAAAATTAGTAACCACTTTTAAACCGGTTTCTTTAAAAAACGGCCGGAGATCAGTCATTGATTCCTGAATCTGTGTCTGCCAATCAGAATCTAGTTTTTCCGAAGCCTGAGTTTTATTAGCTAATTCTCTTGCCTTACCTGTTAATCTTAAATAGGCCAGACTATATTCGTTAAAATTTTTATCCAATTGATTGATTGGAGATAATGATTCATTTGTTTCCATCATTGGTTCAATCTTTTTATGATTGACTTAAACAAATATTACAACACCCCTTATAAAAAGACAATCGATTAAAACACATTTTATTCTAAAAAAGGAAGAAACTAAACCCGCTGAAAAAATTGTTAAGGCTTTATCTGGTTATCCTTTAGAAGGACTAAACCAAATCCTTAATCTCTTTATAAATCCTGTCTAAAGCCTTATAATACTCTTAATATATTAACTGCCTAAAAAGCAGTTTTTTTATTATGTCAGAAAGAAAACAATATCCGGAAATATCATTTTGTCCTCAAGACATAGAATTTATCTATAACGTATCTGATGATCTTGAAAGGTGTAAATCAGAATGTCCCTTGCTGAATCAAGTTGATCTTGTAGTCGAAGGCGGCCGAGGCAATCGACATGGTGTTAGAGAAATTGTCCGTAATGCTTTTCCTCAGGCCATCTATATAGCCATGGATTTATCAGCCGCTGTTATTTCATATATCACCAAAACAAAATCGACGGAGGATTGTTGTAGACGAATAAAAGGATCTTTAACTATGGCGGAAATTGAAGAATTAATAAAATACCAAGATTACGGCCTTGAATTCCCAAGTCCATCATTTGAAACAATCAGGGCTAATTGTTTTGATACAAAGTTAGTAGAAAACATTGCTGGACAAACAAACAAAAAATTTCCGCTCCTAATTACCGGTAATGCTCTTTATGCCCTCAGTTCTGAGGGAGGTATCAGCAGATATGAATCAAGACTAACAGAAGATATCTTTCCAATTAAACAGTGGTTTACTAATGAATCACCCTACGCTGGCCAAATTCATTTAAGTATGGCATTACGAGAAGAAGGCTATCTGGCTTATGAATTTGAGCAAGTCCAAACAGCAGCTTTAGAAAATTACTGGCAGGTAGTCCCTATTAGAAATGGTCTGATTGTAATCAAATCTAGTCTTTAGAGACTCTAAAAAACCAACCCTTAAAAGCTTACCTTTTATTAGTGTTTTCTTCTAACCATAAAACAATCTTTTTTAATCCCATTTTTTTATTGCTAATATCTAAACCCAGACTGACAACCTCTTTATTGGTCATTTTTAAATTAATTCCACTAATCTTAATAAAATAAACCATTAATCATTTATTTCCTGGCTAATTCTCTTAAAGCCGATTGATATTTTTTTATAAACCCATCAAGCCAAAAAATAGCTTTCTTATTATCCCTTAATGATAAAAATTTTTCCTCTTTAAGAACTCTTAGTTTAAAATCTTTCTTTGATAATCTAAGGCTAGTGATAATATAAGTCATTTTTTCCTTTATAGTTTGATTATATATTAATTATATCTTACTATATAATCATATACTTATCATATTAAGAAGAAAAAACTATTTTTAATTAACCTAAAATAAATAAATCTTTGCTTTCCCAAACTTATCTGCTATATTTAAATTATGGCTGATTCTATTCCTCAAGAAAATAAAAATTTTGTTCAACCTATAAACCAAACCAATATTCAACCGCCGGCAAGTCCTGTTAATCCAGCTAGTATTCCCGCTCCTTCTTTCCAAAGTCTAGGTCAAAAACCAAGTCAAGATCCAATTTCTTCTACCAACATCACCCAAAAGCAAGAAAAAGATATTTCCTGGCGGGCCTGGACTAAACTAGCCTACATTGTCATTTTTATTGCCACTGCCTTAATTCTTGGTCTGTATTTAAGTAAAAATGTCCTGGCCAAGCAAGTCACTGGCACCTCAGGCGAGGTTCTTTATCAAGCCCGCTATCAACCAGTTTTATGGAAGGATTTTGGGGAAGTTTTTGAACCAATTGTTAAAATCCCCGTCTACTACCCCTCTGACGGCTTTATGGAAAAAGAGTTTTTACTTGATTCCGGGGCTTTGGTTTCTTCCCTCCCTAGAGAAGAATCAAAAAAAATGGGCATCTCTTTAGCTAAACTGCCCCGGTCAACTTTTGGCGGTTTTGGCAACACCACTTCTTTTGCTTACCGGGCTGAGGTAAAAATAAAACTGGGCGAACAGGAAATTAAAATTCCCCTAGTTTTTACTGAGGCGGCCGGGACAAAACCCATTTTGGGTCGATCTGGTTTCTTTGAAAAATATTCCATCCATTTTAATTCCAAAGCCAGCATGATTGAAATTAGAGAATAAAATAAGCTAGAATGAAAAAACATTATAAAATAATTAATAGAACAATTAAAATATTAATATGAAAATCTTAAAAACCCTAGAAAACACTCCTTTTATAAAAATTATTGGCTATACTCTTTTAATAGCCGTCGCTTTAGCCACTCCGGTAACTGTCTGGGTCACCCAACAAGAAACTAAACTGGCCTCTAAAGCCTATTTTGAAAAACCTAAAATAGTCACTCCCATTAAAAAATATGGCAGTCCATCAGAAGGCAACCCCAGGATTGACCTAATCTGGCCCTTTTTAGGCAAAATAGGTGATGCGGTTTTAATTGAAGGGGAGAATTTTGGCAATAACCCTAATAACAAAAAGCTGTTTTTAAATAAGTTTGAAATTCCTGAAGAAAACCTTTTAAGATGGACACCAGAGCTGATTGAATTTACCCTCCCTGACAATGCCAGTTCGGGGAATATTGGCCTCCAGATAGGAGCAAAAGGCGCTTCCTGGGCCTATCCTTTTACTGTTTACACCCTTCAAACCCAAGTTCAAATAACTGAAAATAATGACATCATCCAAGTCTTTAATGCCCCCAAAGGCGCTAAACTGCAAGTCTTTTACCAGGAAGGGTCAGAAATGGAATCTAACCAGCTTAATCACATCCAAGTGGCAAGTGACAAAACCATTATTTCCCTGCTTTTAAAAGATGAAAACAACCAAAGCATTCCCTTTTTTGTTGAACCAGAAGAATTTGGCTTCTAAATTATATTTTCCTCAAGAAGAATAAATTTTAAAAAAGATTACAAGGTTGCTAACCTAACTGGAAAATAAAGATAATCTGCGGGAATTTAAACTTTTTGTCCAAACAAAAAACATCAAAAGATATCAAACTATAACCCATATTTTTTAGCTTCCAAACATAGCCCTAAGACTGCTTTTTGAGCTAAAACTAGCGGAATTTCATTAAAAACTAGGTTTTTAGGGATAGCAGGAGTTCTCTCTAACAGAGTAAAGTAAAAATCCAATATGAGGAAAAACTCGTTTTTTCCTTTATCTGTCAATCTTTTTCTATGTTTAAATCTCCTTAGCAGACCCGAAGATCGGCTGATAAGACTATTAAAATCCCTTGTAATCCCTTCTAAGGCCCAAAACTGGTTAGCTAACTCCTGGTTGTCAATTAAGAACATTTCGCCTGTTTTGATAACCGCAATTTTTGCAGAAATTCTCTCCTCTAACAGAGTATTTTTTAGCTTATCTTCTACTTTGAGCGGAGAAAAATATATTCCTCGGCTAAACTTTCTAAAACCCAAATGTTTTAAAATCTGCCTGACCTTTTTCAATTCCAATTCTTTATTCCCCTTTTCCTTAATTAAAACCAAGCGCCAAGCTCCATCCCAGCCGGTTTTTAGACCCAAAGTAACCTGAAAAAACGATAACAATATATCTCTTCCCTTAGAGGTCAAACGAAAAAGGGCCATCTTGTCTTTATAAATCTTGTCAACTAACCCATCTTTAACCAAGCTTAAAACTGCTCCCCTAATAGAGCTAGGTTTAAAAGAAAAAAGACGAGCATATAAAAAAGAATAAGGATAATAAAATAATTGAGGACTTTTATTAAAAAAGCCTCCTTCTAAAGCTAAAAAAAAGATTATTTTTCGCTTTAAGATCTTGTAGCCTACCATCTTAATATATCATAATGTTAAATACTATATAAAAGTAATAAAGAAAATTAGATTTATTAATAATATAACTAGAATAAACCAGGTCATCACTGAATTTTATTAATATTTGAATATATGTTGTATTTATTATCCTTATAAAATTAATAACACAACACTAACCAACTTGTCAAGATAGAATATTAAAGCTGGTTATCCACATTTAGTTAAAAATAAGGTTTTTTTAGCCCTGATTAAATTAAAATACTTTTATATACTTTGATAAGCTATTATCCTTCAATTTGGGTCTGTGAAAGGTTTATATAATAAAAATAAGTCTCTTTAAGTCCATATTCCTCTCATAAACTGAATTTATACTATTATATATATTTAGCTTATTGACTGAAGTTAGGCTTATTATATATAGTATAAAACAAGAAGTGTTTATCTAATCTTTGTAATTATCAGAGGAAAATTAAAAATATGCCATTTATGCCTAATAAATACCCTACCTTAAATTAAATGATTGAAGAAGTAATTAAAAGTTATCAACAATATTTAGTTTCTAAACGCTTATCCCAAAGCTCAATTAGCAATTACCTTTCCGATCTGCGAAAGTTCTTAACTTGGTTTCAAGCTAAATATCCCAGCCTAAAGGCTGACTTAACCGATCAAATTACCCCTACTATATTAAATAACTACAAAATATATCTTTCTAAATCAAAGACCCCCGCTAAAACAATTAATCGCCATTTATCTGCCTTGCGTTCCTTTGGAGGATATTTAAAGACTAATCAATTAATGATGGTCAGTCCCGCTGCAAAATTAGAAAACATTCCCCAGGCCCAAATCATTAAGGAAAATCCCCTTTTAGATAGTCAACATAAAATGGCCGAGCTTTTTAAGGAACATAAAAAAACTTTTGTTTTAGTTGTAGTTACTTTAGTAATTTTAATTATTGCCTCTTCCATTGGTCTGTTTTTTATTCTTAAAAACAATAAAAACCAAAAAGGTAAACAGGCAGAAAGCTTTATTCAGGAAATTGAGCCAATCTCCCTTCCCCAAAAAACTTTGGAAGAATCTGAGCCTCTATATGTTTATGATGAAAGTAGTGGTGAACTGACTGAAGTTGAAGGCGGCCTAAAAAGCGGCACTTGTGACTATTGTCTTAATGCTCGGGCTTTACAGGAATATACTCCTTCTGCTTCAGCCGGTGCTTCTAAAATACCAGTCACCACTGACACTGGAGATCTGGTTTTAGGAGCTGACAGCCCAACTCTTTATTCTTTAGGCGGCAATTTCGGCATTAAAGGCCAAGAATTAACCCTGAGTACTGATACTGGAACTGACGGTGATATCAGTCTGGCGCCTGATGGTCAAGGAGCGATCAGATTCTTTTTAGGAACAACCTCTGATGATCATTTCAAGATCAGCAACGCCAATATTAGCAGTGGCGCCCTAGTCTCTGCTTGGGCAGGCAACAGTTATTCTGGCTATGATCTTTTAAGGCTTTCCTCTGGTTTAGCAGAGATTACCAGGTTTAAAGTCACCTCTGAAGGAGATTTAAGCTTAACCAGAGATGCAACTGTTGGAGGCACTCTTCAAGCCAGCGCTTTAAGCATTAAAGGTTGGAAAAGCAATCTGGTTCAAATTCAAAACACTTTAAGTCAAAACCTATTTCAGGTTACCAGCGCTGGCAATGTGGGAATTTCTTCATATTTAAACCACCTAGGTGATGATGATACTTTTTTAACTTTTGAAGATGATCTTATTTATCTTAATGCTGGTGGGGCCAAATTTCTCCAGTTTTTAGAAGATGACACCCAGGATATTTTAACCGGCAACTATAATTTGGAAGATATTGATTTTCTTTGGAAAGGCAACACTAATATTCCCCTCTTCTATATTAATGCTGATTCTGAACAAGTGGGCATTGGCACCAGCACTCCCAGTTACAAACTCCATGTGGCGGGCAACAGCAAATTTGAAGCCGAGATGAGGGTAGGAGGTAATATTATTCCCAATTCTGACAATGGTCATGATTTAGGCTCCTCAACTTTAGAATGGAGAAACCTCTATATTGACGGCACCGCTTATCTGGACACCGCCCATATTGACGCCCTTTTCTTAAATGGCGATATTGATATGCAAGACAACCTCATTTTAAATATTGGTGATTCAGGAACAGATTTTACCACTGGCGGTGGCTTGAACTTAGCCAGCACCTTAACTTTAAATAGTGCTTTAGCCGGAGAAGACAACACGGTTCTAGTCCTTAACTCTTCAAACGAAGTCATTACCGATGAAATTGACTCCCGAGTCTGGGGAAATACTTTAGTTGACTATTCGCAAACCACTGCCGACTACATTCCTAAAATGTCCGACACAGATACAATTATAAACTCAGTAATTTATGAACTCTCTGGGAATATTGGCATTGGCACCACCAGTCCTGACGCTCAACTTCATATTTTTACTGATAATTCTGGAATTCAAACTCTTTTGATTTTAGAAAGCCTGGCAGAAAATTATGATCAAGGTTCAGCCATTTTATTCAAAGATTATGCTGACCCCAATGGGGCGGCCCGCATCCGAAGCATTGCTTATGGCTATGGCATAGCCGGCCTTGCTTTTGACACTGGCAATTCTCTTACTGAAGCAATGAGAATAACTGATACTGGTTATATGGGAATTGGAACTACTAATCCAGGGCATAGATTAGATGTTTCCGGTAAAATTGCCCTGGATGGAACCGTAATTGCTTACCGCCCCACTTTAATGACCGGAACCTTGATTTTAGGAAATGGCGGAACAAATCTCTCCCATAGTAGCGGGGATCAAGGATATTACAATACTTTTGTTGGTTTAGGCTCTGGCAATTCCAATACCATCGGCTATGATAACTCGGCCGTGGGTTATCAGGCTCTCTATGGTAATACCAGTGGCTATGAAAACTCGGCCTTAGGGGCAAAAGCTCTTAAATCTAATACCACCGGTTATTATAACTCTGCTATGGGAAAAAGCGCTCTCTACAGTAATACCAGTGGCTACCAAAACTCGGCCGTGGGTTATCAGGCTCTCTACAGTAATACCACCGGCTATGATAACTCGGCCGTGGGTTACGAAAGTCTTTACAACAATACCGGAAACTTAAACTCTGCCTCAGGTTATCAGGCTCTCTATGGCAATACCAGTGGCTATGAAAACTCGGCCTTAGGGGCAAAAGCTCTTAAATCTAATACCACCGGTTATTATAACTCTGCTATGGGAAAAAGCGCTCTCTACATCAATACCACCGGTTATTATAACTCTGCCTCAGGTTATCAAGCTCTCTATGGTAATACCAGTGGCTACCAAAACTCGGCTGTGGGAGCAGACTCTCTTAGATCTAATACCACCGGCTATGATAACTCGGCCGTGGGTTATCAAGCTCTCTATGGTAATACCAGTGGCTACCAAAACTCGGCCGTGGGTTATCAGGCCGGAGAATATCTAGCCAGTGGTTCCAATAACCAAACCTCCAATAATTCTCTTTTCTTGGGATATAACACTCGGGCAGGAAGTGCCGGAGACACAAACGAAGTTGTTATTGGCCCCTCAGCTATTGGTGTCGGCTCAAACAGTGTAGTTTTAGGCAATGACTCTATTACCAAAACCATTTTAAAAGGTAATGTTGGCATTGGCACCACTAATCCCCAATCCAAGCTGGAAATCAATGGTGGTGATATTAAAGTAATAGGAGGGGGGTTTTTTGATGATGGTGTTGGTCTTTCTGCTCCTGATTATGTTTTTGAAAAAGACTATCAATTCTTTTCCTTAGAGAAACTAAAAGAATATATTTCTCTTAATAAACATTTACCTAATATTCCTTCCATGGATGACATTACGGGCTGGGCTAATTTAACCTTACAGCAAAGAGATATGAGACTCTTAGAAAAAGTAGAAGAAAATGTCCTTTATCTTTTCTCTCTTAATGAAAAAATAAATGAGTTAAGTCAAATAATAGAACAACTAACCAATGGTATTTATAATATATTGAAGGCTAATACTGCTTCTTTCATAGAAGTTTTAGCAGACCGCCTAGAGGCTCAAACTATTATCTCTCCCCTTGTAGAAACTGATAACTTAATTGCCCGAAGCATTAAAGCTGAAGTTTTAAAACCTATGTCTGACCATGATTTAATGGTTAGTCTTACCGGAACTCAAAAATTTAAGGTTGTAAATGATAAAAATAAAGAGGTTTTCTCTTTAGATAGTGAAGGCAATGCTACTTTTTCCGGTGACCTTAAAGCCCAAAAAGGTATTTTTGAAAAATTACTGGTAGATAAAATTGAAGCTGATTTAATTGAAGGTTTAGATGACAAAATTAGCACCATTGCCGCTTCTATATATAGTAGTAGAAATGCCAGTCAATCAGCCGGCTTAATTTTAGGAGATAGTTTTGAAGCCAGTATTTCAGGCTTTGAAGATTTACCCGAAGCCAGCCAATCAGGCTCAACTGATTTAGTAAACAATCTTAACTATTTAGACATTAGTTCTCTAGATGCTGATTTGGGAATCTTTAATGAGTTTTTAGCCGTTTTAGGCCAAGCCAGCATTAATACTTTAAAAGTTAATAATACTTTAACCATTCAAGACAATCTTTTGATTGGCCAGAACAGTATTAATACTTTAGGCGGCCGGCTTTATCTTCAGCCAACCGCTTTGGGAGGAATAGATATCATGGCCGGTCAGTTTGTTATTGATGAAAGCGGGGAAATTTATATTAATGGCAACTTAAACGTTAATGGAAAGATTAATACTTCAAGTTTACAAACCCAAGAAGCGACCGTTTCCGGCAGTTTATTTGCCAATTTAATTAAACCCTTAGATAATTTATCTATTACCCTGGAAGCCAGCCAATCCGGCAACAAGAAACTAAAAATTATGGATAGTTTTAATAATGAAGTCGCCAGCATTGATGCTTCAGGTTCAGCTAATTTCCAAAAATTAAATATTGCTTCCGCCACTAAACTTCCCGACCGCTACAATGATGTTCTACCCCAAATTAACATTAATGCCACTGCCGGCATTGGAGTCTTAAAAGCTTATCAAAATGAATTAACGATCATGAATCAGAATATTAACCCTGAAAGTTTAATCTATATTACCCCTAATTCTGATACCAATAATCAAGTCTTATATATAAGAAACAAAAAAGACGGGGAAGAAGGCTTTTTTACCGTTGCCATTAATAATCCTATTAATAAAGAAATTGAATTCAGCTGGTGGATCATTAACTAGAAAAAATTCAAAAAAGAAACAAATTAAAACTTCGGATTTAAATTTTATTTAATATAGTATAAAGATTAAGAGATATTCTAGAGTTAATTTTTTAGACTTAAAAATTAACTTAAAAAAAATAATATTATCGGCTTTAAACCCTAAGCCAGAAATAGAAGTAAAACATTTATTTCACCCTTTTTATAATGACGGTCAAATTAAAACGATCTCATTCTTATTCCATCATATATTATTAGTTTTTATTAAAATTAAAGGTAAAAATCATTAAGAATTAAGCAAAAATATGACACTTTTTAACATAAAAACTAGAGGATATTTTTTAGAAGGATTTTTTTCTTGTATTTTTAATCTTTATATTATATAACTATAAGATTAATAGTAATAGATATATTTTGCTACTTGACAGTCTTATTAAAAACAGGATTTAATAAATATAGTTATTATAATTAATAATCGTTCTTATTTTTAATTAAAATAAGTAATTAGTTTTTAACTAAATTATAGTTAAAAGCATTTAAAGGAGTTTAAAAATGGAAGACTTTAAGCCAAGTTTTAGCACTAATCTTAGCAATCAAATGAAGCCAGAAAATTTAAAGAAAACTTTTAAGCCTCTAATGAAAAATGAGAATAAAATTTATAACTGGATTCTGGCAGGTTTAAGCCTTTTAATCCCCTTTTTCTTTATTCCTTTAACGGCTGATTTTTATGGTTTTAATAAAACTGTTTTATTGATTGCCGTTGTTATTATTCTTCTTTTTATTTGGGGAATAAATAGCTTTTTTAATCAGAAAATTAAATTTCTTAAAGCCCCTTTAAACTTACCAATTTTAAGTTTATTAGGTTCTTATCTTTTAGCCACTATTATTCAATCACCCAATAAAGTTCTAACTTTAAGCGGAGAAACTGGTTTAATTATTACTTTAACCCTTTTATACTTTATTATTGTTAATCATCTTAAAGGAAAAAACGCCGTTCGTTTGGTTTTGGATGGCCTTTTAGTTTCCAGCCTGGGTTTAGGAACTATTAGTCTCTTATCTTATTTAAAGTTCTTTTCTTTAGTGGGGCCGCAGTGGCTGAATAGCAAGGCTTGGACACCAACTGGCTCACCTTTAAGTACTGGTCTTTTTATGCTTAGTTTACTCCCAGCGACTGTTTACTGGGCTTATAAGAGTAAAAAGCTTAGCCGGAAGATCTTTCTTTTTGGGGCTGCTTCTATGCAAACTTTAGCCATTGGTTTAGTCATCGCTCTTTTTATTGATAAAACTATATCTTTAAATTACTTAAATCCTCGCTTTGGCTGGGTGATTGCGGTTGAAGGTTTTAAAACATTCAGAACCGCTTTTTTTGGAGTCGGACCAGGCAATTTTATTAGTGCTTTTACCCATTTTCGACCAATTGGCTTAAACAGCACTAATCTCTGGGCGATTAGATTTGGTTCTAATTCCAACCAGTATTTTAATTTAATATCTACCGTCGGACTTTTAGGTCTGGCAAGTTACATCTGGATTGTTTGGAGTAGTTTAAAAGGAGAAAACTTTAAAGGTTCTTTAATAAATAAGTTTTTGTATATTGCTCTTTTAACTACTTTCTTAAGCCAGTTAGTTTTTGCGGCCGGTTTCTTGAGTTTGTTTTTAACCTTTTTACTAATTGGTTTACTCCAAGCTAGTAAAATGCCGGCAGAAACACAGCTCGGTTATGAACACCAGATTAAATCCCAAACTTTAATCTGGGGTATTTCCGGTCTAGTCTTTTTGCTAAGTATTTTCTCTCTTTACTGGTATGGCCGTCTCTGGATGGGAGATTTTTATTTCCGCAAGAGTCTTTTAGCGGCTCAAGAAAACCGGGGCGGTGAAACCTACAATTATCAGATAAAAGCAATTAATTATAACCGCTTTTCTGAGAATTACCGGGTTTCCTACTCAAATACTAATTTAGCTTTAGCCAATTCTTTAGCTAGTCAAGAAAATTTGTCTGATCAGGATAGAAATAATATCAGCCAATTAATCTCTCAATCTATTAGAGAAGCTAAGGCCGCCTCTACTCTCAATTCCCAAATCAGTGATTACTGGCTGAACCAGGCCATTATTTATCGAAATGTAATTTATATTGCTCAAGGTGCTGGTGATTGGTCAGTGGCCGCTTATTTAGAAGCAATTAGAAATGATCCAACTAACCCGATGTTAAGACTTGAACTGGGTAGTCTTTTCTATGCGGTCAAAGATTATGACCGGGCCATTCAGCAGTTTTTACAGGCGGCTAATCTTAAAACTGATTATGCTAATGCCTATTACAATCTGGCAGCCTCATATCGGGAAAAAGAAGATTGGACCAATGCTTTTTCTAATATGCAGGCGGCTCTAAGCCTAGTGCCAATTGACAGCCCTGATTACCAGAAAGCAGCTCAGGAGTTAGAAGAAATTAGGCAGAATTTACCGGAAGCGCCTACTGCTCAAGCAACCGGAGAAAATATTCCTAAAGAAGAACAGTTAAAAGAACCTGAGCCTCTACCCACTCCCAAACCAAATGAGAAAAAGGTAGAGCTGCCAGCTGATTCTAAACCCAATCTACCGGAATTAACTGATGAACAGCTTGATGAAGCGACTAAATCAGCCCAAGAAGAATAAATATTTAAAGAAAACAGGATAAATATAAAAAAGCCCTTTTAAAAAAGGGCTTTTTTATTAATCAAACATCCTAATTAGATTAGATTAGATAAGTTTAATCTTTATTCTACTCTCTTTTTATTTTACCTCTAAATTTATCTTTAGAAGCTTCTTTTATAACTGCTCGACAAATTGGACAATGAGTTGGTTTTTCAAAACCTTTCTTCTTATAATATTCCTGTTCATCCGTTGTCCAGGCATAAGTTTGACTGCATTCCTGACATATTAAAGCCTGATCTTTAATGTTACTATTTTCCATCTATCTCTCCTTTAATAAAATTAAAATAGTGGACCCACTGAGAATCGAACTCAGAATTCATCCATGCGAGGGATGCGGTATACCACTTACCTATGGGCCCAACAAACTGACTTAATTAGGCAAATTATAACTCAACCTTTGGATTTTAACAAAATAAAGCCCTTTAAAATTAACTGACTTCCCTATTTTATACTTATCCAAGAATCTTGATTTTGAGTATTGATTTGGACAAAAGGTATTTTGCCTATTTGATTGGGGTTAAATTTAAGATTATCACTTCTGACAAAACCATATTCTTTAACCGTATCATTCCAAACCATTAGCCAAACATTAATTCCCTCTCCGTCCTCAACATGTAAGTCATTAACAGCGGCAACAACAAAAGCTTTGTCTGAATCTGCCCATGCTCGACGGTATTGAGACCGATTAGGCCCACTATAACAATCAACTATCTGATACTCATTAGTACTAACTAAAGTGGCAGTTAAATTTAATAATCCACCGGTATTAGGTTCAGGCATTTTCAAAATTTCTTGAGCGGGAATATGGTCTTGCTCATCAGGGACAATCACCCACCAGAAAGCCCGGCCATCTTCCCGTAAACTAATCCCCTGGCCTTTAATAAAATATTTTTCACCCTTAAAAAAACTGTCATCTTTAACATTAATAAAATATAAGGGGTCTGTTCTTGTTCCCCAAAAACCATTCTCTAAAACTACCCCCCAAACCTCAGGAACAGTTTTCTCCCAAACACTAGGAACTATTATAATTCCATCCTGTGTCTGCTCGGGAATATTTTTATATAAAGTTGGTTGATAACTAAAACCAGGTTTAAAATAATCTAAGTATTCCACTGGAAAGCGACCACCTTTAATAGCTTCATCCTCACAACCAGCAGTTTCCCCTTTTATATTGACATTTTCTATCCCTAGAACTAAAGTTGGATTTGGTTCGGGGCTAGGAGTTAAAGTAGGCGCCTCTGTAGGAGAATGTGCTTCCGCTATAGCCGTTAAAGCAATTAAATTAGCATCAGCAACAGCCTTAGACATCAAATCAGGATCAACATTAAGAAACCAAATTTGGCTATTAACTTTTGAATCTTCAGGAATTCTTAATTCCTCCAAACCACCAATAAAGCCGGAGATTATCCTCCCTGATTCAGACACAGCCGATAAGGGGTTATCTGAAACATAATAATAGATTTGACTATTTACCCTATCCCTAACAATCCCCCAAATATATATTTCTCTTCCCCCTTGAAATTCGTACAAGGCTTTTTCCTCTTCTTTAGAATAACCATCATAAAGACGGCAATCATTTAAGGATCTAAAAACTAAAACAGACGAATCAGGATTAACTGTAACCGAGATACCTCTATTAGGATTAACATCTTGTTCTTCAAGTTTAGTTTGTAGTTCACTATAGTTTCCCGCCAGCCAATCAGAATCAGTACTAACAATAATTTTCTGGGCAAAATCTTTGTCTTCTATTCCTCTAAGTAAGAAATTAACAATCCCTTTAGATGACCCTGACGGTTCTGGGAGTAAAAAAACATTATCAGCTGATCCTAAATAAATTGATTCTGTAGACTCTCCAAAACGATCAGTATTTAAATACAAACCACCAAAATTATATTGTCCTGCAGGCATTTGGTAATATTTCCAGGGAGGGTCAGAAAGAATTCTATCTTTTCCAGGAATTTCATTAAGAACAGCTGCTGTAAATACTTCCTGAAAATTAAAAACTTGCCTGTCAAAATCATAAATTGGTAATTCTTTTGGAAAAAGAGAAGTTTCTGAAAAATCTCTAACAATCTCTTTTGTTGGCGCTGGAGGCTCTTTGGTAGGAGTAGGTTCATCAGCGGGAATGGGAATCATTGTCGGCTCCTCTATAGGAGTAGGAATAGAAGTAGCTGTAAGTAAAGGCTCTTGACTAACTTCTGAATTATCAGTTAAAGCTAAAGTAGGACTTGATTGGCTAATAATTTCTTCCAAAGAGGTATCCAAATTACCATTTCTTAGCAACATCAAATAAACAACTAAACCTCCTAAACCGGCAGTTATAAAAGTTTTTCTAAAATCTTTTAAAACTTTTTTCCACTCAGTCTGGCGCCAGCGATCCTGAATAAAAAACTGGCCAGCAAGTTTAAGATCGGGACAAGAACCAATCATCTCTTCAATGTTCTGCCAACGTTTTTGCTGATCTGGCTCTAAAGCTTTGCAAAACCAATCAATAAGTTTTTCCCTTTCCGAAGAATTCGGTATTTTGGATTTTAAAACCAACTTTACCAAATTCAAATCATTAAAACCCAGCCGGGAATGCAGCTGCTGAAATTCATCCGGAGATTTACCAGTCAAGGCTTCAAGCATAGTAGCTGCCCAAGCATGAATATCTGTTGCCCGAGTTAAAACCGCCTTATCATCCCATTGCTCCGGTGGACAATAACCTTCAGTTCCAATGCCTAAATTACTGGTTGAATGACCCTGGCGGTCTAATTTTACGGCTGTCCCCGGATCAATATAGATAATTTTTCCATCAGTTGACCTTCTCATAATATTTCCCGGTTTAATATCCAAATGAACGGCTCCTTTTCCCCGATGATCCTGAGCCTGATGAATTTCATTTAAAGCCAAAAGGCTTTCCAGCATCAACTTTTTCCAGCCATCTACCTTGCTTTGATATTTAAAGCTGCTTATCTCTGTTTCCAAAGTGATTCCGTCAATATAGTCAATCAAGGCCCAAAGCCGGCCATTGGCATAACGGTAATCTAAAACGTGGGTGATTGATTTGACTCCAGCCAGCCGGTTTTGAGTCAGGTTAATCTCCCTAATTAAAGAATCAACCGCTCCGGAAGTTGAAAGACTTCCTTTTAAAGCCATTTTTTCACCCTTATCATTTTCTACTAAATAGACCTCTGATTGACCACCGATGCCAATAGTCTTAACAATAGTTGTCTTTTCTGCCCCAACTTTAACTTTATCACCGGGTTTAAACTGAAAAGCTGGCTGAAGCCGCCGACCCTCAGCAGCTGTTTTTAAAACAGACAAATTTGGGAAAAAATCAGTGGTTATCAAATTAACTGAACCCAAAGAGATTTGGTTTTTAAACAGCAATTCCTTAACATTTACCAAGTGAAGTAAAATCTCCAAACCGATTTTTTTTCTAACCTGCTCTTGCTCAGGAAGATCTTTATTAGCTAACTCTTTATCAAGTTTATCTCGGTAATAAGCAATGGCTGATTTTAACAACTGGTTGGAGTTTTGATAACGGAGATTAACTGGCCCTAAATCAGCTAAATTCAAGCCCGGCTTTACCCCATAAGCTTGAGCCAATCTTCTATCAGCAGCTGGAGAATAATTGTCGGTGGCAGTGGCGATTCTGGCTCCCAAATCAGCCAAGAGCTTTTGGCTATATTTTTCTTCAGCAGTTAAAGGCTCTCTTTCGGCTAAACCAAGGGCCCGGTCTAAGAAATCAATTCCCGTCTGGGCCACCTGTTCCCATTGTTCATGAGCTTTAACTTGAGCCAAAATTTCACCTTTTCCCCAAACCAAAACATAACCTGAATGAGTTAAAAAGCCAAAACCACCTTGATTCTGAATTACTTTTATGGCAGCTTCCCTGGCTTCTTCTCCCTCTCCAGCTCTAATACCCAAAACATCAACTAAATCCTCAACCTTTTCAAATTTAATTGCTCTAACCCCGGAAAGGTCTTTAATTACTTCGACAGCCGGTCTTTCTACCGGAAAGCCTGGGTTTATTTCTTTTAAGGCCTTAAAAGCAGATTCTTGACCTCCCAAAACAAAATCCTCTTCCTGTTTAAGCCTCTTTTTCCCCAATTTAAGGGTAATCCTTAAAGGCTGGTTTTCTATCTTTTCCAAATTTTCCGGCAATTTCCCTTCAAGAATAAGGTTTAAATAAGGGGAAAAAGAAGTCAGAAGTTTCTTTTGTTCCTCTTCAAGACTAAAATCTGGTTTAGTAAGAAAACTGCCGGTTTTTTCACCAACACCAGTAATTTGACCAACTTCAAGATTTTCAGTCATAACCTTATAAAATAAGTATAAAATAAATAGAATAAAAATCCAATCGACAAACTCTAAAAATTATTGATTAAAATTTTTTTAAACACTAAAAATAAATTTAAGCTTAAAAAGAGGGATCAGAGGCTGACAGATTCCAACCAGTAAGATTAGCTTCTTCCCTTACTTGTTCAACCTCTGGAAAAGCCGTCTCTAAAGCAATTAAACCACCATCTAAAAAAAGGCCTTGTCTAGGAGTCTGACCAAAACCAAGTTCCTTCATCAAAGTTATCATTTCATCAAAAGAAACAAAATCTCTTTCTTCAAATCTCTTCTGAATCTTTTCAGCTAAAGCCGTAATTTTTGGCTCAACTAAAACTTCTGCTACCATCTTGCCGATATTATAACAAATTCTATTTTAATAAACTAACTTTTAACCACTCCAGTTTGTTTAATTTTTAACTGCAATCTTCTCTTAATAACTCATAATCTTAATTTTTTTGAATTCCTGTGTTAAACTATAGCTTATGGATGAAAGCAAGCCAGAAATAAACCCTTTAAATGAAGACCAGATATTTTTAGCTGACCTTGAAGAAAAAGCTTATAACTACTTAAATGTTCCCACTTCCCTCGCCCTTCTATTTTTTACCAAATCTGAATTTTTTTATCCCCTTTCCGATCCTAAAAAATTAGAGCCCTATATTGAAGAGAGAGACGCTCATAAAGACTTAGTTAATAAACAAACTATTTTAAAATTAATGGAACTTTCAAAAAAAGATAATCCCCAAGCCAAACAATTTTTAAGGGCTTTCTTGCCTAGATATATTGATATTAGCTTACCTTCAGGACAAAGAGGATATCGGGGAAATGATAAAGAATTTGAGGAGAGGCTTTCGAATCTGGCAAACAGAAAAGATAAAAAAAATATTTTAGGATGGCTTGGAAACCGCCAGCAAAAAGGAGAAAATCTCTGGCGAAGCTATATCAGGCTTAAAAATCCTTTAATCAAAATAGAATCAGGAATAACTGAGGCGGAAATTAAAGAACAGAACTTAATTTTTGACACGGTTGAAAGAATGGACAGCCAAGCAACCGCTGAACTTTTATTTAGCAAAATAAAGATCTTAAAAAAACTCGGCTTTCAATCAATTGACCAATATCTAGAATTAATGACCGGTCAATCACCAGAAGAAACAAAACAAGATATCCTTAAAATGATTAAGCTTTTAAAACAAATTCCTGAAAATCATGGAGAAAAAACCGACTATTTTCTAAAAGAAAGGCAAGTTTTAAAAGGCTTAAATCTTAATGTTGATCCTCAGGCTGACCCGACCGATTTATTACAAAAAAGCCTTGAAGAATTAGGAATTGATAAAGATGATTTTCAAAAAAAAGTCGCCATTATAACTGAAAATCTGGCTCCGGAACTATTGACTGCCGGCTACTTCTATATTTCCCGACCGCCCCAACTTAAAAACAATTATCCGGGACTAGAAGACTCAGCTGCCTGGCAACTGGTCAAAAATTTTCCAGTGATCATCACTACCCCAGGAAACTTTAACCACCCGGAAGAATATCGCTATCTTAATCATGAATTTGGCCATGCTTTGGAAATCTTTTTAAGTTTAAAAGACAACCAATCATTTCCTTTATTAATAAGCGGCCGGCCCATCCCCTTAAAAGAAGTCTTCTCTTTATTTCAAGAAAGCCGAATGCCAGCCAAAGGATATTTTCAAGCCAGACAAAAGTTTTTAATCACCAAGTATGCCGGCTTAATTCTTCATGAACTAAATGTTTGGCAAGAAGCGGAAAAAGTTGTTAATAACGGTGAAAAAGGAAAAGACAAAGCTAACTTTTTTAAAGAAATGGAGGCAAGCTATCAGGAAAATGTTGGTGAGGCTCTTAATTGCTTTGTTCCCACCGGCAGATTTTTAGGAGACCGATTTAATGTTAATCAAACCCCCCTTGAACCAGCCAATTATGCTTACGGAATAGTGATTGCCGCTTTGTTAAGAAAAATTGTTGATAAAGCAGCTAGCACTGAAGATAAAAACCAAATCCTGAGCCAGGCAGTCAAAAGCCTCAATGAAAAACAAAGCCCCAAAGAATTCTTAGCCAGTTTAGGGGCTGATTGGAATGAAGCTTTAAATTCCCTAAAACTCCTTTTTAATATTTAAGGCTATTTTAAATAAACCAAGGGGTTTTGAGCCACCCCATTACTCCTAATTTCAAAGTGAAGGTGAGTGCCGGTTGATCGACCAGTACTTCCCATCCGGCCAATAGAATTACCCCTAGCCACTGTCTGGCCTTCGTTTACATAAATTGAAGACAGATGAGCATAAAGAGTGGTAAAGCCATTACCATGATCAATAATAAGATGGTGGCCATAAGCATATTTGTCAAACCTTACCAGAATAACCCGGCCAGAATCAGCCGCTAAAATATCCGGAGCATTCCGATTGGCAATATCAATAGCCGGATGATACCAAACAAAGTACTGGGTAATGCCGCCGGAAGTCGGCCAAACAAAATTGCCAGTGCCGGAAACAACTCCGGCATCAGGCGTCAGCTGATAGCGCCTGGCCAAATATTCCGGCGCTGGACTGGCTTTAGGCTGAATTCCCTCAGGCACAATCAAAAGCTGGCCAACCGCCAAAGCAAAAGTCTCATCATTGGTAAAAGTGTTAAATGGCCAGTTAACAATCTGCTGGGCTTCAACTAAATATTTTTTGGCAATTGAATAAATAGTTTCGCCTCTTTTAACCTTATGGACAATTCCGGAAACCGGCGGAATCTCTAATTTTTGGTTTTCTTTTAAAAGGCTGTCTTTGGCTAAATCATTCTGCCAGCTAATTGTTTCTTCAGAAATCCCAAACTTTAAAGCAATAGAAGATAAAGTATCCCCTGATTGAACATAATAGGAAACCACACTATCTCTAGGCTTAACTGATACTTGAGTAGTAGTTGATTCACCCAAACTGGCTTCAACTAAATAAACGCCGCCGCCAGTCCCATAATTTTCACTTTCTGGTAAAGCGCTTTTAATTAAAGGGGCTAGCATCATCCCAATCAAAAACAAACCCATCATGGAGGAGTGTAAAAAAGGCCGGACATACTTACCTCTTTTCGCCACTAAAGTCCCCACAATCACCCCTTTACCGGTTTCAAAACGATTAAAATAGTGGAGAAATTTCTTCCTAAAATACTCTTTTAAAAAAGAAATATATTCTTTTAACTCAACTAAAATGGAAAACTTAATCTTTCTAACCATTTTTTATTCTTTTTTAGTTTTAATATATATTAATAAACAAAAAACCTGAGTCCTTAAACCCAGGTTATATTATACAATATTAAAAATATTAACCAACTAAACTAAAAAAGACAAATTCTTGGAGTTTTTAACCTTTGTTTAAACTCTCTAAAAACTCTTTGTTAGTTTTAGTTTTCTTTAGTCTTTCTAATAAAAGTTCGGTTCTCTCATTCTTGCCTAAAACATCCAGCATCCGCCTCATGGTGGCAATTTTTTCATAAGTTTTTTTATCAAACAATAATTGCTCTTGCCTCGTGCCGGATAATTGGACATCAATGGCTGGGAAAACCCGCCGTTGTTCTAAAGCCCGATCCAAATGAAGCTCCATATTGCCGGTACCCTTAAACTCTTCGTAAATTAACTCATCCATCCTCGAACCAGTATCAACTAAAGCCGTTCCAATAATAGTTAAAGATCCACCCTCTTCAAAGTTTCTGGCCGCTCCAAAGAACTTTTTGGGCGGGTGTAAAGCGGCTGGATCAAAACCACCGGATAAAGTCCTCCCTGAAGTCGGAATAGACAAATTATAAGCCCTGGCTAAACGGGTAATTGAATCAAGTAGGATAAGCACATCCTGACCCATTTCCACTAATCTTTTGGCTCTTTCCAAAGCAATTTCGGCTGCTCTAGTCTGCTTATCACCCGGCTCATCAAAGTTAGAAGCGACCACATCCCCCTTAACACTTCTTTTAATATCAGTTACTTCTTCTGGTCTTTCTCCCACCAAAACAGCCATTAAATGAATATTTTTATGGTTTTTGGCTACCCCATCGGCGATTTGTTTTAACATGGTTGTTTTTCCGGCTTTAGGCGGAGAAACAATTAAACCCCGCTGGCCCTTGCCAATCGGCGCCACCAGATCAATTAACCTGGTAGAAAGTAAATCTGTTTCTGTTTCCAATCTAATCTGCTCATCAGGATATAAAGGCGTCATGTCATCATAATTAGGCCGCTGGCCTAATTTATCAATCTCTTTCCCATTAACCTTTTCTACTTTTAAAAGCCCCCAATATCTTTCATTTTCTTTTGGCTGCCTGGCAGGACCATAAACCAAATCACCCGGCCGTAAACCAAACCTTCTAATTTGAGAAGTAGAAATATAAATATCTTTATCAGAAGGAATAAACTTAGGTCTTAAAATCCCATGACCATTAGGCTCTAAATCTAAAACCCCTTCTAAAACCTCAGTCGGGACATCTGCATCAGGAATCCTTCGGTTATCAACCAAACCATCAAACCCCTGAGGGGTATATCTTCTAACCGCTCCTGATCTTCCAACTGAAGAAGGGCTATTTTCTCTAGGAGCAACAGACTTTCTGGGAGAAAAACTAACTTTTCTTTCAACCTTAACCTCATTTAAACCAACTAAATCTTCAACTGTCATTTTTGATGCAGTTGTTCCAGTTTTCTTTTTAACAGTAGTAGAAGCCATAAAAAACCTCCTATAAATATATATAAAAAACTTTTAAGAAGAACTACTTAAGTTCATGAATTATAAAAAAATACACTCTTATCTGCTTTTTTGGGGAAAATCTAAAACTATCTTAATTAAATCAAGTCTCTTATCCCTTGTCAAGGCTTAATTTCTTAGATAGGGAGTGATGTGCCTGCCCTACTCATCACCCCCTATCTAAAGAATGAATTGCTTGACAAAGATACCAAATTATGATTTAAAGTACTTAAGGTATCGGCTTATCCTGTCCTTGAGTCGAACCTATCTTAAAAGGGCATTGCTACTCGTGGATTTCTTTTTGAGGAATCATCAACGACAGCGATGCTCTTTTATTATTGCCTAAATTTAGCACAAGAAATATCCACTTGTCAACCCTATAGCAAAATATATCAAGAAAAACACTAACCCTATAAGAATACTTATAATAAAACTACCTCTGTAAATATAAACTTTTAAACAAAAATAAAAACCTTTGTGGAAAACTAAAAAATAACCAATAATTTTATCTTTATCCTTAAAAAAATCTTTAAGAACAAAGAAAAAATTCCAAAGAGCCAACCAAAAAGTAAAGATAAAAATATCAAATAAACCTCGCTTAAGAGGTAAATTAATAGTTTATCCCACTTAAAGGTTAGAGAGAGCGCTTCTCCCAAGCGCTCTCCTCTCTGTTTCCTATCTAAAAAACAGCTTGTATAAACCTGCTAATAACAGGGTTGCCCCACAGAATGAGGCTAGAATAAAAAATAAAAACCTAATTTGATCCTTGCTTAGCATTCTTATCTCCTTTTAACAATGAAGTGTCTTATCACAACCAACACTAATACTCCGGTGGCCAAAATCCCCAAGGGAATAATGACCAAACTAGGTAGACCGTCAAAAAGGCCTACCAGCAAAAATCCTCCCAGCGCTAAAATACCCCGTAGTATCTTCATCTTTGCTTCTCCTAACTAAAACCGCTTAAGCGGATCTTCCAGGCCTTCGGCCTGGTAATTAAAAAACCATATTTTACCATTAGCCACTTCTTCCCAGAAGTTGAAGATTGATCCCCCTATCTCTATTTCGATTAAAGCCATTACTTGTCCTATGTACGCAGGTCTCACAGTACTATGAAGCCCCTCTAAAAGAAATGGGTCCAACTCATAATAAAGACCCCAGGCTTCTGGAATCTTGAGCTTCTGACCAGCTACAATTAAATTAGAGGTCAAGGCGTTTACCTCCTTGAGTTCCTCCACCGTCCCAGAAAAAAGATAGGCGATTCCCCACAGGGTGTCGCCAGTTTCAACAACATAAACACGACCATTACTTGCTTCTACGTTAGAAAAACAAAACAACAGAGCTAAGGTTAGCCCCAACCCGATTAAACAACTTAAAACCAACTTCTTCATCAAAAACCTCCACTATCTCTTAAACTCATCCCCAATGGACAAGCCAATTCTAGATAGAAGTATTTCTACCCACAATAGGCCTGTCCATATATTTTGCTCTTTGGAATTGTTAAAGTGCTCTTTGACTGCTTTTTAAAGTTTTGCTTTTAAAACTTCAAAGCTTAATCAAAGTTCTCTTGCTTTAACAGCAAGGAATCGGTCAAAAGCGAGGGGTTCTCTCTTCCGACCGAATCTTTACTGTTAAAAAAAGCTAACTCTTATTTTTAAAACCATTTTCATTTCATCTTTTCACTAATTACTAATAAACTAATAATTACTGAAAAAATGTGATTGTTTAAAGCTAAAAGCTCATTCCTGAAAAGGAAAGTTTAGGCCCGCTATCCTAAATTAAACAACCACTTATTGCGGGTGCCTACTTTTTTTTGGAAACAGCGAGTATCGTAAAACCCACTGTTCCCCCAAAACTCATAAGGCCAAAAAAGTAGAGATATGGTTTTAGGACCATTAAGGCCACTATTACGAATATTACACAATCATAACCTAATGAAGAAGCAATTTTTACGTAATTGCCATTACCGGGATATGCTTTTGCAATCACGGGTTTCCGGAAAAACTCAAGCATCGCAGCTTGAGAAAAAACCAACACCAAAAGCACAAAAAGCCTTGATGCAGGAAAACAAACACCAATGACGGCGGCCGGGACGATCGTCCCAACCAGCCACCAGCCTGCTCCATAAAGACTCTTTTTTTCTTCTAAACTTATATTTTCCATAAAAGACCTCTTTTGGATCCTAGTCAGCTTTAGCTAATGCTGGGATACCCCTTTCCTTTCCTTGTGGGAAACTCAAAGGATTAAGCTGACCCCCACTCTTTTTTTAAAGACTCAATGTCCTGACGAAGTTTAGAGTAAAACTCCGGATTAACCTACATAGGGTAGGTTTATCACCTCACGGTGAAAGGATTAATCAATCCCTAAAGAAGTAAGCCTGTTTGTCGAGGCTCCCTGCAGTCGAGTCCCGACCACAGATTAACTTCTTTCCTCTTTTTTAGTTATCACTAACTCTTGGCTTTCGCCATTCCAGAAAGGACTGGAAATCTCCAGAAGCTCTTTTTGTTTTTCAAGGGCAACTTCTTCCCTTTAGTCTTGTACTGGTTTTACCCAGTACTCTTAAGCTTTATCCCAAGACGAGATAAAACCAGAGGATTAAGACTTTAATCTTAGTTTAGTTATCCAAGCTAACCTAAGCGTTCACCCACCCAATGTAGGCTCTCACTTTTTTTAACCAGCCGTGATCAGCTGTTCAGATCTACCTTTTAAGATTCGCTTTCATCAGTTGCCAAGTTATGCCAACTGCCAGCTAGATCCTGTCCTCGCGCCCTTTATTGGCTTTGGTGCTGCTTTACGCAGTGAGTGAGATTTTTGTCTCCCACTTCTCACCTTCTGAGGAGTACTTTACCCACTTAAAATATTAAATGAGCAAAATACTCCTCAGAATAACCAATAAGTAGAAAAACTCCGTTTAAGATTTTTCTTTTTAAAAAGTAGGCAATATTTTAAAGTGCTTTCTTTAAAAGGGTTTTTAGGTGCTTTTACCTAATATCTTTTTAAAGAAATTCCTGTTTTTTTAACAGGGAGAAAAAGAGAATCTCTTCTTTTCTCTATTAAAATGTTTTTTATCTTTAAGTGTCAATTAAAAAAGAGCAGGGGCAACTGCTCTTAAATACCCCTCCTTTATATTCATCTAATTACATATTTAATATACCATCTAACTTATTTTCTGTCAAGTACTATAGGACTATAATATTAATAAATCTTCATGTTTTTAAATAACATATAAAAAAGGCTTTTAATATGAGTAAAAGATTAATATTATTAAAACAAATAAAGGGCCTAATCCCTTTCTATAATAGACATTCTATAGGATATCTATTATAGGCAGTGAAAAGGGTATGAAAACCCAAATAAAAAAGAAGCGTGAAAACTAGATTTTTAAGATTCTTTTTAAAGAATTATTTAATCTTTTTTCTTTAATTTCTCCATTTTTAACTGCTTTTAAAATCACCTCATAAGCCTGCTTTTGCTCTTCTTTTGTCCCTGAAATAAGGAGCAAATCTGAACCAGCTTGAAAAGCCTTTAAAGCGGCTTTGGGAACTGAATATTTATTGGTTATCCCTTTCATTTTAAGATCATCAGTCAATATTACTCCTCTAAAGCCTAAACTCTGTCTTAAAATAGAGCTAACAAAGGTTTCCGATAGAGTAACCGGGTTATCTTTATCTATCAAAGGATAATAGAGGTGAGTGGTCATCATAACCGAAGCTTGGTTATTTTGAGCTAAAGCTTTAAAAATATATAAATCCTTATCCAATTCCTCCCTAGTTATATCTAAAACCGGCAGAACCTGATGGGGATCAGCCATATTTCTTCCCAGTCCTCCAGGAAAATGCTTAGGAACAGGAATTATTCCTCCAGCCTTATACCCCTGAATCATGGCCTCACTTAAACCTAAAACCTTTTCTTTTTCTCCTAAAAAAGCCCGGTTCCCCAAAGCTAAATATGAGTTATTATCCCTAATAATCTCCACAACTGGAGAAAAATTAAGATTAATCCCTAAGCTTTTAAGGATTTCTCCCCTGTTCTTACCTATTTCATAGGCTTTCTCAAGAGTAAATATTTGATTTTGGGGAGTATTATCTATATCCTTAAACTTTATTCTGGCCACTTCTCCCCCTTCCTGATCAACCCCAATTAAAGAAGGTAAAAGACTGTTATTTAAACCTTTTAACTCCCCAGTTAATTTAATTAACTCTTCTTCTGACTTAATATTTTCCTCTAATAAAAGAAAATGGATAAAATGATTATCTTTAAAAAATTCAGTCTGTTCTGGACTTAAAGAAACACCTTTAAAGCCTAAAACAAATAAAGCCCCAACTTTTTCCTCCAGACTTAGTTTTCTTATCTTTCTTTCCAGTAACAGATCTTCAATTAAAGAGTTTGCCATTTGGTTTTCATCTTCAGAAGCATAAAAAAAAGGCTTGAATTTAATAAAATATAAGAGTTCTAAAAGACAAAGAACAGAGATAAGAACAATAAAAATAGCCGTCAAAAGCTTATGTTTTCCAAGCTTTTTGCTTGTTTTTTTTATTACCTTTTTCTTTGTTTTCACCCTTAAAAACAATTAAAACATAAATTAGGAATAAACCCAAGAAGAAACTACCTAAAACAAGAAGAAAATTAAAAAATCTAGTGACTGCTTTTAATTTTTAATAAACTCTTCAAAGCCTTTGTTTTTAGAGTCAACCTTAAATAAACTAACCCTAATTCCCCCTCTTTTTTCTTCTCCTGAAGAAAACTCTTTTACTAAAGTTGAATTCTTAAAAACTTTTTCCAAGAATGGCATTTTTCCTGAAGCCATGCCTTTTTCAATATAGTCATCAATCATCAAAAAGTCTACATTTCTCCAGTCATTTTTTAATTCTTCTTCTCTAATTTGAGGATCATCTTCTGCTTTTGAATACCACTCAACCCTAGGAAAAGCTTTGTCATTATTATTTCTCTTAAGTCTAATATCTAAAAAAGCAAAATCATCAACTAAAATAACACTCTCTTCAGGTAAATTGTTTTTAATGTAGTTAACTACCTCCGTCTGATTACCAGTCACTTTAGTAGTAAAAAGGTAAAGACTAGAATAACCTAACCAAAAACAGAAAACCAAAGCCAAGATTGGATAAAAAGGCTTTAGCTTTTTAATAAGCTTAAATTCCTCATAAATAGATCTTAAAGCCAGGCTAATATTAACTGAAAAAAAGAATAAAAGAGGAATAATATAAAAATCAAGAATAAAACTACCCCTTGCCAAAAACAACAAATAATTTAAGGAAAAAAGGCTGAATAAAAAGCTTGGTTTATCTTTTTTGAAATTAAAAAGATTAACTATCATAGCCCAAAGACCAGCTAAAAAAAGAAAACTCCCGTGATCCAACCACTTAACTAAACTTTGAGAAAAATAGCTGTAAGGCTGCCAAGGCCTTGAACCTGAACCCCTAGACAATTGAAATAAAATTGTTTCGATTAAAGAAACGTGCTCTTTACCACCAAACCAAGCACTGGGAAATAACTCCCCCCTTAACAAGGCTAATAGGGGTAAAAAAAGAATTATAAAAAAAGCCGCACTTAAACATAAAAACCGGGTATAATTTTGATTTTTCCCCTTAGATTGCCAGAATAAAGCCAAAACATAACTAGGCAGAAGAAAAATAACTATTTCCTTGCTTAAAAAGGCCAGGCCGTAAAAAATACCTGATAATAAAAAGTATAAACCTCTTTTCTTTGCCTTAAACAAAAACAATAAAGAAAAAATTAGGAAAAAAGTCTCAATATTATCTAAAAGAATCATCCGGTGATAGAAAATAGCCAAAGGACTAATTGCAAAAACAAAGCTGGAAAACAAACCTAAATATTTGTTTTTAGTTAAATTTTTAACTAAATAATATATGCCTAAACTTCCCAATGAGGCTAGAACCACCATTAATATCCTGCCTGAATTTAGGGAAAAACCAAAACTAAAAGGCCCAAAAGTAAGCCGCTGCCATAAACCTAATAAAAACCAGCCAAAAGGAGCATGATCATACCAATAAGTATAAGGTCCCAACTTCCCCAAGCCCACTAACCACCAAGCCTGAAAAGAATATATCCCCTCATCACCTAAAAAAACCGGGTAGTTAAACAAATTAATTCCGTGGGAAAGCAGAGTAAAAATTAGAATAATAATCGGGAAAAAATACTTAAGTTTAAAAAGCTTCATTGTCTCTATTTTCTCCTACCTTAAAAATAAGGTCAAGCAAAATCCTAAATTTTAGGAAGCCAGCTTAAGCTGGCGGTGAAGATTAAAATGATGGGTTTTTTCCCAGTTAAGCAGACCAAATAGCTGGCGGAAAACCGCCCTAAAAGAAGCTAAGCTCAACATCAACTGGTAAGGAATATAAGACAAGATTAAATATAAATAAAGGCTTTTTTTAAACTTTAAATGATAATGCTTTTTTAAATCCGCAAGACCAATAAAATACAAGCCGATTTGCAAAGCTAAAAAATAAGCCGGCAGCCAGGAAAATAAAGCCAGCCACAAAGGCACTTTTGTTACCAAAGAAACTAAGGGTAAGCTAATCATAGATAAAACCACAAACTGATGAATTAAAAACTGGCATAAAAGATAAAAACTTAAAAACTGCTGCTTTAAGCTGGGTAATTTTAACCAATCACCTTTAAGTAAAACCTGTAAATAGCCCTGATCCCAGCGGCTCCGCTGACGGATAAAAGCGGCTTCATTCTGGGGAGTTTCTTCTAAAGTGGCTAAATTCTCTAAATATATCATTTTAGTTTTAAACCCAGCCGCTACCGCCCTAATCCCAATATCCGCGTCTTCAGTCAAACAATTCTCATCCCAGCCGCCAATTGAATTTAAAACTTGCTTTTTAAAGAAAACCGTATTACCCCCTAAAGGATTAGCTCCCAAAGATGCCATTAAAGGTAAAATAGACTTAAACCAAAAATAGTATTCCAAACAATTTAAGGCTGAAAACCAACGGGAAGCAACATTAATAAGCTGGACTCCTGCTTGAACAACATCGACTTTGGTTTGTAAAAAAGTTTGGTCAACTGCTTTTAAAATATGTTTACTAGGACTATCTTCGGCATCAAAAACAGAAATAATATCTCCAGAAGCATGTAAAAAAGCCTGGTTTAAAGAATAAGCTTTATTTATCGGCTCCCCATCAATTTTAATTAATTTAATATCTGGTAAATCAACCCCCAAACTCATTTTTTCAATCGCTCTTTCAACTGCTTTAATAGTTAAAATATCATCAACCCTTACCACTACTAAAACTTCATATAAAGACTTGGGATATTTAATCTTTGTCATGGCTCTTAAAGTCTCTCCAATAACCTTAGCCTCATTTTTAAGTGGAACAATTAAGCTAAATTTATTAGTATCAGAACCAACTAAAGTATCAGGCGGCATAACCTTTTTTAAATTCCCCAAACAAAAAAAAGAATAAAGCATAGCAAAAGAAGCAAAAGCTCCCTGAACCAATAAAACCAAAGAAAGAGTAAATATAAAAGTCTCCACTACAGTTAACTTCAAAAAAGAAGTAACTAAAACAAAAAAACAAATAACTAAAATAAACAACCTAAATAATTTCATAAAAACAATTAAAACATAAATATCTAAACTAACATTCCTAAAAACTAAAACAAATAAAACTATCTTTTAATTCTTAGGAATGAACGAGAGATGCAAAAAGGACTAAAAGGGATTGGCCAGCTTAAAGCTGAACCAGCCAGCCAACCCCTTGGCGGTCCTCTTTTATTCTTATTCATTCTTTTGTTGCCTCCTCAGGGCAACAAGTATTCAGTTGTTTTCGACAACATTGAGCTGTAGCTACCAGCATTCTGTTGCAATTCAACCCGACCGTTATAAAACAGTTCTAGACTCCAACCACTGGGTGGGTCATTTTCGAACATGGTCGCGGCTACGCCATCCTGTTGGGTGTTAGCAACACACCACCAGATTATCTTGGTAGCATCATTATAGAAATCGTGCTGCTTAGCCCTACTCTTCTCAAGGTTTACGTATTGAGCCTTGCTCCACGCTGGAATCTGGTATTCCACCATATGAGAAAAACTCCATTTTCCAGAACCAGAAGGATTTTCAATCCATCTTTCACCTTCTGCGCGAATCTCAACATTGGGCTGAACCAACAAGCTTGACCCTTGAGACCAAGTTACTGAGTCCTCCGGAATTGCATAGAACCAGCAATCCTCCTTGGGTTCGTTCGTAGCAGTAGGCTCTGGCGTTGCCGTAGGTTGAGGTGTTACCGTAGCTCCTATTGCCGTAGGTTGAGGTGTGGGATACACAGTTCCACAAACCCTTGTAGCTTGAGCAAGCTCAGCCACCTGAGTTGAAAGAGCATCCACAGATTTCTGAGAAGCTCCACACCCGGCCAAAATGACCACTAAACAAAAAACAACAACATACCAAATCTTGTGCGTCTTCATCTAACTTACCTCCTGGGTATAAACCCATATATTTATGTCAAGTTATACTTGACACCGACTTTCTAGACACTAAAAATGTCCACAAAGCCAGCGCCAAGCACAAAGCTTTAATAAATTTGGAGGTAAAAATTGCATCTCTCGTCTTGTTAAAGTGCTAAAAATACTTCTTAAGCTGAATGCTTTTATCCAGTTAAAAAGATATTTTTATTTCTGGATTAATCCCAGACAATTCCTAATAATTTTCTATTAACAAATGTCTAAAATTAATCTTTATTTTTAAAGATATAAAAAATGCCCTAGAACACTAGAGCAGGCAATATTTTATCTCATTTTCCTCTAAAAGTCAACCCTATAGTAATTGTTTTGTTAATTCCCCTTTTTACTTTAAAACCCTAATTTCATCAATAAATATAGGCTGGTGACTTTCTCCTGAGGTCTCTTTTAGACCAATCCCCACAATTCCTTTGTCTCCTAATAAAAAGTCTTTTAAAGGCACTTCCGCTAAATACCAGTTCCCTTGGCTAATAAGCAGATACTGATTAATCTCTGTTTCTCCTAAAACCTGGTCATCTTTATCTCTTAAGTCTATTTTTAACTTAAAAGGGGAGTTTTTAGAGAAATTAAGGTAAAACTGAAGAAAACTGTATTTTCCCAAATCCACCGGGTTATAGCTCATAAAAGTAGCCCCAGAATAAGGCTTTTTCAGTTCTAATTTTATCCCATAATCTCCGTGAAAAGGGTTTTCACTGGAATGAAGGTCAATTTCCCTATCCCAACCCCTTTCTGTAAAACCATTATAAAAATAGTCTTGAAAAATAACTAGTTCTGAGGGGTTTTCAAAAACCGGATTAGCTTCAGCTAAAGTTTGCACCTGAGGCTCTTTTTTTAATTCATCATAAATTAACTGACCCCAGTCTGAAGGAGTAAAATCCTGCCAGGAGGCCAGAACACAAGGACAGCCTTCAGAGTGAAAATTCCAGACTGTCCAACCTAAATTCAACTGATTAGCATAATCTAAAAGAACTTGAATATCCCTTTCATTCATGGGCGGAAATTCTCTTTTCCCAAATTCAGTTATAAAAACCGGATATTTTAAAGCAATTTTTCCAAAAAGGCCTTCAAACTCACCTACCCGGTTATAAGGATTAACCCGATAAACCAAGTTTTCAAAAGGTAAAGGATTTTTTAAATAAGAATTGATTTCCCTGGCCCAGCCAACGCCGGTTACCAAAATCAAAGACCGGGGATGAATCTTTCTTATTTTAGGAATTAAGTCCAAATAGGCCTGTCTGACCTGCTCTTGAGAAACATCATGAGGCTCAGGAATCAAATCATATAAAACCAGGGGTTCATTTTTATACCTCTCAACTACTTTAAGCCACATCTCAATTGTTTCTTCATCTGGTAAATCAGTTTCACTCCCTTCTAAAAAAGCATGAAGAATAACATAAACGCCCTTGTGTCTGGCAGGATTAATAAACTGCTTTTCCAAATCAAAGAAAAAGTTGGGATCATTAATAATATCTTCAGGATAAAGCCTAACTCTAATTATTTTGCTATTCCAGTCTTTAACGGCTTTTTTAACTGCCTTGCTGTGCCAGTTTTCATAACCCCAGTGGCTGCTGCCAATATTTACTCCCCTTAAAATAGCAACTTCACCTTTTTCATTAACTATTCTATTCCCATCTGTTTTTAACCATAAAGCCTGAGGATAAAAAATTCTTCTTATAAACCTAAAACCACTCGTATTATTACTCATCTGAATTAAGCGGCTTTCCAGATTCAACTGATTCGTAAACTTTAAAAACAGAATAAACAATGGGAGAACTATAAGAAGAAGAAACTTAAACAAATTGGTATTCTTTTTCATCTTGGCTAAAGTCTAACAGAATTAGCCTCTTTTTCAAAGAAATTAATATTTTAAAGAAAAAGGATAAGAATCGCTTATTTTTTCTTTAAGAAAATACTGCCAGTTAAAGCTAAAATTCCTGAGCCTAAAAGAATTAACAAACTATCAGCTGGACCAGCTTCAGGATATGTTTTTACTTCTAAAGGCAAACCACCTTTAGTCGTAATATAGCCTTCAGTTTTAAGACAAACTAATGAATTATCTTGATAAGTCCCATTAATTCCTTCAATCCAGGCCTGAGCAATATTATATGCACAGTAATAACCTGAGGCTTGAGGTAATTCTTCTTGCTTTAGAACTTTAGCGGTTAAACTTAATTCTACTGTCTGCCCTGGCTCCAGGTTATAGATATCTGCTCTTAATTCCCCATTATCTAAAATTGTAAAACTGCCAGAATCATAAAGTTTTAAATAGTCTAAAGGCAAAGTATCTCTAACAATTACCTTATCTATTTTTTCATTGTTAGTATTAGTAACTTTAATCTGGAAGACAACTTTATCATCAGCTGGAAAAAGATATTGAGTGGCTGAAAGATTATCGACAAAAATTTGATCTTGAGGATTAAAAACTTTTTTATCTAAACTTATCTTTTTTTCTATTTCAATTTCTCCATACTGAGTTGCCCACACCTTTTGAGGGGCTAAAAGAATAGAAAAAAGAATGAATAAGAACAAAATTGATTTTTTCATATTTTTAAAAAAAATTTAATAATAAGCTTAATTTAATTTAGCGGCTGGATTATAATATCTTTCTCTATGTTTGTCAACTATAGGCTATATAACTAAACTAATAAATCAAACTGGCAAATTTTGAGGGCTTAGCCAAGATTAAAACTCTTTTTAAAGCTGTTCCCGGCGGCCAGCAGGACTGAAGAACTAAAATATCCTGACCTTCTCTTTCTTTAACATAGTCTATATCTTTTTTAGAAATAATTTTTTTATCAAACACATGGTAAACATAATGTTCCCCATTATATTCCACCTTTATTTTATCGCCCTTTTCCAGTTTTTCTATTCCAAAAAGCAAACCATTAATATTTGCAATATTCCAAAAATGATTAGTCGAGTGGCCAAAGATATAGACTAGGCTACCCTCACCAGGATAAGCATTACCCCGAGGATGAACTAAGCCTTTTTTTAGAGCCTGTTTGTATTCATCATCATTTTCGATATTAATATTGGAAATTATTGGCGCGGAAAAAAGACCGGTTTTTTCAATCGTTAAATAAAAGTCTCTTACTTCTTCACTCTCCTTTGCCTCAACTACAGTACTAATAATTCTAGGCCGAGAATCTATTGTGTTTCCCAAAATATCTCCAAAAGAAGTTTTCTCTTGTTTTTTAAGCTTAGTTCCAATAATAGGACTTAAAAAATATAAAAGACCAGCTAAAGCCAAACCTATTAAAATAAGGCCAGTTCTTCGAGACGGCTTTTCAAAAACCGGTTGCGGATCTTTAACTAGCTGAGAATAATTAGAATTCATTTTAATAAAAAACCTGATTTAAGTAATTTAAACCAGGATTCCTTATCCATAATATTTATATTATGGGGTATTCTACCACAAAACCGATTAAAGTAAAGCCTATTTTAAATACTTTAAGGTTTGGAAGATTTGCTTTTCTGATTGACCAATAATGGTGGTATAACCCAATTTTTGAGCTTCTTTAATTCTTTTTTCCATAAAACCCACTTTTCTTATCTCCCCTAATAAACCAACCTCTCCTAAACAAACGGCTTTCTTAATTAAAGCTTTATTTTTGAAACTAGATAGAATCGCCATAATAACGGCTAAATCTGAAGCCGGTTCTTTGAGTTTTAAACCGCCAGCCACATTAAGAAAAACATCACTTGAATACAGAGGAATATTAAGTCTTTTTTGTAAAATAGCACAGATTACCTGGAGTCTTTTATAATCTATTCCTGAAGCCACCCGTCTGGGAATAACAATTTTGGTTGGGACCACTAAAGCCTGGATTTCAACCAGAATTGGCCTGACTCCCTGAAGACTAACGGTAATCGCTCTCCCATTCCCCTCAATTTTTCCTTTTTCAGTTTCTAAAAAGATTGAACCGGGGTTTTTAACTTCCTCCATTCCTTTACCAGTCATTTTAAAAATACCGACTTCATCAGTTGCTCCAAACCTATTTTTAGTCGTTCTTAGAAGCCGAAAATCATGCTCTGTTTCTCCTTCTAAATATAAAACCGTATCCACTAAATGTTCTAAAACTTTTGGGCCGGCAATGGCTCCCTCCTTAGTAATATGACCAATTAAAAATACCGGTATATTAGTTTTTTTAGCTAAGCTGAGTAAAATATTACTTGTTTGTCTTACCTGACCGACTGAGCCGGCAGCTCCAGTTAGAACTTGGGTCCAAATAGTCTGAATTGAATCCACAATAATTAAACTAAAGTCTTTGCCTTCTTTTTCAATTGTTTTTAAAATATTTTCTAAATTTGTTTCTGCTAAAAAATGAAAGTTGCTTTTATAACTTGAATTTTTGGAAGAAGGGTTGAATCTTTGAATTCTTAATTTAATCTGCTCCGGCGATTCTTCCCCACAAATGTATAGAATTTTATTATTTTCCTTCCTTAAGGAAATCTTTAAGGCTAGCTGGGTTAATAAAGTACTTTTACCTATTCCTGGTTCACCGGCAATAAAAACTAAAGAACCGGGAACAATCCCTCCACCTAACACTCTATCTAGTTCAGAAATGTCTGTCTTGTCCCGAGAAAAAGTCTTTGATTTAACTGAATTTAAAGTAAAAACATCCACTACCTGGCCGCTAACTCCTTTTTTGGCAAACGAGCTAATTTTCTCTGAAGCCACCGCGGTTTCTACTAAAGTATTCCACTTACTACACTGGTTACACTGACCCTGCCATTTAGGAAATTCGGCCCCACATTCCTGACAAACATAATGACTTAATTGTTTAGCCATTTTAACTATTTTAACATATTAAAAAACCCCTCTAAAAAGGGGCTTTTCAATAATTCATTATTTTTATTTTCTAACTTGGATTTCTGCTGGACCATTAAGGGCTTTTAAAGTTTGAAAATAGTTTCTTAAAACTGCTCTAACAATCTCTTCAATAAATTGGTTCTTTTCCCCACTTAACTTATCCTGATCTTCTAAAGCCTGGCCAAATACAGCCGCTCTTTTTTCTACTTCAGCAAGATCAAAATTAAAAGCATAATTATCATCTTTAACTGCTTTTTCATTACAATAAGTTTCTCCTTCTTTAAGATTAACAATGGCTATTTTAGCTCTATGTTCTCCAGCTAAAACTGGCAGAAAACCTTTATTTCTAATCCAAATAAAACGGCTATCAACATCATCTGAAGTAACAATATCTTTTAACATTGGAATTAAACCGGCTCTTTTTTTATCCTGATCACCGCAACCTTGATTCCTTTGTTTTAATATTTCTGGGTCACTAATTTGGCCATGTTCATCATCAATATGATCACCAATTAACCATTTATTCTCTTGATAAACTTGCATAACTAAATTTTGAGCCTCATCTTCTCTCATCTCGGTTACATACCTTAAAGCATCAATGAAGCCAAAAGTTCCCCCTGGTAAAGCTATTCCTTTATACCCACTGTTTTGGGTTTTATCATAGGGGTATTGTTCACTTAAACCAGTTAAAATATAGCGATCATCAACACAACGATCTCCATCAGAAGACTCAAAAGAAACAAAATAGGGTTTGTATTTTTCTTCAAGGTCTATTAAAGGAAAATTTTCTTCTTGAGCTACTTCTTCAAGACATTTCATTAAAAAAATTTGTTTATTCTCTCTATTTGATAAAATTTCCATAGTTTTATCTCTTGCTTTTTTATTCATTTATAAAAAATAAAATTTTGTTTTTATTCTTCGGAAAAAGATTTTAAATAGTCTTCCATTTCTTTTTCTACTTTTTTCCAGTTTCCTTTTTCTTCTCTAATGGCTTTAAAAAGAAGTCTAAAGTCAATCAAAATTGTCTCATCAGTAACAATCATTCTTTGTTTATTCATTTTTGTCTCCTTTATTTATATCCTACTGGTTTTTCCTTTAAAACTAAACCCAGACTCATTCTTCTTTTTTCTAAATTGAGTTCTTCAACATAAACATCTACTTTATCCCCAACTTTAATATTATAATCAGCCGGAATCTTGGAAATATGGACAAGACCTTCTATCCCTAATTCCAGTTTAACAAAGGCTCCAAACGCCACTAAACGACTAACTGTACCTTTGGTTTTTTTATCCTTAGGATAATTTTTAGCAATTTTCTCCCAGGGATCACCTCCTAATTGTTTAATTGACAAATTAAGTTTAGCACTAGATTTATCAATTCCCAAAACTTTAACTTTAATTTTGTCACCAACCTTATAAAGATTGTTCAAATTATCAACTCTTTCCCAAGAAATCTCACTAATGTGAACTAATCCATCTAAAAAAAGCTCTTTATCTTCCACCTGGACAAAGATTCCAAAAGGCATGATGCCGGAAACTTTGCCTTCATAAGTCTTACCTAACTTAACATTTTTTAAAGATTCTTTTTTAGCGGCTAAGGCTTCAGCTTCAGAAACTTCTTTTTCTGAAAAGATAAGGCGGTTTTTCTCTCTATCAACTTCAATAATTTTAACCTTGAATACTTTATTTTGAAGATTATCAGGTCTACCTAAATATTTTCTTCCCAACTGGCTAGCAGGCACAAAACCTCTAACTCCCATTAAGCGAGCAATTAAGCCGCCCCTATTAACTTCTAGGCCTCTAACCTCAACTGCTTCACCGGTTTTTAAATATTGTTCAAAAAAACCCCATTTGTATTCCATTGCCGCCTGGCGGAGAGATAAAAGAATCTGGCCTTTGTCATTTTCTGGAGAAACAATAATTATTTTAACTTTATCACCTATTTTCACTGTGCTTAAAAAGTCTTTAATTACTTCATATTCTTTATCAATAACAATCCCTTCTGTTTTGGCCCCAATATCAACCAGGACTGTTCGCCTAATAATATCAGTAATTGTACCTTCAATTTCTTGGCCCTTTTTTAAACCATGAAGCTTAATGCCGCTCTGGGCCATTAGTTCTTCCATATTTTTAGCTGGGGAGGGTTTTTTCCCCAAAGGAATCTTTTTCTTCTGAGTAGACTTTTTCTTTTTAAAAGAAGATTGAGTAGTTGATTTTGTCATTCATTAATAACCTCGCTTTCAATAGATATTGAAATTATACAAAGAAATCAAGGGAAAGTCTATAAGTTAAAACTGGCTATAGGCTATTATAAAGAAAAAAGGCAAATATTAATCTGTTATTTTATTTTTTTTAAAATACTCCTAGCTACCACTAAGCCAGATACAGAAGCATGAACTAAACCTCTAGTTAGACCAGCTCCATCTCCAGCTACATAAAGGTTTTTGACTTTAGTCTCTAAACTATTCTTAACTTTTATCCTTGAAGAATAAAGCTTAATTTCTACTCCATATAAAAGAGTATCATTACACCAAATTCCCGGAATAATTCTATCTAAGGCTTGAAGAGTTTCTAAAATATCTTTTAAATAACGATAAGGTAAAACAAAAGCTAAATCTCCAGGGTTAGCTGACCTAAAACTTGGTTTTAATAAATTTCTCTTAATTCTTTCCTTTGTTGAACGCTGGCCTAAAACTAAATCTTTTAAGCGCTGAACCATTACCCCACCGCTTAAAAGGTTAGCCAATTTAGCTATGCTTTTAGCATAAAATATTGGATCTTTAAAAGGAAAGGTAAATTTGGTGGATACTAATATGGCAAAATTAGTATTCTTGGTTTTTATTCTAGCTAAGCTCTGACCATTAACAGTTGTAACTGGAAATTGTCCAGTTAGCTGTTCCATGGTTACTTCTCCTCTAGGACAAACACAAAAAGTCCGAGCATTATCTCTAAAAGTTTTAGTTTTATAGTGAACTTTTAACTCATAAAGATATTTAGCTATCGAAGTATAAATTTTGCTTGGAATCTCCACTCTAACTCCTAAATCAACTGGATTACATTGCGGCTCAAGTTTATATTTAGCGGCTAAGGTTAAAAGCCAATCAGAACCAGCTCGGCCCGGAGCAATAACTACATTCTGAGCATAAACTTTTTTTCCATTGTCTAAAACAACCCCGCTGATTTTCTTATTTCTAACAATAATATCCTTAACTTGAGTATTTAATTTAATCTTAATTTTATCTTTTAAATACTTATACATGTTTTCTAGTATTTCCCTACCGCCATCAGATCCCATATGACGAATAGGAAAAGTAATAATTTCTAAATCTGCTTTTTTGGCTTTCTTAATAATCTTTTGAACTTCTTTTTTGTTTTGGCCATAAACTTTTTTTGGCGCTCCAAATTTAAGCCAAAGATTCTCTGAATCTTTAATTAAGTTATCATAATCTTTTGGGGTTAAATATTCTCCAAGCCAACCGCCTATTTTATGAGTAAAGTTAAGTTTACCATCTGAAAAAGCACCTGAACCTCCCCAACCACAGATAAGATTACAGGGCTGACATTTAACACAACCTGTTTTAGAATTTTGAGAACATTTTCTTGACTTTATTTTTTTACCCTTATCAATTAGAAGAATTTTTAGTTTGGGATTATTTGAAAGTTTTAAAGCACTAAAAAGGCCGGCAGGTCCGGCACCAATGATAACAATATCATATTTTGTCATCCAAATATTATAATAGTAAAAATTAAAAAAAGAATCAAGGAGCATAAAAATCCCCGGCTGTGAGGTATTTTCGCGTGGCTGAGAAGCCAGACTATCGTCCCCGCTGAGGCGTTTAACTATCCTGTTCGGAATGGAAAGAGTGGTTCCACCTCGCTTTAACAACCGGGAAATATTTAATTTTAATATTAACTCTCTGAACAGTGAATAGAAATCAGACCTTTACGCTTGTTTTGGTTAATTAGGACTGGTCAGCTAAAAACATTACTATCCTTACACCTCCAGCCTATATATCTGGTAGTCTTCCAGAAACCTTCAGTTTTTTCAAAACAAGAATACCTAATCTTGGGAACGGCTTCCCGCTTGAGATGCTTTCAGCAGTTATCCGTAACTAATGTGGCTACCCAGCTATGCGCTTGACAGCAACAACTGGCACACCAGGGATTAGCTCATCCAGGTCCTCTCGTACTGTGGACGACTTCCCTCAAGTATTCAACGCTTACTGCGGATAGAGACCGAACTGTCTTACGACGTTCTGAACCCAGCTCACGTAGCGCTTTAATGGGCGAACAGACCAACCCTTGGGAGCTTCTCCACCCCCAGGATGCGCTGAGCCGACCGTGAGTTCTCCATTGTTTCTAATGGCACGGACTATATCATCACCCTTTATATTAAATAAAGGGGTCCGGCGTATAATAACAGCTTTAGATTTATCACTATATGTGATAGTAGCTGCTATTTTGGATTAATCCTCAGTCTCTACGGGGTCACTATATTATTTATAGGACTTCCCACGAGATTGCCCTTTGATAATACTAAAAATTATCAAGAGGGTTTCCCCGTTATTAGCCAGATTTTTCAACTTTGATTACTCAAAGAAGCGACATAACTATTTAGGTTTATCGAGGTAGCGAACCACGCCGTCGCTATGGACGCTTGGGCGTGACCACTCTGTTATCCCTAGGGTAGCTTTTATCCGTTAAGCTCGGTGCCTTCCACACGGCATCCGAGGATCACTAAAACCGACTTTCGTCCCTGCTCCACTTGTAAGTGTCACAGTCAAGCAGCCTTCATGCTTTTACACGTCCAACTTGGTTTCCATCCAAGTTAAGGCTACCTTTGCGCGTTTGCGGTACTTTTTAGCAAACAACCTCCCCAGTCAAACTGCCCACCAGACACTGTCCCCAAACCCGATTCAGGGTTCAAAGGTTAGATCTTAAATTATTAAAGAGCGGTATTCCACTGGCCCGAGCAAGCTCGGTCCCGCCTATTCTCGACAATTAATAACTTAAGCTCAATGCCAAGTTACAGTAAAGCTCCATAGGGTCTTTTTGTCCTGCAGTAAGCAGGCCGCATCTTCACAGCCATTTCAATTTCACCGGGTCTATCCCCAAGACAGTTCTCAAGTCGTTACACCTTTCGTGCGCGTCAGAACTCACCTGACAAGGTACTTCGCTACCTTTGAACAATTATAGTTATTGCTGCCGTTCACCGGGGCTTCAATTCCAGGCTCAATCAAAGATATCACCCAGTCATTTAACCTTCCGGCACTGGGCAGGTTTCAGCCCCTATACTTCCTCTTTCGAGTTTGCAGAGACCTGTGTTTTTGTTAAACAGTCGCTTGAGAATCGTTTGCTGCGTCCCACATAAAGTGGGAAGGACATCTTCCTAAGTTACGTCCAGCTAATTTGCCGAGTTCCTTAGGGATAGTTCTCCCGCTCGCCTTAGTCTACTCGACTTGTCCACCTGTGTCGGTTTGCGGTACGGTTAGCTTAAAAGAAGTTAACGAAGTTTTTCTCGGAAGCTTAACGAGGTTGAATTGCCTTAAGCGAACTTAAGACTTTCTCACAACTCAACGTTGTTTCAATAGATTTTCTGGTTGAAACTGTTTTGTTGCTTAGACGTCAATTCAATAAGACGCTCAACTTGTCAAGCTTCGTCCCTCCTTTAACATAAACTTAAAAGCTAGTACAGGAATATAAACCTGTTATCCATCGGCTACGCCATATGGCCTCACCTTAGGACCGACTAACCCTCAGACGACGAACGTTGCTGAGGAAACCTTGGACATTCGGCGGTCCGGATTCTCACCGGACTCTCGTTACTCATACCGGCATTCTCACTTCTATGCTCTCCACTAGACTTTACAGTCCAGCTTCACTGACCATAGAACGCTCCCCTACCACTTAATAAAATTAAGTCCCTATCTTCGGTTTTTAGTTTAATCCTCGTTAAATTTTCAGCGCCCCTAATCATCGACCAGTGAGCTGTTACGCTTTCTTTCAAGGATGGCTGCTTCTAAGCCGACCTCCTGGCTGTTTAAGATTAGAAACTTCTTTTCCAACTTAACTAAAAATTAGAGACCTTAGATGAGGGTCTGGGTTGTTTCCCTTTAGCAACTGGAGCTTAGCCCCCAGCCGCTGACTGCCTCTATCATCCTAATTGGTATTCGGAGTTTGATTAAATATGAGAAGCAAGCTCCCCATATCCATTCAGTGCTCTACCCCCAATAGAATTACGATAAAGACGCTATACCTAAATATATTTCGGGGAGAACCAGCTATCTCCGGGCACGTTTAGCATATTACTCCTACCCACAGGTCATCCCAACCTTTTGTAACAGATACGGGTTCGGGCTTCCCCTTCTATCTCTAGAAGGTTCACCCTGCCCATGGGTAGCTCGCCCGGTTTCGGGTCTTCCTCTATCAATCAACGCCCATTTAAGGCTCGCTTTCACTGCGACTACCTAAGATAACTTAGTTAATCTAAACTGATAGAGAGAAACTCGCCGGTTCATTCTTCAATAGGCACGACATCACTGGCAAAAGCCAGCTCTGTCTGTTTGTTAGCAGACAATTTCAGGTTCTATTTCACTGGGTGTCTCACCCGTCTTTTCACCTTTCCCTCACGGTACTAGTTCACTATCGGTATCTTTGAGTATTTAGCCTTAGAGAGTGGTCTCCCTAGATTCCCACAAAAGTGGCATCTTCCGTGGTACTTAGGAATCCTCTAGGGTTTTATTGGATTTTGAATACAAGACTGTCACTTTCTCTGGTGTTGTCTTCCAACAACTTCTTCTATCCTTTAAAAATCCCATGTTGAGGTCCTGCAACCCCTAAAGTAAACTTTAGGTTTAGGCTTTTCCCCTTTCGCTCGTCGCTACTAAGGGAATCTCATTCGATTTATTTTCCTTTGGGTACTAAGATATTTCAGTTCCCCAAGTGCCCTTCTTAAGGCTATGTATTCACCTTAAGATATCCAAAAGGATGGGTTGCCCCATTCGGACACCGCCGGGTCAAAGCTTGTTGACAGCTCACCGACGATTATCGCAGTCTGCCGCGTCCTTCTTCGGCCCAAAGATCCTAGGCATCCATTGTCTGCTTTATTTCAAGCTGTAAAGATCGTTTTTCTATTCACTTTTCAAAGAGCTAGTGGACCCAGTCGGGATTGAACCGACGACCTTCTCGTTGCAAACGAGACGCGCTTCCACTGCGCCATGGGCCCATATACTAAAAAAGTCTCCCGAAGGAGACCCATTAAACTCATGAGAAAAAGCCTTAAAAAAACGCCTTTCTAGCCACAAAAAGTTGCCCGGTTATGGCATTGAAAATGTTATGGGCTTTTCTACTCATTAAGTTTAAAAAAACTCCTTTAAATTGAATTTTAACAGATATACTTTAAGGTGTCAATGTGGGCTATCCAGGATTCGAACCTGGGACCTCTGTCTTATCAGGACAGCGCTCTAACCAACTGAGCTAACAGCCCTTTTTGACAATCTTAAATAGTGGTAGGAATTAAAAATGTACTTTTTACCAAGATTACTCTTGGTCTGGAAATCTGATCGTGTATCAGAAACCAAATCTCCTAGAAAGGAGGTGATCCAGCCGCTCCTTCCAGAACGGCTACCTTGTTACGACTTAGTGCTGATTGCTGAGTTTACCTTAGGTATTCCTTTTCCTTAATAAATTAAGGTTAAGAGAACAACTTCGGGTACCCCCAACTCTCCTCGCTTGACGGGCAGTGTGTACAAGAGGCGAGAACGTATTCACCGCGGTCTGCTGACCCACGATTACTACCAATTCCAACTTCATGTGGGCGAGTTGCAGCCCACAATCTGAACTGAGGCTAGTTTTAGGGATTAGCTCCGCATTGCTGCTTCGCAACCTATTGTACTAGCCATTGTAGGATGTGTGTTGCCCTGGACGTAAGCGTCGTGCTGATTTGACGTCATCCTTTCCTTCCTCCTTAGTTTAACTAAGGCAGTCTCCTGTGATATTCAACACAGGACAAGGGTTGCGCTCGTTACCGCACTTAAGCGGAGATCTCACGACACGAGCTGACGACAACCATGCAACAGCTGTCTTGCTCCCTCGAAGGCGGCCTGAATTTCTTCAGGCTTGCAGCAAAATGTCAAGCCCAGGTAAGGTCCTACGCTTCGTATCGAATTGAACCACATGCTCCACTGGTTGTGCGCCTCCCCGTCAATTCCTTTGAGTTTTAGCCTTGCGGCCGTACTTCCCAGGCGCCCTACTTAACGCGTTAGCTTACGCCAGTCAAGTTAAAAACCCGACCAGCTAGTAGGGATCGTTTACAGCATAGGACTACAGGGGTCTCTAATCCCTTTTGCTACCCTAGCTTTCGTTCATCAGCGTCTGCAACAGTTTAGATATCTGCCTTCGCCCTTGGTGTTCTATCTGATCTCAACGGATTTCACCCCTCCACCAGACATTCCGATATCCCCAACTGCGCTCTAGTCTAGTAGTATTACCCGCCCTTCCGAAGTTAAGCCTCGGTCTTTAACGAATAACTTACTAAACCGCCTACGATACTCTTTACGCCCAATAAATCCGGATAACGCTTGCACCCTACGTATTACCGCGGCTGCTGGCACGTAGTTTGCAGGTGCTTATTCATTCAGTACCCTCATTATGTTTCTAAATAAAAGGGGTTTACAACCCGAAGGCCTTCATCCCCCACGCGGTGTCGCTGCGTCAGGCTTTCGCCCATTGCGCAAGATTCCCGGTTGCTGCCGTCCGTAGACGTATGCTCCGTATTTCAGTAACATTGTGGCCGGTCGTGCTCTCACACCGGCTATCCGTCATTGCCTTGGTAGGCCATTACCCTACCAACAAGCTGATAGAACGCAGGCTCCTCCATCGGCGGGCAGTTACGCCCTTTCAACCTTAACCTAAGTTAAGGTTCTTATGCGGTATTACCTCGCCTTTCGGCGAGCTATTCCCCACCAGAGGGTAGATTCCTACGCGTTACTCACCCGTCTGCCACTTTCGTCCCGAAGGACTAACGTTCGACTTGCATGCCTAAGGCACACCGCCAGCGTTCATCCTGAGCCAGGATCAAACTCTCAAAAAAATTTCCTACCACTACTTAAGTTGTCAATTTAAATTTACTCTCCAAATTTATTCAATTCTAAAAATATTTAGTTGTCAAAGAGCAACAAAAAACCCGCCAAAGAGCGGGACTTTATCCATTCTCCGGCTTTAAAAAATTTACATTTTAAATTTTTCTTTCACCTAAAAGTTAATATATATTATAAGGGGGGAAAAGTCAACCCTGTTAATTCCTTAAAGATCAAACAAAAAAAGTTTAATTTTTGTCAAAATTTGTTGAAAAATATTTACCTTTTTATTTTTAAAATCAAAGGGTTTAAAAACATAAATGGTTTTTTTTATTTCCCCCATTTTTAATCTATGCTCCGCTGATTGAGTTCCAGTTTTTACTAAAAAATCTATTTCTTTTTCTTCATTAGGATATATCAAGTCTCCCTGGCTTAACTTGATTGAAGAAATGTTAAGATAAGGCCTTTCTTGATCAATTAAAAAAGAAAAGTCTTTGTCTTCACCCATAATCCACTGACCTGTATTTTTGACTTTTATTTTTCCCTGATACTCATATTTAGTCGGTAATATCTCAGCTAATTCAAAACTAGATACTTTAAAGCTTTTAATTTGTTCTACCTCACCTTTAACCTTACTGATGCCCAATATTTTTTCATATTGTGGGTAAAAACTACCATCTTTTTTAAAAAAAGAGAAATAGTCAAAAGGTGGAGCTGGGTGATTTAAAACAAACGGAGTCACTGCTAAAACTTTATCATCAGCCTGCCAGATAGAAAAAGCTTGTTCATAAAATACAGCTGTTTTTTCTTGGTTAAAATAGCCTGCGCTTCTTCCTTCTCCCTCTTGATGAGGCCAACCAGTTTCAGTAATAAAAACGCCAAAGTCTTTTTCTACTCCTAAATTCTTTAAAAAACTTAACTCCCATAAATAGCCTTTAATTGTTCCTCTTCCATTGTCAGTAGGTAAACCAACAAAGCCTTGATTGGGATAACTGTGAGAATTCCAAGCATCAAAAAGACTAAAAACATTAGGGTTTTGTAAAATCATTCCCTGTAAAAATTCTTCTTCTTTCATGGTTCCGTTTTTACCATCAGCTGATTGATCAAAACCAGCTGGTAAAATATAGAAGTTAGGGCTACTTTGTTTAAATAAAGTAATTAGTTTTTCTGAAACTAAAACATATTCTTGGGGATTAATTTCTCCACCCCATTCTTTTTTGTGATTGGGCTCATTAAAAAAAACCACTATCTGTTTTTTAACTGGCCAGTTTAAAGAATTTAAGAACCCCACATATTCTCCTAAATTATCAGGGTTAGGTTTAGCCCAATAACTATCTTCCGGGTGAGTAGCTAATCTAATAATAGGAATTAAATGAAGTTTTCGGCAGTTATTAAAAAAATCCTGCCATTTATCTTTTTCCAAATCATCGTCTCTTAAAACAATAGTCACATAACCCCAATCACCACCAGTAGAATTAACTAGCTTAGCCACTTCTTCAACTTCAGTTGTTTCTAAAATATGGATACCGATTTTGTTATTACTAGCCCAAGCTGGACTTAAAAATAAATTAAGAAAAAGAAAAAGGAATATGGTTATAATAATCAGCTTTTGTTTTCTCATCAGCCTTCATTATATCTTAAAGCTTTACAGAAACAAGGTATTCTAAGAAAATCTTAAGAAGATAATTTAGTTAGTTTTACTCTTAAAACTTGGTAAGGTTTCAGATTCTGATTTAAAACAATACTTCCGCCTTTAACAGTCACTTGTTTTTCTTCAGGCTGGGAAAAAAGCTCTTGGATAAACAGTCGATATTGGCCATCTTTTATCCCTCCAAAACTAATATTAAAAGATTCTTCAAAAGGGTTTTGGGCTTGATAATTAGAAAGAATTAAGATTGTAGTCCGATTATCAAAAACAGCAAAGCCAGTAATCTGGGTCCCCTCACCTAAAACTTCCACTCTGTTACCTTCAAATTCAGCCAACCAATCATAAAGTAAATACCGAGGTTTTTCTTTGACTCCCCCCTCTGTCAATTCATGAGTTAAAAGACCCCAGGCTTCTTGACCTTGATTAGGTCCATCTTTAACTTCAAAAGCAAAACAATATTTAGTTTTGTCTAAAAGCTTTCTTAAAATATGAACTGCATGAGAGGCAGCGATTGAACTGGAATAAGCGGTATCTTTTTCTGAATTAGGTCCCCATTCAGTCAAAAGCTTTTCTGTATTTTGAAATTTTTTGTATTTAGGTTGACTCTCAATAACATTTATTTGATATACATCATTTAAAAATACTTCTGGTAAAAAGCTGTAGCGGTGCCAGGAAACAAAATCTAACCTCAAATTGTTAGCTAAAACATAATCATATAAAAGCCTAATCCAAACCGGATCTAATTCAGGAATAGAAGGGCCTCCAATTTTAAAAGGTTTGACTCCCTGAGCCTGCAAAGCTCCTAAAACAGAATATTTATATAATTCTAAATAGTTCTTTTCACCATACATTTTCCAACCCCCAAACCATTCTAAAGACGGTTCATTCCAAACCTCATAATATATTTCCTCTGTATCCTTTGAATAGTGTTCAATTGTCTGTCTAACTAAGTCCTGCCAGTCAGCCCAGTTATTGGGTTTGCCTATCTTGCCCGGACCAACTTCTTCTGGTAGATAAGTTAAAGAGAAAAAGGGTTTAGCTCCAGTGGCCTTAATATCATCAACTGTTTCATCCAGTTTAGACCAATCAAGATCAAGTTTACCTCCTGACCGACCTTTAACTACACCATAATAATCATCATCATAAATATGGTCCAATCTAATATAATCAAGCTGAAGCTTTTTAACTTGGTTCACTGTAGCTTCAATCATTCTCGCTCCTGAAGCTTCTTCTCCTCCTTGAGCTAGGGCTCGCCAGGTCCGAGGAATAGAACCATAATTGCGTTGAATATTAACAATAATATCCGCTGGTTGAAAAGGTCTGGCTAAATACGTTTCTGGAATTCTAACTTTTACTTCCTTTTCAATTAAATAAAAAGGGACAAAAAGAAACAGAATAATTAATGTAAAAAAACTAATAATAATTTTTTCTTTATTTATCATATTCCTACAGTTTAAATTCCATTTCAGAAACTGCTTCTAAAATATCTTCTCCTTCTATATTTAAAAGATTACAATCCAAAAGGCTTTGCTTAGTAAAATCAAATTCCAGTTTACCTTCTCCTTTTTCTAAAACAAAAAAAGAGATTTCTGTTACTTTGAATTTACCTTCAGTTGATTTGGGTCGAATGGAAAAAGAAGCCACTCCACCTGAATCTTGCCACTCACCACCAACTAATTGAAGCAAATCAAGGGGATAAAAAACTTTAAGATCTACTTGATTAAGTAACTGATCTGTTTGAACCCAAATCTCATAAGTTAATTTTTGATTAAACTCACCCTTATATTCTTCAAACCATAATCTTCCACCTTGAGAAAGTTTTTCCTTAATTTCAGGTTCAGGAATGTTTTTCAAATCTTTTTTGGCTTGTTCTTCTTGATCAATAACTCTTTGTTTTTGGGTTTCTAAAGCCTTATTTTCTTTTTGATTTAACTGATAAAGTCTAAAACCAATCCAAGCTGATTGAAGAATAATAATAATTGATAATGGCCAAATAATTAATTGAAGTTTTGTTTTTTCCACTAAATTAATAGTAACTTAAATCAATTGACTTCTCAAGATCTTAAAGGTTTCATTCAAGGTGGAGTTATTTTAATCTTTCTTTAAAAAAATTAAGGTCTCTTTGGACCACTAAATCCCAGGCTCCATTAAGTTGATGATCAGCGCCCGGATAAGTATAGAAAACAACTTCTTTATCAAAGTCATTAAGATTATTAACCAAATTCTGGCTCCAAATTAAAGGAACAAAAATATCCGCTGTTCCCTGGTGAATCTGGATCGGAGCTTCTATCCAATCTAAATATTCATCAAAAGAGTAAAGATCAATATCATAATCTTTTTCAAATTCAGCCAAACTTTTTCTAATCCCTTTACCTTTATCATCATATTCATTGGTAAAAAACAAAATGTCATAGGGAAAGAATTGAGAAACTGGCGCCCATAAGGTAGTCGGGTATTCTCCGCCAGTTATTTCTAAAATACTTAAAGATGATAAGCCGCCGTTACTATGGCCCCAGATAGCGATTTTATCTACCTCAGCCTGAGGAAATGTTTTAATAGAATTTAAAAGATCAATAATATTAACACTTCTTAAAAACCTGGATTCCCAAATATCATCTGGAGGCATATCAGAACTACCATAGCCTAAAAAGTCAGGAGCCAGAGTAAGATAACCGTTTTGAGCATAAACTTCAGCTGAAGGCTGAGTCCCCATTCCTGATTGATAAATCTCTAAATCAACATAGCCTCTAAGCATTAGAATTACTGGAAAAGGTCCCTCTCCAAAAGGAATATTAGCCATCCCACTGATCTTTCTCCCTTCACTTTCGAAGGTAAAAATATAGGAAGTGAAGTCTGGGGTTTCATTTATTGTTGATTCCAAAGTAATCTCACTAACCTGAGGTTTTCTTTTTTTAAGCCTTTTAAAAGTATATTTATCTAAAGGTTTTTCTTTTATTTCTTCAGTTTTAGATTTTTTAGCTAATGGGGAAAGAAAAGTAAAAGACTTGTTTTGACTTAAAAGGAAAAATACTAACCCAATAATAAGAAAAAGGCTTAAAAAAGAAAGAATAACTATTTTTTTTCTAGATAAACTTTCTTTAAACATAATTTATTCAATAATTTCTACCGGCTCAACTACATCAGCGCCAGCCGTATTAAAATCCTCCAGCCACTCATTAAATTGAGCTTCTGATTCACCTTCTAAAGGAATGAGCTTAAAAGAATTAAGAATCCTATCATAGATTTGATTCCAATAATCTAATTCTTTATCTGACTGTTTATCGACCTGATAAAGAACCTGGTCCCAATCAATAAAAGCAGTTACTTCTCTTCCTTCTCCTAAAGAAACTTTTTGGGCTGAGACTGAAGCAATTTGGGTTTCTAAAGCGTTTCCCTGCTTAACTAAAGAATCTTTCTGAAACCACTCATTAATATCTTGATATAAGCTATCAGTACAAATAATAGTAATGCTACCTTCTCTCTCTTTTGATTTAAGCTCTAAAAAGGCATAATTAGTCTCATCTTCCGAATGAACATCAATTTCTACTTCTTTGGGGTATTCAAAAGAAAAACCAGCTGGGTCTTCCCAAACTCCCCAAGTAAAGTTAAAAACTTCTTTTTTGTTTTTTAAACCTAAAGGAGAACGCTTTTCAGCTGGAAAAAGTTTTTGAAAAACTTCATCTTTATAAGCTAGAAATATACTAACAAGAATCCCAAAAGTTCCCAAAATCCCTAAAGCCCAGAAAATATAATCTTTTCTTTCTTTTTTCTTTTTCTTCATAGTAGAATTAGTATAACATTTTTTAAAAACCTGCTATACTAAAACCATGAAAAAAGAATTTTTAATTGTATTTCTCTTTTTATCTTTTTTCTTTGTTTTTCCTCATAAAACTAAAGCTGCCAGACAAAGAACTAGAAAACCAAAAAAAGAACTTACCTATACCGCTAGAGGAGTTGTAAGCCGAGTTAAATTTAGACCAGATAGATTGGGTCTTTTATTAAACTTTTCTAACTTTCAAAATTTACAGTCAGGTAGATATGAACTTATCTATGATACTAATGGGGTTACCCAAGGAGCCGGGGGTTCAATTATCTTAGGAGATTCTAGCACTAAAGAACTTCTTTTTGGCACTTGTTCAGGCAATGTTTGTAATTTCCATGAAAATATATCAAATGCCAGACTATCAATTGTCTCAACTTTAAAAGATGGAACAGTAATATTAAAACCTTATCGGATTAAGGTTTAGAAGTTTCCTCAAGGGATTGAATTATTCCTGCTATTTCTGTGGGAAAATCATCAATAAATCCTTTTTTATGGGTCACTAATTTATTTAAATAATAAACTCCAAAGTCTCTTCTCATTGATTCTATTACTTCCTCGTGATTTTGAAGATGAGTAAAAAGCAGGATGGGTATTTTTTTTATTAAACTATTGCCATGGTTTCGAACTGCCTCCATAAAACCATAACCGCCCATTTCAGGCATGGCTAAATCAGTAATGACTAAATCAATTTCTTTAGTTTCTTCTTTTTCTCCCTTTTCATATTCTTTATTTAAAAACCTTAGTTCTTCTACTCCATTAACAGCTGTAAAAACTTCAGGTCCTGAAGCTGCTAAAATATCTTTAAATATTAGCCTTAAGTCTTTAACATCCTCAAGAATTAAAATTCTTTAAAAGACAGCAGAAACTAACATGTTGAAGGAGAAGGAAATGAAAAAGGTAGTTTTAACTATTATGATTTTGGTGGTGATTTTCGCTTTGGTGGGTCTGATCAGCTTGGCTGATCCATTTGACCCAGTCGCCTTTGTTAAAGGCGAACCAAACAACCATGGAGTATTTTATTCTTGGTGCCAGGTTTTCAACACCTGCCACCCTACCCCAAACTCACCAAGTTTTTAACTGGTAAAAAACAAAAAAAGATGAATCAAAAAAAAGGATGGATCTTTTAGATCCATCCCCCATTTTCACCAATCAAATCTTTTTTTTAACCCTAACCCTGCTGTCTTTTATTTTTTTTAAATTATAATTAAAATATAAATATATCTTATGAATGAAAAATTACCAATAGAATTATCTAGACGGGATTTTTTAAAGCTTACTGCAACTGACGCAAGTGCTTTACTTTTATCAAGATGTTCTTCTCAAGAAGCTTCAGAATTAATATCTATTCCAGGTCATCCTGAAACATGGAAAACTATTACTAATGATGATTCTCCAAAATTTAGTCTTGACTATAACCTAACAAGGATTGAAATCTATTATAAGGGAATTGAAAGAAAAAATATTGAAAAAGGGATTGAAGAAAACATGGTCAAGTTAAATTATAAGTTTATTGATATTAAGAATCCTGATGAATGCCCAATTATTGTTTCCCATTTAGTTGGTTCTAATGAAGAAATTAGGCTATATGTCAAAGATAGATGGGATAACCCTTCAGTCTACTGCTTTGGCCAAATTATTAATATAGATGAAGGCTGGCAAGCAATGGATTCTAGTCACCGTAATCCCTCAACTCAAGTTTTTGTTTTTGATGTCCCCATATTTATATCTTCACCTGGAGAGTCAGCTTAACCCTTTTCCTGATATAATTAGACGATGAAATTAAAAGCTTTAGCTTTAATATCTGGTGGTCTTGATTCAATTTTAGCGGCTCTTTTAATCCAAAAACAGGGAATTAAAGTCACTGGTTTAGTTTTTAAAAGCGCTTTTTTTGACCCCTCTTCTATTAAAAAGACTCTTAAAAAATATAATTTACCTCTTAGAATTGTTAATATTTCTGAAAAACACTTAAAGATAGTTAAAAAACCTGAATATGGCTACGGTAAAGTCATGAATCCTTGCCTAGATTGCCATTTATTGATGTTAAAAGAAGCTAAAAAATTAATCAAAAACCCTGGTTTTTCCTTTATTATTACGGGTGAAGTTTTAGGTCAAAGACCTTTTTCCCAAAATAAAAACTCCTTAAATTTACTGGAGAAAAAAGCTAATCTTAAGGGTTTAATATTGCGGCCTTTATCAGCCCAGATTTTAGAGGAAACTATTCCAGAAAAAAAAGGCTGGGTTAATAGAGATAAGCTTTTAGATATTTCCGGCCGCTCTCGTCAAATTCAGTTAAAGTTAAGGAAAAAGTTTAAACTTACTGGTTATTCTACTCCAGGAACAGCCTGTATTTTAACTGATCCTCAGTTTGGAAAAAGATTGAAAAATCTTTTGAAGTATCACTCTTTCGCTTCTTTAAATGATATTCTGCTTTTAAAATTTGGCCGGCATTTTTGGAAAGATTCTAATTTAATTGTAGTTGGTCGAAATGATAAAGAGAATAAATTATTGAAAAAATGTACTCAAAAGAGTGATTTATTGTTTGAACTTAAGTCTTTTACTGGACCGTTAGTTTTAGTAAGAACTTATCAAAAAAGGACTTTAAAAAAGACTTTAAGTGAAGCTAAAAAATTACTTTGTTTTTACTCTCGCCATACAAGAGAAAAACCACTTCCAGAAGTTGAATTTAGATATTTATAAAATAAATACCTTTTTACATATATTGCGTATAGTATTTGTGAAAATTAAAATACTTATGCTATACTTTTTATATGAATAAATTTAAAACTTTTCTTTATGCTTTTAGAAATAGTGCTTTTAAACCAAAATATTATGCTGATATTTTAAAAACCCCTTTTTCTTTTTCTGTTAAATATTTTGTATTCTTATTTTTATTCTTAAGTTTTATTACTGTTCTTAGTATTTCCTATCCCCTTATAACTGATTTTAAACCAGCTTTAGAAAAATTTAAAAATGATGCTCCCAAACTTTATCCAACTGAATTAGTTTTGGATATTAAAAATGGCTTAGTCTCTACTAATGTTTTAGAACCATATTTTATTCCTCTTGAACCAAGTCTTTTTCCTGAAGAAATTAAAATGGGTTTAGAAAAACAGCCAATCCAAAACATCCTGGTAATTGATACCTCAGTTCCGGCTTCAGAAATAAAAAAATATCAAACTGTGGCTCTTTTAACCAGAGATTCTTTAGCTATATTAGGTGACAATAATGAAATAAGAATCCAAACCCTTGAGGAAATAAAAGAATTCCATTTAGACAAAGAAATAGTTAAAACAGGTTGGGGTATGATTGTTCCCTATTTTAAATATATTATTCCTGGTATTATTATTGTTTTAATTATTTTTGTGCCTTTATTTACTTTAATAGGTAAGTTTTTCTTCCTTATGTTTTTCTCTCTTATTACTTTAATTACTGCCCGACTTTTTAGCAATAAAGAAGTCAATTATTCTAAAGCTATCCAGCTTAATCTTCATGCCATTACTTTACCCATTATAATTGTTTCTCTTTTTCAAGCTTTCGGAGCCCCACCTAAAATTCCTTTCTTCCAATCAGGAATACTTTTAATCTTTAACTTAATTATCTTTTCTTCTTTAAAAGAAAATTCAGAAGAAGTTAAATAAACTTACCAAAAAGGTAAAAATCTTTTTTATAGCGGTCTTTTTTTCTAATTCCTTCTATAACAAAACCAAGTTTTAAATAAAAACCCCTATTTCGACCATCAGTGATAAATCTTAATTTATGGCAGTTTTTAGTCTGGGCCCATTTTTCCCCTCTTTTAACTAATCTCTTACCTATCCCTTTATTCCTAAAGTTTTTATCTACCCAAATCCAGCGAAGTAAAGAAATGCCTCCAATTTCAGAGGAAACAACAATAAAGGCAATTGTTTTATCCTTTCTAACGCTAAAAATCCCAATCTTACCCCTTTTAAACCTTTTTTTAAAATTCTTTTTACTCCAAATTTTTCTTAAAAAATATTTCTTTCTTCTCAAGGGAAGATGAAGAAAATCGGTCAATAAGGCTCTTCTAAAAACCGGGTAGAAACGGTCATAGCTTTTTATACCAATTCTTTTTAGTTTTACTTCTTTCATAAAAGTGCCTAATTGTAGCAAAAGTTATCAAATTAAGCTACACCTTTTAAGAATAGTCTTTTAAAACTTCAGCTAAAATTCCGGCAAAGGCGTCTCTTTTCTCCTTATTTTTTCTTATCCTAGCACTAATCTCCATCTGAATAATATTAAAACCTTCCCCAAAAGGTGGGTGTTGGTTTTTATGAGTTATCATTTTCCTTCTATATATACTTAAGCCTACTTCTGTCCCGGCAAATGCCTTAGTCTTTGGATCATTTTGGATAGCCAAAACTACCTGAGGAACTTCATTTTCTCCAACCATAAAACCTTTATTTTTTATCTCTTCTTGTAATCGAGAAATAAATTTATTTCGTAAATCCTGATCGGCAATATTTTTAGCCCCGGCAATGGCAATATCAAAACCCTCTCTATTGGCCATTCCGTGCAAAGCAACTCTTAAAAAAGGTCCCTTTACTTTACCGTCTTCATCTAAACCAACCGTTCTTTTAACTATTTTTTCTAGTCCCCAAAAAAGAGCTGCCCGACTGCTTCGAGAATATTCCCGGGAAAAAATTTGTTTTTCTCCCAATTCAGCCATTCCCCTAACCCACCAATTTCTATTCATATCAGCCCATAGGCGCGGTTTCTTAGCTACTATTGTATTAACATCCAAAAGCTGACTAACTTGTCTAGCTAAAAGACCAGTATCCTGATCATAAAGATCTCTTACCTTTAAAACTTCTTGATCAAAGTAATCTAAACTTTTTGTTTCTTTTTTTTCAAATTTCTTTATTCTTTCTAAAGATAATTCTATCTCATTAATCTTCAAGTCAGGATATTTTTGCTTCATTAACTGCCATAATTCAGCAGAATTTGGCAGCTGTTCATGAACAGCATCAACTACAATCGGAAGATTTCCATCTTTAACTTCTAAATATTTGTTAATTGCTCTTTCTTTAATTTTTTCATCTTCTTGAGAAGCGTCAGGTTTAGCAACTGATTCAATCTGACTAGCTTGTTGTTCATTTAAGTCAATTAAGGCTTTACCTTCTTTTACTCTAACTTGCCTAGGTCTTCCTCTAACTGTTTTTTGTTGCCATATTTCTTCTTCTTCTCTTACTGAATGAATATCAATTACCCCTTCTCTTCTTTCTCCTCTATCAGTTATTCCAGCATCTTTTAGCTGTTCCACTATTTGTCTAATTTTCTCGGGTCTCTTTACAGGAGGTTCTTCGCTCATTTTAAAACCCTATTCCTTTATATATTAATCTAATACTTTGTTTAACCTCATCTTTAAGTCTTTGGCCATCTTTTTTGAGAATACTTTTTTTAAAGATTAGATGACCCATTCGTAATAAAGGACGAATTGTACTGCCAGTCCTAGGAACACCATCTACTAAAAGGAATTCTTTTTGGGGATTTTTAATTGATTTTGTAGTAAAACCTTCTCTAATAAATTTAAGTTGTTGACTACCTAATTGATAAACTCCAGCTTTAATCTCCCCTTTAGTCTTTCGATATTTAGCCACTTTATTACTTAATATTAAATGACTCCCTTTTTTTGAATTTTTGTAAATTCTATCAACTCTGTCAAAATTCATTTGATAGTTTATATTTAAAAGCTCTAAAAGGTGAAAAACATCAAAAGGCGGTTCTTTATTTTCTTTTTGGAGCATGGAATAAACTGGAAAAGCACCAGTATATCGAGGGTTACATTCACAGGCATATACCTTTTCTGTTTCTTTATCTATTATAAGGTCTATTCCAAATATCCCCCTATAACCTCTCGCCCCCATATAGCTTCCAATTGATCTGGCTAAACTTTCAGCTTGAGCTTGAATTTTAGAAGAATAGGTTTTAAAACTCCAATCATGACCGCAATAAAGACCACTCCCCTTATTCATGTTGACTACCAAAGGTTGATCTAAAATCTGTTTTTGGACGATGCCGGTTAAAACTCCATGGCGGGTGATACAACCGGTAATACTAGGAGAATCACCAGTAATAAATTTATAGAGGATAACCCTTTTTAAATCAAAAGTATTTTTATATTTTTTAGCTTTTTTTGTGAAGTTTTTAAAATCTGAAAGGGTTTTAATGAAAACCAAGGAATTACCACCACCCTTGGTTAATTCTGGTAAAATTAAGACTAATTTTTTCCACCGCTTTAAATATTTTTCTAGTCTTTTTTTATCTAGTTCTTCAATTTTAAAAGTTTCATTAGGAATGGTTTCTAAACCAATCTTTTGAAGCATTCTTTTAAAATGCCATTTATTCTCATAAACATCCCTAACTTTGGCCCTATTAGCTACAATAGTCAGTCCTAGCCGATCACAAATTCTTTCTACTTTTTTAGTTGAGTGATATAAAACTAAATAAGGGAATCTCAAAGAAGCTAAATATTTTTGCACCTGACGGTTTTTTAGTAAAGCCAAAGTATTATATTTCCCAACCTTTTCTCCTTTTTTTAAAAAATCCTTTTCTACCGATAGAACTTTAATCTTTTTTCCTATTACTTGATTATCCAAAGTGTCTTTAACACATAAAAGCTGGTAGTTAGGTAAAACCAAGCCTGGCCCGATCCTGGAAAAAGCAGTAATACCCACCCCAATTAAAGGATAAGGAAAAGACTTAAGTTTGTTTAAATAGTCATCCATATTAAAAAATATATCATATTTAAAACTAAAAAACTCACTTAAAAGCGAGATTCTTTAGATCCTAAATTAAAAACAGAAAAAATTATTTTATATCCGAACTAACTAAAAAACCCTTAAGGTCTCCTCTACCAATAATCATCGGCCTTTTAAGATTCGACCTGTCAGAAATATTGGCCGTGGTTTTTATTTTTTGGCCACTTAAGAAAAAGGTGACTGGAACAACTGGTCTTTTCTGCCTTCCTAAGGCTGATTTATAGACACCTTCAAAAAGAATATTTTCCGGGTGTAAAAGCCCAAGTTTTTGCGCCAGTTTTCTATCAATTGAAGTGGTATAAGCGCCAGTATCTACTTTTGCTTGAACTGAAATCCTATCTCCTAAAAAAGACTGTACTTCTACTTGGTGAAAAACATTAACAGTTTTTTTACCGGTAACTATATCTCTAAGTTTTGGATCCAAAAAAAGGGCTTTGGCTATTTTAATTCCTTTTTCCGGACTATCTACCTCTAAGCCCTCAACTCTTTCTAATCTTCTTCTTAAACCAGCTTTGTTAGCTAACTGAATTTTTAAGCCTGGCTGAGCATTAAGCTCTAAAACCTTAGGAAAGGTTTTACCTGGTTTTTTTAATGACGGTTGAAGAGCAATATCTACTCTCATAAAGTTGAGTTCGGGCACAGTAAGCTGACAGTTAATCGCTAATTTAAGAATCTCGTCCCAGATTGGTATTTTTATTCCCTTTAATTTCCTTCTAGTTCCGGGAAAAAAATCGATCTCTTTACTTCCCTTAACCCCACCAATAGTAATCCCAGAAGAAATATCAATGCCGCAGGCAATTGCACCCTGATGCATATTAGCCCTACCTCCTGATTCTTTGGTGGGCAGTCTTAAAAAAGCCATCACCGGGATTCGGTTAAAAACCACTACTCCAATGTCTGGGGTTCCACCCCAACTAACTTTTTCAAAAATGGGATGAACTCTAATTCTTTCTTCTACAAAAGCAAAATCTGGCTGACCCCTCATGGAAAACCGACCTTCAATAATTTCTCTAAGTAAAAGCTTTAAATCATTTACTGTTTTTGTATCTTCCGTTGTGGTAATCCATTCGCCCGCATATCGACCCTGTCTTTCAATTACTAAAATTCCTTCTCCTCCCAAAGAATTATCTGGTTTAATCACATAACTTTCTGGTAATTTTTTAAGAAAATTAAATTTATCAATGTCTTCAAATCTTCTAAAAACGCGGTAGAGCTTAGGAATAGGCAGTTTTGCTTTTCTTAAAACGTTTTTAGTTAGAAGCTTATGATTGGCAATAAGTTTGCCCCCTTTTTTGTTATACTTTGAGGAGAAAAGAACATTACGAGAATTTAATCCTAAAATATCCCGGGTTTTCATTCCAAAAGCTTTTTAAATTTTTTGTATTCCAAAATCCTTAAACCAGCATAACGACCAATAAAGATATCTAAAAGAGCCACCCCTAAAACACTAATTTCAGGTTTTAAAATAACAAATTTTTGCAAAAATTCCAGCTGAAGAACAAATGAACAGATTAAAGCCACTACTAAGGTTTCAAAACTCATTCTTAAAGCTCTTTTCATAGACATCCCAATTTGGATACTAATAAAGCTTTCTGCCAAAAGAATAAGGATTAGAATAGGAAAAATAGAAATATTCGTAATCGCAGTTAGATTCAAAGAAGGAGAAATACACATTAGGCCAAAAACAGCTAAGGAAACAAACCATAAAAGCAAAGCCATTCTGGGCAAATATTGAAGCTTCATTTTTCTAAAAAGTATTCTCGCTCCCATGGCCACCAGAATAATGGTAAAAAACAGTAACAGACCTTCAAAAATCCCAGTCGCCACAAAAGCGACTGATAAAACAGCCGGTAAAAAGATCCCAAAACCCTTCATCCCCACAATATGGCGGGAACCGGCAATTAATGCTACTACTAATGGAAAAAGAAGAATTAAAACAATGGTATTGGCTGGCACCCCCTGAGAAACCGCTCTTCTTATAGCATGCTGCAAAAAATTAGTTACTCTTAAAGACCCAATTGAATGATTAATTAAATACTTTTCTAGTTTTCCTTTAACTTCTGGAGTAGACTCAGTAATATCTTCTTTTTTCTCTACTTTTTCCTTTTCCTCAATTACTTCTCCTGTTGTTTCTGCTGAAGTGGTCGCCATCGCCGCCTCGGTAGCAGTTTGCGAAATTAAATCTTCCCCTTCTTTTTCTGCCAGAACTGGAAATTTAGAAAATGAAAAAAGAAGAAATAACCCAATAAAAATACCAATTAATTTTTTCATTGAAATTATTATATCAAGTTGAAAGATTTTTGACTAGATAAAGCTAAATTCTTATTAAAACTAATCTCTTTTTATTTCGCTAACTCTTGATCAATTGTGGTCTTAAAGTTTTCAAATGGTTGAGCTCCAACCAACTTCTGGCCATTAATGAAAAAAGTGGGCGTGCCTGAAACACCCATTTTTTGACCCAGAGATACATCATCCTTAATTGCTTGAATATAGGTTCCGTTATTTAAACAAGTTTGAAAATTAGCTTGATTTAAACCCAGTGTTCCAGCATAACCCACTAGGGTTTCTTTAGGACTATCGAGATTGGACCAAGTTTCTTGATCTTCAAAAAGCTTATCATGATAGCTCCAATAATCACCTTGTTCTCCGGCACACCTGGCTGCCTCTGATGTTATTTGAGCATTTGGATGAAAAGGTAAAGGATAATCTCTAAAAACATACCTTATCTCTTCTCCATATTCATCTAAAATCCTTTTATAAGCACTATCAACATATCTTTTACAAAAAGGGCACTGATATTCGGAAAATTCAACTATTGTCACCTTGGCCCCATCAAGACCCTTAACAGCCGCTGCTTCAGCGACTATTTCTGCCTGATCCTCAACTCCCAAAACCTGCGGTTCTTCTGGGGCAGCTTCAGGCGCCTGAACCATTTCTTCTGCCTTTTGCTCTTCTTTTTCGCTTTCTAGATTTCTAACTTTATTCCAAAGGCTCCCAGAAACAAAAGCGGCAAAGATTAAAGCGGCGATTAATATGGGAGTGATTTTATTAGATTCCATTTTTTACTCCTTTAGTGATATGGCAGTTACTGGACAACTATCAACTGCACTTTGAACCGTAGGTTCATCATCTCCAGCGGGCACTAAAGCCTCAGCTTTACCATCATCACCAAGCTTAAAAGACTTTCCGGCTAAGCTAACGCAAGTCCCACAACCAATACATTTTTCTTTATCAACTATTGCTTGTTTAGTCATAAATTTGCCTCCTTAAAGAATTTATATTTATAAAAAATATCTATATAGAGTTTTTCTTTTTAACTAAATCACTTTACCTTATTAAGATATAACTTGCAAGTCACTTTAATAAAAGTCTTTAATTGGATATTTTTGACAAAGCTTTTTAACCTCAACTATGATACTTTTAATGGCTTTGGATTGTTTAATAATTTTTTCTCTTGTTTCTTTTTTTTTCTCTGACTCGAAACTAATCTTCATTTTCTTTTTAATCTCACTTATTTCTTCAATAATTATCTTCATCCATAAAGCTATTTTTTTCATTTGAGGTTCTTTCATTTCCCTAGATGTGATTCCTGGTGTTCCTAATCTAATTCCTGAGGGGTAAAAAGGTGGTCGGCTATCATAAGGAATGGAATTTCTATTTAAAACAATTCCCCCTGCTTCTAAAGCTTCAGCGGCTAAATTACCGGTAATCTTAAAACTAGAAAGATCGATTAAAATTAAATGGCTATCAGTTCCTCCAGAAATCAGATTGAAACCATTTTTTTTAAGTTCTTTTGCTAAGGCTTTAGCATTTAAAACAATTTGCTTAGAATATTTTTTAAAAGAGTTTTTTTCCGCTTCTTTTAAGGCTACCCCAATCCCGGCAATGCTGTTTATATGAGGTCCACCTTGAAGCCCGGGAAAAACGGCTTTTTGGATTTTTTTGTCCAAGTCAGGATCTTTTTTAAGGCCTTTTCTAGTTACCATAATAATTGCCCCTCTTGGTCCTCTTAAAGTTTTATGGGTAGTGGTAGTAATGACATCAACAAAGGAAACTGGACTAGGATAAACGCCTCCTAAAACTAAACCAGCTAAATGAGCTATGTCTGCTAAAAGATAGGCTTTAACTTTTTTAGCAATAAGAGAAAACTTTTTCCAATCTAAAATTTTGGGATAAGCAGTAATCCCCGCTATAATAAGCTTTGGTTTTTCTTTTAAAACTAATTTCTCTAAGGCTTGATAATCCAAAAAACCGTCTTTACCAAGCTTATAAGAAACTGATTTAAAAAACTGACCACTAACTGAAACTTTATCTCCATGAGTTAAATGACCACCATGAGCTAACTCTAAACCCATTATTTTATCATTTGGTTTTAATAAAGCGGTGTAAACCGCTAAATTAGCTGGTGAACCAGATAAGGGCTGAACATTAGCATAAGGAACTTTAAAGGCTTTTTTAACTCTTTCTACTACTAGGGTTTCAATCTTATCGATATATTCTTGACCCTGATAATACCTTTTTCCAGGATAACCCTCAGCATATTTATTGCCCAAACAAGAACCCACTGCTTCTTCAACCGCTTTTGAAACCATGTTTTCCGAAGGAATCATCATCAGGGTTTCACTCTGACGCTTTTTTTCCTTTTGAATTAAGGCTTTTATTTGAGGATCAACTTTTTTAAGATAAATCATTTGTTAAGAAGATTTTAATTTTATGGCTTTTTTAACTCTTTCTACTGCGACAGCATAAGCGGCCATCCGGGGATTAACTTTAAGTTCTTTATATTTGTCCCAGAATTCCTCAAAAGCCTTATCCATAATTGTTTTAAGCTTTTTGCCAACTTCATCTTTTTCCCAGTAATATCCCTGAAGGTTTTGAACCCACTCAAAATAGGAAACAGTTACCCCTCCTGCATTAGCCAGAATATCAGGAATATTAATTATTCCTCTTTGGTGAAGGATTTTATCTGCCTGGGGAGTAATTGGACCATTAGCTAATTCAATTATGGTTTTAACTTTAATCTTCTTAACATTGCTCTTATCAATAACATTTTCTAAGGCGGCCGGAACTAAAATATCTACTTTTATTTCTAAAAGCTCTTCATTAGAAACTTTTTTAGCCCCTTTAAAATTAACTAAACTACCATTTTTTTGTTTAAACTCCAATACTTCTTCTGGATTTAAACTCCCATTTTCTATAATTATTCCTCCCTGACTGTCACTTAAGGCTTTAATTTTATAGCCTAGGTCATAAGCTAATTTGGCAAACCAGTAACCCACATTTCCAAATCCCTGAACAGCAATGGTTGTTTCTTTAGGTTTAAGCTTTAACTTTTTAGCTAGATTTTGCAAAATAAATACTCCACCTTGACCAGTGGCTTCTGTTCTTCCCTGACTGCCGCCTAATTCTAAAGGTTTACCAGTAATAGTGGCCAGCGGATTTACTCCCAAGTTACTCCATTTAAGGCTTTTTCTTTTTTCCTTCTGAATTTTCTGGTATTCATCAATCATCCAAGCCATTATTTGAGGATTAGTATTCACGTCTGGAGCCGGCACATCAAGCCAAGGACCAATATTAGGAGAAATTGCTCTTATATAAGATCGGGCCAATCTTTCTATCTCTTTTTGGCTCATTTTTTTAGGATTACAGATTACCCCGCCTTTAGCACCCCCATAAGGGATACCAACTACACTGCACTTCCAAGTCATCCACATACTTAACGCTTTTACTTCATCCTCAGTTACATTTGGATGAAACCTAATCCCTCCCTTAAAAGGACCCCTTGAATCATCGTGTTGGGATCTGAAAGCTTTAAAAGTCTTAATTTTACCTGAATCCATTTTAACTTTTAAATCAACCTTAATTATGTTTTTTGGGGATTTTAATTTATCAATTATCCTTGGTTCTAGTTTAAGGATTTTTCCCACATTAAAAAGTTGCTCTTGGGCGCTTTTATAAGGATTGATCATTTTATTCTCCTTTTAAATACCACGAATGGCAGGGGCAGTTGTGTTTTTTAAATATTTATAAGCACTGGCAGCTGCCATGGCTCCTTGGGCAATTGCCCAAGTTGCTTGTTTAAAACTGGCTGATTTATTAGTCATGTCACCGGCAGAAAAAAGGCCAGGGATATTGGTTTCCATTTGCTCACTGACAATCACATAACCTCTTTCATCTAATTTAATCCCTAAAGGTTCCACCAAAGCTGTTCCTGGCACCCCCCCAATTTCAATAAAAACTCCATCAGTTGATATAATTTCTTGACCTTTATAAGGCTTGTCTAACTTAACTCCAGTTATTCTAGTCTTGTCACCTATAATTTCTTTTACATTAGTATTGTATATTGTTTCTCCTTTAGCTTGTTTTTCTATTTGCTGCCACTGATTAATCCAGGCCGGCTCAGCTCTTAATTTATCTTTTCGATAAACTAAATAGACCTTTTTGGCAAATTCAGCTGTATGAACCGCCCCTGAAACAGCACTATCTGAACCACCAATAATAACAACTGTTTTTTCTTTAAAAAAGGGGGCATCACAAGTGTGACAATAAGAAACTCCTTTACCTAGATATTCCTCTTCTCCGGGAATATTTAATCTTCTTCTTTCACTCCCTGTGGCTATAATTAAAGCTTTTGCCTGATAATACTCATTTTTACTAAAGTAAGCTTTAAAACTTTTGTTTTCTCCCTCTCCTGTTAATTCAAGCCGGCCAACTTCTTTTAAAAGAACTTTAGCTCCCAAATTTTCTACCTGCTTTTGCCAAATTTGGGCTAAATCAAAACCGGAAATATCTAAAAAGCCCGGGTAATTTTCAATTTTATGAGCCAGGCTTAATTCTCCACCTAAAAGCTTACCAATAACCAAATTACTTAATCTATAACGAGAAGAGTAAATTGAAGCCGCTAAACCAGCTGGCCCAGCTCCAATAATCAAAAGATCATATATATTATCTGTCATTAATTTCTTATTATATATACTATAAAATTATAAAGCCTTTTTTATCATTTCTACAAATCCATCTTTACCAGGAAAGCCGGTTTTTCTGTCTATCTCTTTACCATCTTTAAACATAATTACCATTGGAATACTCATCACCCCATATTTTTGGGCCAATTCCTGTTCTTCATCAACATTAACCTTAGCCACTGCCACCTTATCTTTGTATTCTAAAGCCAATTCATCAACTACTGGGCCAGCCAATCGGCAAGGACCACACCAGGGAGCAAAAAAATCAATAAAAACAGGTATTTTAGATTCTAAAACTTTTTTTTTAAAATCATCTTTTTTTAAATGCAAAGCACTCATTTAAACCTCCTTTAATATATTATCTTAAGATAATATATTATTAAATGTTTTTAACCAATTCTTCAACTACCTTTTTAAAATCATGGGTGTTTTTGTTTTTCTCTAACTGACATGATTCTTGAGTTAAAATAATAGCCGCTGTTTTTCCTAAAGCTTCTCTAACTGCTTTAATTTGCTGAATTATAGAAAGACAACTTCTTTCTTCTTTAATCATTTTTTCAATTCCTAGAAGCTGACCTTTAATTCTGCTAATCCTATTTAATAAATCTTTACTATTTTTTTTCATATACTCCCCCCTAGTATATCCTAAAAGGCAGAAATAAATCAAGGCATAGTATTCTTAAAATCAGATAAATACTGATAAAATGGATTATTTAATAAGTGTATTTAATTGGGGATTAATCTTTTGACAGGCCTCAGCTACTAAACGACGATGACATTTTACGGGAGTTTTTTCCCAACACAATATAGTAACGTCCTTTTTTAAAGCAATATCTATTAAAACATTCAGGTATTCTCTTTTATTTAAAATAACTTCTTTTTTGAATCTATTTTTGTATTGAAGCCAGTTTATTTTTTTTGAATGAGAGTCATTTAATAATTTATGAGATGGGGCTAAAACTGGCATCCAAATATCAAAATCTTCAAAATCCCCTGGCCTTCTCATTATACAGATTCTAATACCGTCTTTTTTTTCTTTTTTAAACTGAATAGATTTAGTAAATAAGGCCATTAATCTTCCTATTTATATTGTACAATATTAAAGGCTTTTTTCCATTAATACCATCTCTACTGAAATTCCCTGGTTAGCTAATACTCCATTTTTTTGAGAATGAGAAAAAACTCTTGAAAAACCTAAATTTTCAAAATATCCCTTTGAACTCCCGCTTGGCTGAACAACCATTGTTTGATAACCTAATTCTTTTGCCATTTCTTCTGAAATTCTCATCAATTGACGACCCAATCCTAATCCCTTAACTTCTCTTGCTACATGAAGTCTTTTCCCGTGGGCCACTAAAGAATCATTTTCAGGATGAGGATGTCTTTCTTCTCTTATTACTCTATAACCCACAGGTTCTCCCAATTTATTTTGGCAAACCAAACAAAGAATATTTTTTTCATGATTGCATGTATCCTTCACTCCATCGGATGAATTAGCTCTTTTATAAGCTTTCACTGCTTGAGAATTATTATTTCTAAGATCTCTAAAATTATCTGACCTGCTAAAGTTATCACAAACCATCTGGCTAACCGATTCATAGTTTCCTGGAACAATACGTTGAGCAGTAACAAAACTACCATCTTTTAATTTAATCATCTGACCCCAACGACCAGGTAAATCAGTATATAGGCTTGATTCAGAAGATGTTTGATTATTTCTAAAAAACAAGTATTGCTCTAAACCTTCTCTTGCTTCAACTGGGGCACCTAATAAAGTTAAATATAACTGCCTTAAATTTCTTTCAAAAACTTGCCTATTTCCCTCTTTACTAACTCCGTCAATGGCTTTAATTTTAGCCTGAAGAAGAGGATGGGGCCAAAAACATGACAAATTTGTCATTTTCAATCTTTTTAAAGGAAAACCCTCTTTTATTCTCTGTTTTTCACTTTCATCCAAGATAAACGCCTGGTCTATAGAATCAAATATTTCTTTTAAATACCCGGGGCAATTATTATCCCTTCCCTTAAGTCCATGAATATAGAATTCTATTTCCTGGGGGCTAAGTTGGGCAACAGAAAAAGATAGTTCAGCAACCAAGCTTAAGCCAAAACCAATATCATCAACATTCCTATTATCTTTGCCGAAAAACCCGATTGCTGCCCTTGCTTTAAATGTAGTAAAGTCTTCACCGCCCAACTCTCTATTCATTATGGCTTCAATATCAGCATAACTCGCATCTGGGGGGGATTTTCTTAACTCAATGCCTTTATTGCTAATAAGATCAATATCAGTACTAAGACCAACAACCACTCCTTGAGACGGCCTTAAAGAATCTACTGCTTGTCTTAAATCATTCTTGTTATCAACTGCCTTTAAAGCCGCTCTTTTGCCTGGTGGTAAATATCCTTTATGATTATCTTCTTGCCATTCTGGAGGAAAAACAACTTTAGGGATGTCTAAATCAGGAAAAAGATTTCCCAGCCATTCGCCTTTCCAATTACTTGTCCGAAAAACAATTCCTGATAGACTTGAAAAATCCGGTTTATCTTCCTTTTTAACCCCTAATTTTTGGAACGTTCCTGGAACAAATTCATTTGGTGAAAGTATAGAATTCCAGAGGCTTTGTTCTTTACCTATAATCATTTTGTTAAATTATCAATAAAAATAAAAACAGGCCTAAAAGGCCGTTTATTTTAAATAATTTGTTAGTAAAAAAAAGCTGGCTTTTTTCCTAGCCATATTTTATGGTATATTAACTACACATATTTGTCAAGGATAATAAAATATTTTGAAGCTAGGTTTTATGGGAAATTTTTTTGGTTTTAAAAATTTGGAGTTATTTTTTTCAACTGTTTGACTCTTTTCTTTTTAACTGCATCATTAATATTTTTCCATACTTTTCCGTTTTCCATTTTAGTGGCTCTTGTTCCCTTTCTTTTAGAATATCTAAAAAGGTGAATTTTAATAAAGTTGTTTTTTAATATTTTTTTTAGATTTTTAATGATTTTATAAGTTTTTCTAAACTCTTTTTCTGTTTCCCCAGGGAAACCTAAAATTAAATCAGTCGAAAAGGTAAAATTAGGAATTTTTTGATTTAATTCTTTTATCTTTTTAATAAAATCTTTAACCTTATATTTTCTTCCCATTCTTTCTAGGGTTTCATCACAGCCGGATTGAAGCGGAATATGAAAATGGCTACTTAATTTATTATTTTGCATATTCTTATACAGGCTAATAAAATCTTGATTTAATATTTTTAAATTAATTGAACCAAAACTGATTTTTTTAATCTTAGTTTTATTTAAAATCTCTTTGATTAGGTAAGTTAGGTCATTTTTTCCATCTTTAAAATCAGCTAAATCTACTCCAGTTAAAATTATTTCTTTAATTCCCTGGTTTTGTTTATCTCTTATTTCTTTTAAAATCTTTTTTATTTTTCTGCTTTGAGATCTTCCTCTTAAGAAAGGGACAATACAATAAGTACAAAAATTGTTACAACCGTCTTGAACTTTAATAATGGCTTTTTGAGATTGATAATATTTATCTTGATATATTTTCCTTTTGCTTTTTACTTGTTTATTTTTAAAAAAATGTTTTTCTACTAATTTTGTTAAGTTTTTCTGATCTTTTTTATATAAAGAAAGGTTAATTAACTTTAAAAAATCTTTGTCTTTTTTTTCTCCTGATATTCTAATTTTGTAAAGCCAACAGCCAGTCACAATTAAAAAACTTTTGGGGTTTACTCTTTTTATTTTCCTAATCTCTTTTCTAATTTCTCTAGAAGCTTTATGAGTTACTGTACAGGTGTTTAAAATGATTAAATCTGCTTTTTTAAAATCCTTGATTTGGGTTAAAGAAAGTTTTATTAAATTTTCTCCCATCATCCGGCTTTCCGCCTGATTTAAACGGCAACCAAAAGTGATAATGGTGTATTTTTTGTTCATCGGGGTAATTTTACAATAAAATAGCTTATCAGCAAATAAAAAAACCGCTTTTTTAGCGGTTATCTTTTAAAAAAGGTTTTTTCTTTATTGGATAACTGTGCCGATGAACTTTTTACCTTCAATAATATTGTCTAGATTCTCTATATTCCGGCCATTACAAACAATCACTTTTAACCTAATTTTATTGGCCAGCTGAGAAGCAATGGGATCAAAAGGAGCATTTAGACCTGGTTTCCATTGACTACCGACAATATCAGTCATTTCATTCCAGGATATTTTTTTAACTGGCTTAGCATCTTTGAATTTAGTTGGATCTTTATCATAAACCATATCAATACTCGTTAGATTAATAACCTTATCTACTTGATAATCCTGGGCTAGTAAAACCGCATCATAATCAGTTGACCAACCTGGTTTCCAGCCCACTCCAATAACAATTTTCTCATCCACTGCTTTTTTATCTACCATGTCATAATGTTTAATTACGTGTTTATAGGCAATATCTTGAAATATTGTTCTTATTAAATGACCATTTAAACGGCTGGAATGAACCCCTAACCAATCTAAATCATCTCTGGTAATCTTTTTGCCGCAGACTTCAGCCGCCGCATCCCGGTAATGACGACAACTTGCCCCACCGCCGGTAACAATAAAAAAGTGGCAACCTTGAGCCACTTTTTTTCTAATATATTGATTAAATCTTTTTAAGAAGTCGACGTCAATGCCACCGTTAGGGACGATAAGAGAACCACCTAGTGAAAGAATGTAACGCTTGTTATTTTTAACAATCATTTCCAAAGATTGATTTTACCACTTTATTTAATAAAAACAAAACGGAAATTAAAATAAAAAATAATGAAACTATTTGGTTAACCCTTATTCCCCCCATTTCCCAGCCAATTGGTCTTAAAAACTCCAATAAAAACCTTAAAACTGAATACATTAAAAGGTAAAGGGAAAAAATGGTTCCTTTGCCCATATTTTTTCTCCTTTTACTAAGTTTAAAAAGAATAAAAAATATTATTAAACAAATAATGCTTTCATAAAGAAAAAGAGGATGGAAATAGCTAAAGTTCTTAAAAATAGCTATTCTGTTTTCTGGGTTAATATATATTTTCCAAGGCAGGTTGGTTGGTAAACCATACAACTCTTGGTTAAAAAAATTACCAAAGCGGCCAATTGCTTGTCCCAAAGGTAACCCTAAAGCAATTAAATCTAAGGTGGTTAAAAAAGCTGTTTTCAAATCTTTTTCTTTTAGCTTTGATTTTAAAAAAAGAAAAATACCTAAAAAGGCCCCAAAAAAAGCACCTAAAATTCCCAGGCCGCCTTGCCAGAAATAGAATATACTTACTAAGTTGTTACGGTAATATAGCCAATAGTCAAAAACATGATAAAGCCTGGCAAAAACTAAACCAGGAATAATTAGCCAAGGTAAGATATCAAAACTATCAAAGTCAAAGCTAATAACTCTTTTTTTGATTAACTTAGCTCTAGTCTTCTCAACTACAAAGACTGCTAGTCCTATTCCTAAGGCAATGAAAAACCCATAGGGGTTGAATCTCATTTTAAGCTAAAAGCAGACTTAAAAAACTAAAAACAATTGTCATTAAATAAAGATATTTTTTCTGTTCTTTTAAACTAACTGGCTTACCTATTTGCCAGAAAAGCCAGCTAATATCTTTTTTTTGTAAAATATCTTCCCATTCTTCTAATAAAAGCCTTAAGCCTATAGCCATTAAAAGAGTTTTACCAAAAAGACTACTAGTTGAAGTCAGGGTAAAAATAGCTAAACCAACCCAAGCTATCTGGAAAAAAAAACTTCTAAAAGCTAATTTCTGCTCTCCTTCCCTTAAACTTAAAAGATCCCAGGCTTGACCAATCTTTTTTTGCTGGACTAAAGCCTTTACTTCCAAAGACAAAGGCTTGTCAGGTTGAGTAAAATAGGCGTGGAAAAACTGATCAAATTTTAAAAAATGGACACCTAAGAAAATACCACTGAACCAAAAAATAAATTCAAATAAACTGGCCTCAATAAACTCATAAGACAAGGAAAAAAAGCGGATCTTTCGCAAAATAAAAGCAGCCAGAAAATAGCTTAAAAATATTAAAGTCTTACCACCCAATCGTTTCATAATTTAAGTATAGCAAGTTTTTTAAAAAAAGGTAAAATTAATAATATATTTGGAAGTTAGAAATTCTTTCTTCTTGCCTAACTATCTCTATTTCAACTTCTTTTACTTGGCTATCTTTTGAACCCTGATAACACCATTTAATCATTTCCTTTACTTTTTCTTCAGGACCTTGAAAAACAGCTTCTACCTGACCATTATCTAAATTTTTAACATAACCTTTAATTCTTAACTCATCAGCCTTTTTTTTAGTGTTAACTCTAAAAAAGACGCCCTGAACCCTTCCCTTAATGTGAACTTTTTTAGCAATAATCATTTTTCTTTTTTATTTCTCTTTTTTAAAGCTTCTTTTCTTAATTCTTTTACCTTCCACATAAACAGCCTAGCTCTGCTTTTAACCTGATAAGCATCTTTAACAAAGATTTTGGCTTGTTCCAACATATTTCTTGGTAGCTCCTTGGCTAATTTAATATATAAACTTTTGTGCTTGGGATCATTAAGCTCCATGGCTAAACGGTAACCATAGTCTTGAAATTCTCGGCTAATATATTTTTTCTTATCAATATCAAAATCAGCTATTAGCTGAGAAATTGATTTTAAACCCCTTGTTCTTTTAGCCATTTAACTTTCTTCTTCTTTGAATAAATTAATAGCCGCTCTAGTAAATACTTTTGTAATAATTTTCATTTCTTTTTTGGAAAAATTATTTAAAACATAATCTTCACCATTTATATTATCGTCTTCAGCTTTCCGATCTTCTATTCCTAGTCTTAAACGCCAAAATTTATTAGTTTTTAATTGTCTTTCAATTGAATGGATCCCTTTATGAAGCTTTGGGCCCTTCCCAAACTGAAGTTTATATTTTCCCAAAGGAATATCTAAATCATCATGAACGATTAATATATTTTCGGGCTTAAGCTTATAAAACTGCTTGGCTTTAGCAATCGCTAGGCCAGATTTATTCATAAAAGTTTGAGGCTTAAGCAATACACACTGTTTAGTCTTAGCTATCAAAGAGTTGAATTTTTTTGACTCTGTTAGTTTTCTGTCTTTAATAATTTTATCAATTAGAGAAAAGCCTAAATTATGTCTACTCAGCTGATATTTTTTCCCTGGATTGCCTAAACCAACGATTAGTTTAATTTGCTTCATTTATTCTTTTAATAAACCAATAACTTTCTTATCACTTACTTGTTCAAATTCTTCATAAAATTGACCAACAGCAAAAAAGTGCTTCGGAGCCTTTAAAAATATCACTTCATCAGCTTCTTTTTCTAAGTCTAACAAAGTCTCTTTAGTTAAAACCGGCAGGGCAATAATAACTTTCTTAGGTTCATTATTCCAAACTTCTCTTACAGCCGCAATCATCGTTGCTCCAGTAGCCGCCCCATCATCAGTAATAATAACAGTTTTCCCCTTTAAAACTAATGGTTTTTTATTTTGTCGAAATGATTTTTCCCTTCTTTTAATTTCTTCTTTTAATTCTTCTATTTTAGTATTTAAATAATTCTGGTTAACTTTAAGCTTATTAATTAAATCTTTATTTAAATATAAAGAACCTTTTGTTTCTCCCAAAGCCCCAATTGCTAATTCTAAAGACTTTGGGCTGGGAATTTTCTTAGTCACTATCACATCAAAAGAACAATTTAAAAATTGACTCACTATCGAAGCTACTAAAACTCCACCGCGGGGAATTCCTAAAACAACTAGATTTTCTTTTAAATCAAGTTTTTCTAAAAGTTTAGCGGCTATTTTTTTTGAAGCCTCTGTTCTATTTTTAAACATTAATTAACCCTATTTCAGATTATTCTTGTTCTATTTCACTCTTTTAAGCTGTTTTTTACTAAACTCGCCTACAATTGGCAATTCAAACATTTCTCCTTGAAAAGCCTTAACTAAACAGTAAATCCAAAGAATAGTGCTGAAAAGAATAATAAAAGGGCTTAAGATCCAACCTATTAATGGCACCATGGTTAAAGCTGTTAAAGCTCCAAAAGCAACTGTTGACTGCATCGCATGAAATCTTACCTTCTCGTCTTCTTTTTCAGTTAAAAGCAGGATTATTCCTGTTACCCAGACCCCTAGATAGGCAATGACTGAAGCCATGTTTTTATCCATTCCTAAACTATTTTTTTTATTCATTTTAACCTCCTTTCTAAAATAAAGTAGTTTGTTCTTGTTTGTTTAAGTTTTTGTTTAACTTGATTACTTTTTCATTTTTCCAAATTTTAACAGTTCCAAAAACACCATCAAATCCAGGTTCAATAACAATCTTGCTTTTCCTCATTTTTTCTATCGCCTCAGCTACCCTATCACCAGCTATTTCTTTTATTTTATCTAAACTAGTTTTGGTTAAAATCTCTAGTTCAGGCGCTAAAACACTAATTAATCTTTCATATTCTGTTTGGACTTTTTTACTATTAGGTCCTACTCCTAAACTCTCGGACAAAACCTCTAGTAAGGGAACTAACATTACATAAGGAGGCCTTTGGGGATCTTTTTGATTATAGTAACCAACTAGACCGACTTGATTCTCCTTTTCCATTACTTTTATCTCCTTACTTTCAGCTAAATCTTCAACCCTGTGCATGACTCCTAAAGTTAAGGGCTTGCCACAAACAGGGCAAATTGTCCCTTTCTTTTTAGTCTCTTTGGGCGACTGCCTTACCTGACAGTTACGGTGACCAGTATAATGATACTTACCTTCTTCTGGATGAAATTCAATTGTATAGGATATTTTCCAACGGCTTTTTTTATCTTTTTTGATCGCCATAGTTAAATCATTAAAAGAAAAGCTTTTTTTTGTTTGGCTTTGAAAAACAGTTGCTTCCCTCCCCAATTTAGCCGGTGAGTGAGCATCAGAAAAAGAAAGAATTGACCGTTTATCTAAATCTTTAATTTGCCAGTTCATGGCTGGATCTGAAGAAAGACCGGTTTCAATCCCATAAATCTTATCACTAAATTTCCCAAAACACTCTTCAACTGAATCAAATCCAGACTTGGAACCAAACATTGAAAACCATGGTGTCCAAATGTGAGCCGGAATAATTAAAACATCTTCATCAATTGACCAGACAAGCTCTCCTAATTCAATTGAAGAAAGACCAATAATTGGCCGGCCATCACTCATTAAATTACATCCTTTGCTTTTTAATTCCTTATTTATTTTATTAACAGTCTTAAAAGAAGGGGCCATAACTACATTATGAATTCTTCTTGTTTTCCCTCCTTGGGAATAAATGGAAGAAATTTCCGTAGAAAGGATAAAAGAAGTTTTACTATTGTCTTTTTTAAGCTGATAAACTCCATCCTCTTTTTCTTTTAATAATGACTCTAATTCCTTTAACCATAAGGGATGAGTCCAATCCGATGTTCCCAAAAGATCAATTCCCTTTTTTTGAGCCCATAAACCTAAAGTTTCCGGCTCCATTTTTTGAGAAACAGCCCTCGAATACTTAGAGTGAAGGTGAAGATCTGCTATAATTTTCATTGTTCTATTTTAACATTTTTTCAAAATCAAAGTTTAATGAAAAATTGTCCAATAATTTCTGTTATTATTCCCAGCTTTAATGAGGAAAAATATTTGTCTTCTTGTTTGAAATCTGTTTTAAGCCAGGATTTTCCCAAAAAAGACTATGAAATAATTATGGTTGATAATGATTCTTCTGACAAAACTCTTAAAATTGCTAAGAGTTTTAAAAGAGTTAAGGTTCTTAAAGAATTAAAAAAGGGTTTGGTTATGGCTAGAAATAAAGGATTACAAAAAAGCCGGGGTAAAATTATAGTTAACTTGGATGCTGATTGCCTTGTTCCTATAAACTGGTTAAGAAAAATTAAAATTCATTTTGAAAAGAATAAAAAATTAGTTGTTTTAACCGGACCCTATATTCCTTATAAGGATGAAAAAAACCCAGTTGATTATCTTAATATAAAAATAGTTAATTTTTTTTATCAAAACTTTAACTACCTTCTATCTTACTGGGGAGGTAATACTGCCATCTTAAAAAAAACTTTATTGAAAGTTGGCGGTTACAATCTTTTAAATCCCTATCATGATGAGCTTCAACTCTTAAAAAAACTGAGAAAAAAAGGCCAACTTGTTTTTGACCCTAGTTTAAAAATTATTTCCTCCAACCGTCGAGTTAAGAATCGATTTTTAAAGTTTTTCCTAAAAGAGGTTGTTTTTTTGTATCTCTTTAATAATCTTTATAATAAAATTACTAACAAACATTGGCAGGCTTGGGAAGTAGTTAGATAAAAACTTAGTTTAAATTACTGGAGTAAATCTTTATAAGCTTTTTCTAATTTTTCAATAATATTATCCAATAAGTATTCTTTTTTGATTAAACCTTTTGATCTTTGGGAAAATTTTTCTCTTAAAGATTCATTTCTAAGGATTTTTATCATTCCTTTACTTAAACCATTAATATCACCGGGGTTGAAAAGGATTCCATTGCCCCTAATTAATTCTTCCATTCCCCTGGCTTTAACCCCAACAATAGGGAGACCAAAAGCAATCGCTTCTAAAACAGACATGGGTTGCACTTCTGAAGTGCTAGCAGTGGCAAACAAACTGGCAATTTCATAAGCTCCGCTTTGTAGAAGTTTTTGGTGATCTATTTTACCAGTAAAAATGACTTTTTTTTCTAAACCAAGGGCTTTACTTAATTCTTTTAGCCCTCCTAAAGCTGGACCTTCACCAATTATTAGAAGCTTAGCCTCAGGTTCTTTTCTCACAACTTGATTAAAAGCCAATAAAAGAATGTCCAGTGATTTTTCCCGGCTGGTTCGACCCACATAAATAATTGTTTTATTACTTAGACTATATCTGCTTTTAAAATCAGTGATTTTATTTAAAGAGGTTTTTTTAACTAAATCAAGATTAACTGAATTATGAATTATTTTTATTTCCTTTTTAATTCCCTGTCTTTCTAAATCCTTTTTAGCAAAAAATGAAGGGGTAATAATTAAATCACAACGGTTATAAATAGAATTACTGTATTTCCATAATACTTTTTCAATAAAATCTTCACCCCAGTGGCTGAGTTTAACAATCTTTTGGTATTCGGGTGACATAAAGTAAGTATGAAAGGTACCAACTAAGGGTTTTTTTAAAAGTTTTGCCGTTAAAATTGCTTCCATTCCCACAAGGTCAGGCGTATGAAAATGAATAATGTCTGGATTAATCTTTTTAATTCTAATAAAAGAATTGGCACTGGGAGCCCCAATATTAACATCTTTATATATTTTAGTTTTAAAAGAAGGTAAAGAAACTATTTCTATCCCCGTTTTCCTTACCTTGTTCAAAACCGGGCTTTTAGCTTTTGGAACACAAATAGTAATTTGATGGCCTTTTTTAATTAAACCCAAAGAAAGATTTAGAACCGCCGTTGTAACTCCGCAAAGATAAGGAAAAAATGAAGTGGTATAAAAAACAATTTTCATAATTCTAATTTGTTGGGGTAGATAAAAGCATTTCCCCTGGCTTTTGGGTTACCCGCCAAAACTCAAAAAAAATAAATAAAAAGTAAAGAATTAAAAGAACAAGGCCTTCCCACCATTCTAATTTCCTCTTAGTTCTAACAAAAAACCAAAAACAGAAAAACAAAAGCAGGAAAAACATGGTGGCCCAAAAATAGACTTTAAAACCACCATCTAAAATAATTGGTTGAATCAAGGCTGTAACCCCTAAAATCAAAGTTGAATTAGCCACAATACTTCCAAGTAAATCTCCAAAAACCATCGCCACTTGTTTTTTTCTGACCGCCGCTATTTCAAAAGACAATTCTGGCAAAGAAGTCCCAACAGCAACCAGAAACAAACCAATTAAAATTACCGGAACATTAAAGCTTCTAGCTATTAAACTAGCTGTTTTTACTATTCCATCAGCACTAAAAATCAAAAGAGCAGCCCCAAAAAAGATCCAGGCGATCTGAGTATCTGTTCCCTTGTGATTTAAACGATGTAAAAACTTTCTCATTCCCAATTTTCTTTTAAACTTACTTTTGCCTCTTAAAACTGTAAAATTATACACTCCATAAATCGCCAGCAATAAAAGACCCTCTACTCTGGTTAAACGGCCGTCTAAAAGCATTAATAAAGGCATTACACCAGCTAAAAAAACATAAAAAATATCTTTAAATACAAATTCGCCAATTATTCCAATTGAACCGCCAAAAATAGCGGCTCCACCAATCACTAAAGAAAGATCAGCAATATTTGAACCTAAAACATTACCCAAAGATAAATTGGGCTGTCTTTCCAAAGCGGCCGTAATACCCACAAAAAGCTCTGGCAGTGAAGTGGCTAAAGCTAAAACAAAACTAGTTAAGCCAAATTTGCTAAAATGAGATGCTTTTGATAACCGATTAAAAGAACTAATTAAAATCTCAGTTGCTTTAATTAGCAAAAAAGAAAAAAAGATTAAAAGACCTAGATAAATCGCTAAATAAATCATTTTTTTTATAATACCATAAACTAAAAAAATTAAGCTAGGGAATTAGATTTAATTTTACTTTTGTTTCTTAGAAAAAACCACTTTACCAATTCTATTAATAAAACATTAGTCACTCCTAAGCCTATTATTATAAACCAAGAAGAAATATTAAGAGGAACTGTTTTTAAAAGCCGGTTTGCCAAGGGTAAATAAATGCCTGAAATTAAAAGCAAAAACCCAAAAAAAACAGAAAAAATTAAAAATTTATTATTAAAAAGGTTTTCATTCCAGATGTTTTTCCTTAATGTTTTACAGGAAAAAACATACAAAAGAGAATTTATCGCCAAACCAGCAAAAACGATGGTCCTGACCTTTTCCATTGCCATCTCCTGTTTCAATAACCATATAAAGATACCAAAAAGAAAAAGATCAGTCATAATTCCGACAATAAAAATTATAACTTTTATTTCTTTATCTATAATTGGGGTGCCTTTTTTTCTTGGCAGTTCTTTCATTAGATCATCATCTTTTGGTTCAAAGGCCAAAGCCAAACCTGGCAGTCCATCTTCAACTAGGTTAACCCAAAGAATTTGAGCCGGAAAAAGCGGCACTGGCAAACCCAAAAGCAGACTCCCGCCAATTAATATCACTTCAGTAAAACTATCTGATAACAAAAACAAGACCACTTTTTTAATGTTTTCAAAAATTCCCCGACCCTCTTCAACAGCGGCGACAATGGTTTGAAAATTAGAATCTAGTAAAACTATATCAGCTGTTTCTTTAGCTACCTCGCTGGCCTCATTAACAACAATCCCAATATCTGACTTTTTTAAAGCTAAAACATCATTAACACCATCACCCATCATTGCTACTGTATGACCTTTATTCTGCAAAGCTTCAACAATTCTAATTTTCTGCTCCGGCGTAGTTCGGCTAAAAAGAAGAACCTTATCAATTTTCTTTAAAAGCTCTTCACTAGATATTTTTTCCAGTTGCCAGCCTTCCATTGCTTGGTCCTCTTTTAAACTACCATCAGCCAGTCCCAATTTTCTCAAAACAGCTAAAGCTGTATTCTTATAGTCTCCGGTAATGATTTTAACTTTAATTCCGGCTCTCTGACATTCAGCCAAAGACTTCTTCACTTCTAATCTAACCGGATCTTCAAAAAGAAGTAACCCCAGCCATTCTAGTTTTAAACTGTGCCAGTTACCATCAACATGACCATCATATTTTTTAAAGTCTTTTTTTAAACGATTAAAGTGAAGTTTAAGTCTTTCTAGATCACCGGCCCGAGAAGCAAAAGCCACTACTCTCAAGCCTTTTTTAGTATATTCATCTAGTTTTTTCATCCATTTTAGTTTTTCTCTTGAAGAAAAGGGAACCATTTCCATCACCATTTCCGGAGCGCCGGAAAGAAAAATCTCCCCCCTGTCTCTATCTTTAGAATTGTTTAAACTAGTTAAAACAGCAATAAACTTTTTTTCTGAAGAAAAAGGGATTTCTGCTATCCGGGGGTTTTCTTTAATCAATTGGCCAGTGTTTTTATTCTCTTTTGAAACCCAATCCATCATTGCAATTTCCAAAGGGTTAATCAGGTTATTGCAAAGAACCGCGGCTTTTTTTCCCTGATGAAGATTAATAAAATCAGCTCCAACAACCTTCATTTTCCCTTCAGTTAAAGTGCCGGTTTTATCAGCACAAATAACATCAACTGAACCTAAGGTTTCAGCCGCCAATAGCTTTCTAACTAAACCTTTTCTCTTTAAAATCTTTTGCATTCCCAAAGTTAAAATAACTGTTAAAGCAATCACTAGGCCTTCGGGAATAGCGGCTACAGCCACGGCTACGCTTAGAGTAAACATTTCCAACCAAGGACGCTGTCTTAGTATTCCTTCAAAAAAAATGATCAAACAAATTAAGGCAAAAATAATGGCTAAAAACCTGGATAGTTTAGTAATTTGTTTTTTTAAAGGTGTTTCTTCATCAATTGTCTCTTTTAACTTACCAGCCAGTTGACCCATTTTTGCTTTCATTCCTGTAGCTGTAACAAGCATCCTTCCCCGGCCGCTAACCACCACTGTTCCCATAAAAGCTTTAAATTGAGGCTTTATTTCATCCCTTTCTTCCTTTAAATTTTGGAGTTGTCTTTTTTCCACCGGAATACTCTCACCAGTCAAAATAGCCTCACTTATATGAAGGTCAACCTCTTTGATTATCAAACCATCAGCCGGAACCTTATCACCGGTACTTAAAACCACTAAGTCCCCGGGAACAATATTTTTGGCTTCAATTAACTCCTCTTTGCCGTCTCTAATTACTTTGGTATGTATAACAATCATTTTTCTTAAAGCTACTAAAGATTTTTCTGCCTTAAATTCCTGAATAAAACCCAAAATAGTGTTAACTCCAACCGCTAAAAAAATCACCACTGAATCAGTCCATTCTTTCAAAAATAGAGTAATTAGGCCGGCAAAAAAAAGAATATAAATTAAAGGAGACTTAAATTGATCTAATAAAAGCTTCAATAAAGATAATTGCTTTTTTCTCTCAATTTCATTAAAACCATGTTTATTTAGTCTTGTTTTAGCTTCTTGAAAGGTTAAACCCTGAGATTTATCCATAAATTAATAGTAACAAAATAGAATCTTACTAACAATGAGAAGAGATTAATAAAAAACTAGCTCTTTAGTAGTCGCTCTAATTCATTTTTCTTGGTTGTCTCATTAAGACTTTTATCATCCCGAAATCTTTTAAGCCTGGGAAACCTCAAGGCTAGTTTTGCTGTATGAATTGGAGATCTGGTAATTGTATCGGCTTCTATTTCTACTATTAAACCTGGCTTACACCAGACATCGGGATTTATATTTTTATTAACCTGATATTCTTTTGGTTTTTTATATGTTTTAAGTTTTTGACACCTTTTATGTATTTCTCTCCATTGTTTATCCGTCAAACCAATCCCTATTTTAGAAACCGTTAAGAATTTATTTTTATCAACTATTCCGACAAGAAAAGCGCCAATCCCAAAATTCGTTCTCTTGCCTTTGCCTTTATAATATCCCATTACCACACAGTCAATTGTATCGGCCAGGTCTGACTGCATCCCAACCTTATACTTTACCCAATTAAAGTTCCGATTTCCTGCTTGATAAACTGCATCTAATTTTTTAGCCATTAGTCCTTCCAACTCCTCAGACACTACCTTTTCAAAAAACTGATTAAATTCATTCGGCTTTTTGACAATTATTTGTCTTGTTAAAATAATTGCTTTTTCTTCCCCCTTACTTTTATTCAATATTTTTTCTAAAAGAGTTCTTCTTTGTTTAAAAGTCATATTTAATAAAGGTTTATTATTTAAATATAAAATATCAAAAACAAAAACTTTTAAAGGTACTTCTATCGCTTTTTCTAAAATCCCATGTTTTCTTTTTCGCTGGACAGTTTCTTGAAAAGAAAGGAATTTTTTTGTCTGGGGATCAAAAGCAATTGCTTCACCATCAAGAATAGCGTTATCAACTTTTAATTTTTGAACTGCCTTAATAATTTCTGGAAACATATGGGTAGTATTATCTAAATTACGGGAAAAAATCCTAACAAAATACTTTTCCTTATTCTCAAATAAACTAAGATTAGTTTCATCTTTTAGCTTAAATTTTTTTGATCTATCAAAGTGAATTTGACAGCGAAAGCCATCCATTTTTGGCTCCAAAGCACATTGACCATCCATTTTTTCTAAGATTTCCTCCGGTTTTTTTAATCTTTCCGCTAAAGCCGCCCTAATCGGAATTCCCACTTCACTTTTAATTTTTTTAATTCCCTTTATCCCTTTGGTTTTAAAAACAAAAGCAATTTTACCTACATCAGCCAAAACATTGAAAGCTCTTTCCAGTTCCGGCCTTAATGATTTATCTTGGTTTTCCATCCAGGATAAAGCATCTAAAACAGTCATATCTGAAAAGCCCAATCTTAATCGATTAACCGGAATTCTGGCAATATATTTGGCGCTTAAAGAATCAAGTTTTTCTAGAAGTTCAGCCATTTTTTTTATTTTTCTTTCCTGGCTACCCGTCCCACTATCTTGAGCGATTTTAAAAAGCATTTCAAAAACATCACTTACACTTAAATTAAAGTCATCTTTTGTTTTTTTAAATCTTTTAATTACATCCCCTAAATCTCCAATTTCTTTAAAAGCCGCTAGAACTTCTTTCTCCTCAAATTTGGTTGATCGGGCAATTATTCTAACCATCATTTTTTCCGCTAAATTAAACTCAATCCCTTCATATTTTGGAGCCAATCTTCCTAAGCTAAGATAACAAACCTTATCAATTTCATCTTTTTGAGACTGCTTAAAAAGATCAGCTAGAACAGCTGTCATTTCCAATCTGGAAGGGGTATTTTCTATTTTGTTTAAAAATTTGGCTAGGGTTTTAAACTTCATTTTAGTTAGCTAAAATATAGTAAGCGGCTTTAGTTTTTCCTTTTTTCCTAATAATTTTCTTTTTCATTAAATTCTTTAAATCTCTTAAAATTGTGTCTTCAGAAACCTTGGGAGTTATTTTTTTAGCTTCTCTCATAATTAGTTTTTCATTGTTTTTTAAATATTCTACCAGCTTTATTTGTCTTTCTGATAAAGCAATCTGCCTCCCCAATTTATCTTTAAGTTTATCGTCAAGAGAGATTTTCTTGACTATTTCTTTAATCTGCTCCAATTCTACTGATAAACACCTGGTAAAATATTCTAACCAAGCAGTTAAATCGCCATGGCTTTCCTCAACTGATTGAAGAGCCTTGTAATAACCCAGAGCATTTTTATCAAAATGCTCTTCTAGAGAAAAAAGCTTTTTTATATCATAACCCTCAATAAACAAAATTAGGGTGGCAAAAGCTCTGGTAGCCCGGCCATTACCATCAGTAAAAGGATGAATTCTGACTAATTCAAAATGGGAAATACCGGCTCTTAAAACTGAATGGATTTCTTTTCCGTTTTTTGAATTAAGCCAGGAAAAAAAGTCATCTAATTGAAAAGTAACTTCTAAAGCTGGTGGTGGAGAAAAAATAATTTTGTTAGTTTTTGCCTCTTTAATAACTACCTTACTTTTTCTATACTTGCCAACCTGACCTTCATCTAATACTCTTGCGGTCACTAACTGATGAATTATTTTAAGCAGGCTTTGCTTATAAATAAACTCTTTTTTACTTTTTTTATCAAGTTTATCTAAATACTTTAAAACATTGCGATAATTTATTACTTCCTGAATATCTCTATCCCGAGCTAAAACTTTTTCTCCTTCAATGACTTTTTTGGCCTGGTTAAAAGAAAGTTGATTGCCTTCTAAATGAGTTCCATAATGAACTATTCTAGCAGTGGCTTCTTTTCTAAACTCAGCTTCCCAAACTGGGATTAAAGGCGCATTATTAATCACTTCTTTAGCCGCCTCAATTAAACTGATGTTTTTTAAAATCTTGTTGCTAATAGTAAATTGAGGTTGATACACTTTATTTAATTATTGCAAAATATGCGGAAAATGTAAAGGGATGAAAATATTTATATTTTTTAACAAAAATTAACCTATTAATAGACTGAAAATATTAAGGGAGGCATGAGCCACTATAGGCGCTATAATTCCTTTAGTTTTCCAAAAAACGTAGCCATCAATTAAACCTAATCCTATGGCCAAACTTAGATGCTTTCCTAAACCTAAAAATGTTTGGCTTTGGTCAAAAATAAGAATCGGAAGATGAATAACAAAAAACAATATCCCGACAATAATATTTGATCCTAATTTTGAATTAATGACTTTATTAATCCGGGTCATTAAAAAACCCCTAAAAACAATTTCTTCGGAAACAGCGGTAAAAAAAGCGCTTAGGCTATATATAAGAAAAGCGATTAAACCTAAATTTAAAGGATTAAAACTGATAGGCTTACCTTTAATTACCAAGGAGAGAAGATATTCAAAGAGAATGAAAATACTTATTCCTAAACCTATTAGAATATTTTTCCAAAACTTTAAAAATACTATTCCTAGGCTTTTTAATTGTTTTTTTTCAATTCTCTTAACAATTAAAAATATTGGTAAAAGCCAAAGAATCGGTTTAAAAATAAGCTCGTCCCAAGGCTCGCTTAAATTGCTTAAGTACCGGTATATCCCCCAGATTGAAAAAAGGTAGAAAAAATAAACTAAGACTAATAGGTTTTTTGTCTTTTTTTCCATTCTTGTAAGCTCATTTTGCTGTCTTTTTTCCTATCTCTTGTTTTGTTCAATTAAGGACCAGATAGTCTTTGGTAGTTGATCACATAAATCAGAAGCATTAAAAAATGGCCCTACTTTTTTATATAACTTATCTCCAGCCAAACCATTAAGATAAATTCCAGCGGCAGCGGCTAAAAACAAGTCATTTTTACAAGCCAGGGCGGCAATTAAACCAGCTAAAACATCACCTGTTCCTCCCTTAGTCATTCCTTCATTGCCAGTTTTGTTTAAAACACACTCTTTTTCAGAACAAACCAAATCAACTTCCCCCTTAAGAACAATTGTACAAGTATATTGACTGGCTTTTTCCTGAATCACAAAAGCTGGGTTAGTTTCTTTTAAATTAAAAAGGTTAATAAACTCTTTTTTATGAGGAGTAATAATAACTTGAGTCAAATCTTTAAGGTCTTGGGCTTTAATCATTTGCAAAGAACCAGCATCAATCACCCATTTTTTGTGAGGGTATTTATTTAAAAGCTTTTTGGTGATTATGTTTGTTTCCAACTCTCTCATTAAGCCTGAGCCAATTAAAACCACATCAGATTCTTTAATATAATCATCTATTTTCCCTTCAGGAATACAGATAAAATCATAAAGATTAGAATTTAATTTTTTAGTTAAAGCTTGATTTTCTTTAATAGTGGCATAAAAAACCATATCTACTATCCTAGAGGCTGTTTTTAAAGCCCATAAAGAGGCTCCATGAAAAAGACTGGAACCGCCAATAAGGGTTAATTTACCATTCTGACCCTTATGAGAATTTTTGGGTGGCAAAAAAAGTTTTGAAATAATTTCCGGGCCAATTGTTTTCATAAAGAATATTTTACACTATTTTCTTAAAAACAGGAGAAAGAAGAAAAACTAAACCTAAAACCAAAAGAATAATAGTGGGATAGGAAACTCCAGTCACTGGAATTGGCGGTGATCCATCAGTTCCCCCTACTCCAGGACTTGAACTTGGATTTGGACTAGAGCTAGCACTTGGGCTTGGACTAACATCAGTGGCTGATAAAGTATAACTGCCATTAATATTTGAAGTACAAACAATAATATCTAATGGAGTCGGATCATTAATATTAGAGTCTGTACTACTACCTTCAGTACAGTCAAAAGTCATGGTGGCTGTTCCTGAAGTAGCTTTGGATTTAACTGTTAAGGTCGCTAAAGTACCGGTTCCGGTTTTGCTCTCCAGCATCGAACCTAAAGAAAGATTAGCATTAATAACTACTTGGCCATTCGAATTATAAATATTGTAGGAAACATCATCAAAAAAGTCTCCTTCAGCTACCGTTGATACCTCTAAAAGGCTGGCATCATAATTAATGACTGCTTTAGCGCTTTTAGCCGCTTGGCCGCCAGTATCAATATTAACTCCAACACTCGTTCCAGCTCCACTTATTATCCCAGAAGCCGGCGAAAGTTCTAAGTGAGGATCAGCTGCCAAGGCCTTTTTAGGAACAAAAAGAAAAAAAGAAAGTAATAAAAAAATAAGGCAGGTTTTTTTCATATATTTAATATAACTTAGTTTATTTTAATAGTCAAAGGAGCCGCTTCCTTTAATAAATCTTGACCACCATATCCAGCAATATGAGTTTTATCTTCATCAAAAATAAACTCAGCCGAACCTTTTTCTTTGGCCATCACTGATAAACTAACCACTATTTCCTGATTTAATTTTTCATTTTTATTAACATCTTGTAAGGCAATTACTCTTACCTCTTCCTTATCTAAATCAATCTTTTTTTGGGGATAAAGTTTAAAATAACTGTTTTCTTTGATTTCTTTTATTTCAATAATTTTGGAATCAAAACCTAAAACAAACTCAACTCCATCAACTTCTTCTCCTTGACCATCAACTAAAACTTGCAGCTCAAAAGTCTCTCCCTGATCGTAACTTTTTTTATTGGTTTTAAGGAAAAGGGTAAGATTATTTTCAGCCTTAATTTCTCCTAAATCAAATTCTCTTGGTGAAGGTTCAACTTCCTTAGTAATTGTCTCTATTTCTTTATCTAACCTGGAAATTTCCTTTTCTGTCCACTGACGGAAAATAAAATAGCCGAATAAAGCTAGTCCTAACATTAAAAAAATAGAGACTAAAGGAACATATTTCTTCATTTTTCTCCTTTATTCATCATCTGGTCTTTCTGACAAAGTTTTGTATAAAAGATCAATATCAGTACTGTCTGTCACACTGTCAAAATTAGCATCAGCCCAATGACAGGTATCATCATAAAGCTGATCTCCCATTTTAGCATTAGCTTCTACGCAGGATTTAATAACTGAATAGTCGGTTACTCCCACACTTCCATTCTGATCAATATCCCCAAATTCTAAAGGCCGGTTGCTAAAATCAAATTGAAAATTGTCTAAATCTATATCAATCCCTGTTCCCCTAGGACAAGTGGTTTCTTTTCCTTGATTATCAACACAAAATATAATCTGACGGTGAGAAGGTCCTTTAAGTTTAACAATATAAGTGCCATCAGTTAAAACAGGTGGTGGAGAAGAACTTGTATAAACATAACCCAATGTTCCTTCTATATTGTAAGGTGAGGGACAACTATTATCTCCAGGGATATTGAAATGATCATAAACCTGGCCACCAGCATAACAGCGACGCAAGGGTACAGTTCCTTCAATTTGATTAGGATATATATAAACAACAAAGTCTTCCATTTGATAAGGTGAAGGGCAACTATCACCAGTTTTGGAAAAATGGTCTTGGACCTGACCACCAGCATAACATCTATATAAAGGAACTGTTCCTGTTTGCTGGCTGATAGAAGCATAAAATAAGGTTCCTTCCCAATTATAGCCTTCTAAACCTTCGCAATCTCCCTGAGTAGTAATAAAATGGTCTTTTTGGGGATTTGCTCCTCCCCGATAACACCTTCCTACTTTAACTAAACCTGAGGGATTAGGACTAACTGGAGCTGAAGACGGAGAAGGAGAAGGGCTGGAGTTAACCCCGCATGGTCCAAGAGTTTTAGTATTAGTTAACTGGGTATCATTACCTTGGCCAATATTTACTCCAATAGCAGTAATCTGATAAGTTCCTCCATCTTTTAAACTTTCGGGTGTCTGAATACTAAAACCATGATTGCAGTTCCCCCCGCAAGAATCACAAACCCCCTGTTCTCTTGTTTTATCTGCTTTAACTGTAGCTATTAATTGATTCCCAGCATAAATTTCAACATCAATTGTTTTTTTATAACCAGTCTTATCACAAGCCCAACCAGCTATCTTATTACAATCAGCCCCATCTAAAAATCCTTTAGGACTTTTAGACGAAGATGCTGATTGAGAATATATTTCGGCCTGTTTAACTGTTTTACTTTCTAAAGTAATAATACCACCTATAAAAAATAGAAGGCTTAAGGTACCTAGTATTAAAGCACTATAAAATGGCAGGTGGGTATTTTTTATGTTTATCTTCATTTTATTCACCATTCAAAATTTGCTTTCCAAATATTTCCAGCTTCATCATAAATAAAATCAATGTAGTCTGAAAAAGCTGTTTCTCCATCTGAGGCTCTCTCAATTGTCACTAAAATCTTTTTTTGCCTATTATCCTCAGGTAAATTTATAATGTTGTTATTGGCTGGCACCCCATCAAAGTTAACCTTAAGATCTAAAGTTCTCACACCAGTATAATAATTATTAGCACATTTTAAAGTATCTTTATTCCAACATTTAGTTTCTCCACAATCACAATCAAAAACATCTCCTACAGGGCAGGCAATGGCAATAAGGCTGGGCCAAACAAGCTCACAACTATCACCACAACTATTATTAAAACCTGTCCAGGTGCCATTAGGATCAGCTTCACAAGCTGATTGATCTGCCGAAGGAGATGGAGAAGGACTTACCAAGGGGCTTGGTGAAGGGCTAGGCGATGGAGTTAATGGTGGATTATCAACACAAGTTGAACCATCCCAACACTTACTAGAACCACAATCACAACCATAAGTCATGGCTGAAGAACAATTTTGGCTTGGATCAGCCGCATAATAACAGCTATCAAGACAAGAATTTGACATCATTCTCCAGGTTCCACCCTCAGCTATACAAACTTCTTCTGGAGTAGAAGATCCAGATTGACAAACCCCTTGAACACATTCTTCTCCGGATGAAACATCACAAACATTGCCGCAAACTCCACAATGTTCTTCACTCCAATATGTATTAGTCTCACAACCATCTGTCCAATCATTATTACAATTTCCCTGAAGAGAATCACAAACACAAAGGTTATTCTCGCAAGTCGCACTAGATCCACAATCATTACTAGTTTCGCAAGATCCCGGCATAGATTCAACTATTTTTACCATCCCAACATCAGATATCCACTCACTAGCAGAATTATTACTCACATTAATCTGATTATTACCATTAATGTCCATTGTAAAAATTTCATAGTTTGGGCTAATAAGTTTAGTAAAAATAATTTTACTTTCATCTGTAGAGCAAGCTCCAGCGTAACCCCTATTGCCAGATATATTTACCAAACCGCTACCATCATTTTTATTCATTGTATAAACACCATTGTTTTCGTCAAAAGGAGTAAATAAAACATAATTTCCGCAAACAAAGGCATTATAATCATCACCATCTGTTCCTCCAATCCATTCTAGGGTTGATTCATCTCCTGGATCATTAGGATCAATTCGCCAAATATCATTTCCAGAACTTACAGATTTATATGAAGTAAAATATATTTTATTATCACTTGACCAATGAGAATCAGTTGCTTGAAGCTTAGTTAATAATACAGAATTGGTTGTATTATTAAGATCAAGTATAGAAAGTTCGCCTTGAGCACTCGTATAAACTATTTTATTACCATCTGGTGAAAAATCAGCCTTTAAACTATTGCTAAAATTTAAGTCTATTAGTTTTTCCTCATTGCTTCCGTTAATATCCATTATCCATAAATCCCAACTATTTTGACTATTCTGCCTATTAAAAACAATTGTTTCTCCATCAGGTGACAAATGTGCTTCTTTATCAGCTAGACTGTTATCCGTCAATTGTTTTACATCACTACCATCAAGGTTCATCATATAAATTTCATCATCGCCATCTCTATTAGAACTAAATATAATTTTTTCCTCTTGAGTTTCACTGAGAAAAGCTTCTGGTTGTCTTTCTATTAAGCCTTTTTTACTAAATATAGCTAAACCAAAAAAGATAAATAGAGCTAAAGCCCCCAAAAGGGTTGAAGAAAAATAAGGAAGGTGGGACCATCTTATGTTTGGCCTTTTTGTGTTTTCCATCACTTATACCACTATAAGATTACAACAGGCTAATTGTCAATATTAAGTTTAATAAACAGGCTATCTTTTATCTCTTTTTTAATATCTTTATCTATTTCTTCTCCAGTATTAGTAATAATTGTCTGGTAATCATTAATAATTTTTATAACTAGTTTTCTATTTTTTTTATCTAATTCTGAAAAAATATCATCAAGAAGAAGAATTGGTTTTTGGTTTGTTTTTTGAATAACAAATTTTAATTCTGCCAGCTTTAGATAAAGAACAGCTAAACGCTGTTCTCCCCGACTACCATATAAAGATAAATCTTTCCGACCATTAGCCTTATGTTTTAAAAACTTAAAATCATCTCTGTGGGGCCCAACTAAAGTCATCCCTAAGGCTAGTTCTGCCTGTTTGTATTTTTCCAGTCTTTGGAGAGTAATTGGACTTTTGTCATAAATAATCTCTGTGTCTTTAAATTGTTTATTATAAAAAATAATCATTATTTCTCTTGTTTGATTAATGATCTGACCGTTTTTTATTAACAACTGATTCCAAAAGGTCAATTGAGATTCTTTAGCCTCTCCTTCCCTAATTTTAGAAAGAACTTTATTTCTCTGTCTTAAACCTTTATTGTAAGCCGAAAGACAAGTTCGATACTGCCAATCAAGCTGTTCTAAAATAAGGTTTAAATAATCTCTTCTAATTGAGGGTGAGCCTAAAACTAGATTAATATCTTCTGGTTTAAAAAGAACCGCTCTTAAGCTTCCTAAAAAATCCGGCAGTCTTTTGGGAGTATTATTAATTTTATATAGTTTTTTGTTGGTTCTTTTACCGTTAATTTCCCCACGAGTTAAAATTATTTCTAATTCATCTTTTTCTATTTTTCCTTTTACTCTACTAAATTCAGACTCATATTTAATCATTTCTGTATCTTGGCTGGCCCGAAAGCTTTTGCCAGAAGCCAGTAAGTAAATTGCTTCTAAAACATTAGTTTTGCCAGCTGTGTTGGGACCTAGTAAAAAACAAGTCTTAAAAGAAAACTTAAATTCTCTTTTTTTAAAGGAACGAAAGTTTTCTAATTGAATTAATTTTAAAATCATTTTATTTTTGACAAACCGGGCAGTAAAAAGTTCCTCGGCCACCCAGTTTTATTTTCTTAATTAGCTTTTTACATTGATGACACTTTTTACCATTTTTTTGGTAAACTTTAAAATGAGTTTGGTATTGGCCTTTACTACCATCAGGTAAACGGTAGTTTTCATCAGCCGCTGTTGAACCTTTATATTTTATTCCTTTTCTTAAAACCTTTATTATCCCTAGTCTCAATTTTTTAATTTCCTTATCAGTTAAACTATTGCTTGGTCTTATAGGTAGAATTTTAGCTTGATACAAAGCTTCATTAGCATAAATATTGCCAATCCCGCTAATTTTCTTTTGATCCAATAAACTTAATTTAATAGCCCTTCTAGATCTAGTTAATATTTTTTTAAGATAGCCATCATTAAATTCTTTGAAAAAAGGCTCCGGACCAAGGATGGTAAATTCTTTTTCTAAATCTTTATTATTAAAAAGCTTAATCCAACCAAATATTCTCAAATCATTAAATACTAATCTACTTTTATCATTAAAGTTAATAACAACTCTTTGATGTTTTAAATCTTCTATTTTATTTTTAGTTTGATAAATTAATTGACCGGTCATTTTTAAGTGGATTAAAAGATTGTTTTCTTTTTCCAGTTTGAAATAAAGGTTTTTGCCCCGGCGCCCCAAAGAGAGGATTTCTAATCCCCAAACTTTATTCTGATTACCTCTAAAGCTCTTTTTCTTTAAAACCTCTATGGAAGAAATTATGTTTCCTTTTATCTTTTTTTCTAAACTGTTTTTAATTGTTTCTACTTCTGGAAGTTCTGGCATAAATTACTATTTATCCAATTAATTATTTTTATATATTAAAATTCCCTTATTATTATATAATAAGTAGTATGGAAAATATTGAACTGATTAGTATTGCGGCTGTTTTGATTTTTGGCTCTTTTTTAGCCTACAAGTCAAAATTCTTTCATAATAAAAAAATTGGTTATATTTCCTTTCTTCAAATTTTTTATTTAATTCTTATTCCCGGTCTTTTATATACCATTATTTTTTCTTATCTTTTAGATGTTTTAGACAGACCTTTAAATGATTATGTCTTTATCAAAGATAAAATTTTAATTAGTCTTCTTTTGCTATCTATTCTATATACTTATGGCGGGTTAGCTATCCACGGAGTGGCTAAAACTGTCTCTTCATATTTTGAAAAAAAAGACAGGGATTCTTTAGTCTTTAAGGTTAATGAATATTTTCATATGAATTTTAGTCATAATCTTACTTTTATTGGCGGAGTAGTAACCGCCACCTGCTTTGCTCTTTTAGAATTAAACCACTTTTCTCCTTATCCTAAAGAAAGCAGTTTTTTAATTATCATCTTAAATGGATGTTTTATAGGCTTAGCTTCGGTTTTAGGCCTTAGTGTTTATAAAAGAAGGTGGTTAGAATTAAAATTTTTCTTTGGAAGTTTATGGCTGATGATTATTGTTTTAATTTATGCAGTTAAGCCCTATATCAAAAATGTTGAAAGTTATCCTTTTACCCTAATGCTTTTAGTGGCCTTTTCTATCTTAGCGGGCTTAAATATTTTTCTTTATGTTCGAAGAATAAAAAACAAAATTAGAATTAATTTAAAAGTTCCTAAAGATTTTTTTGAATAAATTCTATTACTTCTTTTTTAAATCCTTCTTTAGAAAACTTTCTGGCTTGCTTAAAACAATCTTCTTTTTTAAAAGTCTTAGGGTTAAATAATTTTAAAATGTTAACTAATTCTTCTAAGTTTACTTTATTAATAAAAGTTCCTGTTTTATTCTCAATAATTGATTCAGGAATTCCGCCAGACCTTAAAGCAATTACTGGTTTTCCAAAACTCATCGCTTCTATAGGAATCATTCCAAAATCTTCTTTTTCCGCCAAATATATAGCTGCCTGGCAGTTTCTGTATAAAAAGCTTAACTTTTTATCATCAACAAAGTCAAGAAATTTAATATATTGACTGCTTCCGGTCAACTTTTTTAACCTTTTTTCTTCTGGACCTTGACCCACAATTTTTAAATTAATTCTTAATTTTTTACAGGCCTTAATAGCTAAATCAACATTTTTATGCCTCACTAAACGGTTAACCATTAAAAAGTATTTATCATTAACTTTTTTTATTTTATTTTCTTCTTTTAATGGCTTTTCTTTATTAAAAACCGGCGGATAAATTATTTTAGCTTTTCTTTTATAAAACTTTTTAATTCTTTTTTGAACTTCCCTGCTATTACAGATAAAATGGTCAATTGTTTGACTACTTTTATAGTCATAGATTCTTAAAAAAGGATTAACTAAATTAGCATATAGTCTACCCCACCAAAAGCGCTTAAAATTTAAAGCCGTTGGGTAACCATAAAGATATCTGGGTGGAGTGTGACAATAACATACATGAATCTCTTTTCCCTTTTTTAAAGACACTCCTTTAGCCATATACCAAGCCGAAGAAGAAATTACTAAATCAAAATTATTAAAATTAAAACTTCTCCAAATCTTAGGAGCTAGAAACCTTAAGGGTGAACAGATATTTTTTTTAAAAGGAATTTTATCAAACCATGAAGGGACTATTTTCCAATTTTGCCACTCTGGCTTTTTTTTCTTTAACCAATTCCAATCAACCCAAGCAGTGTAAATTGGTGCTTGGGGCCAAATTTCATGAAAAGCTTCTAAAACTCTTTCGGCACCGCCATAAGTATAAAGATAATCATGAACCAGGGCAATTTTCATTAAAATAACCCCATTTGTTTGTTTGGATCTTTTTTAATATTAATTATTTCCTTTTCTTGCTTTATATAACCTGGCAGTCTATAAATCAAACTTTTAAACTCTAATTCTTCAAACAAACTAATAGTCTTAGTTTGATTATAATCCTTTAAAATGCTTTTTTTGAAATCCAATTTTAAATTAAGGTTAATTTGAATTTCGGCTAAATCATAAGATAAAAAAGCAATCTTTTTTTCTTTTATTAATTTGATTCTTACTTTTTCTTCAATTCTCTCTAAATTATTATAGATTTCTTTTAAACTGCCGTACTTGGTAATTAGATTAGTAGCTGTTTTTGGCCCCACTCCTCTAACTCCGGGAATATTATCAGATGAATCACCAGCTAAAGCTTTGTAATCAATCAAGCGCCTGGGCTCAAACAAATATTGGTTTAAAAAAGCTTTTTTATCAAACATCAAACTTGGTCTTTTACCCCTACCAGGAAGAAAAACTTTTATTTTGTTATCAATTAATTGGAGGGCATCCCGATCACCAGTAAGAATAACAACTTCAATTTTTTTATTTTGGCCGGCTTTTTTGGCTAAAGTACCAATAATATCATCAGCTTCATAGCCTTCTTTAACAAAAAAGGGAATATTTAAAACTTTTATTATTTCATAAGCTCTAGGAATCTGGTTAATTAATTCTTCGTCTGTTTTGGGTCTTTTTGCTTTATAGCCCTTGAATTTTCTATGCCTAAAAGTAGGCTTGGGTAAATCAAAAGCAATGGCCGCATATTTGGGTTTTAATTGTTTAAAACCAGTTAAAATTATACTGGTAAAACCATAAACCGCATTAGTTAATTCTCCTTTTTTTGTCTTAAGGGTTTTAGGAAAAGCGTGATAGGCCCGGTGAAGGATAGCGTGAGCGTCAATTAAAAGCAATCTCTCCATGAAGTCAAACCTTTTTTTATTTTTTCATTAAAGCTTCAAATTCTTCATCTTCTATTGTTTCTTTTTTAACTAGTTCTCTCGCTAATAAATCCATTTTTTTTCTTTTCTCTTTAAGGATTTTTATAGCTTTAATATAAGCCTCATCAATAATCTTTTTAATTTCTTTGTCAATCTGAGCACTCATTTCTGGTGAGGCCTTGCTAGGCTCAAAATAACTTTTACCCCAATCAGATACATCTATTTGAGGGCCCAAATTGATTGGACCTAATTCACTCATGCCATATTCAATCACCATTTTCCGGGCAATTCTGGTAGCTTGAGCAATATCACTGGAAGCCCCGGAAGTAAACTCATTAAATTTTATTTCTTCAGCTGCCCGACCGCCTAGAAGAGAAACAATTGTTTCTAAAAGATGAGATTGAGTTTCGTGAATTCTATCTCTTTTGGGAGGAATTAAAGTGTAGCCTAAAGCCATCCCCCGAGATACAATACTTACTCGGTGAACTGTGTCCATCTTGGATAAATTATAGGTGACCACGGCATGACCAGCTTCATGGTAAGCGGTCATCAAACGATCCAAATCTGTCTGAAGTCTTTTTTTCTCCGGACCTAATTTGACTTTAGTGGCCGCCTCTTCAATATCATCCCAGGAAATCGCTTTTTTATTTTCCCGAGCCGCTTTAATTGCCGCTTCATTAAGCATATTTTCCAAATCAGCTCCGGAAAAACCGACTGTTCTTCTAGCCGCTTTTTCCCAACTAACACTTTTATCAAATGGTTTACCCCGACGGTGAATCTCAACTATTTTCTTTCTGCCCTCAATATCCGGCAAGTCCAAAACCACTAGTCTATCAAATCTTCCAGGTCGCATTAAGGCCGAATCCAAAAGATCTGCCCGATTGGTAGCAGCCACAATAATGACATTATCATTAGGAGAAAAACCATCCATTTCCACAAGGATCTGATTTAAAGTTTGTTCTCTTTCATCATGACCGCCAGAAGCACCCAAACCACGGGCTCGACCAATAGCATCAATTTCATCAATAAATATGATTGAGCTACCGGCTTTTTTGGCCGTAGAAAAAAGATCACGAACCCGACTAGCACCAACTCCAACCAACATTTCCATAAACTCTGAACCAGCCATAGAGAAAAAAGGCACATTAGCTTCACCAGCCACTGCCTGGGCTAAAAGGGTCTTTCCAGTTCCCGAAGGACCAACTAACAAAACTCCCTTGGGAGTTCTGGCTCCTAAAGCCTGATATTTTTTAGGATGCTTTAAAAAATCCACCACTTCTTCTAACTCTTTTTTAGCTTCATCAACTCCACCAACATCAGTAAACTTAACTTTCTGTTTACCTTTAGAAAAAAGTTTGGCTTTACTTTTGCCAAATGAAAATATAGAGTCCTGAGCCCCCCTGGCTTGTCTAAAAATCCAGAGAAAAATAATACCGGTTAGAACAACCGGAAGTAATATTTCTAAAATACTTCCCCAAGCTTTAAGCATTGATTGATCCTTAACTTCAAAATTAACATCCAAAGGATTAATCTCCGCATTCCTTAATATTTCGTCAAAAGAAACCTGGGGTTCTTTTCTGGAGTTATATAAACCACCATCTTTATATTTAATTAATAAAGTCTCACCTTCAATTCCAACCTCTTCAACCTTCTCCTCTTTAATATCATTTAAAACCTGGGCCAGGTTTTTCTCTCCCTGAGGAATTGGTCCCTTTAAAGAGAAGAAAAAAGAAAGGATTAAAAAACCGACTAAAAGCCAAGTAAAAAAATTCCTTAAGTTGAATTTAAACTTAACTTCAAATTTTTTAGCCATTCCATTTGGTGACTTTCCTTTAAAAAATTTGTCGTTTTTTTCAACCTTTTTCTTATCGGCCTTATTTTTTTTGGTTTGAATTGAGTTTTTTTCTTTATCCATAAAGTTAACAATCCTTAAAAAGATAGTAATATTACTCGGGTAAAATACTCTAAAATTTTAACACAAAAGTGAATATTTAAAAAGAGGTCTTTCTATAGAAGTTGGTTAACATTTAACTTGATATTTTTTAACTTAAAAGAAAGGTTGTGTTTAGTAGTTTTAGGAGGAAAGTGTTGATTTGATAGTCCCTTTTTTATAACCGCTTCTTTAATGACATTTATCATTAGTTCTTTTCTTCTCAAATAAACTTTAATATTTTTACTTTTATAATCAACCAATAGAACCGGAATTTTTTTAGCTTTCATTTTCTTAAGCGCGGCCAGGCGGTGATGGCCATCTAAAACAATTAATGTTTTTTGATCGACCACCACCGGATTTATTAATAAACCGCTTAACTTAATACTCTCAAAAACCTGATTAACTCTATCCTTAACTACAGCCTCATGAGTATTAAGTTTATTGATATCAACCAACTTGATTTTCAATTTTTTCATTTTAGTCTTTGATATAAATAATCATCATAGCCTTTTAAATCAAGCAGTCCATGCCCTGAAAAATTAAAAACAATAACTTTTTTCCTCCCTTCCTTTTTGGCTTTAAGAGCCTCATCAATGGCGGCTTTAACAGCATGGGCTGTTTCTGGAGCCGGAATAATTCCTTCAGTCCGACTAAAATCAATGGCCGCCTTAAAAACCTCCAGTTGAGAATAACTTTTGGCTTTCATCAAACCCCCATGATGCAAAAAAGCCAGACTGGGAGCAATTCCATGATAACGTAAACCACCAGCATGAATTGGCGGTGGAACAAAATCACAACCCAAAGTTTTCATTTTTAAAAGTGGGGTTTGCTTACCACTATCACCAAAATCATAAGCATATTTACCCCGGCATAAAGAGGCACAGTTTTCTGGCTCCACCCCAATAAATTCAAGGTTCTTTTTTTTGCCGGCCAGTTTATCGGCCAAAAAAGGAAAAGCAAAACCAGCAAAGTTACTCCCTCCGCCGCAACAGCCAATTAAAACATCAGGATATTCTCCAGCTTTTTCCATTTGTTTTTTAACCTCCAAACCAATCACTGTTTAGTGTAATAAAACATGGTTTAAAACACTTCCTAAGGAATATTTCGCCTCTTTTTTGGAAGCCGCCACTTCAATTGCTTCAGCAATGGCCATGCCTAAACTACCATGAGTTTTAGGAAATTTTTTAATAAAAACTCTGCCAATCCTGGTTTTAGTTGATGGACTAGAAATAACCCGACTCTTAAAAATTTCCATCACTATTTTCCGATACGGCTTTTGCTCATAGGAAATTTTGACCATAAAAACCAAGCATTTTAATTTAAAAAAATTACAAGCCATACTTAAGGCAGAACCCCACTGACCAGCTCCAGTTTCTGTCACCAGCATTTTAACGCCCTCTTTTTGGTTATAAAAAGCTTGGACGAGAGCAGTATTAAGCTTATGACTACCAGCTGGACTAGCTCCTTCATATTTATAATAAATATGAGCAGGAGTATCTAAAAACTTCTCCAAACCCCGAGCTCTAAAAAGCGGAGTCGGCCGATAAAGTTTATAAATTTCCCTCACCTCGTTAGGAATTTTAACATTTTTTTCCAAAGTCACTTCCTGTCTGATTAATTCTTTTGGAAAAATTGGCTCTAAATCTCTAGCTGTAATCGGCTTTTTGGTCAACGGATGCAAAGCCGGATCCGGTAATTTACCTAAATATTTTTTAAAATAATAATTAATATTTAAAAAATATTCCGGTATCTGTTTCTCATTTAATAAAAATTTTGTATTTTCCATATTTTCTCCTTTTTTATTTTTTCATAATAAATAATTTCAATAAAAAAGCCCCTGTTTTTTAGTGAAACAGAGGCATAACAAACAAAATCAAATCTGCTTCACCAGAATGATCTTGTCCACCAAATAATCTGATTAATTAAATTTAAGTTCTTCATCTTATATTTGTAAAGAATATTTATTAGTAATCCCAATTTTTTCTCTTACTATTATCATCTTCTTTTGAGCCTGGATTTGAGCCTTTTTAGTCCCTTTTTCTAAAATATTTTTAATTATGACTGGGTCTTTTTTTAATTCCTGATATCTTTGCCTTTGTTGGCTAAACTTTTTTAGTAAAGCTTTTAGTAGTTTCTCTTTAACTTCTACATCCCCAACTTTTCCCTGTTTATATCTTTCTTTTAAATCGTCTACTTCTTTTTTATTTTCATTAATAAGGTCATGGTAAATAAAAATTGGGTTTTCTTTAACCCTGCCTTTATCGGTAGGGTGAATTCTTTTGGAATCAGTAAAACAATTCATTATTTGGTTTCTTATTTTTTTTTCATTTTCAAAAATGGAAATATAATTTCCTAGACTTTTGCTCATTTTTCTTTTTCCATCAGTCCCAATTAAACGAGCTGTTTCTTTAATGGTATAAAACTCTGGCAGTTTAAAAGTCTGTCCATAGTTTTTATTAAAAAAATCAGCTATATCTCTGGTAACTTCAACATGTTGTTTCTGATCCTGCCCAACCGGAATATAATCAGGATCATATAAAAGAATATCAGCTGCCATTAAAACCGGATAGGAAAAAAGCCCCATATTAACATTATCTTCTTTTAAGCCTTTTTGAAGTTTATCTTTATAAGCATGACAACGCTTAATTAAACCTAAAGGAGTAACATTATTTAAAATTGTTTGTAATTCTGAATGGGAATTAATGTCTGACTGGCGGTAAAAAACTACTTTTTCAGTATCAATTCCAAAAGAAAGATAAGATAAAATAAGATTTTCCACGTTCTTTTGCATCTCCTCTTTACTTTTAATAGTTGTTAAGGCATGAAGGTCAGCAATAAAAAAATAGACCTTTTTGGCATTTTTAGCCATCTTAAAAAATGGCACGACGACGCCAAAATAGTTACCAATATGAACTTCCCCGCTACCAGATGGGGTAATACCCGTTAAAATAGAATAGTCTTTTTTCATTTTTTACTCCTTATATAACAAAAAATACCGCTCTTTTCTTAAGGCCGAAAAGTTCGCGGTACCACCTTTATTTTTTCTTATTACTGCTGTAACGGGCTTACCCGTTTCGGCATTTCCTCCGAAAAGCTTCCAAGCTCCAACCATGCTTGGTCAAACGCTTTTAATATCCTTATATTAGCTTAAAATTAAGCCGTTGTCAACAAAAATTATTCTTCTTTTTCCTCTTTAATAGGCTTTAAGTGCTTTAAAAACTCTTCTTTAGTTAAAGCAGGAGCAATTTTTTTAACTTTAGCTAATATCTTCTCTATTTCTGTTCCTGAAGAGGTCTTCTGATACTTTTCTCTTAGTTTAGCCAGTTTTAACTGTCTTTTATTTTTAGTTCTAATAGACATTGATCTTCTTTTAGAATGTAATCTTCCCATAACTCCCTTTCATATTTTAATAAATAATATTTGTAGCAGGGGTGGGGGTCGAACCCACGACCTCCGGGTTATGATTCCGACGCTCTAACCAACTGAGCTACCCTGCCTCATTTTGTAGCGGGTCCAAAGTAACGCTCTTTGGTTAAGTGAGGTTATGAGCCTCACGGGATACTTACCCCCCACCCGCTATCTTAAACTACCCTTATATCTTATCAGATTTAGAGAAAAATTCAATTATTTGAAAAGTTCCAGCCACTTTTGCCAATTCTGCTTGTTTTCCTCTTTTCCTTCAAAAGTGTCTTTTTTAATCCCTTCGTATGAAGTAGAAATTCTACCCTGACTAATTTCTTCAGGAAGAATAATAATGGTTTCTCCTTTTTTGGCCATCTGTAACTTATTTCTAATCTGTTCTTCTAAAAATTCATCACTCTGATAGTGTTTATTTAATTCTTCTAGTTCTCTGTTTTCTTCTTTTAATTTAGCTAAATTTTCTTGGGATTTAGTAATTCTCTCTTCAGAATTATAAAGCCGCCAAACATCCCGAGAAAGATTGATAATTAAAATAAAACTTAGAAAAAAAACTAGTAAACTCAGTCTTTTATTAATTGACATCTATCCCTTTTATTGATATTATCATTAACTATAAAATAAATATAATATTTATTTATAAGTTAAATTAAAAGTCTTTTTTTATCTTTTAGAATTTAAATGGCCAAAACTATTCTCGGTTTAAAATCAGCCCATAGCGATTTTTTAGATTTTTTGAAAGAAAAGGGTCGGGCTTCAGCTACCATTTTAGCATATGGTTCAGACCTCCAACAATTAATTGATTTTTGCCTTCAGCTTAAAAGAAGCCGGGTTGACGAAATTACCAACTCCGACCTTGAGGCTTTTAAGAATTTTTTGAAAAAGGAGGATTATACAGCTAAATCTATTTCTCGAAAAATTAACTCTATTAAAACATTTTTTAAATACCTTCATGTTCAAAAACATATTTCTGATAATCCGTCTATTGCCTTAACTCATCCTAAATATGAAGTTAAACCACCTCGAGTTCTATCAAAAATGGAATATCGGGCCCTAAGAGATGTTTGCCGAAATGACCGAAGAATTTTTGCTATTATCGAGCTTTTTTTGCAAACTGGCATAAGAATTGGCGAATTAGCCTATCTTCAACTAGAAGATATTAAAAAGAATTCCTTGATTATTAGAGCCCATGAATCTCATCCCAGCCGCCAGATCCCTTTAAATAGAGCCGCTAAATTATCTTCGGAAAACTATTTGTCAATCAGACCAAAAAGTAAATCAAAATACCTTTTTATTACTAAAAGCGGTAAACCTTTTTTAATTAGAAATATTAGAAGCACTTTATCAAGATATTTTAAACTAGCTGGTATTGAAAAAGTTAAGGTTAATGACTTAAGACACACCTTTATTGCTCATCAATTAAGAGCGGGCACTCCCCTAACTTTAGTTTCCAAGATAACCGGCCATAAAAGGCTTTCTACTACTGAAAAATATCTTGACTTGATTAAAAAATCTTCAGTGGAAAAGTTTAAATTAGAAGAATTATAAATTGTGGGCCAGGATGGATTCGAACCGTCGACCCCTATCTTATAAGGATAGTGCTCTAGCCGCTGAGCTACTGGCCCCTGAAAAAACAATCCTATTATACTAAATTTTTAGTTTTTTATGAAGTTATAGTTTAGATCTTTGGCCTATTTCTGCTTCAATAATTTCTTTGTCTTTACCAAATTTTAATCTAGATAGTTGCTTAATCATTTCAGCTACTTTAGTACTTCTAAGTTTTTTAATCTGGGTCATATCTTTAGAAAGATCCATGGAAAAAGCTGGGACTGGTTCATTGTTAACTATGGTTTTAATAAAAACATTATATTTTTCAACATTAATAAGGTCTGTTTCAGAAAAAGTTGGTTGAAATTCATGTTGAAGATAGTTAGCATCAGTCACCCCAACTCTAAAAGAAACTAGAGAACCAACATTACCAAAAACAGCGTTTTTAACCTCTTCATCTACCTGGCCGATAAATTGGTTAGCAACAGTTAAATTCAGTTTATATTTTCTCGCCTCAGAAAGAATTTGGGCAAAATCAGGAGTGGCGAAGTTTTGGAACTCATCAACATAAAGATAAAAATCTCGTCTTTTTTCCTCAGGTATATCCTGTCGACTCATAGCGGCAATTAAAATTTTAGGTACCAATACTAACCCTAAAAAGTTAGAATTCTCTTCTCCAATCCTGCCTTTAGCTAAATTGATTAAAAGAATTTTACCTTCATCCATTACTTTTCTAAAATCAAAGGCTGATTTAGACTGACCAATAATATTTCTCATCATTTTATTGGTAACAAAACGGCCAAATTTGGAAACAATATAGTCTAAAACTTCACTTTTATGAAATTCGTTCGTTTGAGCAATTTGATCAGTCCAATATCTTCTCACCATTGGATCTTTAACTTTAGGCAATAATTCCTGAACATATTTAGAATCGGTTAAAACTCTAACTATTTCTACAAAGGTACTGCCCGGCTCACTCATAACTGTTAACATTGCATTCCTAATAGCATGTTCAAACCTTGGACCAATGATTCCGGTCTTATGAGGATCATAAAGTTTATACATTAAACCAATAATTGAGTTAGCAATAAAATGCTGTTCTTCTTCCCCTCTGGCCTCTAACATATTAAGACCCATTGGCCTATCAGTATCTGAAGGATTAAAATAAATAACATCTTCCGCTCTTTCCGGAGGAATTAATTCTAGTATTTTTTCCACTGTATCATGAGGATCAATGAAACAAACCCCTTTGCCCTGACGGATATCCTGTAAAATCATATCAGTCATAAATTCAGATTTACCCACCCCGGTTTTTCCAATAATATAAACATGCTTTCTTCTATCTTCATCGGAAATAAAAACCGGCCTAGTCACCCCTCGATAAACACTTTTACCTAAATACAAACCTTTTTGGGGAATCAAGGCTGGAGCGGGGGCTGATTTAGCCGCTAACCAATGAATATGGGGCGTTTCGACTGATTTATTGGGAAAGTGAAAAATACTAGCCAATTCTTCACTATTCAAAACGCTTTTTTTATGCAAAATTGGAAGATAACGGTAAATAAAATTAATCATAAAGGCTTTTTTAAACCAAGTATATTTCTTTTTAGTAAAACCATTTAAGCCTGAAGTAAATTGAGAAAATGAACCAACAATATTAGCTAAATAGCTTCTAGCCTTTTCCTTATCTCCGGCAGTAACAACTATTCTTATAATCGTGTTAAATCCAGGTTTAGAACATTTACTCTCAATTTGTTCATATTGTTTAGGATCAACATTATATTTGGCTTTTTCCGGATCCGCTTCAGATTTCTTAGTTTTAGAAATATATGATTTGCCCGCCTGTTGCCATTTACTATTAGCTGGAGAAATTAAAACTTGAATTACCACTCCTTCATTATCTTGCATTTTGGCTAAAGATGAAGTTAAAGAGCTTAAGGGATCTGTAGGTAAATCTTTATAAACTTTAATTGGATAAAGACTGTTAGATTTTAGTCTTAAACTGGCAAACGCGACCTTACCTTCCTTAGAAAAAATATTATATTCATCAACTTCTTTAACTTCTGCTCCTGGATAAGCACCATGAATCTGCTTTTCTACCATATCTCTTAAATGATTAGGAACAGCCACATAAAAACGAATATCCTCTCTTTTAGCCACAATTTCAAAACTCAAATGATCCTCAGATTTAAGTTTGTCTCGAAAGCGAGTTTTTTTTATTGAGTAAAGAGAGGCAAACATTTGTTCAGCGGCATCAATTTTAATCTCGTTTCCCCGAGGAATAGCTACTTGAAGAAGGGAAAAATTCAAGGATTCTTCCTCTCTTTTGTTATGTTTTAACCAAAGGACTAAAAGATAAACTAAGCCACCAATCCCCCCCAAACTAAAACCAGCTACCACTAGAAGGACTAAAAAGTAATTTAATAAACTAGTCAAATTACTTATGTTATTGGGACTATTTATTGGGCTACTTAACGCTTCCGCCATAACTTACCCTTTTAGGAAACATTTTTAATAATCTTTTACACCATATGGCTAACCATTTGATAGAGTCACTAACTTTTTTACCAACATTTGTTTTAATCTCTTTTTTATTTAAAGGTAAAACTATCCTTGGTTTCTGCGGTCGGGCTGATTGCATTAGAATTTCACCATATTCATCTTTAATCGGCTGAGGTAATTGAATTGCTTCTTCCTTTTTTTCTTCTTCAACGTATTCTTTTATTTCTTTGGGAATTTTAAATTCTTTTCTTTCAATCACCGCTGGCTCACCCTCTTTATATAAAGAACCAATGGCTTCTTTTTCCTCGGGCTTAAGGCTTACATTTTGATAACTTGTTGCTTGATCATCATGTGGGGAACCAGACTGACCACTTACTGCTGAAGCACTAAGCTGATCTGGGTCTTGATTACTATCTTTTTGAACCTGCTTTGTCTGATCTGTATCTCCCGGAAAAGAGGCTGTCTGATCATCCATGGGCAGGCGATTATTTGTCATACAAAAAAATCATATCATAAACTTTAGGCAGGGAAAATAGCAATCTTCTAAAAATAGCCTCTTTTAAATTGACAAAAAACAAAAAAAAGGTTTTAATTTAGGAAATGAAAAAAAAGACTTCATTGCTAATTTTAATTCTAATTCTTTTAAGTTTCATTTTTATTTTAATCTTTTTTGCTTATAAATTGTTTTTTACTAAAAAAACTTCACCTTTAGAAAAGAAGACTTTTGAACCAGAAAACTATTTACTCGAAGAGCCTCAAAAAACGAACGCTAATAATGAATTATTAGACGAAGATGATCTAGCGGAGCAAGAAAATGGTTTTATTGAAGGTTCTTTATCTTACCCCAGTGAAGGTTTCCCAACGGATCTTGTAATTTGTGCTCAAAATATAGTAACTCAAGATTTATCTTGCACCGCTGATTTTATAAAAGATTCAAAATATACTTATGGCCTTGGTTATATATTGAAAGTTGAGGCAGGCAAGTATTATATTTATGCTAGGAGTCCTTCCTTTGGGAATGACCCGGACTACAAAGCCTATTTTAGCAAATTTGTTTTATGTGGTTTAAAATATAGCTGTCATTCTCATGAACCAATTCTGGTAATAGTTAAAAAGCAAGAAACCTATAAAAACGCTGACCCTGGAGACTGGTATATTAATTAAGCTTCTATATTTTCTCCTGCCTGGTAGAATATAATACATAGATGAAAATTGCTATTTCTTATCCTCCTTTGGAATCTAATAAAGGAATTCCTTTGTTAGGTCAAAACCGTCAGTTTCAATGGGCTGACTCTCCCTGGACAGCATACCCAATTGTCCCGGCTTATACAGCGACTATGCTTCAAAAAGCTGGCCATCAAGTTTTTTGGCTTGACGGAATAAATGAAGGCTTAAAATATAAAACCTGGCTTAAAAAACTCCAGCAAATTTCTCCTGATATGATTATTTTAGAAACTAAAACTCCGGTTGTAAAAAAACACTGGTTAATAATTTCCGATATTAAAAAAATATCTAAAAAAATTGTGGTTGTTTTAGTTGGTGATCATGTTACTGCTCTTCCCTTTGAGTCTTTTAAAAATTCTTTAGTTGATTATGTTTTAACTGGTGGAGATTATGATTTTTTAAGTCTTAATCTTGTCAATCATTTAACTAAAAAAGAAAAACTAGAGCCAGGCATATATTACCGCCATGGAAAAAGGATTTTTTCTACAGGTAAATTCAAATTAAACCATAATCTTTCCAAACTTCCTTTGCTTGACAGAGATTTAACCAAATGGCAGTTATATGCCTATAAAAACTCAAACTACATGCGTTTGCCCGGTACTTACACCATGTTTTCCCGGGATTGCTGGTGGGGAAAATGCACTTTTTGTTCCTGGACGACTCTTTATCCAGGCAAATGCTACCGAGCTATCCCCGTTAAAAAAGCCTTAACAGAAGTAGATCACTTAATTAACAACTATCAAATAAAAGAAATTATGGATGATTCTGGAACTTTTCCAGTCGGAAAATGGTTAAAAGATTTTTGCCAAGGAATGATTAAAAAAGGCTTTCATAAAAAAATAAAAATTAATATTAATATGCGCTTTAATGCTGATCTTTCACAAAAAGACTATCTTTTAATGAAAAAGGCTGGTTTTAGGTTTTTGCTTTTTGGTTTAGAGTCTAGTAACCAGAAAACTTTAGATAAACTTAATAAAAACCTTAAAATTGATCAAATAGAACCAGTTTTAAAGTGGGCTAAAAAAGCAGGTCTTAATCCTCATTTGACGGTTATGCTTGGCTATCCCTGGGAAACAAAAAAAGATATTAAAAACACTTTAAATTATAGTAAATTATTATTTAAAAAGGGGTTCATTGACAGTTTACAAGCCACCATTATTATTCCCTATCCTGGCACGCCTCTTTTTAAAGAAGCAAAAAGAAAAAAATTATTAAAAACTTTAAACTGGAATAAATATGATATGAAACAAGCAGTTTTAACCACCAAAATTAGAGAAAAAGAAATAAAATCCATGATTAAGAATTTTTACAAAAGCATTTTTTCTCTTCAGTTTGTTTTAAGAAAAACAAAAGAAGCTTTATTAAATTTTGATGTTTTTAAATACTACTTAAGATTCTCTTTTAAATATTTTAGTAAACTTAAGGATTTTAAAATTTAATGAACTTACCTTTAGTTTCCATTACTATTACTACTAAAAATGAAGAAAAAAATATCAAAAGGTGTTTGCAAAGTATTAAAAAACAAAGTTATAAAAATATTGAAATCATTGTAGTTGATAATAATTCAGTTGATAAGACAAAAAACATCGCCAGAAAATTTACTAAAAAGGTTTACAATTTAGGCCCGGAAAGATCCGCTCAAAGAAATCTGGGGATGCTAAAAAAATCTAAGGGTGAATATCTTGTTTATTTAGATGCAGATATGAGCTTATCAACCCATTTAATCAAAAATGCCATTTACAAATTGGAAAATAATAGGGACAATCTTAAGGCCTTATATATTCCAGAAATTATAGTTGGCAATTCTTTTTGGTCAAAGGTCCGTAATTTTGAAAGAAGTTTTTATAATGCTACCAGTATTGACGCCGTCAGAATAATTAAATCTAACATATTTAGAAAAACTAAAGGGTTTGATGAAAGCTTAACTGGCCCTGAAGACTGGGATTTAAATAAAAGAATTAAAAAAATTGGAAAACTTGGTCTTTTGGCTGAAAAAAAAGGAAAAATATTTCACCATGAAGAATTTAATTTATTAAACTATTTAAATAAAAAACAATATTATCTTAAAAGCTTTAGTAAATATATTAAAAAATGGGATAAAAATGATCCTGATATAAAAAAACAGTTTAACCCTTTATACCGTGGTCTTTTGGTTTTTATTGAAAAAAACAAGTGGATAAAAATAGTTAAGTATCCTTTTTTATTTGCTGGTATTATCTGGCTTCGCTTTCTTACTGGCCTAGTTTTTATTATAAATAATCTAAAAACCAGTAAGAAAATTAAACTTAAAAAAAACTAATGACTATCAAAAATATTCTAAAATTTATTGTCTGTCCTTACTGTCATAAAAAATTACTTCTTAGAAGCCAACAACTTAATTGCTCTAGTTGCAAAAATATCTTTCCTATCATTAAAGGAGTACCCATTTTACTAAAAAAAAATAAGTTAAATAAACAAGAAATTAAGCAACAAGAAAAATTTGACTACTACTATCGTCAATATCCTCTTACATATAATTTAGAATACTGGCAACAAAGTATGTTAAAAAGAATTTTTAATCATTCCTTTAAAAGGAATATTAAAACTTATTTAGATATTGGCTGCGGAGCTATTTGTTACACCACTATTGAGGCGGTTAAAAGAAATAACTGGCTGTCTTTTGGAGTTGATATCTCTTTAGAAGCGGTCATTAAAGCCAAGCTTTTGGCTAGAAAAAAGGGGCTAGATGATAAAACTGCCTTTCTTGTTTGTTCAGCTGAACATTTACCTTTTAAAAACAATATTTTTGATTACATATCAGCTGTTTCTGTTCTAGAACATTTGGCTAATGATAAAAAATTAGTAAATGATGCTGTTCGGGTGCTTAATAAAAAAAGCTACCTCTATATTTGTGTTCCTAATGCCTACAAAAATATCTGGCCTTTCTTATGGCCTTTTTATTGGCTCGGTGATTTTAGGATGGGTCATCAAAGACATTACTCTCTTAAAAATCTAAACAAAATAATGGAAAAAAGGGGTTGTAAATTGATAAAATATTTTTATAACGGTCATTTAATTAAGTTGGTTCAACTTCTTTTGGAAAAACTTCACCTCTTAAAAGGAAAACAATGGTGGCAGTGGGAAAAAAAAGATATTAACCTTAACCCGAAAGGCTTACAATTAAATGCAATTTATCAAAAAAAACAGGTTTTATAATCAATTTTAAACAATTTGTAAACAAAAATGAGAATCCTTCTATTACAACCAAATTATGACGCTCATATTGTCCATCCGCCATTAGGATTAGGCTACTTAGCTTCCTTTTTGAAAACTAAGGGCCATCATCAGGTATTAATTTTTGATGGGACTTTGAAAAACGCTTCCTTAAATGACTTTTTGACGGCAATTTCAAAATTCAAAGCGGATTTAGTAGGAATTTCTGTTTTATCTCGTGGTCATAAACAAGCTAAAAAAATAACTAAAGCTTTAAAACAAAGGTACAAAAAACTCCCCCTTGTTCTTGGCGGAACTCAAATCACGGCCCTCCCAAAAAAAATACTCCAAAGTTGGGCAGCAGATTTTGTTATTATTGGCGAAGGTGAAGTTACCTTTTTGGAATTAGCGGCTAAACTCGAAAAGAATAAAAATAATTTTTCAAAAGTTCCCGGTTTGGGATTTAAAGATTCCTCGGGAAAAATAGTCATTACTCCACCCCGGCCATTGATAAAAGATTTAGATTCCCTTCCTTTCCCTGCTTGGAACTTAATTCATCCTAAAAAATATAGAATTGTCCCAATTCTTCAACCAGCCAAAGATTTTCCTATTGCTCCTATTCTTACTAGCCGCGGCTGTCCTTTTAACTGTTCATTTTGTGCTTCCAATATAACCTGGAAAAGACAAATTAGATTTCGAAGTCCTGAAAATGTTTTGAGAGAAATAAAACTTTTAAAAAAAAGGTTTGGGGTTAAAGAAATTCATTTTTGTGATGATAATTTTACTATGGATATAAAACGAGCTAAAAAAATCTGCCAAATGATGATTAGTGAAAAAATTAATTTACCTTGGCAATGCCCTAATGGAGTTAGAATTGACCGTCTTCCTCTATCTTTACTTCGTTTAATGAAAAAGGCAGGCTGTTATGCTCTAGGCTTAGGGATTGAATCTGGAAATCAAAAAGTTTTAGACAAAAATAATAAACACCTTAATTTAAAAATTGTCCCCAAGGTTTTGAAAAATCTTAATAAGGTAGGCATTGAATCTTATGGTTTTTTTATCTTAGGCTTACCCGGCGATAGCAGGAAAAGAATCGAGGAAACTATAAATTTTGCCCTAAAAAACCCTTTTGATCGGGCTTGGTTTAATATTTTTACTCCCTATCCTGGTTCAGCTGCTTTTTCAAATTGGCTAAAAAATAAGGATTTTAACAAAATTGACTGGAATAAGCATGATTGCTCTAGCGCCGTCATTTCTGTTCCAAAAATTTCTTCTAAAGAGTTGGAAAAAATCCAAAAAAAGGCTCTGTTAAAATTTTATTTGCGACCCAAGATTATTTTAAAATTAGCTAATTCTATTGGGATAGAAGAAATAACCACATTTTTAATGACTAGGTTTTTTTCTAAACTTTTAAAGCCAGTCTTTTTACTAGTTCACAAAATTATTAGAAGAAGAAAACTTTTGCTAGAAAATTAACGATGAAATTTAAATACAATACTTTTAATCCTTATATTTATAATCAGATCCCTAAAGGAGCAAGAACTTTAGATGTTGGTTGTGCTACCGGCCTGTTGGGAAAAACTCTCAAAGCCCATAAATCTCCAAAATTCCTAGTCGGGATTGAAAAAGATAAAAAAATGGCTAAAAAGGCTAGCCGTTTTTATGACAAAGTTATCATTACTAATCTTGACCAACTGAATAATTTGCCCTTTAAAAAGGATTTTTTTGACTTAATTGTCTTATCTGACATATTAGAACATTTAAAAAATCCATTATTCACTCTAAAAGCAATCACTCCCTATCTTAACAGCAGTGGTTGTCTACTTATCTCTGTCCCTAATATTGCCTTTATTTCTGTAAGAATATCTTTGCTTTTTGGAATGTTTGAATATAACCTTAAAGGTGGTTTATTAGATGAAGCCCATCTTCGTTTATTCACCCGCCTGGGACTTATTAAACTTTTAAAACAGGCCAATTTAAAAATTATTTCCTTAAGGGGTTATAACTTGGTTCGGCCTCGATTCTTCTTTTTAAAAATTTTAGGGAAGCTATTACCAACCGTTTTTTCTTTACAATTTTTAGCCAAAGCAAAAAAAATAAAATGAAAGCCAATAAAAAATCAAAAAAAGTTGCCTTATTAATTTTAAACTATAATTGCCAACCGCTAATCAAATATTGTCTTAAATCTCTCTTATCGCAAACTTATAAAAATAGAAGGATCTTTTTTATTGATAACAACTCTACTGATGGCAGTAGGGCTTATGTTAAAAAACATTATCCTCAAGTTACTTTAATAGTCAACCAAGAAAATGTTGGTATTGGTAAAGGTTTTAATCCTGTTATAAAGAAAATCATCAATAATTATGATTATATTGGTTTATTTAATTCAGATATTAAAGTAGATAAGAACTGGCTTCTTCAATTAGTTAAAACCCTTAATCAAAATGCTAACTTTAAAGTGGCAAATGGCCTCACTTTAAATTGGCAGGGTAATATTGTTGATAATGCTGGCGGAAGATTAATAAATTTTTTAAGCGGCATTATCGGTGGTTTTCTTGGCACCAAACCTATCGCTAGTATTTGTTTAAAATATAAAAAACATCCCTATCCAGTTTTTTTTAGTATTATCACCGGCATGTTAATAAAAGCCAGTGCTTTTAAAAAAGTAGGTTATTTTGATGAAGATTATTTTATGTTCTGTGAGGAATTTGATTTTTGCTGGCGGGTTCTATTAAACGGCGGCAAAATTATCTGTAATCCTAAAGCAATAATGTTTCACTATAGTCACTACGCCAAAAGAAACAAAAAAATTATCCCTAAAGTTTTAAAAATAACCGAAACTAACTTACTAGCTACTTACTTTAAAAATCTATCGTCATTTGGTCTATTAATTATATTCCCCACTCTTTTAATAACAAGGTTTCTAATGGCCATAATTTATCTATTTATCAATCCTAAAATTACATTTTTAAAAATTGAAGGAATTTATTTATTTTTAGAAAAACTGCTTTCCGGAAAATATTATCAAGCACGAATAAATAATGCCAAAATAAGAAAGTCATCAGATTGGCAGGTTCTAGCAAACAATCCCGCCAGTATTTTTGACATAAAAACAATCTTTAACTTAGCCCCTGGTTGGTTTAAAGCTATTAATAAAGATATCATTCTTTAAAAAAGAGATGTCAACTAAAAAAGAAATTGATCAAACCTCCTTAGCTAAATATCTTTTATATGGATTTATTCCTGCCCCAGCCACTATTTTTAAAAACATAAAAAAACCTATCTTTAAAGATTATCAACTTGATTATTCCAAAAAACTAACTAATTGGAGTAAAGAAGAAATAAAATCAGAGATCGTCAGGCTTCTGAAAAAAGCAGTTCAAAATAATCTTAATAATAAAAACAAGCCAGTTGGGATTTTGCTAAGCGGAGGAATAGATTCTAGTTTAACACTTGCTTTTATGGCTCAATTTCTTCCCGCTTCCCAAATAAAAGCCTTTACCATTGGCTTTAGGGAAAAACCCTTTGATGAATCTTGTTATGCCAAAAAAGTAGCTAATCATTTTAAAGTTAAGCACTATCTTAAAATATTTTCTGAAAAAGAAACTTTAAATCTAGTTAAAAAAGTGGCTTATTTTTTAGATGAACCAATGGCTGACCCCTCAATTATTCCCACCTACCTGGCTTTCTCTCTGGCTAAAAAAAGGGTTAAAACTGTTTTTTTAGGCGATGCTGGTGATGAAGCTCTGGCGGGTTATCCAAAATACTTGGCTCATTTTTTCCTGGAAAAAACTCATTTAAAAAAACTACCGCTTTTCATTTTGAGTAATTTTTTTTCAGGAAAAATAAAAAAATTCCTTCAGTATTCTTCTTATCCTCTTTATCTTAGAAATCAACTCTGGATTAACCCCTTTTCCCCAAAAGAAGTGGAGAAGCTTTTGGGAATCAAGCCTGACTTTTCTGAGTTGGAAAAGCTTCATCAAACTTTTAAAGGCAAAAATCCATTAGATGAGGCTTTTTATTTAGACCAGCAATTTACCCTCCCCTATCTTTATATGGTTAAAACTCAAGTTGTTAGTCAGGCCACTAAATTAAAAATGGCTAATCCTTTTTTAGATAAAAAGCTTTTTAAATTTTGTGCCCAAATTCCTTTTAACTTAAAATTAGAAGGCTTTAAAACTAAATCCCTTTTAAAAAATATTAGTCTTGATTATTTACCAAAAGAAATTGTCTTCAGATCTAAAAAAGGCTTTGGTTTCCCTTTATCAAAATGGCTGGATAATTCTTTAAGACCTTTCGTGTTAAAAGAATTAAGCCAAAAAAAAATCAAAAAAGAAGGTATTTTAAACAGTAGGGCTGTCAACCAAGTCTTAATCCAAGACAACCCGCAACAAATTTGGACTCTTTTAATTTTTGAATTATGGCTGAAAAAACATCTAAAAAACTAGTTTCTATAATAATTGTCACTTATAACCGGGAAAAAAAGGCTTTGGCTTGTCTTAAGTCTGTCCATAAAATAGATTACCCCAATATTGAAGTTATTTTGGTTGACAACGGCTCTAGAGACAACACTATTAAAATTGTTAGAAACCAGTTCCCCCGGGTTAAAATTGTGGCTTTGGAAAAAAACCTAGGTTTAAATACGGGCAAAAACGCCGGTCAAAAAAAAGCTAAAGGAAAATATATATTTTTTTTAGACTCCGACACTTTAGTTAATAAAAATATTATAAAACACCTAGTCAAGCTGGCTGAATCAGATAAAAATATTGGGATTGTTTGTCCAAAAATGTATTATGAACATCCTAAAAATGTCGTTTGGTATGCTGGAGCTTCAATTAATTTATTAACCAGCCGGACCAAAAACCACGGCTGTAATCAAAAAGATACTGGTCAATATGATTTTGTTTGTCCAACTCAATTTGCCCCCACTGCCTATTTAGTCAGCCTTAAGGCAGTTAACCAGCTTAAAAGTCATAACCAAAGTCTTTTTATGACTTATGGTGATACTGATTATGGTTTAAGAGCTAAAAAAATGGGCTTTAAAGTTATGTTTTGTCCCCAAGCTAAACTTTGGCATCGCTTAAACCAAAAGGAAAATACTCAAACTATTAGAGAGTTAGGTTTTAATGCTCCTTTAAGGGCTTATTATTTTGCCAGAAACAGAGTTATTTTTATGAAAAAGCACGCTTCAAAAATAAACTTTATAATTTTTATGGTTATATTTTTCCCAATTTTTACTCTATATATTAGTTATAAAATTATTGCCTATAAAAACTACAAATTTCTTGCCCCCCATTGGCAGGGTACTATTGATGGCTTAAAATACCTTATTAATGGTCAGATTAAAAACCGCTGGCAATAAAACAGTTTTAGCTTTTTGGTAATGGAAAAAGTAGAAGTTTTACTAATTAATCCCTTTTTAACTGTCCAGGCTGATGATCCTAGTGGTATTAGTCCGCCTCTTTCTTTGGCTTATTTAGCGGCTTATCTTAGAAAAAGAAAAGTTAAGGTCGCTATCTTAGATATAAGTGCTAAGGGAGTAAACCAGATTAAAAAAATAGGTAATAAAGTTCGAATTGGACTAAACGACAAACAAATTGTTAAAAAGATTAAAAAATATAATCCCCGGGTGGTGGGAATTACCTGTACTTCTACTCTTCATGCTTCAGAAGCTTTAAAAACCGCCAGCCTGGTTAAAAAAGCCAATCCAAAAATCTTAGTAGCCATGGGCGGCATCCACCCCACTGTGGAACCAGAAAAAGTCCTAAAAAATAGTCAAGTTGACCTGACTGTTAGAGGTGAAGGAGAAATTACCTTTTGGCAAATTATTAAAAAATTTAAAAATGCCAAAGTTCCTCAAAATATTTTAGGGACTTCTTATAAACAAGGAAAAAATATTATTAATAATCCTTTAAGGCCTTTTATTAAAAACCTTAACTCTCTCCCTTTTCCCACACGGGATCTCCTGCCCATGGATATTTATTTTAAAGAATCTTTAAAGCATAAAAACTACACTATAGGGAAAAGAGTAATGAGTGTTATTACTTCTCGCGGTTGTCCGGGAAATTGCTCTTATTGCAGTATTAAAACCATCTGGGGAAGAGTTTGGCGGGCTAGATCAGCTGAAAATGTGGTTGATGAAATTGCCAGTTTAATAAAAAACTATAAGTGTGATGAAATTCATTTTATGGATGACAGTATTTCTGTTAATAAAAAACGCTTGCTTGAAATCTGTAATGAAATTATTAAAAGAAGACTAAAAATTAAATGGACCACCCCCAATGGCATTGCCATCTGGCTTTTAGACAAAAGGCTTTTAGTTAAAATGAAAAAAGCCGGCTGTTACCGATTAACATTTGGATTGGAATCTGGCAACAAAGACGTTCTTAATAATTATATTGGTAAATACTATAACTATAATAAGGCTAAGGAAATGATTAGTTTTGCGTCAGAAATCGGGCTTTGGACAGCCGCCACATTTATTATTGGTTTTCCTTATGAAACTAAAAAACAAATTGAAGAAACAATTAATTTTGCCATTTCTACTGATTTAAACATGGCTGTTTTTTATATTGCTAATCCTTTTCCAGGAACAAAAATGTATGAGGATTTTTTAAAAGAGAATTTATTACCTAGAAACAAAGTCATTATTAGGGGATGCAAAACAAAGCATTTTTCTCATCAAGAACTTACTAATATTCAAGCTAAGGCCTTTAATCAATTTATGAAAAGCCGCTTCAAAAGACCACTTTTATACTTAAATAAGGTAAAATCTTTAGGAGATTTACTTTATATCTTTAAATTGGGAAAAAATCTGATGGAGATTTTTATTAATCAAAACTTATCAAATAAAATAAAAAAATCGGGCATCGCCGCCTTATGGAAATAAAAAACAAAAAACTAATCAATATATTTTATAAGCTTTTTCCTGAAGAAATTATAAATAATCACACTTTTAAAATAAAGCAATTTGTTGGTTTAGTGGTTAAAAAAACTGATAAAAAAGGAAAGGAAATTATTGACATTGGTGCGGGAGAATGCCCTTATAAAAGTTTTTTTAAAAAAGCTAAGTATTATTCCCAGGATATTAAAAATAACTCTCAAAAAAACATTAATTATGTTTGTCCAGCTGAAGCTATTCCAGTTAAAAACAATACTTTTGATTATATTTTGTCCACTCAAGTTCTAGAACATACTCCTGAACCTAATTTGGTTTTTAAAGAATGCTTTAGAATTCTTAAAAAGGATGGTCAGCTTTTTTTAACCACCCATATGGCTTTTGAAGAACACATGGCTCCTAAAGATTACTTTCGCTTTACCCGCTATGGCTTAAAACACTTAGCTAAAATCAGTGGTTTTAAGGTTAGAAGAATAACTCCTCAAGGAGGAAGATTTATAGTTTTGGCTAAAGAACTTCAAGTTTTATTCCTTCGTTTAACTAACAATAAATTCTTTATTTTTATATTTTACCTAGTCTTTACCCTCCCCCTTTTTCTCCTAAGTTTTGTTTTATTTCTATTAGATTCTCTGGATAAAGAGAAAAGCCTGACTTTAAATTATGAGTGTATTTTTATAAAATGAGTCAGGTTAAATAATTTAGTGAATAAACTAAAATGAAGAAAAAAGCCTTAGTCACAGGAGCAGCCGGTCTCATTGGTTCCCAAGCGGTTAAATTCTTGACCCAGAAAGGTTTTCAAATTTATGGAATTGATAATGATATTCGGGCTTATTTTTTTGGCAAAGAAGCCAGTACTAAATGGAATTTAGAAAGATTAAAACAAGAAGTCAAAGATTACCATCATTTTAACATTGATATTAGAAACAAAAAAAAGGTTGAAAAAATATTTAAAAATAATAAATTTGACCTTATTATTCATACCGCCGCTCAGCCTTCTCATGATTGGTCAATCAAACAACCGCTAACTGACTTTACTGTCAACGCTTTAGGAACAATGATCTTGCTGGAAAACTTTAGAAACTACTGTCCTCAGGCCGTTTTTATTTTTACTTCTACTTCCAAGGTTTATGGCGATAATCCTAATAAATTGCCTTTAGTAGAATACAAAACCCGCTTTGACTTACCCAAAAAGCATCCTCTCTTTAAGGGAATTGAAGAAACTATGTCTTTAGATCAGTCAATCCACAGCGTTTTTGGAGCCTCAAAAGTGGCGGCTGATATTATGGTTCAGGAATTTGGTCAGTATTTTAATTTAAAAACAGGAATATTTAGGGGCGGCTGTTTAACCGGCCCAGTTCATTCTGGAGCCCAGCTTCATGGTTTTTTAGCTTATTTGATTAAATCCATTGCTACTGGCAGAAAATATACTATTTTTGGCTATCAAGGCAAACAAGTTAGAGACAATATTCATTCATATGATTTAGTAAATGCGTTTTACCATTTTTATTTAAAGCCAAAAGTGGCGGCTGTTTATAATATTGGCGGTTCCCGCTATTCTAATATTTCCATATTAGAAGCAATAAAAAAAGTTGAAACTATTTTAGGAAAAAAAGCTAATATTGAATACCGTCAGAGTCCCCGCAAAGGAGATCACCTTTGGTATATATCAAATGTTTCAAAGTTTAAAAAAGACTACCCTCAATGGAATTATCAATACAACATTGACCAAATAATTGAAGACATTTGCCTTTCTGGATATTTTGCTTCTGCTACTAGTAAAACTTCAACTTTAAGTTTTTTTAAAAATAATAAAAATACTAAAGAAAATATATTTTTGGCTGGTCATGTTACTAAAGCTTATGGACCAGTTCAAGCTTTGCGCCACTACTTAAGCTCTAGAACTAAAAAGCTGGTTTATGCAGAACACCTTTTAGCTAAAACTAATAATAACCTTCTAAATGCTTTTAAGGATATTTTTCTCAACTTCAAATGGTTTTTCCCTTTTCATAAGCAAATAAAGCTTTTTATTGGGATTAATCCAATTAATGCTTTAAGTGGTTTAATCCTGAAAAAAATTGGTTTTAAGTTCAAATTAATTTATTATGCGATTGATTATGCTCCTCAACGGTTTAAAAATCCGTTATTAAATATTCTATTCCACTTAATTGATCGCTTAAATGCCAAGCAAGCTGATTTTGTTTGGAGCTCTACTCCCCAAGTTTTTGACTTAAGAAAAAAGCAAGGTGTCCCTGATAAAAAAAATGTTTTAGTTCGCTCTGGCATCCCCTTAAATGTCTTGGCTAAAAAAAGAGGGTCTAAAAGTAAAGAAGAAAAGGCAGTTTTAGTAATTGATGCTTTTCTTTCAAAAGAAAAACTAACTAAATTAGCCATTATCTCTTTTTCTCGACTTAGGAAAAAATATCCTGAAATTAGTTTAAAAATTGTTCTAGGCAACGCCAACAAGAAAGAACTTACCTCTTTAAGTAAAAGATTAAAAGTTTTAGACAAAATTGAGTTTTTGGAAAATATTCCTCACCAAAAAATCTTTTCCTCTTATAATAAATATGGCATTGGCCTAGGGTTATTTCAAGTTTCCCTTAAGGATCCCGCCCAGTTTAGAGATCCAGAAGAAATTAAAGCTTTTTTAGCCGCCGGTCTACCAGTTATTTGTAGTCAAGGATTTACAATTACTGAGGAAGTTGAAAATAAATCACTGGGTTTAAAAGTGAATAATAGTGTTAAAAACATTACTGAAAAAGTCAGCTTTCTCCTATCTAACCCTGACAAATATAAAAAGATGAGTAAAAAAGCCTTAAACTACAGCCGTAATTCATCATGGAAACAAGTTTTTCTAAAAGCTCTAAAACAAGTTAAAATCAAAAAATAAGTCAATTGATCAAAAAAAAAGCCCTAAAAATAGTTGAAATAGCTTGGTCTAAAATCAACCATCCAAAACTTGGGAATTTTAGATTTGATATTTTAAACTTTGCTTATCAACTTCTTCCATTAATTAATGGTTTAAATAATCCTCGGTTTTTTGAATGGCAGTTTGCTTTAAAACACTTGCCCAAACCGCCGGCAAAAGTAATTGATGTTGGAACCACCAATAGTTTATTTCCCTTTAAATTAGCCGCCCTAGGTTATAAAACTCATTGCTTAGACCAAAAAAAGCCTGACTATAAATTTCCTTCTAATATTTTTTTTCACCAAGACAATCTTTTAAAACTCAAATTAAGGTCAAATACTTTTAATGCTGTCACCTCTATTTCTGTTATTGAACATATTGGCATGGGGAAATATAAAGATCCCAAGGCTTCTCAAAACAGCTATCTTAAAGCAATTATGGAAATGTTAAGAATTTTAAAACCCCAGGGTCATTTAATCATCACCACTAATACGAGTAATAAAACTCATATTTTTAATCAGGAGCTTTGTTTTGGAAAAAAACAATTAGAAAAAATATTTTCTTTAGGAAAACTGTTAAACTTAGAATACCGCTATTTTAATGGCCGATCCTGGATAATTGACAATAAAAACAAAGCTTTTAAAGTTAAAGGAAGTGAATTTGGTTTAGCCATGTTTGTCTTAAAAAAAAATTAAAAAAGTAAATGAAAATTCTTATTTTAAATCACAACCAAGAAAACTTAGGGACTTACTTTAGATGTTTTAATTTTGGCAAAGAATTATCTCATCTAAAACATCAAATTATCATGATTTGCGCTTCAGGGAAAAAATTTGATCTTTCAATTAGAAAAAAAAAGATAAATGATAATTTTTTCCTTCTCACCCTTCCTAGAATCTGCTGGCATAGATATTTTACCGGTCAAGGTCTACTTCGCCTGCCATTAACCAGTTTTTTAGTTTTAATTTTAAAATATGATTTTATTTATGCTTTTACTGTGGCTCAGCCGCAAATTGCTATTCCAGCAATCCTTAGTAAAATTATCAGGAATAAAAAACTAGTGATTGACTGGGATGATCTTTGGGGAGGCGGTTTTGGTTTAGTTCACGGCAAACTGATAAACTCTATTTTGGGTTTTTTTGAAGAAAAAACTCTCCTTTTGGCTGATAAAATCACTTATGTTTCTAAACTTATTGGCAAAAGAATCGAAAAATTAGGCTTAATTGAAAAAAGCCAGCTTGTTCCCAATGGGGCTAATGTTAAAAAAATTAAACCGATTAACAAACAAAGGGCCAAAAAAGTCCTAAAGCTAAATAAAAAAGAAAGATATCTTGTCTCTATTGGCAACACTTACACTACTAGTCTTAAAATTTTAATTAATGCTTTTAAAAAGATTCTTTTGAAAGAATCTAATTTAAGCCTAATTTTAGTTGGCTCAGCTAAAATCCCTAATAAGTTAGTATCTCCCTTGGTGGGAAAAGTAATTGTCACGGGAGTAAAACCCTATCAAAAAATCCCTTTATACCTTGGAGCGGCTGACATTTTAGTTTTACCCATGGAAAATAACTTAATCGAAAAAGCTCGCTTCCCGATTCGCTTTGGTGATTATCTTTGTTCCAAAAGACCAATTGTTTCCAATGCCATTGGAGAAATTAAATATTACCTTGAAAAATATCAGGCTGGCTATATCACTAAATCAACGGAAAAATCATTGGCCTCAGGAATAATTAAAATACTCAATAATCCCCGCCTAGGCAATAAATTGGCTGATAATGCCTGGAAGCTGCCTAAATCAAAACTCTCTTGGGGGAAAATAGGTAAAAATTTAAACCAATGGCTCTTAAAAGTTTAAAAATCTTATATTTTTGTAATGGCTCTGGTGTTTCACCAGTTAAATGTGGTGGTGGGACTAGAATAGTAGAAATTATTAAAAGATTACCAATTTCAATTCAAATAACCATTGTCGGCACTAAAGGCGACAAACTTTTGTTTGAAAATGAAAAAATCAAGCGGCCTTACAACTTTGTCCTAGTAAAAACTCTTTTTAAAAAAGAAAAGAACCGCCTAGACAGAATGCTTGGTTATATTATTTCTACCCTTCATTCTCTTTTTCTTATTCCTAATCTCGCTTACGCAGGTATTGTTTACTCTCCTTCTGATCTTTTTTGTGATATTATTCCGGGTTTTATATATAAGCTTATAAATAAATCGAAATGGATTGTCATCAGCCACCATCTCTGCCCCCCTCCCTGGAAAAGAAAAGGCAACTTTCTTCTTAACAGTATTTCTTTTGTCTCTCAACGTTTAAGTTTTTTTATTATTGGCCTAAAAGCAGATAAAATCCTTGTTTATAACTCTCCTCAAGCCAAAAATATAATTAGAATTATCCAAAAAACTTCTTTTAAAAAACTGCTTTTTAAGAAAGTTGTTAATGGGGTGAATTTTAAAATGATTAACTCTATCTCTCAACAAAAATTAGTATATGACGGTTTATTCATTGGCGGTTTTAGAGCTAGTAAAGGAATCTTTGATTTAATCGATATTTGGCAACAAGTAATTAACTATCTCCCTCAGGCGAAACTGGCTATAGTTGGCCAAGGTTCAGCTGATGTTGCTAATAAACTGAAAACTAAGATAAAAAAAATGGGTCTTAATAAAAATATTATTTTAACTGGTTACCTTGATCAATTAAAACTCTATCAACTAATGAAGTCTTCAAAAATTTACCTTAATCCTTCTTATGAGGAAGGCTGGGGTATTATTATTCGGGAGGCTTTAGCCGCCAGCTTACCCGTAATTAGCTATAATTTGCCAATTATTTCTAAAAAGTCTTTTAAAGAAGTCACTCTTATCCCTATAGGTAATAAAAAAGCCTTTGCTAAAATGATTTTGACCCATTTAAATAAAAAAGCCTTTTATAAAAAAAAGAAAAAAGAGGTAGCCAAGCGTAAAAAAGATTATCCTTGGACAAAAATAGTTAGCCAAGAAATAAGGATTTTTAATAATGCATTATAAATAATATTAGAAATTAAACATTATTGAAAAAATATTTTAATCCATGAAGCTTAACCAAAAAAAAATTATTCTAGTTAGTAACATTACTGATCATAGTGGTCCAACTGAAGGTCTGGCTGACTTTCTTCTTAAGAATTCTAAAACTCTTTTAACTATTTACCATCCTTTTTTTTACTGCCATGATAAAAAATCAAAAGTCAATTTCTTTTCTAAAAGTGAACTAATAAAAAAAATTGCTTCTCCATCTTTAGCCCTGCCTGAATTTCTTAAATATTTTACTGATCTTATATTAACTTTTTATTACGCCTTAAAATTTAAACAGAAATTTGATTTATATATTGGTGTTAACTGCCTTCATGCCGGAGTAGGAATTATTTTTAAAAAATTAGGTTTAGTTAAAAAAGTTGTTTTTTATACAATCGACTGGATGCCTCAAAGGTTTAACAATCCTTTTTTTAATTGGCTTTACTATAAAGTTGATAAATTTTCAATTAACCATTCCGACTCTGTTTGGAATCTTTCTCAATCAATTGTTAAAATCAGAAAAAAACAAAACCTTCCTTCTTCTAAAAACATTTTTGTCCCCAATGGAATTAATTTTAAGGAAATAAAAAAGGTTAAAAAAAATAAAATTAAAAGAAAAACCCTAGTTTTACTTGGAGCTCTTCATCCATCTAAAGGAGTTGATTTAGTAATTAAAGCTCTACCTTTGCTTTGGAAAAAATTTCCTCAGTTAAAATTAGTTGTTATTGGCAGCACTCCTAAAATAAAACAAATAAAAAATTACGAAAAAATATTTTCTTCCATGGGTAGAAAAGTAATCATTAAGGGAATTCTTCCTCATCAAAAAATATTATCTTTTTTACCTCAATTTGGAATTGCCCTAGCTCCTTATCACCCTCAAAAAAATAACTTTTCTTATTATGCTTGGCCAGCTAGAGTAATTGACTATTTAGCCTGCCAGCTACCAGTAATTATTACTCCTGTTCCTCAAGTGGCTAAAAATATTCAAGAAAAAAAAGCTGGCGTCCTAATTAAATATAATGAAAAAGAATTGGTTAAAGCAGTTGGAAAACTTTTAACCAATGACCAATTTTATTGGCAGGCAAGAAAAAATGCTTTTAAACTAGTCAAACACTTAAGTTGGAACAATATTTTTGAAAAAGCTTTGGAAAAAATATATAACTAATAAAATGACAAAAAATTGAATAATTTCTTTATTATCCAAGTTTTATTATTTAAATGAATAATCAAATTATAGATTTTTATGAAAAAAAATACCGCTTAAGAAGTCTGGGTCCGGCGGAAAAAATTAGGGTTAAAAAAATTGTTGACCTTTCAGGTAAAAATAAGATAATTTTAGATATTGGCTGTGACACTGGTCTAGTTGGAAAGTATATTTTAAAAAATAAAAACAAAGTTTATGGCATAGATATTTCCAAAAAGGCAGTTATTGAAGCTAATAACAACGGTTTAATTGCTAAAAGAATTAATCCGGAAACCCAAGCCCTGCCTTTTAAAAATAATTACTTTGATCTTATTATTATGACTGACATAATTGAACATCTTTTCGATCCAGACAAGGTTTTTCAAAAAATTAGAAAGAAGCTGAAGTTAAATGGTGAGCTGATTATCACTACCCCTAATTTAGCCTCTTTAACCAGGAGAATTCAATTGTTTTTAGGCTTAAATCCCTCAACTGAAACCAGACTAAATAAGTATAGTGCTGGCCATATTCGTTATTTTGTTAAAAAAAACTTATTTGAATTACTTTCAAACTATAAATTTAAGGTGATCCATTTTTCCTCAGATCTTATTCATTTAACTCCTAATGGAAAAATAAATACTACCTTAATACCTTATTTTTTCCCAACTTTAGGCAGAACCTTAATTATTAAGGCGGTTAAATTATGAAACAGAAAAAACCCTGGTTAACTGGCTTGTTCTTTTTAATCTTAACTATTTTTTCCTTAAAAAGTATTTTGTTTAAGCCGGGTATTTTAGGTCATACTTGGGACTGGAGTATTCCTGCTTTTCCCAAACAATATAAAATTAGAGCCTTAACTAACTTATCCATCTGGAATAATACTGCCTTAGGCGGTACATTTATCCAGCTAAAAACCGAGTACCCCTACTGGCTAATGACCTTGCCTTTTAGTTTTTTGGGGGGTAAGGGAGTGGCTAAACTCACTGTTGTCTTTATTCTTTGGCTGGCTTTACTAACTATGTTCTTATTATTAAGAAAAACTTTTAAGCTCTCATTTTTTTGGGCTGGTATTGGCGCTTGTTTTTACGGTTTTTCACCTTTTTTTTACAGTCGTCTTATTGCTGGCCATTTACCTTTTTTAATTGTTTACAGCCTCTTGCCTCTTTTTTGTCACTGTTTATTCAAATTAGTCAAAATAGCAAATTTTAAAGAATTTAAAACCAATCTTCCTTCTTTTTTTCTCCTTATTCTTTTGTTACCCTTTTTAACTAGCGTTCATCACATGGCTATTATTAGTGCTTTAATTTTTTGTCTTTTTTTTATTTATGCCCTCATTGTAAATAAAAATAGAAAAATTGTTCTTTCACTTTTTTTTCTCCTTAGCTTTGGATTTTTTCTAGTTATTTCCTATTTGTCTTTTCCATTAACCTATTCTGTTTTAAATAAACAAACAGTTTCCCTTAAAGCCTGGGAAGATGTTGCTAGTCAAGAAAGTTTAAATCAAAGATTTGATTATTTAAATAAAGTCAGCCAACCTCTAATTAATCTTTTTACTCTTAATATTCCTAATAATCTTTATACTGAATTTGTTTTTCCTCTACCTCAAGTTTTAAAACCTTTCCATATTATAATTACTCTTTTAGTTTTTGGTTTAGGTTTCAGCAGTCTCTTTGTTTTTAAAAAAAGCCGGAAGGTTTGGTTTTTGGATCTAATTTTTTGCTTAAGTATAATTCTGTCTTTAGGAACAAAAACATTTATTGGCAAATTTCTTTACCACCTCTTATTAAAACTTTCTCCAACTATCCTGGCTGGTTTTGTTAATCCTTTAAGATTTTTACCCTTGTTGTTTTTACCTCTGACAATTCTCTTGCCTCTTGTTTTAGAAAAAATTGAAACAAATTTAAAATCTTTTAGAAAAAAGTCTTTTAAAATTGTTGCTCTTTTTTGTTTGATTATCTTTTTTTATCCCTGGTTTTTTCAATCCTTAACTAAACCCCTATATAAAAAAGGCTCTCAACCTTTATCATTAAAACTTAATCAGGTTCATCCAGAAGAAAAAGAAGTTTTTGACTATTTTACTAATCTTAAAGAAGATTTTAGAATCAGTTTTTTGCCACCATACTTTGTTTCCTGGCCGGGTTTTTCTAATCTTTCTTACACCTGGAACTTTGGCTATTATGCTAAGCCAACTTTTTTGGAAAACATTCATCCACCCTTAGCTAAAGCAATTATTACCGAGCTTTACTCCCCTAAAGCTTCTCCTCTCCTTAGTAAATTGTTAGGTTTGGCTAATCTTAAATTCCTCTTATTTCCCCATTATGAAAATTTTGGATCCAACTATAATTTTATTCCTGGAGAAACAGATTACAAAAAAATTATTGATAATAATTTAAAAACTCAACCAGATATTAAACTTTTAGAAACAAATTTTCAAACAGTTGATATTTATGAAAATAAAGATTTTCTCCCTCATTTTTATATCCCTAAAAAAATTGTTTATACCAATGGTGATGAAACGGCTTTAGCTAAAATAATTACTCATCCTGACTACCAACTAGAATCGGGTATTTATCTTAATCAAATAAAAACACAGATTAATTACGAAAATAATCAAATTGAATATCAATTTAATATCCAAAAAAAATCCTTATATGATATTTATCTTTATAACAATAAAGTCTGGGAAAAAATCGATAGTCAAACCTTAACCCAAGGAGAACATAAAATCAATCTCCCTTTAGGAGAAAAAGAAAACTTAATCAAAAATAGCTGTCAACCAGAGCCCAACAACTCCTTAATAATCATTTGCCAAATAAATAATTACCCACCGGGAGAAACTCTAAAACTTAATCTCTCTTATTTATCTTCTCAAGGAAATCCTGGTTTCGTAGTAGTGGAAAACAACAGTCCCCAACCCTTAATTAAACAAGCTTTACCAACTAATAAACCTAATCAATTAAATGAAGTTGAATATTCAATTCAAACCAGTCCTGGAGCCTCAGAAGCCAAACTATATCTTTTTATTGAAACAAATGATAGTCAGACCCCAAACTTAAGCTTTAAAACAATTAAACTAGAAAACCAGACTGAACCTTTAATAATGATTCAAAACACTAATAATTTAGAAATCCCAAAAATAAGCTTTGAGAAAATTAGCCCGAGTAAATATATTGTTAATATTTCTAAGTCAGATAAACCATATTGGCTGATTTTTTCGGAAAGTTTTCATTCCCAATGGCAACTCTATCAAGAAAAAAAACTAATCTCTGCTGACAGCCACCGGCTAATAAATGGATTTTCTAATTCTTGGTATCTTGATTCTGAAAAAATCGGGCAAGATAATTATAGTCTAATAGTTGAATTTGCTCCCCAAAAAACTTATTTTATTGGTCTTATAATTAGTGGCCTTACTTTTTTAACAAGTCTTTTTTATTTATTGTATAATCTTATCAGGAAAAAAAATGAAAAAAGAAATATTAAACCCAAATAATAAAAAAATCTTTTTTATTATTTTATTATCCTTATTAGCTATTGCTGAAAGACTTTGGTTTAATCTTGGGCCTAATGTGGAATTAATCACTCTAACAACTATATTATCAGCCATAATATTTAGAAGGAAATCAGTTATTATTGTGCCTTTAATTATCTTAAGTTTAACTGATCTTAATTTAAAAAATACCAACATCATGATTTTTACCTGGTCAGCCTTTGTTTTAGAAAGCTTAGCTTTTCTTCCTTTACTAAAAAAAACAAAATTTCTTAATAAACCAATTTTTAAACAAATTCTTTTTTCTTCTTTTTTCGGCGCCGGAGCCAGTCTCTGGTTTTTCTTATGGACCAATCTTGGTTTTTTCTTAACTGAGCCCTGGAATCTTTATCCTCCAACTTTTAAAGGATTAATTGCTTGTTATGTGGCTGGTCTGCCATTTTTAAAACCCAACTTAATTAGCAACATATTTTTCTTACCCTTGGGCATTTTTGTTTGGAATTCTTTAGTAAAACCTAGTCCCTCTCTATCCTTTGATGCTAAACAAAAAAGAGTTGGTTAAAAACCAAATATTTAGGGGAAGTTTTATTGTTTTAACCGCCAATATTATTGCCAGTTTTGGAACTTATCTTTTTCATCTTATTACCGGAAGATTATTAAACCTTTCCCAATACGGACTCCTCCAAAGCCTAATTGCCTTAAGTTATTTTACTGGTGTTTTTGTTAACTCATTTTCTTTTGTAGTCATCAACAGAACAGCTGGCTTAAAAGGGAATCAATTAAAAAAAGAAATATTTGATTTAGAAAAGATTTCTTTAAAACTTTCTTTGGGGTTTTGGCTTGTCTTTCTTCTTCTTTTTCCATTGATTAAAAAACTCCTTCATCTTCAAAGTTTTACCCCTTACTTTGTCTTTATGATTCCAGTTCTATTTATTTTCCCTTATGCTCATTATCTTTCTTTATTAAGAAGTCAGTTAAAATTCATTTCTTTCTCCCTTTTAGGAATATTAATAAGTTTTAGCAAAACTATTTTAGCTTGGCTCTTTATTTTTCTAGGCTGGCAATTAATGGGAGCCTTACAGGCCAATAATCTTTCAATTATTTTAAGCACTCTTTTAGGCTGGATTTTAATTAAAAAATATTGGCCGAGGACAATAAAGATAAAGGCTTCTTTCTCGGAAAAAATAGAAAAACAGGCCAACCTTTTTCAATTTTCAATCTTAAGTCTTATGACTAACTTATTTCTTACCTCCCTTTATTCAACTGATGTTGTTTTAACCCGTTTCTTTTTTTCAAGTGATGCCGCTGGTTTATACGCCGCCGTTTCAGTTTTGGGAAAAATTATCTTTTTCGCCGCTACTTCAATTTTACTGGTTGCTTACCCTCTTTTTGTTAAATACAAAAATAATTTAGCTAAACTTAAATTAAGCTTCAGGCTTTCGGTTTTATTTATCTCTTTTATTTCCCTTGGAGGAATTCTAGTATATAAATTCTTTCCCCAATTTATTGTCAAACTTTTATATGGGCAAAAATATCTAGGAGCCAGCTCATACTTATTTTCTTTTTCTGTATTTATAATTCTTTATGCTTTCTTAAATTTATTTATTCAATTTTTGCTGGCTTTGGAAAAAAAACAAGCGGCTTATATCACAGCTCTAACTGCCTTAAGCCAATCGGCTTTAATTGTTTTTAATCACCAAAATCTAAAAAGTATTATCAATAACTCTATTATTAGTTTATCTTTTGGTTTGCTTTTAAGTGTGTTTTTTGTTAAAAATGCTTTAAATGAAATTAGAAAAGAATAAACTCCTTTCAAGTATTATCACTGCCCATAAGCAAAAAAAACAATTGTTAAAGATCTTTATAAATATCATCACTAAGAATCTTAAAATATTATGATAAAAAGAAAAGATAGCTTAAAAAAACCATTTGTCTCCATTATTGTCCCGGTTAAAAATATTAATAAAAATATAAAAAAGAGTCTTATTCCAGCTTTAAAAAAACAAACCTTTAAAAATTTTGAATTAATTATTATCACTGATAAATTGTTGAAAAAAGGTCCCGCCCTAAAAAGAGATTTAGGAGTCAAAAAAGCGAGGGGGGATATTATTGCTTTTATCGATGATGATGCCTATCCTGATAAAAATTGGTTAAAAAATGCCTTAACCTACTTTAAAAACCCTAAAATTGGAGCGGTCTGCGGTCCTGGCTTATTACCATCTAATAATAATTGGAAAAGTAAAGTATCTGATTTTGTTTGGCAAAGTAAATTAGGAGCTGGCGGAGCTGGTACTTACCGGAGCCAAAAGGAAAAAAAGAGATTTTTAGATGATTATCCCAGCTTTAATTTAATTGTTAAAAAAAAAGATTTTTTAAAAGCGGGTGGTTTTAAAACCCATTTCTGGCCTGGAGAAGACACTAAGCTTTGCCATTATTTAGTTTACCAACAAAATAAAAAAATTGTTTATGATCCTAGAGTCTTTGTTTATCATCAGCGCCGCCCCATCTTTATTCCCCACCTTAAACAAATCAGTCGCTTTGGAACTCACCGAGGTCATTTTGCCAGAATTCTTCCTCAAACTTCTTTTAGGCTCCGCTATCTTATTCCCTCAATTTTTGCTCTTTATTTAATTACTCTCATTTTATTAATTAAATCCATTGATTTAAATACCTTTTATTTGGTGTTTTTATTTCCCTTATTCTTATATTGTTTCCTTTTATTATTAACTTTTATCAAAGTTTTATTTAAATCAAAAAATATTCTTATTCCTTTATTTCTGCTTCCAGCTATATTCCTAACTCATCTTACCTTTGGAATAGCTTTTATTATTGGTTATTTTTCTCTAAAGTTAAAACAATAAAAATTAAAAAAACTATTTAAGGATTTAAAACCTTTTCTATTTCCATTATTACTGCTAAAGCCCTTTTGTTTTCCGGATCAATTGATAAAGCTTTTTGAATTTCTTTTTGGGCATTTAAAAGATCCTGCTCTTGTAAATATATAATTCCTAAATTGATATATAAATTTGCTTCTTGGGGATTAATTTCAATGGCTTTAATTGAATGTTCTTTTGCCTTAAAGGTATTGTTCTGGCTAAAATAGATACTGCCTAAAGCTTGGTGAGTTTGCCAAAGACCAGGATTAAATTCTAAGGCCTTTTGATAGTTCTCAATCGCTAAATCTAACTCACTCATTTGTTGATAAGCATTAGCTAAATTATGATAAGCATCAGCATAGCCAGGTCGAAGCTCAATCGCTTTTTTAAAATGTTTTACTGCCCCTTCAAAGTCTCCCTGACGGCCATAATAATCACCTAAGTTATTATGATTCTGAGAAGAATTGGGAGAGGTTTTGGAGGCAGCCAGCCATAAATTATCCTGGTTTTTCCAGTCAATGTTTCTTCTAATTGTCCTGACGGAAAGGGTTAAAATAATTAAGCTGAAAACAATATAAATTGGGGTTTTGTATTTTTCATTTTTTAATAATCTTTCAATTAATATTCCTAAACTAACAAATACTCCAATCGCCCCTAAATAAACATATCTTTCTGCCACAATCCAAGAAATCCCAAAAGGAGTTAAAGTTGGTAAAAGACTAATAATAAAAAACAAAAGCCAGAAAAATATTTGTTTATTTCTTTTAAAACTATAAATAATCACCCCAATAAAAAGAATTAATAAGAAAAGGTATAAAATATACTGGTTGCTGGTAAACTTCATCTCTGAGTGATAAAGAGTTAAATCTTTAGGCCAAAAAATAAGCTTAAAATAAGAAATAATAGCAATCGGAATTTGAAACAAAGGGTTCATGGTTCTTTGGACTGGAATTGAGCCGGTCTGCAACTCAGCCACTCTGGTAGAAACCCTAGAAAAATAAATTAAAACCCAAACACCACTAATAATAAAAGGAGAGATTAATTTTTTCCAGTCTTTTTTTAAACTTTTATTAACCAATAAAAAAACTAGTAAGATTAAAGGAAAAACCATTGTCTTTTCAGCCGTCGCTAAAGACAATAAAAAGAAAATGATCATCAGTTTATAATATTTTCTGGCTTTATACGAAAAAATAAAATAGATAAAGGCAAGGATTAAAAGAAAACTAGAATTTGAATAACCACCACCAGAAATCCAAGTAATCGCTTCAATATTAATGGGGTGAACCGCCATGAGTAAGCTTGATAAAAAAGCTGTCCTTTTATTATTAAGAAAGCTAATTAAAAAATAGACTCCAAAAACTACTCCTAAGTGAGTTAAAACATTAAGGCTTCGATAAAAAAATGGAACTTTGCCAAAAATTTTGAAAATTATAAAAAAGGCTAATTGGCGAGTAAAAAGCGGTAGGGCAGAAAAAATATAAGCAGGGTCTCCTAAATTTGTTCTTTTTAAAACTCCAGCTACATCATCAGAAACAAATTCGTTATCTAAAGAGTTAATATAAACTGCAAATACAAACAGGCTTAAAAAAACCAAAAACTTTTTGTTTTCCCTAAACCAAACCTTAAAATTAAAATTTAAAACTCTTTTTTGCCAACCTGAAGTTGATGTTTTTTCTTTTTTTATTAAAAGTTTTTTTACCTTTTTGTTTTTCCATCTCTTTTGCAAATAGTTTTCAACTTCTTTAATAGAAACACCCAAATAATTGGCTATTTTTCCTAAAGAGTCTTTTTTAAGATGTTTTTTAATATATTTTTTTTGCTTGCCACTAAAACCCATTAAAGTTATATCCTTTAATTACATTTATTTAATAGTAATTTAGCCTTCTTATTCTTTTACCACCAGGGTCTTAGCAATCTTATCATGCCAACCTTGTTTCTTTTCATCCCAAATAACCCAAAAATAACCTAGGCCTAAAGGAATAGCAGAGACAAAATAGCAAAGATACCTTATTACCGCTGTTTGGTAATCCAAAGAACTACCATCTTCTTTAACCACTTTTATACCTAAAGCTTTTTTGCCCACAGTCTGACCATTCCAATTAACCCAAAGCAAGATTGAATAAAGGGCACCGACTAAAGTGTTTAATAGAGGAGCCCCAGAGTTATATGCTAATCTACCCAAAAGACTCCCAACCACACCCATTATTACTCCATCAATTAAAGAAGCTAAAAACCTCAATCCAAAACCAGCTTTATTTCCAATTACTGCCAAATCACTCACCCCCCTTCTTTTTAAAAGAATATTTTTTAAAAAGGCTTTCTTTAGTTTTATTATCTATTTTAATTCCAAACTCTTCTAAGCTTGGAATTAATTGTTCTAAAGGTAAACCCAATATATTAGTATAACTGCCTTTAACTCTTTTAATCAAATCGTTCTTATTTTCAATTAAATCATACCCCCCGGCTCTCCCCCTCCAAACATTTTTATCTAAAATATTCTTTAAGTTTTTTAGGGGAAATTTATTAAAATAAACCTGGGAAGTGGAAACAGTGTTTTTACTGACTCCTTTGTCATTAGTAAAAGCTAGACCGGTTAAAAACTGATGTTTTTCCCCCCTTAAAAAAAGGGCCATTTTTCTGGCCTCTTTCCTAGTTGTGGGTTTATCTAAAAACAACCAGTCTTTATTTGTTTTTTTAGCGGCCGTACTGTCAGCCCCAATAATTAAAAAATCTTTTAAGTTTTTGGTTTTATGCTTACTAAAAACAACCTTAGTTTTTGCCAGGCTTAATTGAGCCACTAGTTCTTCTGGTGTTTTAACCCTTTTTTTAATCTTGTTTTCATCTAAGCTACTGGGAACTACTTTAAATTTTAGACCTAATTCGGAAAATAGTTTTTTTCTATAAGGAGAGCTGGAAGCTAAAACTATTAACATTAGTTAAAATTAAATTCTCCTTTTTCAATTCTTTTTTCCAAAATTTTCTCTATTAAGTCAATAAATCTAATATCTTTATTCCATTTTTTAGGAAATTTTTTGGTTAACCCAATTGTTTTTTTAGTAATCTCTTTAAGTTCCATTAATCATCTCTTCTTAATTTAGTCTTAGGTAAAACTTGTTTAACTAATTTTAGTATTTTTTTGTCTTTTTTTAAAGAATTGGGCTTAATTTTTAAATAATGAGGGTCAAAACAGTTTTGGGGTTGAAAAGACTGAAGAATATAAACCAGGCTTTTGTCTTTATTGAATTCCTGGGTAATCTTTTTCAAATCAAGAGCCATTCTGACTACTTCTTTTTGACTGTGAATTCCCGGAACAATCGTCGTTCTCAATTCATATTCTAAGCCTGATTTTAAAATAATTCTTATTGATTCTTTAATTTTTTTAAGTGGAAATTTCACTCCCGCTGCCCTGGAATAATTATTAAAACTAGCTTTAATATCCATTGCCACAAAGTCAATCAGTTTCTTTTTTATCAAATTTTTTAAAACTAAAGGATTAGTGCCATTAGTATCAAGTTTTATTTCTAGACCCAAGGACTTTATCTTCCCACAAAAAGACTTTAAGTCTTTATTAAGACTTGGTTCCCCGCCAGTAATACAAACTCCATCTAAAATTTTTTTTCTTTTATTTAAAAAGTCAAAAAAGTCTTTTTCTTCTATTGATTTTATTTTGGATTTCTTAAATAATTCTTGATTTAAAAGGTCTTTATTATGACAAAAGGGGCAACGAAAATTACAACCTAAAGTAAAAACAGTACAGGCAATCCGACCAGGAAAATCAATTAAAGTGCTTTTTTGAAGCCCAGCAATAATCATTTAGTTATTTTTTTCTTTATTCTGTATTCTTTTCTTTTGGTAAATTCTGCCTCCTTGCCCGGATTCCATTGGCTCACAGGCCTCAAATAACCAACAATCCGGGAATAAATTTCACAAACGGTTCTTTTCTTTTTTTGGAAAGGTTTAATCTTCAGACTCATTATTGCCTCCTCTCTTTAAATCCTATTTCTTGATCGCACTTAGGACAATACTGATGCTCACCTTTAAGATATCCATGTTTAGGACAAATTGAAAAAGTTGGTGTTAAAGTAAAATATGGTAAGCGATAGTTCTCAGCAATTTTTTTAATAAGCCGGCTAGTTGTTTTGTTATCACTAGGACTTTCTCCTAAAAATCCATGGAGAACAGTTCCCCCGTTGTATTTAATTTGCAAATCATCCTGATGATCAAAGGCGGTAAAAATATCATCAGTATAATCAACTGGCAATTGAGTTGAATTGGTATAAAAAGGAGCAAAACCATTTTTAGTTAAGTCTTTTTCATTGGCAGCAATAATATCGGGAAACTTCTGTTTATCCAATCTGGCAAAACGATAAGAAGTTCCTTCAGCTGGAGTAGCCTCAAGATTAAAAAGCTGTTTAGTCTTTCTTTGGTACTGCAAAAGTCTTTTTCTCATAAAGTCCATTAATTCTAAGGAAAATTCTTTACCTTCCTTGCTGGTAATATCTTTTCCTAGAAAATTAATCAAAGCTTCATTCATGCCATTAATTCCAATCGTATTAAAATGATTAGACCAAAATTTTCCAGTTCTTTTTTTAACATCAGCTAAATAAAAAGAACAATAGGGATAAAGGCCTTTTTGAGTAAACTCCTCAACTTTTTCTCTTTTAATTAAAAGAGAATCCCGGGCTGCTCTAAACAATTTACTCAACCGCCGCAAAAAATCTTTTTTATCTTTGGCTAAATAGCCAATCCGGGGTAGATTAATTGTTACTACTCCCAAAGACCCAGTTAAAGGATTGGCCGCAAATAAACCACCCCTTTTCCTTAAAACCCGATTGTCCAGTCTAAGTCGGCAACACATACTTCGAGCATCATCTGGCTTCATATCAGAATTAATATAATTGGCCCAATAAGGAATCCCATACTTTCTAGTCATTTCAAAAATTGGGGCTAAAACTTTATTTTCCCAATCAAAATCTTTAGTAATTGAATAAGTGGGAATCGGAAAGGTAAAAACCCTTCCTTGAGCATCACCTTTAAGCATTACCTCAGCAAAGGCCCGGTTAATCATATCCATTTCTTTTTGAAAACTCTTATATTGAGCTTTAACCGGTTGACCACCAATAATAACAGCTTCTTCACCTACTTTTTTAGGAGGCAGTAAATCTAAAGTAATATTAGTAAAAGGAGTATTGCCAGTAATAAAAACCCTGCCTTTTCTTCTAGCAATAACAGTCTCATTCTTGGTATGAACAGACCAAATATAGCCTTTGTATTCAACCTCTTCAATTTTTTGAATATATGTTTCTTGGTGTTTTATTATTCTTAAAATAAATAGTTCTTTTTGACCAATTGTTGGCTGACGAACTAAAACAGTAAACCCATAGCTACAATTAACTACAATTCTTTGTAAATCAGCTAGTAAGTCGGGGCGGGTGGTGACTATTTTGCTTCCCTCCATCCCATCAGCTTTCAAATATGTTTTTAAAAACAGCCTGGACTGCTCAAGATTAAGATTAAATAACATCTTAGGACAAAAGTGAATATTCTCTTTTGTCCTAAACCATTGATGAACCATTCTAGAACATTTAGCATTTAATCTAAACCTGGCCACTTTAGCTCCTAAAGAAGCTGATTCATATTCGTCATATTTAAAATTAAAATGATCTAAAAGTCTTTTAATCTCTAAATAGTTTTTTTTCTTTTTTATCCTTGATTGATATATAGTCACCCGATAACAACAACGATGTTTACCTGGTCTTTCAATTGTTCCTTCACTAATAATCCAAGCCATTAATTTTATTTGTTCATTAGAAACCTTAACTTTTTTATTTTGATTCTTTCCCGCTATAGGAACTATAATTGGTGACTTTAATTCTTTTACTGTTTCAATTGGTTCTAATATATATTGATCTTTTTGAAATTTTTTCCTTACCACCCTATGTTTAGGGGAAACTAGTTGATCCTGAATTCTGTTTTTCAAGTTATACATCTTTCCCTGATAATGTTTTTTAAAAACATTATCAATTGTTTGATCTTCAATCTCTTTAGTTTTCAAATTAAGGGTTTTTATTGTCATTCCTTTTTTAACTTCTTTATAGTTTTTCCACCCATCAGAAGTTAAAATCTCCGTATCTTCTGAAACACATTGAAAGCCCACTCTAGTAGGAACATTCATATTATAAATAAATTCCTGCATGGCTTGCTTTACCTTTTTATATGAAAGTTTGTCATAGCGAATAAAAGGAGCTAAGTAAGTATCGAAGTTAGCAATGGCTACTGCCCCGGCCACTTCACCTTGAAGGGTGTAAAAAAAGTTTACTAGTTGACCTAGGGCGGTATTAAAATGCTTTGGTGGACTAGAGTTAACCTTTCCTAATACCCCCCCAAAACCCTTAATTAAAAAGTCCTTTAAATCCCAACCAGCACAATACGGACTTAATGAAGCTAAATCATGAATATGAATATCACCATGAAGATGAGCCTTTCTAATACTCCTTGGGTAAATTTTGTTCAGCCAAAAATTTGAAGAAATAATTGAAGCCACATGATTATTCAAACCCTGCAGCGAATAAGTCATGTTAGCATTTTCCTTAACTAACCAACTGGCTTTATCAAGATATTTTTGAATTAATTCATCTGAGTCAATAAAAGAAGTAATATCTCTAAATTTCTGCTGAAGATCGCGGTAAAGAACACAAGCCTGGTATGTTTTTTCATGACCTTTTTTCAATAAAATCTGCTCAACTAAGCCCTGAATCTGTTCCACATTAGGAGTAATTGTTTGGTTAAACCTTTTTTCAAGTTCTCTGGCAACTAAACCAGCTAAATATTTAGCCTTTTTTCTATCTTGACCTCCGGCTGCTTTAGCCGCTAACCAGATGGCTCTTTCAATTTTTTTAATATCAAAAACAACAATCCGACCGTCTCTTTTTATTACCTTACTAATACAACTTCTAATTTTAGGACGAGGCATAATGGTTTACCCAATCTCCCTAATTATCTTTTTAAACTCTTTAACATCATCAAACTCTAAAAAAACACTGGCAAATCTTAAATAAGCCACTTGATCTAGTTTTTTTAACCTGGTTAAAACAAGACGACCAATATCTGAACTAGAAATCTCCGTTGATTTTCGGTTTAAAAGCCTCATTTCAATATCATCAATAATACTTTCAATTTCCTCCTCATCACAAGGTCTTTTTTCACAGGCTTTAATAATTCCTTGTCTAATTTTTTCCCGGTCAAAATCTTCTACATGACCTTCTTTTTTAACCACCTTGAGGTCAATAATTTCAACCCGTTCATAAGTAGTAAATCTTTTTCGGCACTTATTGCATTCCCGTCGACGTCTTACTACAGTCCCATCCTCGCTGTCTCGGGATTCTAAAACTGATGTTTCTTGACTACTGCAATAAGGACAAAGCATTTAATTACCTTAAAGTTTTCTAAAAATTATTACTTAATCTTTAATTACTAATTAAAATTTTCTTTAAATTAAAAAACACTATTCCTAGTGTCCCTACAAATAATGAAACACTAGTCCTGTTTTGTCAACCAGTAATAAATGAATCAAAATGTATCATCCATCTCGTTTTCAGGCTAAAACAAGACCAAAAGCAAATTTTTCCTAAAAACTAGAAGGAGGAACGAAATTATTAGAATAAATCACCCCCAATATTTTTGGAGGTGATTTAACTTTGGAATAAAAATATTATTCAATAAAACAGATTTAGGCTCTAAACCGGCATCTTTATTCTTTCCAAATTAGACTGAGTTTTTTCCAAGGTTTTCTCTAGAGCTTCTTTTGGCTGGTCAGAAAGCTTACTTAAAGTTTTTGTCAAAACTTCTTGATGTTTTAAAACTGCCCTTTCAATTCTTTGGTGCATTTCCGGAGTTGCCTTTTCGTCGGCTGCCATAGATTCAAATTCCAAAACAGCCTGTTCTAAATACTTTTCTGCTTTTGTGGCTGTGGTTACTCCCAACTCAACTTTAGCTCCATTAATTAAAGCTTCTGCTGCTCCAACCCTCTTGTCAGCATAAAGCATCAGTCTTTCAAACCGATTAATTGGTTTTTTAGTTAATCCAAGAATTATTTTATCTCTAATCATTTTTAACCAATACAAAGGATGGTCTGGTAAAATCCCGGGGTAAGCTAAATAATAATCAACTTCCTTTTCGGTTTTAATTTCAACAACCGATTTTATTTCCCCACTTTCAGAGGCAATAACTAATTCCTCTTCATTATTTTCAGAAGCTTCCTCTCCTATTACCCTTTCCTCTTTCTCTTCCTCATTAATAGCCACTATTTCTTCTTTTTCCATCCCTGTTTGAGCCAAAACCTCAGCCTGGCCAACCCGAATAGCAGAAATTAAAACAATTCCTAAACCAAAAAACAGAGAAATAAAAATAATAAAAAAGTGCTTTTTATGTAAATGGAATATTTCCATTTTTTCACCTCCCTTCTTCAATATTTTAAAAACCTATCTTACTTTAAATATTTAGCTATCTAAAAAGTGTTTTTCTTCCAAAAAAAATTCATTAAAACTGCCCCGCTAATTAAACTAACACCAAAAATTAAAAAAGTTTTTGGCATGCCTAAAAAATTAGCTAAAATACCTGCTGTTATTGGACCAACAATATAGCCTAAATTATGCGCAATTCCCCTCACTCCAGAGACTTCTTCTTCTTCATCCTTATAACCATCTATCATATCAATAAACAAACCGTCACCAGCTGGCCAAGCTAAAGAAGCCCCAACAGCTGACCCTAAAGCCATTAGAGCCTTAAAAATTAGGCTATCATTTAAACCAAAAAGGCTAGTAAAAAATCCAGCTATTATTAAACCTAAAACTAAAATCTTTTTTTTACCCTTTTTGTCTGCCCAATGACCAGCATAACCCTGTAAAAATACCTTGGGAATTAAAAAACAGGCCATAATATAGGCGGCCTTTTCGCCTAAGCTAGAAACCAAAAAAATTGGGCCCATACTCCAAATTAAACTTTCCCAAAATACAGTCAACAACAATATTCCTATTAAAACCCAAAAGCCTCTTTTTATTACTTTAAACCAAATTCTTAATTCTTTTTTAAAGGTTAACTTTCTCTTTGGTGGCTCAGGAGCTTCTTTTTTTCTTCCAAACCAATAAATAAAAGCCAAGGCGGCTAAACTAAGAAAAAATAGCGAGGCCTTCATTGCCTCTCGATTAAATAAAATCATATACCCAGCAATTATTGGTCCCAAAAGATAACCTAAAGAACTAAACATTTGCACTACTCCTGAAGATTGAGAATGCTCCCATTTTTGAGTAAATCTGTTCAAAAAATCAATAATGCCAAAGTTAATTGTTTCATAATAAATTCCCCAAAGAGCCATCACCATTAGAAAACCAAGCCAGGAATTAACCTTTAAAGCCAGTAAAAAAGTTACGGCTGCAATAACCATTGTTTGAAAAAAATACGGCTTATAAGTCTTTCCTCTTTGCTCGCTTCCCAAAAAAAAAGCGGTTATTAAACCAAAAACAGAAGAGGAACCAAAAATCAAACCAACTAAAGATAGGTTAACCAAAGTCTTTTCCATAAAAATCGGCAAAGCAAAAGAAACAATTCCGTCAGCTAAAGTAAAAAATATAATTACTAAACTAAATCGATAAAGCGGTTGATGACCATCTTTATATAGTTTAATTGACTCTAATAGTCTAAGCATAATTATATTTTAATAGTATTAGAATAATATTTCCACCCAGATAAAAATATCAAATAAATTAAACAGCAAGAATTTAAAAAAGAAGGGGGTTGATTTTTTAACTTGGAATAGCTTTTTTTAAAAAACCTTTTTATAATTCACTTTACCTTTGTAGCCTAATCTATTTAAAACAATCTCAAGAGTTTGTTCTTTGCTACTTTTATAAGTATCAATCTTTAAATCATACATTTCAGGATACCAAAACCAGATGGGTTTACTTTTGGCTACTATTCCCTTGTCAACAACCCATTTTTTCCACTCATTTTTATAGACTTTTACCCACTTAGAGTTGTTTTTTATTTCTCTTTCAAAAATGTGTTTTTTAGCCTGGGTGACGGTTAAATCATCCCGGTTGATAATTCTGTCTACTCTGATATCATCAGCTGAACAAAAAACCAAGATTTTTAAACTACCCAAAATTCCCTGAGCCATAAAACTAGATAGCCAAGACTCTAAAATTTTGCCAGATTTTTTTTCTAATGTCTCTCTCATCCCATAATCAACTTGTCTGTCAAAATCCTGGCTGTAAACAGTGGCATCATGATGAGCTTTATTATTAGCATCAAATAAACCTCTTTCTATGGCATAGGCTCGCATAAAATCTCCTCCAGAAAAATATTCCCAATCTAAAACCTCAGCTAAAGCTTTACCCAAGGTTGACGAACCAGCTCCAGGTAATCCGGAAATAGTAATATTTCTAAAATTTAGCGGCTGTTTTTTCGAAGTTGTCATTTTATAATTCTAACTTAAGTTTTTAAAAAAACAAGTCGATCTTTTATCTTTCCTATTTTCTTTACTTATTTTCTTTTAAAAAATATTCAAGCTGAGCTTTTTTGAAACCAATTTTTGACAACTTATTTTTCATTTCTTTTTCTGACAAGTCTTCTTTTTTCCAAATCTCTCCCAATTCTTTAATTGTTTCTTTTATTTCATAAGGAAAAATAATCCATTTATTAGTCTCTTTCACCCAAAAATCGGGCTTAAGTTTAGTCCAAGGCTTAATTATAGGTACTAAACTAGTAATCTTTTTAGGGGAAAATTTCTTAAGGTAGGAATAGGCTTTTTTAAGAGTCGTCCCATGGTCAACAATTTCATCAATTAAAAGTATCCTTTCATTTTTAATCTTTACTCCTAATTTTTCCGCTATCCTAGGCTTACCGGTTTTACCTAAACTAACATAAGAAACAATGGTAAAGTTAGAAATAGGTAAATCTAAAAAATCAGAAAATATTCTGGCAATAACTAATCCGCCTCTAGAAATACAAACAATTCGGTCAAAAAACAATTTCTCTTGATAAAGTTTTTTATATAGCTTAAAACATATTTCTTCTAAATCTTTCCAGGAAATAAAATAAAATTGGTCTTCTTTCATTAATAATATTTCAAACAACTTTGATAAGCTAAATCAATGGCTTTAACTATTTCCCTAAGTCTTTCCTCTGCTTCTTTTAAGGTAAAAACCTGCTGAAGCTGAGGAAAATAGTGAAATAAGCGGTTGCGACATTTTTTCCAAGTTTGCCAAAGCATTTGGGCTGTTTCTTCTCCACATTCTTGGCAAATTTCATTATATAAACATTTATGTCTTAATCTTTCTACCTGTTCTAGTTCTGGATTTAAAGCCATTCCCACTCGAAAATGATCATTACTTAAATTTTCTTTGGAAATCAACTTAAGATCAAAAAATAGTTGTTTTAAAAAACCCTCATAAGCTTTAGCCGCCGGCATGACTAAAAAGGAATAATCAGCCAATTTATCTTTATTACTTTCAGCCCATTTTAAGAGGTAAAAACTTTGCTTTATTAAGGCTTTTTGAGTAAAATTCAGGTATTGTAAAAAAGGTTTATCTGAAAACATCAATTTTATTATATGAAAAAAAACTGGGCTTTTAAACTACTAGAAAAAAAGGTCAAGAAAAAAAAAGAGAAAAAGGAAATTAAAAAAAAGAGAAACAAGGGTGAAAAAAATAAACTATTTTCTAAAAAATGGTTTAAATCCTTATCCACTTCAGTTTTAATCCTTTTGTTTGTTTTCCTGGTAATAATTGCCACTCTTTTCCTTTATATTTTTAAAGACTTACCTTCACCAACTAAACTTTCCCAAGGTTCTTTTCCGACTTCAACTTTAATTTATGACCGAAATGGAGTTCTTCTTTATGAAATCTATACTGATCAAAACAGAACGCCAATAAAATTAGATGATATGCCTGACTACTTAAAACAAGCCACCATTGCCATTGAAGATAAAGACTTTTATAAACACCGAGGTCTAGCTTTCAGAGGAATTAGCCGGGCTTTTTTAAAAACTGTTTTTAAAAAAGAACTTCAGGGAGGTTCAACCATTACCCAACAATTAGTAAAAACAACCCTTTTAACCCCAGAAAGAACAATTAAAAGAAAAATTAGAGAAGCAATTTTAGCCTCTTTTACTGAACTCTTGTATAAAAAGGATGAAATTTTGGAAATGTATCTTAATCATGTTCCTTATGGGGGTACGGCTTATGGAATTGAAGAAGCTAGTCGAAGATACTTTAATAAAAAGGCTCAAGATTTAAGTTTAGCCGAAGCAGCTTTATTAGCTGGTTTACCAGCTGCCCCAACTCGTTATTCCCCTTTTGGAGCTAAGCCTCATTTGGCCAAAGAAAGACAAGTCCAAGTTCTTAAAAGAATGGTTGAGGATGGTTATATTTCTAAAGAAGAAATGGATAAAGCAAAAGAGATTACTCTTAATTATGCTCCTCAAACAAATAATATTAAAGCCCCTCATTTTGTGATGTATGTTAAAGATTTACTGGTAGAAAAATATGGTGAGCAATTGGTTGAACAAGGCGGATTAAGAGTTACTACCTCTCTTGATTGGAAAATCCAGGAATTTTCCGAAGCTACCGTTGCCTCAGAAACAGCTAAATTGGAAAAAATGAAAGTTAATAATGGAGCGGTTATGGTAACTAATCCTTCAACTGGGGAAATTTTAAGCATGGTTGGCTCAAAAGACTATTTTAGTCAAGATATTGACGGCAATTTTAATGTCGCTACTAGTCTTCGCCAGCCTGGTTCATCAATAAAACCAATTAATTATGCCACTGGCTTAATTAATGGCCATACTCCCGCCACTCTATTTTTAGACATTCCTACTTGTTTTACCGCCCCTGGCCAACCCAAGCTTTACTGCCCCCATAATTATGACAATAAATTCCATGGCCCAGCAGAAATGCGCTCTGCCTTAGCTAATTCCTACAATATTCCGGCTGTTAAAATGCTGGCTTTAAATGGAATTGAATCAATGATGGCCACCGCTAAACTGATGGGTATTAATACTTGGGACAAGGATTCTTCTGCTTATGGTTTATCTTTAACTTTAGGCGGCGGTGAAGTTAAGATGACGGAAATGACTGTTGCTTTTGGTGTTTTTGCCAATCTTGGTAAAAAAGTTGATCTTCATCCTATTTTAAAAGTGGAAGATTATAAAGGTAACTTATACCAAGAGTTTAAAAAAGAAGAAATTGAAAAACCTGAAGTTATCTCCCCAGCAGTTGCTTATCTTATTAACGACATTCTCTCTGACAATCAGGCTCGATCCCCTATGTTTGGCAGTTATTCTAAGTTGGTTATTCCCGATCATCAAGTGGCAGTCAAAACCGGCACTACTGATCACCCTAGCGGACCAAGAGACAACTGGACTATTGGTTACACTCCCTCATTTTTAGTAATAAGCTGGATTGGTAATAATGATAATTCACCCATGAATCCTTATCTTGTTTCTGGAGTTACTGGGGCAGCACCAATCTGGAATAAAATAACTCAATTTGTTTTAAAAGATCAAGAGCCTGAATTTTGGAACCAGCCAGAAAATATTGTCAAAGCCACTACCTGCACCTGGGAAAGAGTAGAAAACAAAGAAAGTAAGGAAGAAGATAAAACTGAAGAAACCAATTCAATCCAAGAATGCCATGGTCGGGAAGAATTATTTATTAAAGGAACAGAGAAAAAACAATCAATTGGCTGGGTAGAAAAAAAGAATATTTTTATTGATAAAGAGACCCAAAGACCTCCAATTGAAGACAAAACTGATAATTTAGAAGAAAAGGAACATTTGGTTGGGCATGACCCCTTTTCTAAGGATTATTGTCTAACCTGCCCTCACGAAGAAGAAAAACCAATTGTTGTCTCAGTTGATGAAAACTTAAACATTATTATTAAAGAAGAAGAAAAGAATAAAGACTCTTAAATTCCCCTTGTACTACCCCTGTTAAAGTCCTATAATACAAAAATGGTAAGATTAAGGACAGGAAAAAAGTTACTGGCTCAAAAAAAATTATCTTTCTCCCTTTTTTATTGGATCCAATTTATTCTTCAAAGCTTAGGCAGACTGGTTTACAAGTTTCCTCTTTTCTTAATCAAATATTTTATAATTATAATTATTTCCATTTTCTCCTTTGTTAAGGCTTTTTTTAAAAAGCTTTTGCCTAATATTTTAAAAAAAACCTTGTTAAAATTAGGTTCTGGTTTTAAAAAAAGTTTTCTTAAAACTACTTATTTTTTTAGGCCCCGCTTAAGTTTATTCTTACCTTTATTATTATTACTTCCCTTTGTTTTGTATTTTTATATCATTATTTTAAAAGACTTACCCGGTCCAAATAGATTAATTAACCGGGAACCAGCCATTGCCACTAAAATTTATGATCGTCAGGGTGAGCTTTTATTTACTATTTTTAATGGCAATCAAAAAAGAACTTTAATTAAGCTTGAAGAAATACCGGATTATGTTATTAAAGCCACAATTTCGATTGAAGATAAAGAATTTTATCAACATACAGGTTTTTCTCTTCAGGGTATTTTAAGAGCCATTATTAGAAACCTATCTAATTCTTCCCTGGAAGGCGGTTCAACTATTACCCAACAATTAATAAAAAATGCCCTTTTAACACCGGAAAAAACAGTTAAAAGAAAACTAAAAGAAATTGTTTTAAGTATTGAAACAGAAATAATTTTTTCTAAAGATGAAATCTTACAGATGTATTTAAATGAAGTTCCCTATGGCGGAACGGCTTATGGAATTGAAGAAGCCAGCCAAAGCTATTTTGGCAAAAGTGTAAAAAATATTAACCTTTCAGAAGCGGCTTTTTTAGCTGGCCTGCCAGCGGCACCAACTAAATATTCTCCCTGGGGAGCTAATCCCCAATTAACTATCAAAAGACAACATCAAGTTTTAGATAGAATGGTAGAAGAAAAATACATTTCTAACGAAGAAGCAAATAAAGCTAAAAAGGAAAAAATTATCTTAGCCTCAAAAGAATCTAATATTAAAGCCCCTCACTTTGTCATGTATGTTAAAGACCTTTTAGTGGAAAAATATGGCAGTCTAAAAACTGAACAAGGTGGACTTCAAGTAACTACTTCTCTGGACTTAGGGATTCAAAATATGGCCCAGGAGAAAGTTTCTGAGGAAGTAGAAAAACTAAGCCGCCTTCAAGTTGGTAATGGAGCGGCTTTAGTAACTAACCCTTTAAATGGCGATATTTTGGCCATGGTTGGCTCAAAAGATTATTTTAATCTAGATGAAGATGGTAATGTTAATGTCACCACCAGCCTCCGCCAGCCAGGCAGTGCCATTAAAATCATTACTTATGCTTTAGCTCTTTCTAATGGCTTTAGCCCTTCTTCAATAATTTCTGATACGCCAATCACTTATAAAAGTGCTGGTTCTCCGCCTTACTCACCTACTAATTATGATAAGCGCTTTCATGGCAATGTCACTTTAAGAACTGCTTTAGCTAGTTCATATAATGTCCCGGCCGTTAAAACTTTAGCTCAACTGGGAGTTAATAAAATGATTAAATTGGCTAAAGAAATGGGAATCACTACTTGGGAAGATTCATCCCGCTTTGGTCTTTCCCTAACTTTAGGCGGTGGTGAAGTAAAAATGACTGATCTTAGTACCGCTTATTCTGTTCTTGCTAACCAGGGTCAAAAAGTAGATCTTAATCCAATTTTAAAAGTAACTGATTCAAAAGGAAAGTTATTAGAAGAAAAAATTCCTAGCCAAACTAAGGTTTTAAGTCAAGAGGTGGCTTTTTTGTTAACTGATATTTTAGCTGATAACCAAGCTAGAACTCCTGCTTTTGGCCCTAGTTCATATTTAAATATTCCCGGCCATCAAGCGGCGGTTAAAACAGGCACTACTAACGATAAAAGAGATAACTGGACTATTGGCTATACTAAAGACTATTTAACCGCTGTTTGGGTGGGGAATAATGACAATTCACCAATGAGTGCGGTCGCTTCAGGTATTACTGGGGCTTCACCTATCTGGCATAATATTATGGTTGAGCTTTTAAAAGACCAAGAAGGCCATGAATTTTTACTCCCGGACAATTTAATTAAAGTAAAAATCTGTGCTTGGAATGGCCTTTTGCCTTGTGAATACTGCCCCACTAAAGAAGAATATTTTACTCCAGGAACTGAACCAAAACTTCACTGTAGTAGTGAGGCGATGAAAAAAATCAGAGAAGAAAAAGACAAAAAGGAAAAAGAAGAAAAAGACAGACTCTTAGAAGGAGTTTCCACCCAAAGATAAATTAATTTTAGGTTTTATTGTATTCCCACAAAATTTCAGCAATTTTAGGAATTACATCCAAGGCTTGCTGCTCTAGGGTATCTTGAGAAAAAACACAAACCAGGTAGGGTTTAGAACTCAGAATAAAACCACAGTCATTATAAACCCCAGCTAAATTGCCAGTTTTATGAGCCACCCTAATATAAGAAGGCACTCCCTGGGGTAAACGGTCTTCAAAGTCAGTCTGAGTTAAAAACTCTAATATTTTTTCTTTGTTTTCTACCCCTATTAACTCATTCTCATAAAAAAGCCTTAAATAATTTCCCATTTCTTTGGGAGTAGTAGTATTATTATCATCCAAGGTAGTATTATTCATTTCATATTTGTCTAAGTAATCTCTAATCTTTTTATACCCCACAATTCTAGCCATCACATAAGCCGCCGTATTATCTGAATGTTTTCCCATTAATTTAACCAATTCCTCATAAGAATACCTTATTCCTTGTTCCTGGGTATGTAAAACACCTGAACCATAGTCTTGAAAATCCTCTTTATCTAAAACATAAAGACTGTCAATTTTTAGATTCCCCTTTTCCACTTCCTGATAAAAACTAATCATAATCGGGAGTTTATTAACTGAGGCTGCTTGAAAGACCTGATTTTCATTAATACCTAACTCTTCTTTAGTATTAAAGTTGAAATAATAAAAACCATACTCTCCTTGAAGGTCTTTTAATAAAAAGTTTAAGGAATTTTCCAAACCAGTTGGATTGGAAAGATTAACTTTTATTCCCAAACTTTGACTTAATTTTTCTTCTTGTTTTTTCTGGCCAATCTTATATATAAATGGTTGTGGCTTTAAAAAATAAAGGTCTATTTTTTGGGTTTTTAGATAAAATAGGGCAGATAATAAAAAGCTTATTAAAATAAGCCAAACAATGGCTTTTCGGCTGCCTTTGACTTCTATTTTGGAGGGCTTCTTTTTTTCTAAACTAATTTCCTTTTTGAAGTTTTTCTTAAGAATGGCCATTATTTTTCATTAATTTTATTGCTTCTAAAATACTATCAGCGTCTAAACTATATTGTTTTAAAAGCTTTAAATAAGATCTTGAAGTTCGGCCAAATTGATCATTTAAACCTAACATTTTTATTTTAACTGGATATTCTTGGCTAATGACTTCCGCTATGGCTGACCCAATCCCCCCAGTTGCTTGATGGTCTTCAACAGTAATAATTCGCTTGGTTCTTTTAGCTGAATTAATAATCGTTTTTTTATCAATTGGCTTAATAGTAGAAAGATTAATCACCTCACAGCTTATTCCCATTTTTAAAGCTTTTTGAGCCGCTAAAAGCACTTGACTTAATAAAGGACCAGCAGAAATAAGAGTAATATCTTCGCCTTTCTTTAAAACATAGGCTTGCCCGATTTTAAAATCTGCTTTAAGATTAGTTAAAATCGGGGTTTTCTCCCTGGTCATTCTTAAATAAACAGGTCCTGGATAATGATAAATCTTTTCCGCTGCCTGAAGCATTTGGTTAAAACAACTAGGATAGATTACTGTCATTCCCGGTAATGATCTCATAATAACAATATCTTCAGTTGCCTGAGCAGTTGGACCATCCAAGGGATGAGATAAGCCAGCGTGAGAACCAACTATTTTAACTCCTAATTTATTCAAACAAACCTGAATTCTAATTTGATCTAAACAACGACCCGGACAAAAAGTGGCAAATGAAGCAGCAAAAGGAATAAAACCCTGCAAACTTAGACCAGTGGCCATCCCTATCATATTTTGTTCTGCTACCCCCACTTGAAAAAATCTTTTAGGAAATTTTTTGGCAAATTCCTTTAACCCGGTTGATGAAATTAAATCCGCTGATAAAGCCACTAAGTCAGGGTATTTTTCCCCTAATTTTAAAATTGCCTTAGAAAAGCCATCGCGAAGAGACTTTGGTTCTGTTTTATCCCAATCTTTTAACAAGATATCAGTCATTTTTCAATCTTTTAATACTTTTTTTATAAATATCTTCACTTAAATGAGGATGATGAGTATCTTTTCTCCCCTCCAACTTATAAACTCCTTTGGCAGGAATAGTTTTCGCAATTATAAGAGTGGGTTTTTTAGCTTTAAAAGCTTTTTTCAAGCTCAAGATTAATTTGTTAAAATTATGACCATTAACCTTAATCACTTTCCAACCAAAACTTTGATATTTTTTAGCTAAAGGTTCAATTTTCATGTTGTCCTTAATCCTCCCCCCAATCTGAATTCCATTTCTGTCAATAATAGCGATTAAATTATTAAGCTTATAATGGGAAGCGGCCATAACTGCTTCCCAGGTAGATCCTTCCTGCTGTTCACCATCGCTCATCATTACCACTACTTTATTTTCTTTTTTCTTAAGCTTCAAGCCTAAGGCAATTCCCTCTCCCACGGAAAGACCCATCCCTAAAGACCCAGAAGAAATTTCAATTCCCGGTAAACTTCCTCTAACAGGATGGCCTTCTAAACCAGTATTTAACTTAAACAGACTATTATCTAGCTTACTTTCCGGAAAATAGCTGGCTTTTGCCAGTAAAACATAAAAGGCTGGGCAAGCATGGCCATTGGAGAGAAGAAAATAATCCCGGTCTTCTGATTCAGGCTTTTGAGAATTATATTTAAAAAGCCCGGAAAAATAAAGACTCACCAAAGTTTCAATAACTGACATGCAAGAACCTAAATGACCACTCCCTGCCTCATAAAGAAGTTCTAGGGTTTTAATCCTAATATCAGAAGCTATCTTTCTCAAATTCCGGTAGTCAGTTTTCATGAATTATAGACCTTAACTTAAAAATCCCCTCCTTTATATTATCACTTTTCCAAATGGCGTCGCCAACAGCTAAAATATCTGCCCCAAAATCCAAACAACTTTTAATATTATTCTCATTAATCCCACCGTCTACTATAATTTTAAAGGAAAAATTGTTTTTATCCCGGTATTCTTTTAAACTTTTAACCATATCCATTCTTTCTTTAGAAGGTTTTCCTCCACCCCAGCCAGCTTTGTATAACATAATTAAAATATAATCTAGCTTAGAAAATACTTCTTTTTTTATTAAGTTAATCCCTGTTCCAAAATCCAGGGCTAAACCAGCTTCTATTTTCTTGTCTTTTAAAACTTCAACATAGTCTTCTTGATTATCAATAGCTTCAATTTGAGAAATAATCCTTTTAGGATTTAAAACCATAATCTTTTCTATAAAAGATAAAGGTTCTTTCACCATTAAATGAAAACCTAATTTAAACCCTCTTAATAATTTTATCTTCTCTAAATCAGAAGGAGAAACTGAGGCGGGGGAAATATATAAACCATCAATTAAATCTAAATGAAGCCAGGAAACTAAACCTAAAGCTTTTTTAAGTCTCTTTTCTACTTCTAAAACTTCAGTAGTAAAAATAGTAGGAACTAAATCAGGCACTTTTATATTCTATAAAAACTGAAAGGAAAAATAAAATTACTAAGCTCTTTTTAAATAGCCAATAGTATTTCTTCAACTAATCTTTTAGCATAGCCCCATTCATTATCATACCAGGCAATGACTTTAACTAAATCTTCCCCTATAACCTTAGTTAAAGGTAAATCCACTAAAGCAGAATAATTCATCCCTATAATATCTGAAGAAACGATTGGTTCTTCTGTTGTTCCCAAAATTCCCTTTAGTTTTCCTTGGGCCGCTTTTTGAAAAGCTTGGTTTACTTTTTCTGCTGAAGTTTTCTTTTTAGTTAAAAAAGTAAAGTCTGTTAAAGAACCGGTTATAACCGGCACTCTAATAGCAATCCCATCAAAAATACCTTCTACTTGGGGGTAAACTTTACCAGTCGCTTTAGCGGCTCCGGTAGTAGTAGGAATAATATTTTGAGCGGCTGACCGGCTCCTTCTCAAATCTTTATGAGATCCATCTAATAATCTTTGGTCAGAAGTATAAGCGTGAATTGTACTCATTAAAGCTTTTTCAATTCCAAAGTTTTCTTCAATCACTTTAGTTACTGGAGCGACACAATTAGTGGTACAAGAAGCACAGGAAAAGATTTTTTCTTTTCCCATTTTATTTTCATTAACTCCTATAACATACATGGGAATATTGCCTTCTTTAGGCGGAGCCGAAAGAATGACTCTTTTAACCCCATTTTTAAAATGCTTTTTAAGATCAGTTTCTTTTCTAAAAACGCCGGTTGATTCAATTACTATTTGAGTCTTATATTTATCCCAGGAAATGTTTTCTGGTTCTCTTATACCAGTTATAGGAATGCTTACTCCATCAACAATTAAATTATCTCCCCTAGTGTTTACATTTCCCTCATATTTTCCATAGGCAGTATCATATTTAAATAAATGGACCCAGCCTGAAATATCAATTCTACCAGAAGTATTAATCAGAGTAACTTTAATTTTGTCTTTATATTCTTTTAAAATTATTCTTAGAATTAATCGGCCAATACGGCCAAAGCCATTAATACCCACATTAATCATTTTCTGTTCCTTTCATAATCTTCAATTATTTTAAGCCGGCTAACATGTCTTTCTTCGGCAGAAAAACTAGCACTTAAAAAAGTTTTTAATACTTTTATAGCTCTTTCTTCATCAATAAAATCAGCTGGTAAAACTAAAACATTACAATTATCATGAGCCCTGGCCGTAATGGCCTGACCAACATAACTGCATAACCCAGCCTTAATCCCTTTAACTTTATTAGCCGCCACACTCATTCCTACACCATTGCGGCAAATTAAAATTCCGGTATTATTCTTTCCTTTTAAAACCTGTTTGCAAACCTCAAAGGCAAAATTAGGATAATCATCATCCTGTTTTAAAAGTTTAGGCCCCAAGTCTTTAGCCGGATTTTTACTACTTTTAAGCCACTTAACTAATTCTTGTTTTAAATTAAAACCACCGTGATCACTAGCAACAAATATCATAATAATCCTCCTTAAAATTACTTTGCTTTATCAGTTCTAAAATCAGGCCCTCGATAGCCTAAGCCTCCTCCCATAAAAGCTCTTTCCCCCTTAGGGGCTAAAAACTTTTTTAACCGGATTTGAAAATCTTTTTCAAAAGAATCAATGGCTTTTAAAACTTCATTTTCATTTTTAACAATCTTAAAAATTTTGTCTTCTTCTCCCCGAACGTACATGTGTTTCTTAAAAACACTAATAATCTCTTTCCAAAAAGAGCCGTAAAGAATAAAAGGCTTGTGGCAGCCATAATATAATCTGGCTAAACACCAAGCCATGGCAAACTCAGAAAAAGTGCCGGTCCCACCTTTAAAAATAATATAAATATCACCGTGTTCTAAAAGCTTAAAAGTTCTTTCAATATAATTACCGGTGGTAATTTCTTTATCAGTAATGTTTTTGGGATAGCGGCCCTCAAAGCCAGGGGCTGACTGAGGATAAAAAGTAATTGATAGGGTTTCTCCCTTAGCGGACTTGGCTCCTTGAGTAGAAGCATCCATGACCCCAGGTCCGCCGCCATTAACAATTGAATAACCCCGAGAAGCTAAAACCTTGGCTACTTTAAAAGCCTGATTATATAATTTACTCCCACGCTTACTCTCTGAAGAACCTAAAAAAGCAATATTCTTAATAAATTGCATTAGTTAAATTTTATCATTCCAACGCCTGAAAATCAATTAAAGGCTCTTTAAATAATCTCGAAAACAACTTCTTTTTTAAAACTCAGCCTCTAAAATAATTTTAGCTGGTTCTGGGTTTCCGTCTTCTGGTTCTAAAGTAACCATCACCGCTGTATAATCAGAACGGTCAATTGAGGCAGTATAATAAAGAACTCCCTCTCCAGTTAAACTAACTTCAACCCGACCAATAGAAAGAACATCTTCATTCTTAAGCCAAGCTTCATAATAGTAGCCCTTTTCCATTGATATTAGGCCTTGAGCATTTAGCCGGAAATAAAACTTCCCATCAGAAAAAGCTTGACTAACTTCTCCTAAAGCACCAGTTTCTGCCATATCAACTAAGGTTGTTTTTTCACCGGCACTCTCCAAAACACCATCAACCTCTTCTTTTATCTTTAAGACTTCTTCTTCTGTTAAAACTTCAAATTCTTCCCCACTTTTTCTAACCACCCCTTCTTCTTGAACAATAATTTCTTCTGCTAAAGGAAGGACATCTCCTTCTTTTTTAGACTTAAAGTAGGAATAAACCGCCATTACAATTAAAACAGCCCCTGCAGCCAGCAAAAGGTTTTGAGCTAATCTTGGTTTTTCAACAGTTGCCATTTTCCCACCTCCCCTCAATCTTAAATTTATAGTATTTTTAGATTTTAAATATCTTAAGTTTAATAATTAGGATTATAAACAACAACACCTGCATCAAGCAGGCAAGCCTAGTTTATTAAAATAAATCTGGTTTGTCAAACTTATGTACTCGTTCACTACCTTAGTGACACATTGCCTCCATGATTCTTTAAGTAATTTTGATAGTACTCATTGGGTGTTAAATAATCAAGGGCCTGGTGAGGTCTAATGTAATTGTAGGTATACTCCCACCTCTCCAATTGTTTGTTATGTTCAATAAGAG